>Ga0187785_10000007_pt1 | contig 92133 bp, 79 predicted proteins | sample 0815_BV2_4_20_MG_FD_132466 | JGI IMG/M metagenome (GOLD analysis project Ga0187785, IMG submission 132466) | Tropical peat soil microbial communities from peatlands in Department of Meta, Colombia - 0815_BV2_4_20_MG | ecosystem: Environmental > Terrestrial > Soil > Wetlands > Peat | place...
AAGATTTCCAGCTCTTACTGAGACCTGGCCGATGAGGTTGTCGGTTCGAACATCACACCATTTTAGAAAGCCCGCCAGCTGTGATGTACTGTCAAAAAATATCGTTGCCACTGGCATCTTCAAGCCCACAAGGACTGCCTGTTGCTTGAAATGATGTTTTTCAGGGAATAAGTGTCGGAGGTAAAATGTTTGATACAGTTCGTAACTCTCGGGGATTCACAAGCATGCGGATGGAGAAGGCCTGTAAGCGCACCGTATAATCTGTACACTAGTTGTTTTTACAACGTCCATATCAGATAAGCGAAATAATCTAGTAAATTCTTCCCGCTCTGCTGTCCTGTCCTAAGTATCGACAAAGTCACCGCGAATACAATGTCTCTCTCGTAAACTTAATCAGCGATTTTGAAAGTAGGCATGAGCATCTCGAATTGCGACGCGGGACACATCAAGTAGAATGTCTGGCGATGTATTAGAGGAATATAGTAGTAATAAATACACGGCTAGAGCACAGTCTACTAAGATGGCATGAAACTGACAGTTGACATCACGTATAGTGCTTGATATAAAGAATTCATATGTGACTGTTGCGAGAATGAGCAATAGTCGTTGCAACGGCAGTTTGGATTTCGTCTTCCCCCTTAGCCCGCAACGGAGAGCCAAAAAGAATTTAAGGAGGAATGTTATGAGCTGGACCTATCAAAGTTGGGGCAAGAAGTACCCCAGGATTGCAGCCGATCTTACCGGTAACCATGCGGCAGATATTATTGGCTTTGGCTATGACGGGGTATGGGTTTCTTTAAACGACGGAAACGGCAATTTCAGTGCACCCATTGTTGGCATTACTGATTTCTGCATAGCAACGGGCTGGTCAATCGAAAAGCATCCAAGGTTTTTAGCGAACCTCACCGCAAGCGACTATCCGGATATCATTGGCTTCGGCAATGCCGGTGTGTTCGTTGCCCGGGCCAATGGTGACGGTACTTTTCTGCCGGTAGAACTTGTTCTTGAGAATTTTGGATACAACCAGGCCTGGCGCGTGGAAAAACATCCAAGATTTGTGGTGGATTTAAACGGAAATGGCAAAGCAGACATTATTGGTTTTGGCGATGATGGCGTGTGGACAGCCATGAATAAAGGAGACGGCACTTTTTATCCGGCACAATATATTCTTGCAGATTTTGGAGTTAACCAGGGATGGCGCGTTGACAGACATCCAAGGTATTTGGTCGATTTAGATGGAGACGGCAAACCCGATATAATTGGCTTTTTCGATGCAGGTGTGTATGTGGCCATGAATAAAGGGGATGGCACTTTTAACCCGGTACGAATGGGACTTGTTGACCTGGGTTATAACCAGGGCTGGCGGGTAAATAAGCACATTCGGCTTGTCGGCGATATTCTCGGCACGGGAAAAGCATCTATTGTGGTGGCACGAGAGGATGCCGAAGTTCTCATTGCATGGGGAATTGGCAATGGCACATTCCAGGTACCACGACCTGCCGGCGTTTCACTTGGGTATTTATATAAGTATTTTCAGTCTGATCCTAGCATTGATGATTTTACATCTTATCTTATTTTTTTGGCAGACGTTATTGGCGATGGGCAAAGAAAACAGTTGATTGCTTTTGGTGACACGAGGGTCTTGACCGTAGATTTTACCAACCTCTCCTCATCTCCTTTTTTTGCCACTACAGATTTTGCTATCGACACGGGCTGGACGATCGATAAGACCGTGCGCACGGTCGCGAACATCGGCGGCGCCGGAAAGGCTGGTATTGTTGGCTTTGGCGATGCAGGCGTCTATACAGCATTGAGCAAAGGCGATAACACATTTGCACAACCGGCAGTATATGATGTGGCAGATTTTGGGCGAGTTTCCGGCAGGGTAGTCAGTTCCATTACGGTTACCTTCAAAATGTTGGGTGACGGTGTGGACGATGAAACACAGTTACACCTTTTTATAAAAAACCGCCAAAGCGATACGTCTGATTCCGGAGACCCCGGATCATTGGCACAGCACATACAAAACTATGCCGATGCGGAGAATAACTGGTTCGAGAAAAATTCTTATTTGGGGCGTGCACTATCGGCAAATGTGGGAGGTGGCTTTGGCGATGACGATACCAGGCAGGTTAATATTTCACTGCGCAAAAAGCCCATTCCTGTTGAAGAGCTTAACCTTCCGCAAATACTTATATTTATTATTCCAAGAGGTTATGACACCTGGAAATTTGAATATACCGTAGCTATTACGCTTGACGATGGAACGCAATTGCCGCCATTTGGTTCGAACGTTAATGGCATCACCGGTGTTATCATGGACCAGGACAATCCCAATTATTCGGGAATAGGCACCGAGCTGAACCTTCGGCAACTTCCCCCGCCACCACAGGGACAATACAAAGGGCCCATACTGAGCCGCGCAACCATTGAATTCAAAACGCATAACAACGATAAAAGCAGCAGCACCGTTGTGAACGTACATATTGTCAATAGAAAATCCAGTACGGAAAGCCAGGACATTTCAGTAGTATCAGACATTGCAACCAATCAATATTTTGATGACCCCAGCGACCATATTTTCGAACTGCCCATTGCAGCCAATAATATTTTTTTGGGAGACATTGTTTTGCCCGTTGTATATATCAATATAGTTCCTTCCGATGATGACGAAACCTGGATCTTTGACTATGTAATCACTTTTTATTTCGACAATACCCAACCATACTCATGGGCCACTTCCGGCGTAATTTTAGACTACGACCGCCATAAGCACATGGGGCTTTACAGCGGGCGCCGTATTATAAATAACCCGCAGGCATCTTTAACGCTGTCTCCTATAGTCCGGCACAAAATCATTTCGCTGGTAGATGTGAGAAAAAAACTTAATGAAATTTTGCTCAACCGGCAAGTGGCTGGCAGCCCGGATCCCCTGATAAAAATCCGCGTTAATAATACAGATGATCTGATAAAATCCCTGGGCTTTACCTTTCAGGCAAATGACGACTATGCTGAACCTAGGTCTTACGCTGATATCCAGCATATTGACAATGCCCCGCCGGCACCAAACATCATATTGGGGCCAAACCAGTCCATGGACTTTGAATACCCACACGGTATGAGCGATCTGCCTGCTTTCAGCGATTTTTGGCCAGCGCAGGCGCATGTGAATGACATGAATCTGCAATCATTGAGCTTGCTTATTGATACCAATGATTTGCAAACCCCTTTAAACTTCGGCTTAGATTTTGAAACAGACGGTCCGGTTGAGGTTACGGGGGGTGAGACTATCGACATAACAAAGCTTATATTAAAAAAGGCAAAGCTTACTTTAAGGCCCGATACCGTAAATGGGCTTGTGGATTTGATGGGATGGATGCAGGATATAAGTAACATACAACTAACATTTGCTTATATGAATTCCAATGAGCCGGTCTATACTTACAGCGGTAATTTCTTGGGGAGCCCTATAAGCGGCAAAATAGGGATAGGCTCCGGCGGGTTTGCGACTTACGATGATCTCGTACAAAGCCTGATAGATGAGGTTTACTATTTAGACATTGAGCAAGACGTTTCTTTGCCCTCCATTGTTTATGTGATGGCATCAATATTGGTGGCAATTACCGGCGTTCTTGGTGGTGTGTTATCAATCATAGGTGTTGATAAATTACTAAACTATTTGAAAGGTAAAATTCCTGGAACGGCGAAAGATAAATTTATGGCTTCAAGAGAAGCATTGAATTCACTGGCAAGTTCAGCGCTGATGGGCGGCGTGGTGAACGGTGCGAATACCGTCCCGCTGCCGTATCCAAACCCCTGCAGGCTTACAGGGTTGGGATTAAATAATGGCGTATTGACATTAGATTATATCGGGCCACAAAACAACTTTCAATTTCCGGCGCCCTGCAAAGCGGATTGGCCTGGAGGGCCGCTCGACCCCGGCACGCTCGCCAACATCGATCACATCATCGTGCTCACCATGGAAAACCGCTCTTTTGACCACATGCTGGGATACCTGAGCCTGCCCGACGATAAAGGGGGCATGAACCGTGCCGATGTAGATGGCCTCAAAGGCGGAGAGCTCAATATATGCAATGGCAGAATGGCAAGACCGTTCCGTTTCCCTTACGGGGACACTGTTTTTTCTCCGGGGCCATCGAACAGTTTCGAATCCACAACGACTGCCATTAATGGCGGCAGAATGGACGGATTTGCGCAGGCACATGCCGATGCGTATGGGAACACGATGGCACACCGCGTGATGGGATACCATAGCTTCGATAATGTGCCGACCTATGATGCGCTTGCAAGGGAATTTGCTATTTGTCATCGCTGGTTTTGTTCCTTTCCCGGCGAAACATTCCCGAACCGTTTTTTTGAGCTATCCGGCAGGCCCAATATTGATCCCTGGGGCATGTGGGATTATTATACTGATTCTCCTTTGCCGTTTTTATTTACTGAGAGTATATTTGATCATTTGTCGCAACAAGGCGTTTCCTGGAATTATTTTGAGCACAGCCCATGCCAGTTGCGGCTTTTTGAACGGTATACCTTCGACTCAGAACATGTGGTCAGCTTTAACGACCCGGAATATGGGTTTGTCAATCTTGCTTTGTCCGGCGCGCTCCCATCGGTTAGTTTTATTGATCCCCATTTCAAGGATTTTCCACCAGGCGGCTTTTGTGACGAGCCCCCTTCTGATATACGCAACAGCCAAAAATTTATTGACGACCTGGTCGGGATTGTCCGCGCCAGCCCCAATTGGGAAAAGACCCTGTTGATCATCACCTATGATGAGCATGGCGGGTTTTATGACCATGTGCCTCCCCCTGATGCCGCGCAGGTATCGCCTGAATTGCCAAAGACTACCGGCCTGCGCGTTCCTACTTTTGTAATCTCGCCCTGGATAAAGCGTGGCTCTGTGTTCGGACATGACGGCACCGTGATCAGACCCCCTGTAAATGAAAAAGAACTGGCCAGGCCAGGAATTTTTAACGACAACCTTCATTTCGATCATACGTCCATCCTGAAAACCATTGCCAGAAGGTTCCTGAGCCAAAACCCGCCATACATGGGCGCAAGGTATGCCGCAGCGCATGACCTTTCAGAGGTGCTGAGCACGGAGATGGAAAAAACTACCGGTCAGTTTTTGCCGTTCGTTCCCTATACTTTAGAATATGAGAACACGAAAATGACTTTGAATGTCCGCAATGTGGATCACTTGCCCAACGGGGATCGCTCGCTTCATGTTTTACTGGATACAAGCCCCGCTAATGCTCAGAACATACCTGACTGGCAGCAATTCAAGTTTGAGGATGCCGGAGACGGGTTTGTTTATATCCGGACTTTTGCCGGATTGTTCGTTACCGTTCGGTCTTCCGGAAAGCCCGTCCATCATCTTCCCAATGTTGTGCCGGTTTACCAGGTCGAGCAAAATTTGAAATTTGCATTCGGTGCTGTCGGATCGCAGGATCCCAATCTTCAGAAATGGAAATTCGTGCCTGGCAATAATGTAGTAGCTTTTAACACCGGTTTTGTTGTGCATTCAGCGGCTTTCCCGGATTTGGTTTTAAAAGTCGATAGCGGATCGGCAGGTGCAGCGATGACTTCCGTTATCCTGAGCACACCAACGCCACCCGCAAATAGCTTCGCGAAGCCGAATCAATGGAATGTTACTTCTCCGCTAATTCCAAACAATGTAGTGGTCAAATAGCAGTAAAGATGTATGGCAGATCTTTGTATGGGTGCTTGTTCCCTTACGGGATTTACTAGACGCGCCGCCAATTACAAAGTTCTCCCTTGCCTGTTCGATGGCGAGGCGGCTTTGTCACCCATCGACCGCTGGACCTTCGAACTCCCGTTGGAAGATACCCCCTGCTCGGTGAGCTTCACCTCGGCCGATACCAAGCAGCACGATCTGGTTGAGCTGGCGGACACGTTTCTTATTTTAGAGCACAAGGTCAAGGACGAGTAAGTAACTGGTTAACCGATGAATTGATCCCACGATAGACATGAGAGATACTTTGCGACATAAATCTGGAACTGACCAGCACTACTATATCCAGGACGTAATTAGCATTTCGGCTAGAGTTGGCCATCGCATCATAGGCTATGCGTGCAGTCTGACATCCATATGTGGTGATAAAGATTACGCAGTGAGAAGACGGCGGCACCGCCGCGTATTAGATAATGGCCAGGAACGCACGGTCACTTGGTATATGCAACTTTTCAACAAAACTTGTCGGGTGTCGGGAAATGTGATGCTGTTGACTTCAACTTGAAATCACGCGAACACGGCCCGACTCAAAAAACTCTCACCGGCCGGAACCGAAGGCAATATCAAAAGCAGCCGGGTTAGCTTCGAGGCCCTATACGCGGCCTCAAGCTAAGAGGTCGGTGAGGACTTCCATATGCTATTGAGATCCAACCTTGCGGCTTTTCAATTGACACATTGCGAGAATGTAGCATCGACCCCGTTGCGGGTTTCTGTCAAAAAATCTTAGAAATCCTATCACCTCAAAGAATGCGGACTTTTTAGGTGACACTGAGATCCAGTATTACTGCTTTTCGATTAAACCATTACAAGGCATTATTTGATCTGACCGGTAATCACAATGCAAGTTTTGTTAAACATCTCATGGATCTTATGTTCTGTATATCCCAGGCGTAATGGTCAGCGGACGTCTGTGAGGGACATTCACGTAAGCTTCGATGACTTATTTTGTTTAGCCGATTTCCTGATTTTTTACCAGAAGCGCCTGCATAAGAAACTGATCACGATAATTGGCATCGGCCAAACGGATTTCGTCTTCAACGGGAATATGAGGAAAGCGCTTCATGAATTCGCTTGCGAAAATGCTGACGCCCTGCTCATATGTGATTCCAGATAGTCTACTGACTTTCAGTGCCCTTATGCCGCAGCTTGGTGACTTGCTCTTGAAAACAAATCCGTGAAGCTTCATGCTTAGAAGCATGGTCAGTTTTTCTTTTGCCCAATTTTTCATTTGATCCGTGTAATCCATTTGTGTCATCTCTGCGATCAAACGGTGCGATGACTCGTCGCCGACAAGTATCATGGGCTCACGCGGAACAGTAAGTCCCATCTCCACTTCGGGACATACCGCGACCCATTCAACGAATCTTCCGAGGTCATCCCGAAGGTAGAGGTCGAGCTTGTCTCCGCCGTTATAGCGGACCTTGTTGCCCAGCAGGCATGAGCTAATGCCGAGCTTGACTCTATGTGTCATGGTAAGGTAAATGATTTAGAGCTGGGGTTTCCGTTTCGCAGCGATTGATAACGCAGATTAGGCGCACAAGGACTATTCGGCGCACAAGAAACGGGAATCCTAGGCCTCAGGGGCAACATTTTCTTATGACACAATTGATGATTAACATTTCAAACTTCCATTATTATCGGCATGATCATGGGTCGTCTATCCATGGTATTGCGGAGATATTTCTTTAAAGTTGCCCTTAGCTTTGCCTGAATGAGCGATGTGTCGGATATAATGTCGTCTTCGAGGTTCATCAATGTTTCGGCCATCAGGTCTCTCACTTCGCTGATAATGTCTTGAGAAACATCTTCGAAGATGAATCCCCTTGAGATGATATCCGGCCCGGAGATTATCTTTTTTGTGGTTTTTTCAATTACGACTAGTATGATTACGATGCCATCATGCGCGAGCCGTCGCCTGTCTCGCAGCACTATGTCCTCAACGCCGCCAATGCCCCTGCCATCAATAAATATCCGGCCTGAATTCACCTTGCCCGTCGTGGCAGCTCCACTATCCGTAATTTCGAGTATGCCGCCATCCTCCAGAATAAAGATGTTTTCCTTTGGTATTCCTGATTTCTCAGCCAGCCGGTAGTGATATCTCAGGTGCCTGTATTCACCATGCACCGGCACGAAATATTTTGGCTTGACCAGATTCATCATCAGCTTTAGTTCTTCTTTTGACGCATGGCCCGAGACGTGAATGTCCGATACTTTTTCATATTTAACATCCGCGCCTCTTCTCATCATGTGATTGATGATTCTGCCGATTGACCGCTCGTTGCCCGGTATTATTTTTGCCGAGAGGATAACGGTGTCTCCTTCCTTGATCTTTATCTGCTTGTGCTCATCTATGGCGATTCTGGAGAGCACGCTCATCGGTTCACCCTGGCTGCCCGTTGTAATGATCACGATCTTTTCGTCAGGCAAGTCCTTGAGGTGCTCCATCTTAACCCAGGTGCTCGGCGGCATCCTAAGATATCCTAGTTCAAGCGCGATTTCAGAGTTGGAGACAATGCTTTTGCCGCACATGATAACCTTTCGCCCATATTGCACAGCTACATCGATAGCCTGCTGTATTCTGTGGATGTTGGACGCGAAGGTGGCTATTATAATCCTGCCTTTTGACTTGCTGAAGATATCCTCAAAAGCCCGCCGCACTTCTTTTTCCGAAAAGGTGAACCCGCCTTTCTCTGCATTGGTACTGTCAGACAGCATCAGCAGCGTGCCTTTTTCGCCGTACTCTGTGAATTTGTGCAGATCCATTAACTCACCATCCACCGGCGTAGGATCTAGTTTGAAATCGCCGGTATGGATAATATTACCTAGAGGTGTTCGTATGCCAAGACCAACTCCATCTACAATGCTGTGTGTGACACGTATGAATTCGATTTTGAATACTCCCAGAGTTATTATGTCACGCGGTTTGACCGGTATAAGAGGGACGTCGAGTATCTCGTACTCGATCAGCTTCTCCTTGACAAGGGCAAGTGTAAGTGCCGTGCCAAAGACAGGAACGTTTATTTCCTTAAGAAGAAAGGGCAGGGCGCCTGTGTGGTCTTCATGTCCATGAGTGAGCACTATACCCTTAACTTTTTCTTTATTGTCCAGGATGTACGAATAATCAGGGATCACAACATCTACGCCCAGCATCTCTTCTTCCGGGAACATCAGGCCGGCATCGACAATAATGAGATCGTCGGCATACTGGAAGACGGTCATGTTGAGACCGATTTCCTCCACTCCTCCAAGCGGTATGACCAGGAGCGAATCTGTCTCAGATTGTTCTGGAGTGTCCGGCATATTCAATCACATTAACATATACGATTCGAAAATCTTTGTAAAGGCATGGAGCTATAGTTTCTTCCCCTTGAGCCGCAGAGAATTCGTAACAACTGACACAGAACTGAGGGACATGGCAGCCGACGCTATCATCGGGTTGAGAAGAGGCCCGCCGAAGATATATAGCAGACCGGCAGCAACCGGAATGCCGACAATGTTGTAAATAAAGGCCCAGAAGAGGTTCTGCCTGATTGTCTTGATAGTGAGCCTGCTTAACTTTATAGCATCGACAACTGATTTGAGACTGCCTCTGGTAAGGGTGATTTCAGACGCCTCGATAGCAATGTCAGTGCCGGTGCCTATTGCAATCCCGACATCTGCAGATGCGAGCGCCGGTGCATCGTTAATGCCGTCTCCAACCATAGCGGTCACTTTATTTTCAGCCTTGAGCTTCTTGATGATTTCTGTTTTCTGGTCGGGCAGCACCTCAGCGTAGAAGCGCTCGATGCCCACCTGCCGGGCTATAGTATTTGCCGTATTCCTGTGATCACCTGTGAGCATCACAACTTCTATCCCCATAGATACGAGTTCGCGTACTGCGGCAGCCGAGTCATCCTTTACGGGATCTGCAATGGCGAATACAGCACCGAGGCTATTATTTATAGCCATAAATACGGGTGTTTTGCCCTCCGAAGAAAATTTACTGATGATTTCCTCTACGCCGGATGTGTCTATTCCCTCTCCGGCCAGAAGTGCCTGATTGCCCATGATAACATTGAAGCCTCCTGCCGTTGTGGTTTTTACTCCACCACCTGACACGGATACAAAATTTAGCGGCTCCTGCACAGCGATATTCTCGCTTAGGGCCTTGCTGACAACCGCCTTGCCGAGAGGGTGTTCCGATAATTTTTCCGCTGACGCAGCGGTCTGCAATAAATCGGCAACAGGCTTGTCTAGGTAAGTGCCGGCATTTATTATATCCACTACTTCCGGCTCACCTTTTGTTATTGTCCCCGTCTTGTCGAGAATGACCACATTTATCTTGTGGGCAAGCTCGAGAGCCTCAGCGTTTTTGATGAGAATGCCACTTTCCGCTCCCTTTCCGGTTCCCACCATGATGGCAGTCGGTGTTGCGAGTCCAAGGGCGCATGGGCAGGCTATGATAAGCACCGCGATGAAGTTCATAAATGCCAGAGCGAACGCGTGCTTTGGCCCGAAACTTATCCAGAGTATAAAGGTCAGGACAGCTATGCCCATAACAACCGGGACAAAAACTGCTGCGATCTTGTCGGCAAGCCTCTGAATTGGCGCCTTGCTGCCCTGCGCCTCTTCAACAAGTTTGATGATCCTGGCCAGAGATGTTTCTTTACCCACACGTGAGGCAGTAAATCTGAAACTGCCTGCTTTATTGACAGTTCCGCTGAAAACCATCGAGCCTGCTGTTTTCTCTAAAGGGATGCTCTCTCCGGTCAACATGGATTCATCTACTGTCGATGTGCCGGACATTATTTCTCCGTCCACTGGCACACGCTCGCCGGGCCTTACCACTATAACGTCTCCTATTGAAACTTCTGCAATAGGAACATCCCTTTCCAGATCACCCCTTATAACGCAGGCTGTTTCGGGTTGTAGATTGATGAGTTTTCTTATGGCTTCTGACGTCTTGCCTTTAGCCCTTGCTTCAAGCATCCTTCCTAGCAGTATCAGAGTGATGATTGTGGCAGAAGTGTCGAAATATACGTTCGGCACAATCCCGCTGCTTGTAAATAATTGAGGGTATACAGTAGCTACAAGGCTAAAAAAGTATGCTGCATTTGTCCCGGCGCTTATGAGGGTATTCATGTTTGTGGAGCCATGTCCGGCAGCTGAAATGGCCGCCTTATGGAATCTCAAGCCGGACCAGAACTGCACCGGCGTTGCAAGTGCAAGAAGCACATGCCAGCCGGAAATCAAAGGAAGAGTAAACATGCTCCCAAGTATTATAGGTACCGTCAACAAAAGGCTGACCCAAAAACGCAATCTGAGAGACTCGAATTCTTTGTAGCGAGTCTCCTGTTCGGCATCTTTGAATTCTGGAGTAATCAGGTCTGCAGAATATCCGGCATCTGTAATAACTCGCTTGAAGTCATCAAACCCCGCAACCGTGGGAATATATTCTACAGAAGCTTTTTCTGTCGCAATATTTACCGATGCTTCGACTACGCCGTTAAGCCCTTTCAATGCCTTCTCTACTGCACCAACGCATGCTGCACAAGTCATTCCGCTGATGGCAATATCAAGTTTCCGGGTTCCCACTCCATAGCCTTCGCTTTTGATTGCATCGATAACTACCGGTAAGAGCTTTGGGATATCAAGCTCAAGGGACTCAATGGTGGCGCGTTCCAACGGAAGATTGACAACAGCGCTTTTCACACCATCGACTTTGTTCAGCGCACGTTCTACAGCAGCTGAACATGCTGCGCAGGTCATCCCGGTAACAGGTATGTCAATCTTCATCGGTATATGCGGATATCGAAGGGCGAGATATCCTCGCCCTTACGCTTAATTGAATTTCACTTTTGGTGCTTCTTTCTCCGCAGCAGGGATCTCGTAATATGCAGCCTGCTGAACGCCGGCAATCGACGCTATGATGCTGCCCGTTACTGTCCTGCGGTAAGTATTAAGCGTCTGGGCTACTTCGTTATACCTCTTCCTTTCGACAGCTATGCGGTTTTCAGTTCCCTCCAGGCTGTCTTGAAGCTTCAGGAAAGATTCATTTGCCTTAAGCTGAGGATAAGTCTCTCTGAGTACAAGCAACCGTGAGAGCATACCTTCAAGTTGGTTGGATGCCTGTATCTGCTGACCGGGGTCCTTGGCTTGAAAGTATTTGGTTCTAGCTTCAGCAATGTTTTCAAACAATTGTTTTTCATGGGCAGCATAGCCTTTAACCGTTTCAACAAGGTTGGGGATCAGATCATAGCGTCGTTTGAGCTGGTTGTCTACCTGTGCCCATTGCGCCTTAACCTGCTCGTCCAATGCTATTGCCTTGTTGTACTGTCCCACAGCCCAGCCGCCGATTCCAACAACTATTATGGCAATGACCGCCAATATGCCCAATGCGATTTTTACTCCGTTGCCCATTTGATCCTCCTTCTAAAATATTATAAATGTATCTGTTCAATCTTCAACGCCAGTATAATATCTCTACTATAAAGATGAGTAATTAATATTCCAAGCAGCTACCAATCTCCAGAAGCCCCGCCGCCCCCGAATCCGCCTCCGCCTCCGCTGAAACCGCCGTCGCTTCCGCCGCCGAAGCCACCCCCGAATCCGCCTCCGCCAAATCCCCCAGGACCTCCCCAATAACCACCGTAAGTCCTTCGTCTCATAAGAGAGAATAAGAAGGGCGCCAGAAACATTATCAAAATCGACATCCAGAAGATGTCAGAGAGACTTAACTCCCTTTTGCTTGATCTCTTTAACGCGGCCGCTCTCGGCAGCCCGGTGATTTCAACGCCCTGAGCTGCTGCTACAGTTTTTATTATCTCCAAGGTTGTGTTGAATATCCCTTCGCCATAATCACCTTTCTTGAAATACGGAACCAGATACTGCCTGCCTATAGTTCCGATAAGGCTGTCCGGCAATATTCCTTCCAGCCCGTACCCGACTTCGATGCGGTATTTGCGATCATTAAGGGCTACGGTCAGCAGTAGGCCGTTATCTTTTCCCTTCTGGCCAATCTTCCATTTCTCATGGGCCATTCTGATTGAAAAATCCTCAATGCTGTCTCCGTCTAAGCTTTTGATTGTCAGGACAACCATCTGAACGGAGGTTTTCTGTTCCAGCTCTTTCAGATAAGCATCAAGCTTAGCCTGGACATCGCTGTTTATGATCCCGGCAAGATCCACTACATAAGTCTGAGGCGAGACAGGCGGCTCCGGCGTTATAGCATAGGCTGAAAGCGTGGATATGATTAAATATCCCAAGACAAGAAAGGGGAGGGCCTTAGTTAAGCGTTTAGCCGAATGATTCAATTTACTGCGCGAGAGCATTTACAATCCTGGCCACTGAATCCAAGTTGCCGTAATATCGTTCCAGAAGTATAAGGAGTTCATTTGTATCTTTTATCGGGTTGTCTCTAAGTGCGAGAATCCTGATGAAGGTTTCGCCGTCGACGCCGGTGGCGGCTTTAATAGCGCCAATAACATCTGTTTTTACGATAGGCGGCTGCTTGCCCATAAGATAGATTATGGCTCTGAACAGCGGGATGCAGCCCCTGACAGATCTATAAAGCAAATGAGAAATTTTTTCAGTTTCACCCATCGACGCTATATAGCCATTCCATAGACCTATTAGTCTTGTTTTAATTTCGCGCTCGCATTGAAGCCTCAACAGCCCGTTGCTGATTTCTATGTCTTTAATAATGTCTGCGCCCCATGCTGTTTTATGGATCGTCCTGAGGTCGAGGAACTCAACAGGAAATACATCCAATGAATCATTGATGTAAGCAGGAGTCATCACTAGGGGCGCTGATATGCCTTTTGACTTGTATTTTTTACCGAGAGGCGCTATAAATTTGAAGAAGTCGAAATGCAAGTCTTCCAGCACTATCAATGAATTCAGATCCGATGTCTTAGGGATGAAGTCCGAAGTGACTGCGCTTCCAGTCACATAAAGTGAATTCACTTTTTCAGGACAGCAAGCCAATATCTCATCAAAGAAAGGTCGTATTTTGTCAGCTGCACCTGGCGCTACGCCGCTTAAATCTAACTTTTCCATGCTTTCATTATACCATGCACAGTGTTCAGTGCATTGCAGGCGCGACAGGAGTCTTGCCGGCCCTCATAAGTAATACAAGCGGCAACACACAAAGCATAATGATACAGACCATATAAAAGGCGTCATTGAAAGACAGCATTGAAGCCTGTCTTAGCAATTCACCGTAAATGGTTGCAAGACCTCCATGATGTGCTGACAGCGGATCTGCCCCGCTGAGTTGCAGTGCCTGCCGGCTGTGATTAACAGCCATCTGATAGGTTGTATCATATGGTGTCAGGTTATCAACCAGGTGCGCCTGATGAAATTGAGCTCTGCGGGCTAGAACGGTTGTCACGAAGGCTACGCCAAAACTTCCACCAAGGTTTCTCAAGAGGTTATATATTCCGGTTGCATTGGCCATGTCTTCCTTGCTAATGCCGGACATCGTGAGCGTCGTAAGCGGGATAAAGAAAAAGCCCATACCAATGCCAAGCACCACTCTCGGCCAGATAACCGTGGCAAAGTCCGCCCCAAGTGTGAAATTGGACATAAGGTAGGTTGCATATGCATTAACCAATATGCCAAACGACAGAAGCATCTTGGGGTTCACCTTTGTTACCAATCTGCCAGCAAGAGGAAGTGAAAGCAATGTTGCAATGCCTCCGGGTCCCAAAACTACTCCTGCCAGATATGACGTATACCCCATAAGGGTCTGAAGGTAGATGGGCAGAAGAACAATACTGGCAAAAAGATTGAAGAAACCTATGAACATCACCGTGCTGCCGGTACTGAATGAAATATTTTTAAATGTCCTGAGGTCCACGACCGGATGCTGTGCAAAGAAGCGTTCTACCATAACGAATAAAATTAACGAAACGGCAGAGACGATGCTAAGCGTGAAGATAAAGCTGGATTCGAACCAGTTGTCCTGCTGGCCTTTGTCCAGAACTATCTGGAGACAGCCAAGACCGATTGCAAGCAGTAGCAATCCCCAGTAGTCTATTCTCATTTTCTGCCGCGCCATATAAGGAGGATCGCTTATGACCATCATCGTCATGAAGATAGAAATGATGCCAATAGGGATATTTATGTAGAAGATCCAATGCCACGACCAGTTGTCTGTTATCCAGCCGCCAAGAAGCGGTCCTATGATAGGGCCGAACATTATACCCACTCCAAATACTGCCATTGCGATGCCGTGCTGTCGCGGCGGAAATGTTTCAAGAAGTATTGATTGGGATATGGGCTGCAATGCTCCGCCTCCAATGCCCTGAAGTATCCTGAAGAAGACAAGGCTTTGAAGGCTCCATGCCGAACCGCATAGAAAGGAGCTGATGGTGAAAAGCACAATCGAAATTATCAAGTAGCGCTTTCTGCCAAACAGCCTGCTGAGCCATCCGGTCATCGGTATGATAATAGCGTTTGATACCAGGTATGAAGTTACCGTCCAAGTGGATTCATCTATGCCCGCAGAAAGGCTGCCGCGGATGTGGTCCAGCGATACATTGACGACAGATGTGTCAACTATCTCAATCAGCGTAGGAAGCATGACCGTCAGAGCGACGATCCATTTGTTCCACTTATTCATCGATCGATGATCACCGTCGGTGCTACTGACATGCCAACGCGCAGAATATGAGGAGTATCCTTCTTTTCCAGCACTATCTTTACCGGCACTCTTTGGACAACCTTAACATAATTGCCTGTAGCGTTTTCAGGTGGAAACAGCGAGAATGCCGAGCCGGTGCCAGCCATTATGCTGTCAACCCTGCCCTGAAATGTCGTGCCCGGATAACTATCTACCTTTACGTCTACTTTCTGCCCCTGGCGTATTTTTTCCAGCTGAGTCTCTTTATAGTTCGCAACAATCCAGACATCGTCTAACGTAACTAACGCCATGAGAGGCTGTCCTGGCTGCACCTGATTGCCCTTTTCGACATTCTTTTTGGTTATGCGTCCGTCTGCCGGGGCAAAGAGTTTTGTATAGCCTATATTCAACTCTTCGGTCTTAAGTCTGGCTTCTCTAGCTGTCACGGAAGATGTCTGAGATGCTACAGAGGCCTCGGCCTGACGAAGCTGTTCCTGCGTTGCCTTTACTTCTGCATGCATCACATCATAGCCGGTCTTTGTCTTGTCGTATCGCTCCCTTGAGATTGCCCCTTTTTCCAATAATGATTCAGCTCTTTTTATGTCAATCTGAGCCTGACGGAGGTTTGCTTGCTGCAGCTCTAGCTGGGCTTTCGCTGAAAAGACCTTGGCCCTTGCTTCGACAAGCTTCGATTTTTCAGCATTGACAGACGACAAGGCTTCCTGCATGCGAGCATCGTAATCCTCAGGAGCTATTTCAACAAGCAGATCGCCTTTCTTGACCATCTGGTTATCATTTGTGTTTACAGACTTTACTGTCCCCGGTATTTTTGGCGCAATGGTATATACCCGTCCGTCGACAAATGCGTCATCAGTTGCTATATGATGGGCTTTATAGTCCATGTAGAACAACAGTGCCGCTGCGCCTGCAACCAATGCCAGGGCAAATCCAGTTATGACGATCTTTTTTTTATGATTGTTGTTACCGTTCTCTTTTTTTTCATCTTCCATGAATTGCTCCCTCAAAAGCCGATATTATTTATATGCAAGCGTCAAATCCTCACCTGTGGCATATAGAAGGCCGGCATGGGCCCTGCGCATGTCATAAAGAGCCTTGTAGAAATTCTTTTCAGCCACGGTGAGCAACGAAATCGCATCGAGAACATCAGTTGCAGTACCTACACCTTCTTCATAGCGTACTTTGTTTATACGGAGGTTTTCCTCTGCCTGCTTGATAGCGTCTTTTGTAGTCGCCACGTTGTCGCGAGCGCTGCTTTCGTCAAGATGGTATCGCTGTACTTCCAGCCGAATATCGTCCAGGAGTTTGTTTCTTTCCTCCCGAAGCTGTTCAGTCCTAATTCTGATCTTTGATAATTGGGCTTTTGTGGCTCCGCCATTGAAAAGATTGATAGTCAGGCCAAAGACGAGTGACCAGTTGTCTTCATGCAGCTGATACTGGTTGCGGGTAAAGTTATAACCTCCTTCTGCAAAGAAAGCAGGCAGGAAATCCGACCTCTTGGCAGTTTCCTGCAGTTCGTTAATCTTGATTTGGCGATCTGTCATCTGAATCTCAGGTCTTTGCTGCAGCGCAGCATCCCAAGACTTATCCAGAACCTGCATCGGAAGCAGATCTTCGGATGTCTCTGCAGGGAAAACATCTGCTGTGAGCGGCCTCGAAAGTATATTATTGATCCTCGATGCATTGAATATTTTCTGGTTCTTCAGAATCAGCAGCCTTTGTTGCGCATCTGACAATCTGACTTCGGCCTGTAGTAAATCATTCTTGGTTATTACCCCGGCATCGAAAAGATTCCTTGCCATCTCATAATGCGATTTGAGAGCATCAACCTCATGCTGCCCGACCTCTATCATTCGCCCTGATTCAAGCAGGTTGAAATAGGCATTTACAAAGTCCAGCGCAACAAGATTTTTCGTTCTCAATATGTCGGTCTTAGTTAGTTCCATGGACTCCTGTGATGCGCTGTACAGAGATTCGCGTGCCCAAAAGTCGAACAGGGTCTGATGTACGGCGAGCGTATAAGAGGGGTAGTCTTTGTTTGCAGTGGGCATACTTAATTGGCCGAATACGGCACCGGGCTGATGAGCAAGCATAGTGTAATCTGCGGAGGCGTTTATTACAGGGAAGAATTTAGAACGTGCCAATGCAACATCTTTTGACGCTAAATCTCTGTTGAAATAGGCAATCCTGAGAACTCTGTTTTCATCAGTAACAGCCTTGAGACCGTCGGCAAGCGTCAATGTTGTCGACTGCTCCTGCGACCACCCGGCAACCGGCAGAAATGCTAATACTGCGATCATCAGAAACACTATGGCAATGTTAATCCTATTCATATTAGATTCCCTCATTTTATGCCGATTGCCTTGTCGAGAGCTGCAAAGGCTATATTGTAGTCATACAAAGCCTGAATATATGACGTTTTAGCATTTGTGTAGGCTACTTGCGCGTCCGTTACTTCCACAGGATTGCCCACGCCGGCAGCATAACGGCCGTTAGCAATATCCAGGTTTTCGGTAGCTTGCTTGACGCCCAGTTCAGCGGTAGGAATGCGTTCCTCAGCAGCCTTCAGATTGAGAAAAGCCTGTTGAACTTCCAGTACTACGCTCTGTTTCAAAAGATCGAAATTAGCTTTGGCGGCATCCGAAATTGCAATCGATTCCTGGACCTGATGATGAGTGAGAAAGCCGCTGAATATAGGGAATGTTACCATAATGCCTGCATTCCATCCCTCATCTCGAAATGAAGTATCACCTGATTGGCGGTTGTATTCGGCATTACCGGTTATCACAGGGAAGTAGCCTTTCCTGGCGAGATCAATCGATTTTTCGGAAGCCCTTACCCTATGATCAGTGGCTTGAATTTCGGGCCTGTTCTTTAGCGCTGATTCGATCGCTTGTGACATTGAAATGTCCTTCTTGATATATTCAAGAGAGTCATCCACTGAATAGACCGGCACATCAATTAACCCCATGGCATTATTCAAAGTGACATGAGCGATACGTAACGCGTTGTTTGCTGTAATCTCATTCAGCTTTGCATTGCTCAGGTCAACCTCCGCCTTGGTTACATCAAACTTGGGATGGGTGCCGACTTCATAAAAACCCTTTGCCTGATCGAGGTGCTGCGCTAGCTGAGCCACAGTTTGTTTGGCAACTTCAAGGTTTCGCTGAGCCTGCAGCAACCCGTAATATGCCTGCTTTACAGCTAGAATCGTCTGGGCTCGAGTTGCATCGTAATCCGACTGGATGGCATTCAGGTTCAGTTTCTGGATATTAACCTGAGTAGGGGTTTTACCGAAGTCGTATATAGTCTGCGTTAGAGAGGCACTTGCCGAGTACTGATCGAAAGAGCTGCTGCCGCCGGTCAATGAATTGGAAATGCTGTTTGATGAAATTGGCTTGATCCTGCTGTACCCGGCCTGAGCGTTCACCTGCGGGAAATAGGCTGACTGCGCTTCACCGATCCTGCTTTCACCTGCCCTTATATTATATCTGGCGGCAGCCATTGATGGCTGGTTCTGCAAAGCGATGTCGATGCATTTGTTTAAGGTAACCGCTTCTCCGTCGTTTATTGGCTTGATGGTATTGGCTGGATCCTGCGCTGCTGCTGAGACTGGCAGTAACAGAACAGTGATGAAGATTAGCAATATTACATGCTTCATAAATTCCTCCTGAAATTGGGTCAGCTTAAACTGCATTTTGAGATGCATTAGCATTATCCCTACCAGCTTTGCGGCGTTTGAGCATTCCTGTGAATGCTTTTTGTAATGACTCCATATAAGTATAAAAAACCGGCGTCAAATAAAGGGTGATCAGCTGTGAAAAAAGAAGTCCGCCGACAACAGCCAGTCCGAGCGGCCGTCTTGACTGGGAACCTGCGCCGAAGCCTAGAGCTATCGGCAATGTGCCCATTAGCGCAGCCATAGTGGTCATCATAATTGGCCTGAATCTGATAATGCAGCCCTGGAATATTGCGTCGGCTGCTGTCTTGCCCTCATTCCTCTGGGCTTCCAGTGCAAAATCGATCATCATGATTGCATTTTTCTTAACTATTCCAATGAGCATTATTATGCCTACAAATGAATATATATTGAGTTCATAGCCGAACAACATTAGCGTAATGAGAGCGCCGAACCCTGCTGACGGAAGTCCAGAAAGAATAGTTATAGGGTGAATAAAGCTTTCATAAAGTATTCCAAGTACTATATAGATCACGATTATGGCCAATACTAGCAACAGCCATAAGCCGTTTAGAGAATCTTTAAATGCCTGGGCCTGTCCCTGGAAACTTGCGCTAATTATGGCTGGGAGGGATTGACGTGCCAACTTCTCTACTGAACCGACGGCTTCGCCAAGTGATACATCCGGTCTGGTATTGAAGGATATAGTAACCGATGGAAACTGGCCGGAATGGTTGATAGTCAGAGGTCCTGCGCTCTGAGTGATAGATGTTAACGTACTTAGCGGAACCAATTGGTCTGTATTGGACTTAATGTAAATGAGCGACAGCAGCGAAGGGTCTTTCTGATACTCTGGCAACAATTCCATGATTACCTGGTACTGGTTGTTCTGTGCATATATTGTAGATATTTGCTCTTGGCTATATGCTGTCTGCAGAGCGTCTTCTATTTGTTGGGCAGTTATGTTGTGCGACGCCGCTTTGTCCCGATCTATTGTTACATTTACCTGGGGAGTCTTGATCTGCAGATCGCTTGCGACATCGATCAGCAATGGCAGCGCAGCCATCTTCTGCTCAAAAAGAACTGCATTCTTGTACAGTTCATCTGTATCGGTGCTTTGAAGTGTAAATTGGTAAGGGCTTTTGGTCAGTCTGCCCCCGATCGTGATGAGAGGAGGATTCTGGATAAAAACTTTCATGCCTGGTTCAGCTGCAAGCTTAGGCGTAAGCTCTTTTATTATTTCGTCAGCGCTTAGATCGCGTTCTGACCGGTCCTTCAGCCTCATAAATATTCTGCCTATGTTGCCTGTCGATGAGATGCCACTGGGACCGACAGCTGACATGAAATCGCCTACGTTATGATCTTTTCTAACAATATCCGCAAGCCGCTTTTGGTGCTCTTTCATGGATTCGAAGGCAATACCCTGCTGCCCTTCAGTAAATGCCAAAAGTCTGCCGGTGTCATCATTCGGTATAAATCCGTATCCTTTAGGATAGAAAACGAAAAGAATTATGGTTACAATCAGAATCAATCCATTTACAGCCATGACTAGCCGCCTACGCTTAAGGACAGACTGCAGGCTTCTTTCATATGCATTCAGCATGGCAGAGAAGAATTTTTCAGAGAGATTGAACAGTCTGCTTCGCTTCTGCATCCCATCATGGTGGATAAAGCGGCTGCAGAGCATGGGGGTCAGAGTTAGCGATACGACGCCGGATACCAGTATCGATGTGCTAATGACGATAGCGAATTCATGCAAAAGGCGTCCCAGAATGCCCGGCATAAAAAGAACAGGAATGAAGACGGCGACAAGAGAGATGGTCATGGAAAGGATCGTAAAACCTATTTCCTTAGATCCTTTTAAGGCAGCCTCTCGCACGCTCTCTCCCTGCTCTATATGCCTCATTATGTTTTCCAGCATGACTATCGCATCGTCAACGATAAATCCGACAGCAAGGACCAATGCCATGAGCGACAGATTGTCTATGCTATAGCCAGTAAGATACATCACAGCAAAAGTCCCGATGATGGACATCGGCAGAGCTAAGCTAGGGATTATGGTTGCAGAGATATTGCGTAGGAATAAAAATATTACGAGCACGACTAGACATATAGATAAAAATAGTGTGAATTTTACATCTTCTACCGAATTCCTTATGGAACTGGAGCGGTCGTACAATACGTTTATATCTACCGATGCCGGAATTTGCTGGCGGAATTTGGGTAGCAAATTCTTTATTGCATCGACTATTTCTATTGTATTTGTTCCGGGTTGGCGAAGGATTGCTAGCACCATGCCTCTTCTATTCGTGTACCAGGCAGCGATCCTGTCATTTTCTACGCTATCTATAACTTTTCCCAGCTCATCGAGCCTAACTGGCATGCCATTTCGGTATGATACAACGAGCGGACGGTAGGCAGCAGCATTGTATAGCTGTCCTGCGGCCTGTATCGTGAACTCGTTATGGCTGCCTTCAAGTATGCCAGTCGGCAGATTTACATTTGCTTTTTGCACGGCTGAAGCGACCTCGTTTATCCCTATACCTCTTGATGCAATAGCCTTAGGATCCAGTTGCGCCCTGACAGCATATTTCTGAGAGCCAAATATCAGAACTTGGGCGACACCGTTTATCATTGATATGCGCTGTGCTATGAACGTATCGGCATATTCATATACCTGGAATAGAGGCAGAACCGGTGAACTTACAGCCAGATATAGGATAGGCTGATCAGCAGGGTTTACTTTTTGGTATGAGGGAGGACTTGGCATATCCGGAGGCAGCAGTTTGGCAGCCTTGGATATCATAGATTGAACATCCTGTGCAGCTGCATCGATGCTCCTGTCAAGGCTAAATGTCAGAGTTATGTTAGTAATCCCCTGCGAATTGGATGAACTCATTGAATCTAGTCCTGCTATGGTTGAAAATTGTCTTTCAAGAGGCGTGGCAACGGCAGAAGCCATGGTGTCGGGACTTGCACCTGGAAGATTTGCTGATACGTTAATAGTTGGAAAGTCTACATTCGGCAGATCGCTCACCGGAAGAAGTTTATAGCCAACAAGGCCGAACAGCAATATTGCAATCATGATAAGTGTCGTCATGATTGGTCTTCGGATGAAGATATCAGAAATGACCATATCGGCTATTCCTTGCCTTTGCCAGGCTCCTTAGGCATTTGTTGAGTCGACTGTTCAGTACCCTTTGGCGGAATCGCTTCGATCTTGTCTTTTATCTGAACTTTAGCACCTGATACAAGTCGTAGCTGACCATCGGTCACAACTTTCTCGCCAGTGGTTAATCCTTGACTGATCACTGAATCGGTCCCATATGTTCTAGCAACTATTACGGGTCTAACCTCTGTTGTAAGGTCGTCCTTGATTACATAAACATATTGTCCAAGCTGCCCTGACTGGAGAGCTTGGGAAGGAATAGTCACCACATTTTTCTCTGTGTATAAAGTGAGAGATACATTTACGAACTGCCCCGGCCATAATCGGCTTGCCTCATTCCTAAGAGTTCCCTTGAGCCGTATTGTGCCAGTGGAAGGATCCACTGTATTATCTACGAAAGTTAGAAAGCCTTTCTCCGGATTGGCATCTCCCTTGTCGATATACACAGAGACTGCAAGCTCTCCGTTTGACATGTATTTTTTTATGTTGGCAAGAGCCTTTTCCGGAACAGAAAAACTGACGTAAATAGGAGACAGTTGCCTTATAGTTACTAGCGATTTGTTATCGTCAGCAGCTTTGACAAGATTGCCCGCATCAACGAGAATATCGCCGAGTCTGCCCGATATGGGTGCATGAATATAACAGAAGCTGAGCTGGACTTTTGCATACTCTACAGCCGCCTTGTCAGCCTTCACTAGAGCATCCAGGGCATTAGCAGAAGCATGTGCTTGATCATACTGCTGCTTTGAGATATAACCCTTCTTTACGAGATCGGCATAACGATGCTCGTCTTCACGGGCATTTGCAAGCTGAGCTTCGTCTTTAGCAAGAGTGCCTTTCGCCTGCAGAAGCGAGGCCTGATACATTCTGGGATCGATAGTAAAAAGGGTATCGCCTTTCTTAACAAACTGTCCTTTTTGAAAATGTATCTTTGACAGATATCCACCGACCTGAGCCCGGACATTTACTCCTGCATATTCGACGATGTTGCCGATGGCTGAAATTTCATAAGGGATATCCTTTTTATCAACCATAGCCGCATTAATGGGGACAATGGGCTTCGGCGGCGGGCTCTTCTGCTGGGAACAGGCAAATAGCATTAGTGACAGCAGCAGAACTATACGAAGAAAAAATGAATACGAAGAAGGCGCAGTCATATTCTTGTGCCTCGAGAAAAAATATTGATGTAACCCTCTATAACTGAAGTATCATCATAGTTACCTAATAATCCCAAGCCAAAGACTTCTTTAGCAATGAAATATTGGTAAAACATGCTTAAGAATAATCGTGCTGCAAGCAATTCATCGAAGTATTTCAGCTCACCTTTCTTTCTTCTGGATGCAAAAAAACCAGCTAGTATATCCAGTAACTCTGTTAGGAATGTGTTCTGCAAGTTTTTTATCTTGTCAGGATAAAGATGACATTCTGAGTGCATTATTCTGACCAGGTCTTTTCGTAATCTAAGCGTTTCAATAAAACTGGAGGCTATTTCTGCTAATGCTTCTTCATAAGGAATAGCCTCAACAGAAGGCATGATGCTCTTCAACGTAGGCAGGAAAGTGAAGGTGGAGAGGACTTCCTTGAACAGAGCTTCTTTTGAAGGAAAATGCCTGAAAAGGGTTACTTCGGCGACACCGGATCCCAATGATATTTCTTTTGTAGTTGCGCCGAGGTACCCTTTTGCAGAAAACAAGTGCAGGGCGTGCTCCAATATTTTGTCTCGCGTTGACATTTGACCTTCGGACATTTAGTCCCTCCGAAAGATAGGTTTGTAAGTGCTTACTAACATTATATGGCCTGCACTTGATATTGTCAAGAAGGTCGCATGATCTGTCAGATTGATGGTTGAGCAAATGAGAAGGCTTGGTATCTCCTGAAGACTGCCGCCTTAGCAAGCTTATTTATTGTATATTACCTGTCTGCTGGGCGATGTGTATTGGCACGGGCAATCAGGCGCACGCTGAGGCATTATATATGGAAACGACGATTACTGTCTTGCAATAGAGTAATGTCTGACTTGCAGGTCTTGATTTTTGAGCCTACACTTATTATACAGTAATGCAAATAGGTAAAATCCGCCTTGTTACGGGGCGTATCTTTTGTTCATGGAGGTCAGGATGAGATCAAGAATTATCGCACTGTTAGTTGCAAGTCTTTTTTTAGTAAATATCTTCGGATGTGCTTCAATTCCTGAGGAGCATCAGGGTGCTGCTACCGGAGCCGGGATTGGAGCCGCTACAGGTGTAATTGCAGGTGGATTGCTGGGTGCGCACGGCGCCAAGACGGAAATGGCAGTATTGGGCGGTCTCGCCGGAGCGCTGCTCGGCGGGGCTATCGGGCATTATGCTGTTGACCAGAAAAGAACTGCGCAGGACACCAACAGCCGCTACAATTATAATTCCTCGGCAATATCAGTTAGGATCGAAGATGCATCCGCGAATCCATCCACTGTCAGTGCCGGTGACAAGGTTGATCTCAGAGCAACATATGCAGTGCTTGGTGCAGCTTCGGGTAGTCAGGTTGAGGTAATTGAAAAGAGAGAAATTACTCATGCGGGCCAAGTGGTCGGCAACCCTGAGGTCAAAGTGAACAGGGAAGGCGGGACTTTCCAGTCGGTTGTACCGCTTTATCTGTCATCAGATGCCAAGCCAGGCACTTACACTGTCAAGACAACCATTGTTGCGGGTAATACGAGCGATTCCAGAGAGACTACATTCAAGGTTAGATAATGATCAGGCAGGGGTGCGACTAGTCGCACCCCTGTAAAATACCTCAGGGATATTTTTTCAGCGGTATCATTTTAGATGTTGCTTCAGCCACAAGGGTTCCCGATATTAGCTCAGTAATTCTAGCTTTCGCTTCAACCAATCTGTCCGTTTTTCTTGTCAATTCTGCTTCTACCGTTGCCGCTTGTCCGGCACTGAGCGGATGCTTGAATCGCACAGTTATCTCAGCTGTAACCGGATTGCACTTTTCAGACATCGCAGCATAAATCATGGCTTCGTCCAGAATTGCCGTTATCAGACCGCCATGTATAATATTTTTGTACCCTTGAAAATTAGATTTAAGAGTAAATTCAGATAGGCTCTTGCCGCCGGAAGAGGTGAATGACAGCTGCAGCCCGTTTTTGTTATTCTTGCCGCATACGAAGCATTGACCGTCGTCGATAATGGCCATCGGGGCGGGTGTTACTTGTTCATCATTTCGAGGAATTCTTTATTGCTCTTGGTGCCCTTGAGTTTGCTGAGCAGGAACTCCATGCTCTCAACAGTGCTTAGGGGGTTCAACACCTTTCTAAGTATCCACATCTTGTTCAGCTGATCAGAATCAACCAGAAGTTCCTCTTTACGTGTGCCGGAAGCATTTATATCTATACTTGGGAATATTCTCTTATCCACCAGTTTGCGGTCTAGATGAAGCTCCATGTTACCGGTACCCTTGAATTCCTCAAAAATCACGTCGTCCATTCTGCTGCCGGTATCTACAAGAGACGTGGCCATAATGGTAAGGCTGCCTCCTTCCTCAATGTTTCGAGCAGTGCCAAAAAACCTTTTCGGTCTTTGCAGGGCATTGGCATCGAGACCGCCCGAGAGGACTTTGCCGCTGGCAGGTGTTATTGCGTTATAGGCTCTGGCAAGCCTGGTGATGCTGTCCAGAAGAATCACTACATCCCGTTTCTCTTCAACGAGCCTCTTTGCTCTGTCTATGACCATCTCCGATACCTGGCAATGCCTTTGCGGTGGTTCATCGAATGTTGAACTAATGATTTCGGCTGTGCTTACCTGTCTTTTCCAGTCTGTAACCTCTTCAGGTCTCTCATCGATCAGGAGAATGATGAGATGTATCTCAGGGTGATTCTTCTTGATGGCTTTCGCTATCGATTGCAAAAGCATTGTCTTTCCAGTGCGCGGCGCGGCAACAACCAGTCCGCGCTGACCTTTGCCTATCGGAGTGATGAGGTCCATTACCCTCATCGAGAAATCGTTCGGCAAATATTCTAAATTTATTTTTTCGGTTGGATAATATGGGGTCAGATTGTCAAACAGCGGGCGGCTTATATTCTCCTCAGGCGATTCAGTGTTGATGGTCTCAACCTTAAGTAACGCAAAATAGCGTTCACTTTCCTTGGGTGGCCTTATCTGACCAGAAACATAATCTCCAGTCCTCAGCGCAAACCTTCTGATCTGAGAGGGCGAAACGTAAATGTCGTCCGGGGAGGGCAGGTAGCTGTAATCTGGTGAGCGCAGGAATCCGAACCCGTCCGGCAATATTTCAAGCACGCCGGATCCGTAAACGTTTCCAGCTTTTTCCGACTGCGCCTGGAGGATGGCAAAGATCAGTTCCTGCTTTCTCAGACCACCCGCACCGTCCACATTGAGCTCTTTGGCAATGGCCGTCAGGCTATCCACGCTCTTCTGTTTCAATTCGGAAATTGAAATATAGTTTTCCATTCGTTTCTTCCTCTCTCGATGTGTGTTGGGCGGTGTCGCTGATCGTTGCACGTTAGGGCCTGCGGATTTTTCCTTAAGTTAAATAGATAGCCTGTCGGTAATATTAATGATTATGATTTAACCCTGCAAAGGGGGGAATCACTGAATTCATCAATAGCATACACCATGTCCGAACCTTTGTCAACAGCATAAGCAAGCATATCAGGACCCATATTCCTTCTCCAGTTTTCTTACTATCTGGTCAATTTCTTCATCCGGGAAGTCACTAATGAGGATCCTGCCATTTGCGTCATATTCCAGCTGAGTGATCCCTGGGAATTCCTTTTCAATCAGCTTCAGGTTGAGCGCCTGTTTTTTTACTGTTTCCAGCAGGCGGCTATTTTCTTCCTCCAGGTCGAATTTCTCGATAGCGGTTTTGACGGCGAATCGCAGCTCAAAATCGTCCCAGGGCTTTGTGAAGAAGCGATAGATCTCACCCTTGTTTATAGCTTTGACGGCAGAGGCAAGGCTTGCATGTCCTGTAAGCATTATCCTGATAACCCTTGGGAAATTGCTGCTCACTTTTGCCAGAAAGTCAGCTCCCGACATGCCGGGCATCATCTCATCGCTGATAACAACTTTCATTTTTATTGCAGATAACAAGCGCATACCGTCCTCTGCGTTCTGGGCTATATGGACGTCATATGGGTCGTCCATGAACGCTCTTTTGATAGATTCAAGCACGCTCTTTTCATCATCGACGATAAGTATGTTGCTTGTTTGCATATGAAGCCTCCTCTAAGCTTTATTTGTAGTACCTTTCCGGGTGCCGCAAGAAGGACACGTGATCCAGTCCGTTTCGAGTGGAGACTTGCAGTTATGACAAAGATTCTGCCTGAAGACTCCACAATAGGGACAAAAGAGAAATTTTTGATCTATAAGCATTCCACAGCCCTCACAGGGTCGTTCGTGCCGAGCAGGCGGGCCTATTACCCTCACTAGTTCATCAAGCGTTGTAATGCCGAGCCGTACTTTTTCCAGACCATCCTCCAGTAGCGTTCTCATACCGCCTGTCCGAGCCAAACTTCTGATTTCAGACTCCCTGTAACTTGAGCTGACAAGTTCTCTAAACTCTTCGTTCATGATAAATATCTCAAATATGCCTATCCGTCCCAGATAACCGGTATTGTTGCAATGCGTGCATCCTTTGCCGGCCGCTGCCTCGTCAAATGTTATCCGCGGTATTGTCAGCATATCAATTAGAGCTGCATCGGGCCTCACGCTGGTCTTGCAATGCGGGCAGATCCTTCTTACGAGACGCTGAGCAATGATGCCTTCGATAGCAGAGGCTATAAGGTATGGCTTTATTCCAATATCCATTAGCCGGGTCAGCGAAGCCACTGTATTGTTCGTGTGCAGGCTTGTCAGCACCATGTGGCCTGTGAGGGCGGCTTTGAACGCAACATCCGCAGTCTCGCTGTCACGGATTTCACCCACCAGGATCACATCCGGATCCTGACGCAGCGTTGAACGCAACACAGATGCGAACGAAAGGCCGACACGCTCACGCACATAAATCTGACTCGCCTCCTCGAGGAAGTATTCGACAGGATCTTCTATTGTCTCATAATTCTTGGTAGAACTAAGCATTTCATGCAGGATCGAATATAGCGTCGTAGTCTTTCCACTCCCGGTAGGTCCGGTTGATATGACAATACCCTGGGGTTTCTTGATAAGGAGCTGCAATTTCTTGAGGTCGTCGTCAAGCATGCCAAGTTCAGATACCTGCTTCAGGGCCGCTCCCTTGTCGAGTATTCTCATAACTATCTTTTCCCCGCTTATCGTAGGCATGGACGAAACCCTTACGTCCACAAGCCTGGTACCGGTCTTCATTGTAATCCTGCCGTCCTGTGGTTTTCTGCGCTCGGATATGTCCATTTTAGACAGGATCTTAACGCGAGAAACAGTTGCTGCATGAAGGTGAGAAGGTATTTTGATCTTGGTATGAAGCATACCGTCAATCCGATAGCGCACAATAGTATACTTGGTTTTGGGTTCGATATGGATATCGCTTGCCTTATATCGAAGCGCTTCCATTATGATAGCATTGACTATTCTTATTATTGGCGGAACACCTGAAGAATTCAGGAGTTCATGCGTGCTCACTTCTGTTTCGTCATCTTCGATTACTACATCTATCTCTTCGAAGGGATCCCAAACATCCGACTCAGCGGCATAATCTGCTGCGGTCTGCGAAGATTCATCTCCATAAATAGTTTTTATCTTTGAGAGTATTGCTGAGGATTTGGCCACGGCAGGGATGACCTTGAATCCGGTCATCATGGCGATATTGTCTATCTTGAGAATATCTGACGGGTCAGCCATGGCAACATGCAGTTGTCTGCCTTCCAGTCTCAGAGGCAGAAGGCGATTTTTTTCGCACAGCTCCCTCGGCAGAAACCTCACTATCATGGGATTGATCTGCATTTCATCCAGATCCACATACGCAAGGTTTTGGTGTTTCTGAAGCGCTTCGACGATATGGGATTCTGTCGCGAAGCCAAGCCGCACAACAGTATCTCCGATGAATTCATCCTTATTGGCCTCCCTTATGGCTCTCGTTAGCTGATCGGATGAAATTCGCCCGCTTTTTATCAATATCGAACCGAGAATCCCGCGATACTCGTCAAACAAATTAGAGTAGTTCTTGATCTTCAAATGCTGGTCTCTTGCAATGTCTTTCAGCTTCCTGTTTTCCTGAAGCAGAGTGTATTGCTGAAGAGCAAGGCTGACCGTCAATCGCAAGTCGTCATCATTCCATGGTTTTGTTATGAACTTATAAACAGCCCCCTCATTAACTGCACCCATGACTGAACTGACATCAGCATGACCGGTGAGCATGATTCTAATGGTATGAGGCCAACATAACTTGATTTGCTTCAGAAGTTCAGCTCCCGTCATTCCAGGCATACGATGATCGGATATGACCAGATGAACTTTCTCATTTTCCATTACAGCTAACGCGTCTTTGGCCGAAGTGGCTATGTGTATCTCGTAATTTTCTTCTGTGAAGATGCGCTTCAGAGCATTAAGGACAGATACCTCGTCATCGACGAATAGCAGCGTGAACCGGCCGGCTGCTACCTCCGCTGACTCTTCGCTGTTTGCTTGATTGCCTGCATCGCGAGTTGCTTTGCAGCTCGATCTAAAGATATCAGCGTATTTAGACACGTGTCAGATCCATAATCAAATATTGAGACATAATTATCGCGATTGTCCTGAAGGGAATGATAGCAATAATGCTGTTCCTTTCCCCTCCTCGCTGTTTACCTCTATGTCGCCGCCGATAGCAGAAATAATTTCATAAGATACTGTCAGCCCCAATCCCATTCCTCTCCCGATTTCTCTTGTGGTAAAAAATGGCTCAAATATTCGGCTTCGAATATCTTCCGGTATCCCGCAGCCATTATCAGCAATAGTCACAATGATGTTATTTCCAACCAACTCTGTGGAAAGGGAGATTTCCAGGCTTTTTTCGCGCGACTCTAAGGCATTGAGGAGTATGTTGAGAAAGGCAAGACCGATGTCGGCCGGATTGGCTTCAATCTTTGGAATATCGCTGTATTTTTTGATAATGCTGACCGATCTGTCAGCTATTCTGCTGTACAGTACATTCAATGCCTTATCAAGCTCTGAGGAAAGGTCTACCACCATAAGCATTGAATCGTCTACATGTGCAAAATCTTTGAGGTTTGCAACTATATCCTTTATTCTTCGGATCCCCTGAGTGCTTTGCGTGACTAGGTAAGGCGTATCTTTCAGGATGAAGTCTATCTTAAATTGCTCATATAGGTTGTTAGTTTCCGGAGATCTTCCTGCCTCATGTGAATGGTAATAAGAGACCATTTTGCCAAGGTTGTTAATATATTTAGCCAATGTGTTGAGATTACTGGATACGAACCCGGCCGGATTGTTTATCTCATGAGCCATCCCGGCTGCCAGCCGTCCAATAGATGAAAGCTTCTCCTGTTTAACAATACGCGAAAAGATTCGCTTGAGCTCTTCCGTTTTTTCTTCAACCCTGGACTGCAATGTTTCAGAAAGCTCTCTGTACTTTTTTTCCGATACAGAAAGCCTGCGGTTTGTTTCCATCAATTCTTCGAAGGAGCGTTCCACAACATCTCCATGTATTTCGGTGGTCATTATGCATCTGGAATTGGAGCGCATCACCAAATCCAGCGCCGCCGAGACGATGCCAATCCCCATTACCAAAGACTCATCTTTTGATGATCCGGTCATGCTGATGAAAATATTTCCTATTGTTTCGCCTTCATGCATGAGAGGAGTGCTCCGACAGCATGTGCCATTTGCCTTGCCCTCCTGTATGTCGTTGACTATCGATGTTTTGCTTGCATTGATGTCTGACCCCGAGCAAGCGGTCCATAAGACCTGGCCATTTTCATCAGATATCGCAGCGACATCGGCTCCGGCCTCGACAAGCTTGGTCAAGAGCGGAGTAACGTCTGCCGAACTAAGAAGATCGCCCAGTCTGAGCTCGCGACCTACAGTCTTATCTGTTGCCCTTGATATATCCGCTCTCATGGTCAGTTGCCGGTTGAAGTAGTGCTTTGGCGGAGCAGCCGACCTGTGAAGTCCTCCCGCGACAGACCGTGTATGGAATTCAGACCAAGGCGATCATTTACAGCGTCATACGTCTGCTCCGAGAGCATGCGGAATGTTTTCATGACCCCCTTGCCGTAAAGTGCAGAAGCCATAATCACCGGCAGGCCGGTATTGCCCCATGACTTGCAGACTTCGTCTTCAGGGATTATATCGGGGAGATCCCTTTTATTGAATTGGATCACAAGCGGCATTTTTTCGATATCGAGACCGACAAAGGCAAGATTATTTTCAAGATTATCGAAACTCTCGGCGTTATTTTGCATCTCAGACAGACGAGAATCAGCTATGAACGCCACTCCATCAGCCCTGGTAAGCACAGCCTTGCGCGTTGCGTCATGCTTAACCTGACCGGGCACAGTGTAAACCTTCAGCTTTATTTTTAGTCCGCTGGGGCACACAATAAAAAAGGGAAGCAGATCGAAATAGATCGTTCGATCATCGGCTGTATCAAGCATCATTAGATCTCCCCGGCCTGATCTGTCGATAGAATCATGAAGACTAAGCAGGTTGGTTGTTTTCCCGGACATGGCCGGTCCGTAATATACAAGCTTGAGTACAACCTTCTTTTCCAGTTCATTGTACTCGATCATTCAGGCACCTTTTTTTCTCGTGACAAATATACCGCTTTTAGAGGGATCTAAATATACTGCTCTCCTGAGCGTATCAATATTCTTGTCATTCAGCAATGTCCCTTTGCGAAGGAGGAGAAGTCCGGTGCCACTGCTTACATCTCGTGTCAGCAGCATGCCGGGCGCAAGGTCTCTGGCCTTCAACTCTACTTCTACTGAATCCATATTTTCTGAAATTATCGACATGAAGTCTTTCGCAGCTTTTTCCAGCAGACTGAAGAGTACAGCGTCGAATCTGGTGGCAAGTGCCGATTTTATGCGTTCGAGGCCGACTGCAGCTGTATGCAATCCGCCTTGCACTGCCCTGTCGAAGCCGTCGGCAATGGAGATTATGCGAGCCCCGATCGGGATTTGGTCTCCTTTCAGTCCATCCGGAAAACCCTGGCCATTATACCATTCATGATGGTGACGCACTAGAATGCCTGCCTCTCTGAGGTCCTCGATACAGTCAATTGCCGCCTGGCCACGCACGGGGTGTTTTACATATTCCGTCCTCTCATCGGGCGACAGTTCGCCGATGTCTTTTATGAAGACAATATCCGGATCGCCTATCTTGCCTATATCATGAAGTTGTGCAGCGATGGCAATAGTTTCTATTTCAGACTCAGACAACCCCATTGCCGACGCCATAGTTTTTGCAATCACCGCCACATTGTTTGAATGGTTGCGCATCGGCCTGTTTCTAAGACCTATTAGGCCAGAAAGAGAGGTTAGTACCTCTGAGACATTTCTCTTCATCTTTTCGTTAAGCTTCTGCAACTCTTTGTTCTGCTTCGTCAGGTCTATAGTATGCTGCTGAACGTAGAACTCAAGCTCTGTGCTCCATTTTTTAAGTTCCTCATTTTGCTGCTTCGTAAGCTCGGTGAGATATTTGTTTTCCTTTATCAAGCGATACATTTTGAATGCATCTTTTATAACGAGCAACAGATCATTGTCGTTCCAAGGCTTGGAGACATAGCGATATGCGCCTCCTTTGTTAATGGCGTTTATCGCTGCTTCCACATCAGCATAGCCGGTCAGAATAATGCGCACTGAGTCAGGAGAAAGATCGCGTGTCTTTTCAAGAAATTCGGCGCCTGTCATAACAGGCATACGCTGGTCTGAGACTATCACAGGCATTTCATTATGCTTCAGGATTTCCAGACCGTCTGCACCTGAAGAAGCAGTGAATACCTCATAGTCTTCCGATAAAAAAAGCCTTTTCAATGAGCGAAGAACATTCTCCTCATCATCGACGAAAAGGATGTTGTTAGGGATTATGTTTTCTTTAGCAGCCGTTTCCATTGCCATCCAGCCTCTCCGAAAGACATTTAATGAAAAGGTCGACCATAGTAGGGTCAAAAGATATGCCTCTGTCTTCTATGAGAATTTTAATAGCATCATCAATGCTAAGTTTTCTGCGGTAAGGTCTGTCAGTGGTCATTGCATCGAAAGAGTCAGCGATCGCGGCTATCCGGGCCTCTATCGGTATCTCATGGCCTTGAAGCCCCAGCGGATAACCGGCTCCATTGTACCTCTCGTGGTGGTATAATGCGATGTTAATCACTGGCTCCGGCAACTGGGCTGCTTTAGCCACATCTGCGCCCCAGCGTGAATGATTCTTTATGGTCTCAAACTGCTCATCGTCAAGAAGTCCGGGCTTGTTCAGTATGAATTCAGGGACGCCGATTTTACCGCAATCATGCAACCAGCTGCCGTATTTGATCTTGGTTTTCATATCGTCCGATAAACCCATGGCTTCGGACAGTAACATAGCGTAGTAAGCGACGCGCTCGCAATGCCCTTTGGTCAACGGGTCTTTCAGCTCAATTGTCTGGGCCATGGCAAGAAGAGTGGATTCGTCGGAAGACTTAATGGACTTTACTATTTTATATCTGTCCACTGAATCCAGAACTGTCTGCCTGAGATCGGCTTCGTCCCATGGTTTGGTGATAAACTTATAAACCTCGCTCCTGTTTATCGCGGCTATTGCCGAGGACAGGTCTGCATATCCAGTTACCAGGATACGTACGCTTTCCGGGGATATTGACTTGGCCCACGCGAGAAATTCTATGCCACTCATTCCCGGCATGACATTGTCTGATACGATTACTGCGACTGGAATACTTTCAATAAGCTCCATTCCATCTGGAGCGTTTGATGCCGTCAGCACATCAATCGGATCTGAGAAGAAAAGTCTCCGGTATGCATTCAGTATATTTTGCTCGTCGTCGACAAACAGAACGTGGTCTTGAGTCATATTTTATCTCCACGAATGAAGACTAGCATGATACCTTCTGTCTGGCCTGAATCACCCTGTATTGTTGAGCCGAACAGCCACCCTTCAATGCCGTTAACAGACATCTTCGCGGTTTTCCTGACATTGCTTTTTACATCGCTGACAAATCTTATGATATCAGGCGGCAGGGCATCTCCAATCGTTTTGCCAAGAGACATCCATTTGTCTCCAGTGTCTTCAGCCCAGGCCTGATTGCACTGTACAATGGTATCGTTACTGATCCCCATTACGGCAACGGGCAGGGAAAAAATAAGCGTCTGGCTGGCTTCCAGCATTCTGCCCTTGAGTTCCAGAAGTTTGGCATTTTCAACAAGCAGTTCTTTAAGCTCTTTGTTGACTTTGAGAAGTTCTGATGTGAGTTCGGCATTCTTCTTAAACAAATGGTATCTTTCGATGGCGTTTGTCACGGTAACCCTGAGTTCATCGTCGTTCCAGGGTTTCGGTATAAATTTATATATCTGGCCTTCATTGATGGCCGATACAATAGAAGCCGTATCTGCATAGCCGGAAAGCACTATTCTAACCGTATCAGGCCAGCGCGTGCAGACTTCTCTGAGGAATTCTACTCCGTTCATATTGGGCATGCGGTAGTCCGAAATAACAATCTGAATATGCTCGCCTTCAAGTACGCGAAGTCCTTCGCTGGCCGATGACGCTGTCAGGACCGTATAGTCATCATCCATGAAAAGCCGTCTCAAGGAATTAAGTACATTGGACTCGTCATCTACACACAGAATCTTAATCTTTTCTTCCATTTATCCCTCCATAACCGGGATGCTTATTGTAAAAGTGGTTCCTTTGCCGGCGATGCTGTCTACTCTGATTTCGCCATCGTGCTTCTTGATAATGTCGTAAGCAATACTCAAACCTAAGCCTGTTCCTTTCCCTACCTCTTTAGTGGTAAAAAAAGGCTCAAATATCCTCTTGCGTATATTTTCAGGGATGCCGCAGCCGTTGTCGGAAATTGCTATGATGATTATTTTATTGTCCTGATGGGTTTTAATCCTTATTTCTCCGTGATCGCTAATGGCTTGCGCTGCGTTAAGCAAAAGGTTCATAAAGACCTGATTCAACTGGCCTGGCCTGCATTTTATTTGTTGTAATTCACCAAAATCTTTAGTAACAGTCGCTTTATATTTTAACTCGTTCCAGACGATGTTTATGGTGCTTTCAAGGCCAGCGTTTATATCGGCCATTTTGTATTCGGCTTCATCCAGCCTGGAAAAGCCCTTCAGATCCTGCACAATCTTCTTTACCCTGTCGGCACCGTCAAGAGATTCTGCGATAAGATTACGGATGTCATCCGTGACATAATCAATTTTCAGATGCCGCTTTTTTTCATTTAGCTGGGTCAAGACATCAGCGCGGACCTGGTCGGAAGTACACGATTCCAGGGCACTATGCTGCGAGTCCATGAATGAGTAGATTTTATCCATATATTTATTTAACGTGTTCAAATTGCTCATGATGAACCCCATGGGGTTGTTAATTTCGTGTGCAACACCTGCCGCAAGCTGGCCGATCGATGCCATTTTTTCTTGTTGAAGTATTTGAGATTGCGCAGCTTTAAGCTCGACATATGCATTTTCGAGCTCCACGTTCTTCTGTTCCAACGCATGTTCAGCGCGTTTCTGCTCCGTGATATCTCTGGAGACCAGTAGTATGCTTCTGATCTGCTCCCCGAAATCCAATACCGGCGTGAACTTGGCATCCCACCAGTGCTCATTGCCGTGATAATCTCTAGACATGTAACGAATGGAGTCTGAATTGCCGGAAGCTGCATTCTTGATGGCGCTGTCCGCCTGCTCTCGGTTTGTTATGACAGTCTCACAAAAATTTTGACTAACTGCATCAGATGGCTCCTTAAACCCATGAAGCTTGCAACCTGCTTCGTTTATGCTCAGGAAAGAGCCATCATGTGATATATGAGCCACACAGTCCTGAGAGCTTTCGATGAATGACTTAAAATAATCTTGTGATACCTTCAGAATCTCTTCAGCTTGCCGTTTTTCATGTATGTCATAAGCAGATCCGAGATAACCGGTGAAAACTCCCGAGCTGTCATCGAACGGCCGTCCCATCTCTACTATCCATCTGTATTCCTGGTCGAAGTTTTTGAGACGGTATTCTATCTCAAAATTGCGTTTCGCATTAAAAGCTTTGTTAAATTGTTCTATGAACCGTTCGAAATCGTCCGGATGTATGTCATCCATCCATCCGTCGCCTAATTCGTCGGCCAGCTGTCTTCCGGTGAAATCCAGCCATGTCTTATTGAAATAATCGCACTTGGCATTCTCACCCCATTTTCTTATCAGGGCAGGGAAGTTATCGAAAGCCGACATGAATTGTTGCATTACTGTTACCTCGATACCTCTGGTATGCGCATTGTAAATGTAGTTCCCTTGCCGATTGCGCTGGAAACTGTTATTTCGCCATGATGCTTTCTGACGATATCGTAGGCAATACTGAGGCCAAGCCCGGTGCCCTTGCCGACTTCTTTTGTTGTGAAGAAAGGCTCAAAAATTCTTTTTTGAATTTCTTCGGGTATGCCGCAACCAGTGTCTGATATTGAAATATTAATGAAGCCGTCATTGTGCCAGGTCTTCACCTTTATCTCGCCGCTCCTGTCAATCGACTGGGCTGCATTGACCAGAAGGTTCATGAATACCTGGTTCAACTGTCCCAGGTTGCACAGTGTGAGAGGTATCTCTCCATATTCCTTTGCGAGCGTTACCTTGTATTTGAGCTCATTCCAGACTATGTTTATGGTGCTATCCAGTCCAGAGTTAATATCAGCTGTCTTGAAGTCAAATTCATCCACGTGTGAGAAACTCTTGAGGTCCTGGACTATCTTTTTAACCCTGTCTGCGCCTTCTAAAGATTCAGAAATCAGATTTGAGAGATCTTTCTCAATGTAGTCAATCTTAAGATCTTTCCGCTTTTCTGCGATCTTATTTACCAAACTCTGATCGCCTAATCTATTAATGCATCCCGCAACTTCTGTCGACTGAAATGCCTCGTATTCCGATATTTTGTCCATATATTTCCGTAAGGTGCCGAGGTTACTGATTATAAAACCAATAGGGTTGTTTATTTCGTGCGCTACGCCTGCTGCAAGCTGGCCGATTGATGCCATTTTTTCCTGCTGGAGCACCTGGGATTGAACCATCTTGAGGTCATTATATGCCTTTTCAAGTTCCAGGTGCTGGGTTTCAAGTATCTGCATCATGTTATTGAATTGCTCCCCGATATCTGAAAAAATGTCTTTTTCCTGAGAACGATTCTCAAATCTTACGCTGAAGTTTTTCTTGAGAGACACTTCACGAATAAGCGAAGATATTTCATCAACCGCCTTCTGGAGGCCTCTCCTGCGCCTCCTTATCTCATCCTCCATTTTCTTTCTTTCGGTTATATCATGAAGCGTGATAATTGAAACTGCAGCGAAATCATGATTCCTTGCAGAAACATTATAAGTAGAGCATGAAAAATACAGGCCGGTTGAATGGTGATATTCGGAGTCTTTAACGCTCTGGAAGCCTCCCTCCTCCAGGACGGTACGCCAATGACGGCCCAACAGTTCGCCATAGCGTTTACCCGAAAGGGTGCTGAGCACTTTATTGCATCGCAGCAGAAGGCCGGTCACGTCGATCAGCATCACAACGTCCTTTATGCAATCCATACTCTGTTCCCATTCCCTCTTGGCTGCTTCGATTGCCTTTACAGATTCTGCAAGGATGGCGTGCTTGAGTTTGATATCTTCGAATTGTTTTAGTTGGACGAGATTTCTGATCTTGATCAGAAGTTCCGCAAAATCTATTGGTTTGTTGATAAAGTCATTCGCTCCTGCATCGAGACAGTCCAACCGCATTTTTCGGTCATCTGCTCCGGTAAGCGAAATGATAGGAATATGGCGTGTTTCTTCCAATGATTTCAAGTGCTTGCATGTATTAATGCCATCGATATCCGGTAACATCACATCCAGCAATATGATGTCGGGATTGTATAACTTGGCACTTGCTATGGCATCAGCCCCTCTTGATACTGTTTCACAGATATACCCGTGTCTCAAGAAATTGGCAGACATGAGCTTTTGATCCTTTAGGTCGTCTTCGACAATGAGGATTCTGGCGAGAGGGTTACTTAGTGTTTCTGAATGCGTTATCATAATTTATATAGTATAATTATCGGATTCAGCGCGAATAAATTTATAATATCCCGGCGATTGTGTGCCGGGACAATATGGTGATGAGACATTTATGAATTACCGTTTAACCGAAAAGATCAAGGCTGCCGGCTGAGCGGCCAAGATAGGTCCGGCGGACCTGGAAGAAATAATATGTGATATTCGCAACAGCGGATCGCCTAAGATACTTGTGGGGCCCGGTGACGATGCCGGGGTGCATCTGATAGGCAACAGTGCGATAGTCGAGACTGTTGACGTGATTGCGCCGGTTGTGAACGATCCGTTTACTTTCGGGGCTATAAGCGCTGCAAATTCCATAAGCGACGTTTTTGCCATGGGCGGCAAACCGCTGGCAGCGCTGGCAATAGCCGGTTTTCCTTCTTGCGATTACGAGCCTGCCGTGCTGAGAGAAATCATTAGGGGAGCTGTTTCGACTCTGACCCGTTCAGGGGCGACATTGATAGGTGGACACAGCTTTCAGAACGACGAAGTCAGATTTGGCCTTTCTGTCACCGGAATAGTTGATAAGGAGCGGATATTGCGGGTAAGCGGAGCAGCAGAAGGCGATGTGATAGTAATGACAAAACCTATAGGGATCGGCATTCTGACGACAGCTCTCAAAGGCGGCAAACTGACCGATACTGAAATAGGTCCTGCGGTCGACTGGATGCTTACTCTTAATGATGCCGCATCGGTAGTAGCTGTGCAGGCTATGGCAAGCGCATGTACGGACATAACCGGATTCGGCCTTTTGGGCCATGCAGTAAATATGTTAAGGGATTCATCTGTTGATTTTGTTATCAAAGCTGAAGGTGTGCCGGTTATAGAAAGGGCAAGGGTATTAGCTGATTCAGGCATGGTGCCTGAAGGCGCATATCACAATTTAAAGTTCATGGAAGGCAAGGTTCACTTTAACCCCGGCATTTCAGAAGTACTTAGGCTTATTCTGTGCGATCCTCAGACATCCGGCGGGCTTCTCATTGCTGTGAAAAAAGATGGCCTGAAGCTGTTTGAAGGCGCGAATATCTACCATTCAGTTATCGGCGAGGTTGTTCGCGGTTCGGGAATATTGGCTGTAGAATAACTAAATTCGATATTCTGGAACTGTTTTTTCGTAGGAATATGATTTGAGATAGCTTATAAACTCATCTACTGCATGAGGCAGAATCGTGTTCTTCGGAATAACCAGCGAAAACTCTCTTGTAATCCTTCCTTCCTTTGGTGCAATAGCTTTCAGAATGCCCCTCTGGACCTCTTTTCTAACGGCCCACTTTGAGAGAATTGACACTCCAATGCCTTTTTCAACGGCCTCCTTGATAGAGCTTGTGCTGCCAAGGATAACCGCTATCTGCAGATTGGCCACGCTTACTCCATTGTCAGCCAGGAAGCGTTCTATTATCAGTCGCGTACCTGATCCTTCCTCTCGAAATACAATAGGCTCTTTTTGTATCTCAAGGACTGAAACTGTTTTTTTCTTGCCCCATGGATGATCCGGCGGCGCGATAAAGTAAAGCTCGTCGGACATTATCGGTTCTACCACCACTTTGCTTTTCGAAGGAACATCACCGACGATACCTACATCGACTGCACCGGCATGAAGTAGGTCCATAATCCTCTTTGTATTGCCAATGAAGACATCGATTTCGATTTTTGGATGTGTGCGCTTGAAATCGACGATTATGCTTGGAAGAATATGGTTGCCGAAGGTTGTGCCCGCACCTATTTTAATACTGCCCTTCACGAGCCCTGTGATTTTGGAGATGTCTTTTTCGGCTAAGGCATAAAGTGCAAGGATGTCTTTGGCGTATTTATAAAGCACTTCGCCCGACGGGGTCAGATTGATAGCCCCGCTTGTCCTGTCGAATAGCTTCGTCTCATATATCTCTTCGAGCGCCTGGACCTGCAGGCTGACCGCAGGCTGAGTAAGATGGATAATCTCCGAAGTCTTAGAAAAGCTCTTCGTCTCAGCCACCGTGCAGAAAACCTTGAGTTTGTGATCTTCCATTCCCATATTTTCAATAATATAGCATAAATATTGTTTATAAAGAAATTAGCAGCTTTGCCATAACTCCAGCAGTCTTCATGCCATGCATGCCGTTGATACGGTAATTTCTATTATTGCGCTACCTCTGACGATCTGTTTTCCTCAGCCGGCGTTTCAAAGTATAGGATGCGCCTGCACTGCGGACATTGGAATATCTTATCGCCGTTCTTTATCTCAAGAAAGAGTTGAGGAGGGACGTTCATATTGCACCCTCCGCATATTTCGCTTTGCACTACAGATACTGCGAGACCTCTATTGCTCTTCAGGAGATTCATATAGAGAGAATATAAATCAGATTCAATTTTTTCTGCGAACTCTTTCCTGCTGTTTTTCAATTCAGAAAGATCCTTTTCGAGAATACTGACCTCCTGTTTTTTCTCCTTTATTAGTGCTTCTGCTTTGGCTTTAGCTTCTGCCAGCAGAGAATTTTCGGCCTCTGTGCGTTTAGCTGCAGTATCTATGATCTCCATGATGGCAAGAATATCATCCTCGGCAGACCTGATGTCAGCCTCAACCGATTCAATCTCCTTAAGATTCGCTTGATACTCCTTGTTGGTTTTTATTTCAGGCGATCGCGCCCTCAGTTTCTTGATCTTTTCAGTAAGATCGTCAATCAGCCGTTCCTTGTCCTTTTTCTTCTTTTCAAGGGATTGCTGCTGCTGGCGTGCTGCCTCGAAAGACTTTAGGGCCTCTTTATACGGAGCCTCGTCCATTTGCAATGCCGATGGAGCCGATTCGATCTTAAGGCGCAGGTTAAGTATACTTGTGTCGAGCTTCTGAAGGTCGACCAGAAACTGCAACTGTTCGTCCACTGTTACTCCTCTCGTACTTCGGATGTCCGGTGCATGAACCCGGCCGCGACTTGACGATATTTGATGGGCCCACCAGGACTCGAACCTGGGACCAACCGGTTATGAGCCGGTAGCTCTACCAACTGAGCTATGGGCCCGCTAAAAAGCAGACGAAACGGCGGCAGCCCGATATGTAAAGCAAAACGCTAACGCCTGTAAGCGTTTACTATAATCGCAAATAGCTGTGCGTGTCAAATAGATGAGCGGAACGAATTATTGCTTGTTGAGGAAATCTCTTAACCATTTGTTGCGGGAAGGATGCTTGAGTTTTCTGATTGCCTTGACCTCAATCTGTCGTATCCTTTCCCTTGTCACATCAAACTCCTGTCCAACTTCCTCGAGGGTGCGCGGCACGTCTTCGTCAAGCCCGTATCTCCGGCGAATCACGAGCTGCTCTTTTGGCGAAAGAGTGCAAAGAACCTTATCTATCTGAGCTTTCAAGTCATCCTGTATTGCGATTTCAAGAGGAGATTGAATGGACTTGTCTTCAATGAAGTCCTTGAGCATAGCATCTTCCTCATCGCCAACTGGCGTCTCTATCGATATCGGTTCTTTCGTAATCTTCATAATATTACGAACGCGATGGACCGGTATTTTTGCTCGTTTGGAAATATCCTCAGCATTTGGATCTGATCCGGCTTCCTGAACTAACTGCTTAGCTGTCCTATTTATAAGATTTATGTTTTCTATCATGTGCACAGGTATTCTGATTGTTCTGGACTGGTCTGCCAGTGCACGGCTAATCGCCTGGCGTATCCACCAGGTTGCATATGTGCTGAACTTATAGCCCCGCCTGTACTCAAATTTATCGACCGCTCGCATTAGGCCGATATTTCCTTCCTGTATCAGATCTCCAAGTGTGAGGCCTTTACCTATGTATCTTTTGGCAACACTGATGACTAATCGCAGGTTGGCTTCCACTAGTCTGCTCTTTGCCTTGTCAACCTCTTGATCTGCGTCAAGGACTTCACTTGATATCTTAATGATCTCAGCACTGTTGACGCCGAATGATTCTTCGATGCGAGCTGTTTCCGCCATGCACTCTTTCATTTCGCTGTCATTGTGTGACTTTTTCAAGGCAGATATTTTCTCCTGCAACCTCTTTATCTGTTCGCCCATTATTCTGAGTTCTTCAAAAAAAGCATTTGTAACATCAGGCCGCAGGTTAAGCTCTTTGATTTTTTCTATCAGTAAATCTTTGTTGTTCGCCAATTTAGAGTCTGGCGATGCAGACGAACCGGATGCCTGAGAACGTTTAATTTTTTTTGACGGCATATCTGCTTTCATCAGCTTTTTTCTTTTTTCAGCCAGATCTGCAATTTCAGCTGTGACTCGGGAAAATCTCTCTTTCTCTTCGATTATGTTTTCATCAGAAAGATCTTCACCATCCTGGATAAGGTCTACAAGAGGGGCCTCTCCACTATCCACAAGTTTGCCTAATGTAACAAGCTTTATTATGACAAATGGGATAGTGTACAGGAGTCCTGCGATTTGCTCTTTGCCCTCCTCAATCTGGCGGGCAATTTCAATTTCACCTTCTTTTGTAAGAAGAGGAAGGGTACTAATGCCTTTCAGGTAAGATTTAAGGGGATCGAACTCCTTGTCAGTTTCGGTCCCGGTCTCTTCAAGTTCTGCCGCATCGCCTTCCTGAAACGCACGTTCATCCGGCAGTTGTCCGTCAGAGTCGTCATCTTCATCATCATCGAAGCCGTTTTTATAAACGCCAAAGGGTCCTTTCAAGGCTACCTCCTCTCTTATTTTGATTTTTTTGACTTAAAAAGTTCAACATTCTTTTGCAACAATCCTTTCTTTTCAGCATGCAAACTGCTCAGCAACTTCTCATCCCCAATGGTTCTGGCAGCAATTATCTTTTTATCGATCTGCCTGACTGCAATTTTATTTACGCAGCCTTCGATGTTATGCATGACCTCGTCCATGTCTATTCCAGGATCAATAGAGACCCTAGAGAGAAGCGCCTGCTCTTCAGGACTGCAGGATGCCATGATAACATCTGGAGAGAAGTATTCATCGGAATCATAAGTCATGACGGTTTCAAATATTCTCCTTACAAGCGGATGCTCGATGTCCAGACCCTTGATTCGTTCTGCTATATGCTTTCCAATACGCGGCATGTTTAGCAATATGCCTAGTAGAATTTCCTCCTCTTTGCTCATGTGAGCTGCGTATGCTCCCTGATACTTTTCAAACGTCTGCGGCTGCGCGGCTGATGGCACTTGGTGTCCAACGCTTAGGCGCTTCCGGGCAAGATTAGCTAGCTCAGCTCTTAGCACCTTCTCGCTTGCCAGATCTGCAAGCTCTCTTAGGGCATCGTCTCTGAGCAGGCCATCCTGACATGAAGATAAAATGGCAAGAAACTGCCGAACGCCATCTATCCTGCTCTTGCCTGCCCGTAAAATAAAGAACTGGACTGGAGAGAGGGCTTTAGCCAGAAATTTCCTGAAATCTCCAGCACCGTATTTTCTAAGAAAGGTATCTGGGTCTTCTCCTTCACTGAGCATTACAATTTTAGAGAGCATGCCTTCGGAATATGCCAGCTCAACAGCCCTCCTGGCTGCTGCTAGACCTGCAGTATCGGCATCAAAGGTCAATAGAACCTTGTCAGCAATTTTCCTCAACTTTCGCAAGTGACCCGACGTTAGTGCTGTGCCCAATGGTGCTATGGTATTGAGGAAGCCGAACTGATGGCATACGATAACATCGAAGTAACCCTCGACAACGATCGTATATCCTTTTTTAACAATATGGTTTTTGGCAAGATTGAGCGCGTAACACGACTCGCTTTTTTTGAAGATAGGGCTCTCAGGGGAATTCAAGTATTTGGGGATGTGCTTGGATGATGAGAGCGATCTGCCGCCGAATGCTACCGGCTTGCCACGCAGGTCGAATATCGGAAATATCAGGCGATCTCTGAAAAAATCGTGTGGGGAATCTCCGCCGAAATATGCCAATCCGGACGCTCTTATGTTTACCTCGGAATAACCAGCAGACTTAAGGCGCTTCAAAAGCGAATTGCTATCACCCCGAGCATATCCGAGAGAAAACTGCTCGATTATTTCGCTGCTTATTTCTCTTTCAGTGAGGTAGGCTAGGGCGCTTTTTGCATCTCTGAGATTCTGCCTGTAGAATGTCAGAGCCTCCTCATGTATTGACAGAACGGTTTCTTTTATCCCCTTGCTGGCGCTGTTTGCATGTGAAGACTCTATACTAACGCCTGCCTTGTTGGCTAAGAACGAGATGGCTTCACCGAACGACATGTTTTCGTGATTCATTATGAAAGAAAAAATATCTCCACCTTTGTTGCAGCCGAAACAGTGGAATATCTGTCGAGAAGGATTGACCATGAAGGAAGGCGTTTTTTCCGAATGGAACGGACAGAGGCCCTTGTAGTTTTGGCCCGCGCGCTTCAGGTCGACATATTCAGAGATCAGTTCATGTATGTCGATGCGCGACTTGATCTCGTCAATAAGTCCGTCAGGTTTCATTCCTCTGAGTGGATGGCGAGTACTTTAAAATCAGGTTCTGTGGTTTCTTCTGAATCCTGAGCACTCGATCACATTTATTTTATCCGTGCCAATAACATTGTCAAGGAGCAGATTCATTCCAAGATTGTCGGCAGCGATATGTCCGGCTATAATGACGTTAATGTGATGGCTCTCTGCTTCTTTCCTGTGATCCTCGCTCATGTGCATTCCCACGATAGTATTTACGCCAGCCGTATTGAGACTCTTGTATATCTCTTTGGCGCCTTCGGTGCCGCCGGTCATATCAACAAAAATCTTACCGGCCTGCCGCTTGCCTGAACCAATAAGGATGTCAGGGCCTGCGTTGTATTTGCCTGCAGCCTTGAATTCAGGGATTTCTCGTAACATATCTATTACATCATCCAGACAGTAAGGCTGCCTGCTGTCGAATATTACCTGCAAGTATTTGGCAACCATATTGTCTGCCGGCGTATGCAGGCACATAAATGGAAAACCGAGGAGCCTGGCCGCGTCTTCCGATCTGGCATGGTTTGCCGGCATAAGGCGCCTCTCCACTTCTTTAGACCTTCCTTCCATCAGCGCTTCAGCCACATTTATAGGCACTCCGAAATGTCGCAGAATTTCTGACTGCATGGAAAGGACAGCAAAGAGATTGCCAAAAGCCCCGCCGCCGGGATGATGAGAAATAAGGAGATCGATCATAGTATTTCTCTGGCGAAGCGCATCGGCAAGCAGTATCTCGCCAACATCTATGTCTATGCCGACCATGATATTGCTTATATCTTCTTCCCCGTCGCCAACGAGAATCCGCGAGTCTGCATAAGGGTTTTCAAGTGACTCAGCATCAAAAATCTCTTTCTCGCCGGATTTGAGGTCGTCGAACTTCTTTCGCAAGCGTTCCAATTTCTTGATGACGGCTTCTTTGCCTCTAGGGTCGTTGTCAATGCCTGTAGAAATCGCTTTTCTATATAGTTCGGAAAGCTTCATCGTTGTCCCTTATTTTCTTGTATCAAAACTTAAGACTTAGCGCCTAGAAATTCTCTAACCCGCTGATTCACGACTTTGCCATCAGCCGTTCCTTTGACCTTGGGCATCAAAACCTTCATGACTTTGCCAATGTCGTTAGGCGAAGAGGCTCCTGACTCACTGATCGCAGTGCGGATAATGTCGTCGAGTTCATCAGCCGGTAGTTGTTTCGGCAGATAGGAGAGAATAATTTCAAGTTCCTTTGTTTCCTTATCAGAAAGGTCGGTTCTCCCTGCAGCAGAGTACTGTTCAATAGATTCTCTTCGCTGCTTTGCAAGCGTTGAAAGGACCGAGAGGATCTCTTCATCGGAAAGGCTGCTCATCTTCTCAATCTCTTTATTCTTCAAGGAGGCCTTTATCATCCTGATGACCGAAACTCTAAGTTCGTCTCTGGATTTCAAGGCCTCCTTTAAAGCTGTGTTAAGAATATCGAGAAAAACCAAAATTACCTCGATGCGTAAGACCGCGGTTTTTTTGAAGCCTTTTTACGGGCTGCAATGATCTTTTTCTTCTTCTTGACGCTCGGCTTGTCGTAAAACTCCCGCTTCTTTACTTCAGAAAGAATGCCTTCACGCTCGCATTGTTTTTTGAAAAGCTTAAGCGCGGAATCAAGCGATTCATTGTCCCTGACTTTAACAGAGGGCATTCGTTGCTCACCCCTCTCTATATATAGATTTCCGTATACTCTACCAATTCAGAATTGTTGCTGTCAAGCAAAGTCTTTGTAATTAGAGTGCTTTCGGTCGATGAGACGATGGGAATGGCGCGCCCAGAGGGATTCGAACCCCCGGCCTGCAGATTCGTAGTCTGACGCTCTATCCAGCTGAGCTATGGGCGCTGCCAAGATGAATATAATACCACAAGGCAAAAAGAAATCGTAAGGCCCAGGATTATTGATATACTTACTTTGTAGGGCAACTTGAATTGAATATTGACACGTGTTGCAAACAATAATGTCTGATAATATTAAAACAATCGCTTTAGTAGAAAGAGAGCATGGGACTATAAAAAAATGTTCACATGCGATTGAAAGCAAATTTGGAGATAAAATTGAGCTTGTCCATTTCGGAACTGCGAAAGATGCTTTAGCATTCATGGCATCCCACGGGGTTGACCTGGTGATTTCCAGTCTTCTTCAGTCCCAGATAGACGGTATCGAATTGCTCAACTCATCAAAGGAAATAAACCCTAATGTGCCTTTTATCATTTATACAAACTTGCAATACAAGGAAGAGTTCTTTGCCTGGGGATTTAAACCAGATGCTTATGTGGTTAGACGCGAGGACATGTCGGAACTGATCATTGCAGTGGAGGGACTCCTTAAAATCAGGCAGCAATAATTTGTTCGGCTTATCCGGCTCTTGCGCGCCGATTAGACCTTAAGTGTTTGCAGGTCGCGTCGGAATGAAATGAAAATATTTCCCCAGCGAATAGATTGCTCTGCCTGCTTCCGTGGCCCTGAGAACTCAGGCGTCGCGCTTCGATCCGGACAATCCGAACAATCTACTCACCTTGAGTCAGCTCAACTTCTCGATAAGTTCCTTCATGTCTTCCGGCACGGGCGACGAGAATTGCATATGCTGCCCTGTATGCGGGTGCTCGAATCCTAGAGTTTCTGCATGGAGCATTTGTCGTGGAATGCGAATCTTCGCCCCCCTTATCTCGACCTCGGTTTTTCTGCCATAAGTGCTGTCTCCCAGTACCGGATGTCCTATTGCTGCAAAGTGAACGCGAATCTGGTGAGTGCGTCCGGTGCCAAGCTTCGCCTCGATTATAGTTGCTTTATGGAGTCTGCTAAGGACTTTCCAGAGAGTTACCGCTTCCTTTCCACGCCTTGTGCGTGTAGACATCTTCTTCCTGTCGGATTCAGATCGGCCGATGGAAAGAGAAATTTCGCCGGAGTCTTCTTCCAGCACTCCTGATACGAGAGCGGTGTATTTTCTTTGAATAGTGCGTTTTCTGAATTGATCTACCAGATTGTAATAAGCCTCGTCATCAATCGCCACTACCATAATGCCTGATGTTTCTTTGTCAAGCCTGTGAACAACGCCGGGGCGCAGTTCTCCGCCAATGGATGCCAGTTTTGGCGAGTGATAAGCCAACACGTTCATAAGAGTACCGCCGCTGTGGCCGGCAGCCGGATAAACTACCATTCCGGCCGGCTTATCAACCACTGCAATGTAATTATCAATAAAAAGAATTGTCAGAGGCAGGGCTTCCGGTATTAATTCTTCGCCCGTTCTTCCCGGCATGGTGATCTCTATGCTGTCGAACACTTTAATCCTGTATCCCGGGCCTTCCATCTTCCCGTTTGCCAGAACAAGTCCGTCCCGGATCAGTTTTTGCGCCTGCGACCGCGTTATGCCTGATTTCTCAGCGGCAAAGATGTCGAGCCTTTTCGGCAGGTCCGCTTGCGCAACTATCAATTGTATGATCCTCGCGCATTCCCCGGTTCTGGTATATTCCATAATTTACAAGTATTATATCAGAGTGATAAAATTGTATTTCGATGAAATCATCATTTCATAATCGCGATTGGAGGAAGTTTGAAGCTAAATGAATTGGCCGTCCTTGAACTGAGGCGTCTGCTTGACAACCGTGAAGTTTCAGTCAGAGAGGTGCTGGATGAGGTATATTCACGGATCGATCAGGTTGAGGAAAGGGTCAGGGCTTTCATAACGATTACAAAGGACGAGGCATATCGCATGGCAGATGCTGCTGAGGAGTCGATAGTTTCGAGTCGGGCTTCCTTGCTCAGCGGCATCCCGATCGCTGTGAAGGACAATATGTGCACCAGGGGTTTGCTGACGACGTGTGCCTCGAAGATACTGAATAATTTCGTTCCGCCTTATGAAAGCACTGTTACAGCAAGAATGAAACAGCAATCATATATTCTGGTCGGTAAAACAAACCTCGATGAATTTGCAATGGGATCTTCCACCGAGAACTCCGGCTTTCACACTTCAAGGAATCCGTGGAATCTCGAATGCGTGCCGGGCGGCAGCAGTGGCGGTTCCGCGGCGGCTGTGGCAGCCGGGGAGTGTATTGCAGCCCTCGGTTCCGACACCGGCGGGTCGATAAGGCAGCCGGCCTCACTATGCGGTGTTGTCGGGCTTAAGCCCACATATGGGCGTGTGTCCAGATACGGGCTTGTAGCCTTCGCTTCTTCTCTGGACCAGATCGGGCCGATAACCAGGAGTGTGGCGGATGCTGCCTCCTTGCTGACGGTTATCGCGGGTTGCGATCCTCTTGACTCAACGTCCGCTCCGGTCGAATCGCCGGATTATGCTGGGGCTTTGGGCAGGGATATAAAAGGCCTTCGTATCGGCATACCGAAAGAGTTTTTCATCGACGGGATCGATGAGGAGGTTAATAATGCCGTTAACGCGGCTATCAAGAAGCTTGAATCACTGGGAGCGGAGGTTGTTGGGGTTACGCTTCCTCATACATCTTATGCCATAGCCACTTATTATATCCTTGCCACATCCGAAGCATCGTCTAACCTTGCAAGATATGATGGCGTAAAATACGGGTTTCGAGAGCGCGGTAAAGATCTGATAGATATGTACATGAATACTCGTGCAAAAGGGTTCGGTTCGGAAGTGAAACGGAGGATTATGCTCGGCACATATGCACTTTCATCCGGTTATTATGATGCATATTATAAGAAAGCCCAACAGGTCAGGACTCTGATCAGGGACGATTTCGACAAAGCGTTCGGCAATGCTGACGTCATTATTACTCCGACATCGCCCACACCCGCATTCAAAGTTGGCGATAAAGCTTCTGACCCGCTGCAAATGTATCTTTCGGATATATTCACTATATCTGTTAACCTTGCCGGTGTTCCAGCCATATCAATACCGTGCGGATTGACTGCTGAAAACCTTCCGATTGGCTTGCAGATCATAGGAAAGCATTTCGACGAAGAGGCGATTCTTAAAATTGCTTATGCATATGAGCAAAGCACAGATTGGCATCTCAGGAGGCCTTCGTTATGAGCTCCGGCGTAAAGGAGAAGTACGAAGTGGTTATAGGCCTCGAGGTACACGCGCAGCTTCTTACAGATACTAAGATGTTCTGCCGTTGTCCTACCAAATTTGGATCAGAGCCAAATACACAGACATGTCCAATATGTATAGGAATGCCCGGAGTGCTGCCGGTGATGAATAAAAAGGCGGTGGAATACGCTATAAGAACCGGCCTTGCTATGAATTGCACTATAGCCCCTTACAGCAGGTTCGCGAGGAAGAATTATTTTTATCCGGATTTACCGAAGAACTACCAGATAAGCCAATATGAGTTGCCGTTGTGCGAGCATGGATTTGTAGAGATAGTCGTTGAAGGAGAGATAAGGAGAGTTGGCATAACGAGAATCCACATGGAGGAGGATGCCGGCAAGAACATTCACGAGGAGAGAGGTGATCACAGTTTTGTAGACCTCAACCGTACTGGCGTGCCGTTGATGGAAATTGTGTCTGAGCCTGATCTGAGAAGTCCCCATGAAGCCGCCGAGTATATGAAGAAGCTGAGGGCAATACTTAGGTATTTGGGCGTCTGCGACGGCAATATGGAACAAGGTTCTCTAAGGTGCGATGCTAATGTCTCTATAAGGCCGTTTGGCCGGAAGGCTTTTGGTACGAGGGCTGAACTAAAGAATATCAATTCCTTCAAGTTTGTGGAGAAAGCAATCGAATATGAGATTAAAAGACAGATCAATGTGGTTGAAGATGGCGGTACTGTTGTTCAGGAGACAAGGCTGTGGGACTCAGCATCAGGCGTAACACGTTCGATGCGCTCAAAGGAAGAGGCCCATGACTACCGGTATTTCCCGGAGCCGGATCTTCCACCCGTACTTGTTAGTCAAGAATGGATCAATGAGATTAAATCGATTCTTCCTGAGCTGCCTGATGAAAAAAGGAACAGATTTATTCGTGATTACGGATTGCCCGAATATGACGCTGAGTTACTGACTGCAGAACGGGTAGTTGCTGAGTGGTACGAACTGGCGGTTGCATCCGGAGGTCAGCCCAAGGCAGTTTCTAACTGGATAATGGGCGATATGATGCGCTTGATGAATGAGGGAAACGGTACTATTGAAGAACTGCTTTTCACTCCGGCAGGTCTTGTCGAAATGCTCAGGCTCATTGAAAATGGGACAATCAGCGGCAAGATCGCAAAGACTGTTTTCGAAGTAATGTATAAGACCGGAAAGTCTGCCGTCGATATTGTAAAGGAAAAAGGCCTTGTTCAAATCAGTGATTCGGACGAGATAGAAAAGGCTGTTGATGATGCATTATCCAAGAACTCTAACGAGGTCGAAAGATACCGCAATGGCGATGAAAAGCTGCTGGGATTCTTCGTTGGACAAATAATGAAGGCCACCAGAGGCAAGGCAAATCCCAAATTGCTTAATGATCTGCTCAGAAAGAAACTGGGAACTCCCGGCGGGCAGGATGCCTAAAAGAGGAGAGTATTCCGCAAATGGGAAAGATTCTATGACATTACTGTAGCAAAGTCATTGCAGAATATGCTTTAATTATGGGTATTATATTTGCAAGATTAAGTGAGTGATACGGATCAGAAACGAAAGTGGCAGATGGGCTGCCTTTGAACGACATTCTGAAAGGAGGTGAAAATGATGAAAAAGGTTCTCGCATTAGTTGTAGCAGTTATTTTTGCACTGGGTGTTGCCTCCATCGGTTTTGCGGCCGGTCTTGAGCCTTGTGAGAAGTGCCACAAGGGTGAAAAGACAGTCGATAAGATGGTAGCAAAAGGGAAGATCGCTACAGCAGCCGATCTTTCAAAGGCCCTGAAGGAAGGTCCGAAGAAAGCCATGCACGGCAAGTTGACAGATGATGATATCAAAGCCGCTGCAGCAGCTCTGAAGTTGAAATAGAGATTAGTTGAATAAATTCGGGGGTGATCATTGTAGGTGATCATCCCTTTTTTTTATAAACTTTAGACTTATAACAGATTTATCAAATCACGTCTCTCCTGCCTTTTTAATTTGTGTTTTCATACTGTATGCAACTTTGATCAACCATATATCGGACTATCGGTTTGGCCGCATCAGTAATTTCCGGGAAGCTTGTGACATGAGAGCAAATTGATGATATGTACAGCTGCATTACTAAATGAACAAATATAAATTGCAATATTCAAAGTAGCAAATAGCGGCAAGCTCGATGGTATAATTGTGCAGCATATGGAATTAAATATAGTTTAAAAAGAGGATTATATATGAATCCGCCTCAAATAATGACACACGAGGACTTGAAAAAAGATAAACTCCATAAAGCGGTCAGGAATGTAAATCTTGAGCATAGGAAGAGTCTGACCCGTCTCGAGCGCTTTGCTGTATGTATAACAGACAAAGTCGGCTCGATGGGCTTTTTTATCATTATCTTTCTGTGGACATTAATGTGGCTTGGTTGGAACACGCTTGGTCCGCGTGAGTTGAGATTTGATCCATATCCTGCATTTGTGTTGTGGCTTTTTTTGTCTAACATGCTTCAGATATTCTTAATGCCTCTTATTATGATAGGCCAGAATCTCCAGGGACGGCACTCCGAGGCTCGTGCTCAATCAGATTTCGAAGTCAATGTCAAAGCGGAAAGAGAGATTGATATAATACTGCTGCATCTGGAGCGTCAGAATGATCTGATTCTGAAAATCCTCGATCATATAGGACAGGGCAAAGGAGGTCAAAATAGCTGATGTTCGGCAATCTTCCGCTGAATTATGAGCTGCAGTTACTGATCCTTGCTACTGCTCTCGGAAAAACATACAACAATCTTGATGTCTCGTACATTGAAACTTTGCTGGATGACGATATCATTTATGAAAGCCAGCAAGTTCTGGCGCCTCTTAAAGGGAAAGAAGCGGTGCTTGATTATCTGAGGAAAAAGTTTGTAACGCTGAGAAATACGCCCGGTGCGCAGTTGATCGCCGAACTTGGTTTCATGGGTAGTCAAGATCGTGCATATATCAAGGCGGCATTTGCTGTTGAGGGTCAGCCGTGTCTGATCCTGTCGCAAGGAGAGAAGGACAGAAAATTAGCAGTTGTTCTGGTCGAAGGCGTGAAGGGCAAAATTAAACGTGTGGAACTTTGCACGGTAGCTCCGCACTGGTCTCAGGTCCGTGGCACAGGCGAATATCCAGAATAGGCTAAATGTAGGTTAACCAGGAATCGTATTTTGGGTTCTTGCCTTTTACGATATCGAAGAATGCTGTCTGAAGCCTCTTTGTGACCGGACCTGCCTTGCCTTTGCCTATGGTGCGGTTGTCGAGTTCTCTGATTGGAGTTACCTCTGCAGCCGTGCCTGTGAAAAATGCTTCATCCGAGATATATATTTCGTCACGCGTAAAGCGCTGCTCAACTGCTGGAATGCCTAAAGCACAAGCCAGTTTTAGTATGCTGTCTCGGGTTATACCTTCCAGTATCGATGTCAGAGGTGTTGTTTTGATGACTCCGTTGCGCACGATAAATATGTTTTCCCCGCTGCCTTCAGATACATAACCTTCAGTATCTAGAAGCAGGCCTTCATCATAACCGCCGGTCATGGCCTCTTTCTTGGAGAGCTGAGAGTTCACGTAATAGCCGCATACCTTTCCTCGCGACATGTTCGAATTGACATGATTTCTGATGAATGACGAAACTTTTACCCTAATGCCCTTTTCTATGCCTTCTTCACCAAGATAAGCGCCCCAGGGCCAGGCTGCAATTGCTACTTTGATAGGGTTGTCTTTGGGATAAAGCCCCATCGCACCGTATCCGATATAAACCAGTGGCCGGATATAACATTCTTCCAATTTGTTAGTCTTGATTGTTTTTATAATGGCAGCCTTTATCTCGTCGCGGCTGTATGGAATATCAATAAGAAATATATGAGAAGTTTGGAAAAGGCGTTCTATATGCTCGTCCAGCCTGAATATGGCAGATCCCTTCGGTGTTTTGTAGCAGCGAATGCCTTCAAAGGCTCCCAATCCATAGTGCAGAGTATGTGTTAAAATATGCACATTTGCTTTGTCCCAAGGAACAAGCTTGCCGTCCATCCAAATCTTTTCAGTTTTGCTCAGCATAAGTTATTATTTATAGCAGCACTGAGTTATTGCTGTCAATGCGTAATATGTAAAGGTAAAGACGGGAAAGTTTTCCGCCTGTCTCTATAAATAGCCCTTGAAGATATGGAAATAGTCAACGTCATCGGAGGTGGACTTGCCGGCTGCGAAGCCGCATGGCAGGCTGCAAGGATGGCCGTTAGGGTGCGGCTATATGAGATGAGACCAGTAAAGATGACGGATGCTCATAAGACCTCTGGCCTAGCAGAACTGGTCTGTTCTAACTCCCTCCGCTCGCGGGAATTATCTACAGGCCCGGGGCTGTTGAAGAAGGAATTGGAAATTGCTGGATCACTGATAATGAAAGCAGCCATAGATTCCAGAGTAGCCGCAGGCACAGCGCTTGCCGTAGACAGGGCACAATTTTCAATGTTGATCTCACAGTCTATTGAAAGACACCCTCTGATCGAAACCGTCAGAGAGGAGGTAGTCTCAATTCCATCAGAAGGAGCAACAATTATTGCTACCGGCCCGCTGACATCAGGAGGCATTGCTGATGCAATGAAAGTTGTGATAGGAGATGATGACCTGCATTTTTATGATGCAATAGCACCGATCGTCTCTGCTGAGAGTCTTAATAACTCTAAGGTGTACCTTGCCTCCCGTTATGGTAAAGGCGGTGAGGATTATGTAAATTGCCCTTTGAGCATGTCAGAATATGACAGATTCTTCGAAGCATTGCTACAGGCTGATTCCTTTGCTGCACGCGAGTTTGAAGATATAAAGGTTTTTGAAGGCTGCATGCCTGTAGAGGTGATGGCGCGCAGGGGTAGAGATACCCTGAGATTTGGACCGCTGAAACCAGTAGGACTTCCTGACCCTCGTACGGGCAGGATTCCATATGCTGTTGTCCAACTGAGACCCGAAAACAAGGCACGGACGGCTTTCAATATGGTTGGTTTTCAGACGCGTCTTAAACAGCAAGACCAGAAGTCGGTATTCCGTCTGATCCCTGGACTTGACCAGGCTGAATTTTTTCGTTTTGGCAGTATACACAGAAATACTTATTTAAATTCGCCAAGACATCTGAACATAGACCTCGCTGTTAAAGAGTTTAGTGCTGACGGTATATGCAGGCGGAGGGTTTATTGTGCGGGTCAAATTACCGGAGTGGAAGGATATATCGAATCTGCCGCCATTGGACTGCTTGCCGGTATCTCGGCAGCGATGAGCGTTAAAGGGCAGAATTTTCCACCTCCTCCGAGGGCCTCAGCTCACGGTTCTCTTCTTGCACATCTTATTGATTCCGACCCTAAGAACTTTGTGCCGAGCAACATTAACTTTGGTTTGCTGCCTGTTGACGACACGTTGACGAGATTACGCGACAAGCGGTTGCGTCGCCAAGAAATGGCTGCAAAGGCGGTCGAACAATGGTCGGAATACATCGATATGCTCAAGAAGGAGTATGCTTTAAAGTGAAAGGAATGTCTTCATATATTGAGAAATTCCTAAGATATCTTGAGGTGGAGCGAGGGGTTTCAGCACATACAATCAGGGCTTATAAAAAAGACTTGAAGGTCTTTTCTGACTATTGCCAGTCCGAGCCGCAGGAAGTCGAGATGATAGATATAAGAGGATTCCTGTCGGCTCAGATGGGTAAGAACAAGGCTAAATCAACAGTTGCAAGAAGGCTGGCAACCCTGAGGTCTTTCTTCAAATACCTTTACCAGGAAGGCTTTGTTAAGATCAATTATGCAAAGCTGGTGCCGTCGCCTAAGACTCCTAAACACTTGCCATCCTTCCTGGATGTTGATGATGTTTTTGGACTTGTTAAATCGCCTAATGGTATAGGGCTTCTTCCTGTGCGAGACAGGGCAATCCTTGAGATTCTATATTCCAGCGGTTTAAGAGTAGGCGAGGTAGCGGGTCTAAATACAGATGACCTTAATGTCAGGGAAGGGCTTGTCAAGGCAAGAGGCAAGGGGAAAAAAGAGAGAATAGTTCCTGTTGGAAACAAAGCAATCGAAGCCCTCAAGTCGTATCTTATTGAGAGGGCGCTTTTCAAGAGGAAGTCCGCAGATACGGCAGACCAGGCATTGTTTCTGAATAAGAGTGGAAAACGGTTGACCGATAGGCAAATAAGGCGTATAGTAGTGAAGTATGCAAGGGCTATCGGCATAGACGGGCAGATTGGACCCCATACGCTCAGACATACTTTTGCTACGCATCTTCTGACGGGTGGAGCCGATCTGAGAGTTATTCAGGAACTCCTGGGCCATTCATCGCTGTCGACTACACAGAAGTATACGCATTTGGATGTAGGGCATCTTATTGATGTGTATGACAAGGCTCATCCCTTTGCAGATGAAGAACAAGGAGGTAAAAAATAGATGTTCCACGGAACTACGATTTTATGCGTCAGACGGAATGATCGAGTGGCAATGGCGAGTGATGGCCAGGTCACCATGGGAAACACCGTTTTAAAGCATAACGCAAAAAAGATAAGGAGGATGTACAACGATAAAGTTCTAGGTGGTTTTGCGGGTGCAACGGCAGATGCATTCACATTATTTGAAAAGTTTGAAGGCAAGCTTGAAACATACAAGGGCAATTTGACTAGGGCTGCGGTTGAACTGGCTAAGGATTGGAGGACAGACAAAATTTTGAGGCGGCTTGAAGCTCTGCTTGTGGTATCTGACGCCAAGCACACTTTGATACTGTCTGGCACAGGCGATGTGATAGAGCCTGAAAGCGGAATAGCAGCCATAGGATCGGGGGGGCCATATGCTCAGGCTGCAGCCCGTGCCCTTCTTGACAATACCGATATGCATGCAGCGGAAATTGTCAAGAAGGCGATGGAAATCGCGGCCGATATTTGCATATACACTAATAAGCACATCACTTTAGAGGAATTGCATGGATAACCTTACGCCAAAACGGATAGTAGAAGAACTTAATAAATATATAATCGGGCAGGAGAAAGCTAAGAAGGCGGTAGCTATTGCCATGCGAAACAGATGGCGGCGCCAGAATCTGCCTGCTGATCTCAAAGATGAAGTCTTGCCGAAAAATATAGTAATGATAGGCAGTACGGGAATCGGCAAAACGGAGATTGCTCGAAGATTAGCAAAGCTCGACAATGCCCCGTTTATCAAAGTTGAGGCTTCGAAATTTACAGAGGTTGGATATGTCGGACGGGATGTGGAATCCATAATCAGGGATTTGACCGAGATTGCCATGGGCATGGTAAAGACGGAACAGATGGCTATAGTCCGAGAGAAAGCCAAGGTTCTTGCCGAGGATCGACTCCTTGATATCCTGCTGCCGATCCAGAAGCAGCCCAAGGACACAGCGGATGAAGCTGAAGACAAAGACCATTACAAAGATACCCGTGAGAGGCTGCGCGAACAGCTCCGGTCAGGCAAGCTCGATTCCAGATATGTGGATATAGAAGTCAAAGAAAAGTCTATGCCCTTTGGCGTGATATCAAATGTTGCCCTTGAAGAGCTTGAGATCAATCTGAAGGAGATGATGGGGAGTTTTCTGCCGGAAAAATCGAAACGCAAGAAGGTGAAGGTGCCTGAAGCCATTGCAATACTCACTCAGGAAGAGTCAAATAAGCTGGTAGATATGGAAAAGGTTACGAAGGAAGCGATTGAACGAACCGAACAGTCAGGCATAGTCTTTATCGATGAAATAGACAAAATAGCAAGCCGCGGGCATGGTCAGGGGCCGGATGTTTCCAGAGAAGGCGTGCAGCGCGACCTCCTGCCTATTGTTGAAGGCTCTACGGTAACTACGAAGCACGGCCCGGTCAGAACCGAGCATATCCTTTTTATCGCAGCCGGCGCATTCCATATGGCAAAGCCGTCGGACTTGATACCTGAACTTCAGGGAAGATTCCCGATACGCGTTGAACTGGAGTCTCTGGGAAAGGACGATTTTGTCAGGATATTGACTGAACCGCATAATGCGCTTATAAAGCAGTATGCCGGCCTGCTTGAAACGGAAGGCGTCAAGTTATCATTTAAGGATGATGCCATTGACGAACTGGCAGCCATTGCGGCTGTTGTCAATGAGAAGACTGAAAATATCGGGGCGAGGAGGCTCCACACTGTTTTAGAGAGACTTCTTGAAGATGTGTCATTCAATGCACCTGATATGAAAAATGTGTCTGTAGACATAGACCGCGCATTTGTAAAGCAAAAATTGTCCGATATTGTAAAGGACGAAGACCTCAGCAGATATATTCTTTAAGGACGCGTGCCAAGTGAAGACTATTGCACATAACAAGACAATGTATATTATCGGCTTGGGTGCACTGTCGCTTGCTTTGCTCACATCCTGTGCCGCATCTAAACATGTTGAGAAGCCGACATCAATTCCTGCCGGACAAGAAATAGAGGTGCGTCCAGATGAAGGCCGAACGGCTGAGTTCGTGGAAAGCAAGGGGGAGAAGAAAAACTGTTATGCGTCGTGGTACGGCCGCGAGTTCCATGGCAAGCCTACAGCATCAGGTGAAAATTTCAACATGTTTGCTCTCACGTGTGCGCACCGCGACTATGCTTTAGGAACAAAACTCAGGGTAAGCAATCCTGCTAACGGTCGCGAGGTCGAATGCATTGTTAATGACCGGGGGCCGTTCGCCGGCGGTCGTGATATAGATTTGTCATATGCTGCTGCGAAGAAGATAGGGCTTATCGGGCCAGGCGTGGCCATGGTTGAGATAGAACCGCTCGGCAGATATACAAGGTATGTAAAAGATGTCAAATATGGCCGTCTGGATGGCCAGATAATTACAATCCAGATAGGGTCATTCAGAGAAGAGGCCAACGCTCGAAGGCTGAAGAAGGGTCTCGACCTGCATTACCAGGGAATATATATAATGCAGGCAACTATAGGTAGCGATAATTACTACAGGGTTAGAATCGGTAAATTCTCTAACAGCTCTGATGCGGCTCAACTGGCAAAAGCACTGGCTCAGGAGGGCTACAGTGTTCTGATTACCAAATATTAGATTTAGGGCATCAGCATGGGAGATATGATGAAGAAACTTCTGGAAAAAGCAAATATACTTATCGAATCTCTGCCTTATATACGGAACTTCTATGGAAAGACCTTTGTAATAAAGTATGGAGGTGCAGCGCAGATTGACGACACTCTGAAGAAATGCTTTGCACAGGATGTCGTACTATTCAACTTCATAGGGATACGTACCGTTATAGTGCATGGCGGTGGACCAAAGATAAGCGAAACGATGAAACGAATGGGCAAGGAGCCGACCTTCGTTCAGGGTCAGAGGGTTACCGACAGAGAGACTATGGATATTGTTGAGATGGTGCTGGGAGGACTCATCAACAAGGAGATCGTTTCCCTTATAAATGGTCACGGGGGCAGGGCTGTCGGACTGAGCGGCAAGGATGCCGGACTTATCAGGGCCAAGAAGAAGCTTTTGAAGAAAGGATCCAAGAAAGATGAGGAGTTAATAGATATAGGGCTGGTCGGCGAAGTGCAGGAAATAAATCCGTCAATACTGAACGCACTTGAGAGGGATGGCTTTATTCCTGTCATATCGCCTATTGGAGTCAGGAGGACCGGAGAAGCCTTGAATATCAACGCCGATTACGTTGCGTCGGCAATTGCATCGGCGCTGAAAGCTGAAAAGCTGGTTCTACTTACGGATGTGCCCGGAATAAAGGACGGCGAGGGCAATGTGATGTCTACGCTTAACAAGCTGGAGATTATGGAACTGATCAATGAAGGAATTGTAAGCGGAGGAATGCTTCCCAAAGTGCAGGCCTGTACAAACGCAATTGATAGTGGTGTTATGAAAACGCATATTGTTGATGGGCGGGTGCCCCATAGTCTTCTGCTGGAGATATTTACCAATGAAGGCATCGGCACAGAGATAATTGCTTAAGTGGCAAAAGAACAGAAAAAGATTATTGTAGATAACGCGATAAGAATAGCGCGAGACACTCATAGCGAGAAACTCTTTTTATTCCTTAACACTGAAAGCTCCTGCCGCTGGTTTTCTAAAACTGCTTTTCCAGACCGCAATGATATTGTCGTTGTGGTTCCGGATAGACTTAGACTGACAGACGTAGATCTTTGCAAGAAGTGTGTTGCTGTCATAAGGAGCTGGACAGGAAATCAAACCCGCTTTTCGAGGATCAAATATGCCTTTCTGCAAGGTGTAATGCAGGGCATTATAACAGCGGATAGTAAAGTGGTTTGTGTTCTAGGCCCTTACGATAAGGGGCATCTCGATACTATAACTATACATGACCTTAGCCTATCATGGAGCGAAGACTTCCCATTTGATGTTCATGCCATTATTGAACATGAAGCATTCCATACGATCATGGCTGTTCTGGAAATAGCCTTGGATATCGGGGCGTTGGGAAGGGAAGGCAAGTCAGTCGGCACCATATTCGTCATAGGTGATTCTGCCGGCGTAATGAAAATGTCACATCAGGTGGTTTTCAATCCGTTTAAAGGATATCCAGCGATTGAGCGATTGATTACTCTGCCGGAAGTAGTAGAAAGCATCAAGGAATTGGCCAAGCTTGACGGAGCGATCGTAATCAATGAGGAAGGCGTCGCTGAAGCGGCCGGTCGCTTCCTGGAGGGCGCCGGTACGGTCTCAAAAAAGCTTCGCGGCCTGGGTGCCCGACATAGATCTGCCGCTGGAATTACCCGCCGAACGCAAGCAATCGCTATAGTTGTGTCAGAAAGCACAGGCAGGGTGACAGTGTTTATAAAAGGCAAGGTAATAGCCACGCTTGAACCGATAATCAGCAGGCGTATGGTGTAACCCGTCCAGTTCATTCAGCCGTAATTATCGTGGAATTTCTAACTCCGCAAGTCACTTTCAATACCGGCGTTCTGACTTCTTGCCACAAATCCTATAACACGTTATATTGATATTTGTACATCTAAAGGAGGACGAAATGAAAGTTTTGATAGCGTATTATTCAATGTACGGACATATAGCTCGCATGGCCGAGGCCGTTGCAGAAGGCGTCAGGGAGGTTAAGGGAGCCGTTGCAGATATAAAGCGTGTACCTGAAACGCTGAGCAATGACATCATCGAGAAGATGGGAGCTCTTGAGATTCAAAAGACATTCTCCAAAATTCCTGTTTGCACTGTTAATGACCTGGCTGAAGCAGACGCGATAATTTTCGGTACACCTACGAGGTTTGGGAACATGTGCGGGCAGATGAGGCAGTTTCTGGATGCGACGGGTGGTCTTTGGGCTAAAGGCGCTCTTGTGGGCAAGGTTGGCAGTGTTTTCGCCAGTTCCGCTACGCAGCATGGTGGGCAGGAATCCACTATCCTTAGTTTTCACTCGACACTTCTGCATCAGGGAATGATTATTGTTGGGTTACCGTACTCGTTTCAAGGTCAGATGATCATAGACGAAATATCGGGATGTTCACCCTATGGTGCTTCCACAATTGCCGGAGGTGACGGCAGCAGGATGCCGAGCGCCAATGAACTGGCAGGCGCGCGATTTCAGGGAAGGCACGTTGCTGAAATAACCTTGAAATTAATTCGATCCTGAGCGAAGATTGAATTTTGAAAGGCCGAATTTGAATAATTGACGGATAAAGCAGACCATATGAAGGGTATTTATTGCTTTATGGACGTGGTGTCCAAGGAGGCTGAGCTGTATGCTGCCGATCACAGTTCGCCCATGTCGGACGTCCTGGAAGAGGTTGAGCATTATTCTATCACCAATACATCTTATCCAAGCATGCTTACCGGGCGGGTTGAAGGGAGATTCCTTAGCCTTATAGCACAACTAACAGGAGCAACCAGGATAGTTGATGTCGGCACATTTACGGGATATTCGGCGCTGGCCATGGCAGAAGCAATGCCGGACAGCGGTAATGTAATTACGATTGAGAATAATCCCAAACATGCTGCGCTGGCCAGAGAATTTTTTGATCGGAGCCCGCATGGCCGTAAGATCACAAGCCGGCTGGGAGAGGCGCTTGATGTCCTAGCCGATATTGGCGACGAATGGGCAGATCTCGTATTCATTGATGCTGATAAGCAGAACTACATGGCATATTATGAGGAATCGATGAGAGTCTTGCGCAGAGGTGGTTATATACTGGCTGACAATGTTTTATGGTACGGAAGGATATTTGAACCTGAAGATGAAGAAAGCAAGGCAGTTGCGGACTTTAATGAATTAGTGCTGGCAGATAAACGGACAGATAAGCTATTTCTAACTATTCGCGATGGTATTTATCTGATAAAGAAAAAGTGACTTTGCAGCGGCGCGTCGAATATTAACAAGGCCGAAGAATATGCTGGATCAGATGAGTTCTTATTGTTCTCACCAGCATAGTCACTCTGATGTTAGAACTGGTTATGCTTTACCGTTTGGTTTTTCGGAATTTCTTGCCGCAATCCAAGCTTGCTTAACGAGGTGGCCGGCGCGCCTCACGAAACCAGATGCGGTATTCTTCCATTCGTGCGCGCTGTGCAACCGGGGCTTGACGGCCACAGGTGGAGAACTCGGGTGTGCCTGGTGTTGCAGCCCAGCGGCGTTCCACGCAGTCATTTGGGTTATAAGCAATCTCAAGCCCTGAACGGCGCTGGTAGATTTCACCAAGGCTGAGACGCCAGGTGCTACCGTTGCTGCGGGTATAGGTGATAAAACGTTCCTTGAGCTTCTGGCTGTGGAGGCGTTCGATACGACTAGCCGCAGTTGCAGGACTCTCACCACTCAAGATAAAAAGCTCAGGATGGCGGCGAATGCGTTCTGGCAGATCAGCCAGCACCTTTAGGGCTATCAGGATGCGCATGTCCCGCGAGGGAGTGGAGAAATCCTCCCACAGACCACTAGTTTCGAATATGGCCAGTCCACGCGGCATTGGTGCAATTGTACCGGGATGGCTGCGCATGTAGTTCTCTCCATTGTCCACAGAGCGGACACGAGTCTCGAGCTGTTCCATCAGAGCATCAAGATTTGCTGTATAGGCAGCTTCAGTGTCGAGTCCGAGCGGGTTGATTAGCTGCTCCATTCGGGCATAGAACAATTCTGGCGTAAGATTAGCCTGCTCAAGCGAGTAAGAGGGTAGTACCGAGTGTTTCGTGAGTGCACTGTTCGGTACAGGGTGCCAGCCCCTTTTGGCATAGTTAAAAACCGGGAAGCGATATGCCTTGAATCCGGGTCCTGCGCTCGGTGTTTGAGCAAAGAGGAAGTTCCCCTCCCAAAAGCGCTTGCGGGCGACCGAGTTGTCTGGCTGGGCATCTACTGCCAGAAGAAGACCGCTTTGCCGGGATGTCTGTGGCACCCACTTTACGATAATTAAAGTATGACCATATGGATCGGCATAGATTGTTCCTGGCCATAGGCTGGCTCGGTCCAGCGCGACGGGGTAGAAGTCATTGTCCTCAGTATTTAGTGCTGTCCGGCCATTGCCTGAATTTGCCCGATCCATGAATCTGCGGCTGACCTGACGAAAGACGGCTGGTGAGGCAGCAGTGCCGACGAAGCTGCGATTGATCTCAGCGCTGCTGCATCGCGGTGCTCTGTGAGAGCTGCCACGGTCGCAGGTGCGATAGCTGATCGGCAAACCGAGTTTCCAGGCAAAGTAGCCATGCAGGAAAAAGGAGAGGTCCGCGCAGTCGGGCCTGGCAGGAATCTGCATATCTTCCCCTTTGCGCAAATAATTGTAGAGGAAATTACGGTTTGGATCACGCAGCACGGGTTCTAAAGAAGGGAAACTCAGAGACACCTGCGGCGGCGCGTCAAAAAGGTGCTCTACCCATGTTGCATACAGCGCCTGGGTTGCCGGATCCCACGTGCCCTTGCCTCGATCGCCTGCTCTGCCTCCGACCTCGACCTTAGTGCAAGCTGCCGTTCGTCCAGCTCGTTGCGCTTCTACGCTGTAGGTGCCGGCCGCAGGGGCAGCAAGCGAGCCACGCAGGCTCCAGGGTGGACCGCCGGCCTTGACAGACATGAGTGCGGTACGACGTCCTGCAGGGTCAGTGACCACGATTTCTGACAGCTCGCTATCAGTGGCAACTGCTATGATCTCAAGCTTCTCTCCGGGCCGCGCTACAAGAGGGGCGCTCCATATTCGGACTGCATCCCCCTGAATGCAGGGGGATATGGCCAAGGCGCCATCAGACGAAAATATGCTGATGCATGCCACAACAATTAAAGTCATTATGAATCCCTTAGTCATCTTATTCCCCCCTAGTTCAGCCTTTCCTCCAGTCTATAAGAAAACAGCTGCTTTTTCTACATATCAAGAGGTTATATGAGCGAGAACATTCTTTTCTGATTGGAGAGTTCATGCGCTTTAGCACTTGTGCCAAAGTATATGATAATGCGACAAACATCTATACTTGTCACAGAATATGACATGCAAGGATATTAATGCCAGATATATTCTATGCGTTTCTCTAGCCCGGATCAGTCGTATAAGCCAGTGCCCAAGATCCAGCTATTTGTAATGAGCTGATAAATATTTATCGGATGGGATTATTTTTAGGATACTGTAGTCTGATTTTTCAGTGGTTAATTTTATGGAAGCCGGTTAAACAGTTAATCCACTTCCTATGGGGTAAGACTTTCGCAATAGAACGACTTTTAAAGACTTAAAGAGTCTTCTTGAAATTGGGAATGGAGTTGACGGCGATTATTTGTTTTCCAGATTGTTCTTTGCAAGGATGTCACGCGCATATGCACTGATTGACATTCCAAGCTTCGATGCTGCGTCTCTTAAGGAATCTAATTCCTCCTTGGACAGATATGCAGAGTTTCTTTGGTCCGACTTCTCTTCCCGTATTTCTTTCTTCATCCCTGTCTTTATCACCTCCTTTTACATTATATATTAATAGTAGTATATATAACTATAAGTAGTAAAGAGAAAAAAGCTGTAGATTCTATAAATTTACTACTTTAGTGATTATAATCACTATCCACAGGAGCAAATGTTAGTGTAACTATCAAGATAAATTGAATCCGGAGCGCCAAACTCTTCAATCGAGTGCCGTTTTTTGAAGAAAAAATGAGTTATAGCAGCAAAGGTAGCGCATAACAGCCCTATGTTTCAGGAAATATGCTCATTGCTGATTGGTAAATCGATGAGAATGTTATTATGTCTATTAATAAATACTGAATCAATATAACAAGGCCAAAACGTTTTCATGCAGAATTATATAACAGAATATCAATGCCCAAACTTCTACTGATAACAGTCTCAGCTCCCACCATACGAAATATCCGAAAACCACGCGTTCTTAACTTTCAGCAGATAACAATGCCTTACTTAGCCGCAAGAGTTCCTTCCGGTTGGCAGGTAATTCATATCGATGAAGAAGTAAGTGAAATCGTCTGGGATATGGATGTTGATGTGGTTGGCATGACCTTTCATACTCCAAGTGCCTATCATGCATATGATATTGCAAAACGCTTCAGGTCGAGAGGAATATGCGTTGCTTTGGGCGGCCCACACGTGACACTTTTGCCTGATGAGGCAAGGCAGCATGCTGATGTCATATTTATTGGAGAAGCGGAAGGCCTGTGGGAGGATTTTTTAACAGGTTATGAATCAGGGATTTATCACAGTGTCTATGAGCAAGCTAAAGTTCCAACTTTGGAAAATATTCCACAGGCACGCAAAGAACTGTTTCACCGGCATGACTATACGGGCGGTGCCCTTTTTGCGACTAGAGGCTGTCCATACAGATGTGATTTCTGCACAATTGTATTGATGTATCGGCATGGACTGCGCAAGCGGCCTATTGAAGAGGTGGCAGCAGAACTTGCTTCATTCAAAGGCAAGGTAATCATTTTTTGGGATGACAATATCGCAGGAGATATAGAGTATGCAAAGGAATTGTTCAATTATATAGCACCCTACAGAAAATGGTGGAGTAGTCAAGCCAGCATTCAAGCTGGTCTGGACGATGAATTTCTTAAAGCAGCCTCTCGCAGCGGATGCAAGCAGTTATTTCTCGGACTGGAGTCAATCTCCCAACAAAGCATGACGGAAATTCATAAAAGATTTAACCGTGTTGAAGATTACGGTTATGTAATTAAGAACATACATAATCACGGGATAGCTGTACAAGTCGGAATAGTATTTGGATTTGATAATGATCCGCCGGATATATTTAAATCAACAATTGATTTTCTGGAAGATGCAGGCGTTCAGAACGCGACTTTCAATATTCTGACACCCTTCCCGGGCACAGCGCTTTTTGCAAAATTAGAACAAGAGGCGCGGATATTAACTTATGACTGGAGCAGATACAACAGTCGCACGGATGTTGTTTATCAGCCGAGACAAATGAGCGTGGAACAACTCTTCAATGGATTTAGGCAGTCGAATGAGCGATTCTATTCTTTGCCCAGTATTACCAAACGGTTGTCAAGATCACCAATTCAACTATGGTGGACGCTGCCTTTAAATCTTGCCTATAGCTATAAGTGGTGGGAAGTGACTCATTCCAATTTAAAAGAAACTGAAGCCGGTTCTAAAAACTTTGGTTTGACATATGGAGATGATGGCAAAGTAATTCGCTGATGAATATCTGCTTGAGTGAATCAAAATAAGCCAATTGTGCAATCTTCCCTGTGATTGTTATCACCAAATCTTAAAATTCATAGTATTAAGATTATTATTAGTGATTATTCTAAGGAGTATTGCTTTATAATATTAATTACTACCTTGATGCGATTTCAAGTGGAAGATTGAAAGATTGCCGTTTGTGCAGAAAAACGCATTGAACTGAGTTGGTGTGCTGCTGGAATTGAGATTCAAAGCTGCCAGTTTGTGGCAAGCAATAAGATATTAACTAAGGAGCTGGAAATGGGATTTTTTGACTGGATATTTAGGCGCAGGAAGGATGACATGCATCTTGGATGGAATGGTTCATATAGTTTGGGGATATTGGAAATAGACATTCAGCACAAGAATCTTTTCACTTTGTATAATGAGCTTGTTCAGACGATTTATGCAGGAGGGGATAAGGAAAAACTTCGGAGGAATCTGGACTCTCTTCTCAATTATGTAGTCATGCACTTTGCAACTGAGGAAGGTTATATGGAGAAGTATTCATATCCCGGATATGAAGCTCATGCCAGCGAACATAGGAAGCTCAGAGAGAAGACTTATACAATCCATAAAGATTTCACTGATGGGAAGCCGGTTCTTACAATGGAGGTCGTGCTTTTTCTGAAAAATTGGATATCAGATCATGTGCTTTCGACAGATAGGCAGTACAAGAACTTTTTCCTTCAGAGATTGCCGAAAGAATATAGAGCTTAAGCCGTTGCGACTACACTTTAGCATCGATTAAGAATGCCGTAGGATTTAGGCGCTGGCGGCACTGAGCTGAGGAAGGACTTGCTTATACTAAACAGGAAAGTCTCAGCTGTGTGCCGGCAGAGCACTCTATGTACTGCAGGCTCTAATACAAGGGCAAAAGATCTGTCTTGCCGAACTTTTAGCACGTCCATCGCTTTCACTTTGATATGATATCAACAGACAGACGATAGCAATTTTAATGCTATCCGATTTGCAGCCTATGGTGCACGATCTGCATTGGATATGCGCCTGCTTCCATCGTAAAGTTCATATTCCAACAGCCTGCACTCAATATTGCTGTTGAAAAAAGGAATTCTTTTCTTTGAACGAAGGCCCACCTTTTTTGCAAGATCTAAATTGCCTGTAAATATGAAGCCTCTGTAGCCGCCACATTTATGCTTGAAAAAATCGCCTATTTCCTTGTACGTTGTTTCAAGTTGAGACGCCCTGCCAAGCCTTTCGCCGTATTCAGGATTTATTATAATAACGCCGCTGCCCTCAGGAATTATTGTCTCTCTGAAATCGCAGACCTTAAACTCAATCAAATGCTCGACACCCGCCGTTGCTGCATTATTTCTTGCTGCTCGTATTGCAGCAGGATTGTTATCTGTGGCAATAATCCTGCCGGGAATAGATTTCTTGTTCGCCCCTTTGGCCTTTGCGCGTATTTCATCCCATCTTTGCTGGTCGAAGCCCTTGATATGCATGAAGCCAAAATTGCTCCGGAGAATGCCTGGCGCACGGTTCAGGGCTATCATTGCCGCTTCTATTGCAAGCGTACCGCTGCCGCACATAGGATTAACGAAGTGCCCATTTCCATCCCAGCCTGTAGAAATGACCACAGCAGCCGCCAAGGTCTCTTGCATCGGGGCTTTTAAGGGGATTTTTCTATATCCGCGTTTTGCCAGGGGGTCTCCTGAGGTATCCAGGTAGACATTGCATTTGTCTCCCTTCCAATATAGAAAAATAACCGCGCCGGTCATATCTGCTCCTGAATCAGGACGACGTCCAAGTTTTGCCTTAATTCTATCGACTATAGCGTCTTTGCATTTGACATTGGCAAACAACGGATTGGTTATAGAAGGATTGTCTACAGACGAATGTACTGATAGATATTCATCTTCATCGATGAACCTTTCCCATTCTATATCATAAATATTTGCATATAGATCAGCAGCGTCGGCAGCAAAAAAGCTCTTCAGATGAAACAGAACCCTGTGGCCTGTTCTAAGCCACAGATTCAGCAACATGGCATCAGTTATGGTACCTTCAGTCTGAATGCCTGCTGCTGTTTCATCAATGATTGGAAAGTTCAGTACAGACAACTCTTTTGCCAGATAAGGTGTAATCCCCTTGGGGCATGTGACAAGAATCATTTTCTTTTCCATTGTTTATAATAGCTCATCAGACATACCGACATGTTGCAACAGGTTCCGGTTGATTAGCCTGGAAGGAACTGAGATATTGCAGTCAAATGAGAGACTGCCATCTATGTGTCGTTCAAATCCACTTTATAACAGAATCTTTCTTTGGCGGCCGGTCAGGATGCGTTGTGGCATAACCGAGAAGGATTGGACCGAAAATTGCCTCATCCTCGTTCAAATCGAGCATTTTTTTTACTTCCTCATCATCAGTAACCATTGCGCCAAAACCGACCCAGCAGCTACCGATGCCTAAGGAGTGAGCTGCTAGCATCATGTTCTCGCAAGCCAGCGGGCATGAATGAGCGGCATAACGGCCAGACCCGATCACAAAAACAACGACCGGTGCAGAGTAATAAATTGGATCCGGCAGTTCAGCATAACGTTTCTTTATCATCTCGTAACGCTCCGGATCGCTGTCTTTTATCATATCGAGTATCTTGTGTGCATTGGGCCGTGCAGCGTCAAGCAGTTTCTTCTTGGCGATGTCGTTTTCTACCACTACAAAGCGCCATGGCTGGCTGTTCATGGCAGACGGCGCCTCGTTGGCAGCTTCGATGATAACATTAAGATGGGTTCTGGGAATTGTCCTGGAATCGTAAGATCTTATTGATCTCCTTTTCTTGATAGCTTGAATGACGTCGTTCATTATTGCCTCCTCGGAAAACTCGATGTTGTCGATTAAAATATAACCTCTTTTGCCAGGAGAGTAAATGAGAATAAAAAATACTATCTTGCTGCCATATTCGGCCCGGATATAATTTCAAATCCTGAATCTGATTTGAGCACACGATCAAGACGAAATTCTTATCGCCGGTTAATATTTCAAAGATCATTGCAACATAGCGGTACGAAAAGAATTGCAACCAGCGCGAAGATTAGGCGAACACAATTCGTTCAACCGTCAAGCATACTCCTTACAATCTTCAGATTCCGTGGATCATCCTCTTCACTTTTCTTTGGTGTTTCCAGGACCAGAGGGATGTTATTGAAGTCCCGATGGTTGATGAGCCGCTTCAGGCCGTCGAGCCCGATCTCTCCTTCCCCAATGTGCCAGTGTCTGTCAACTCCCGATCCAAGGCCCTTTCTGGCGTCGTTAAGGTGGATGAGCTTCACTTTATCTATTCCAATATATTTTTCTATTTGACCAGCTAAATGAGACAGACCGTCGCTTGTTTTTATGTCATAGCCGGCAGCAAAGGCATGGCATGTGTCAAGAGTTATGCCTGCGATAAGCGGCAACTTCAGATTATCCATAATTTCAGCGAGGTTTTCTATATGAGAAGTTATGTCGCCTTTTTCGCCCGCTGTATTTTCAAGAAGCAGCCTGGTTTTCCACTCGCCGGAGCCCGCAACTCTTCTAAGCGATTCTGCTGCGACCTTGCGGCCTTCCCCTTCGCTGCCATCGGAAAGGCTGCCGGTATGTATCACGACATACTCGGCGCCGAGTGCATCGGCCAGGTCCAGCTCGCGTTTCGTCAGCTGCACAGATTTCCCTAAAATTTCTTTGTCGGTCGCGGCCAGGTTGATCAGATAAGATGTATGTGCGAATACGGGCCAGATGTCCAATTTCTCTTTGGCTTTCTTAAATTCAGCAGCTGTTTCCGGTTCCAGATCTGATACTGCCCACTGCCGCGGGTTATGCGAAAATATCTGCATTGTGTTGCAGCCAAGATTGTGTGCGCGTTCGAGCGCCAAGAGTACACCCCCTGCAATGGAGGTATGCACGCCAAGTCGTCTCGATGTTTTAGACCGCTTAGAATCAGATTTGGGCATTGTCCAGCCTCTTTTTCTTGACTTGATAAAGCCTTTAGTGTTAATTTTTTCTTCTATGGCAACGGATTATAAAGATACCCTTAATTTACCACAAACTGATTTCCCTATGAAGGCCAATCTCGGTCAGAGAGAGCCTGAGATGTTGCAGTACTGGAAAGAGTATAGAATATACGAGCGTCTTCAGGAAAAGAATAAAGGCGGAAAGCGCTATATCCTGCATGACGGCCCTCCTTATGCCAATGGAAACATTCATATCGGCCATGCGCTAAACAAAATACTCAAAGATATCATAGTCAAATACAGGTCTATGAAGGGATATTATTCGCCTTACGTGCCTGGATGGGACTGCCACGGCCTTCCGATCGAGCTTCAGGTTGATAAGAACCTCGGGCAGAAGAAAGATAGTGTAAGCGTGTCCGAGAAAAGACAACTCTGCCGTGAATACGCTGAAAAATTCGTTAATATTCAGCGGGATGAATTTATACGACTGGGTATATTTGGTGATTGGATGCAACCTTACCTGACAATGTCATTCGGCTATGAATCATCTATTGTCAGAGAATTCTTCAGGTTTGTCCGTAACGGCATGGTATATAAGGGCAAGAAGCCCGTTCACTGGTGCCCATCTTGCATTACAGCCCTTGCTGAAGCCGAGGTGGAGTACAATGACAAAGAGTCGCCCTCCGTATTCGTAAAATTTAGTGTGCTCGATGATGACATTACGAAATATTTCGGCAGATTGACAGGGAAAAGAGTTTCTGTCGTTATATGGACTACTACGCCGTGGACGCTGCCCGCCAATCTGGCGTTGGCTGTTCATCCAGATCTCTCATATGTTGCAGTTGAAAAGGACGGGGAATTCCTTATAGTTGCCCGTGAAAATCTCGATAGCCTCAGGGAGCGACTGGACATCAAAGGCGAAATTGTTGCAGAGATAATGGGGAACGAGCTTGAAGGCCTAAGGGCAAGGCACCCGTTCATCGATAGAGAATCCAGAGTTATTCTTGGTGATTTCGTGACTGTCGGGGAAGGCAGCGGGGTAGTCCATATTGCTCCGGGTCATGGCGAAGACGATTATGAAGCCGGATTAAAATATGACCTGGATATTTATGCGCCTGTTGACGATCATGGGAAATTTACGAGGCTTGTCCCGCAATTCGAAGGTCAATTCGTTTTCAAGGCCAATGATGGAATAATAGAGCTTCTGAAGGATAGGGACGCGCTTTTAAGGGTGGATAAGATCAGGCACTCATATCCTCACTGCTGGAGATGTAAGAAACCCGTAATATTCAGGGCGACTGCCCAGTGGTTTATTTCCATGGAAGAGGGTGGCCTCAGAAATAATGCGCTAAAGGAAATAAACAGGGTTTCTTGGGTGCCGTCATGGGGCAGGGACAGGATACACGGCATGGTTGCAGGCAGGCCTGATTGGTGCATATCGCGTCAGAGATCGTGGGGTGTCCCGATCATGCTGATCTCTTGCAGCGACTGCGGAGAATTTATTAAGGACGACTCTGTGTTTGAAAAGATAATTGCTCTTACCGAACAGAAGGGAGCTGACATTTGGTTTGAACGGAGTGTCGAAGACTTTCTAGGTAAGGGTAGATCTTGTTCCAAGTGCGGTGGGTCTTCTTATAAGAAGGAGATGGATATTCTGGATGTCTGGTTCGATTCAGGAGTAAGCCACGCAGCTGTACTCGAAAGAGACGATAGACTTTCATGGCCGGCGGCGCTGTATTTAGAGGGGAGTGACCAGCACAGGGGTTGGTTCCAGAGCTCGCTGCTTGCATCTGTCGGTACTAGAGGGAAGGCGCCTTATGAAACTGTGCTGACGCACGGTTTTACTGTTGATGGCCAGGGCAAAAAGATGTCCAAGTCAATGGGCAATGTGATCGCGCCGCAGGAAGTAATCAAGGCCAACGGTGCCGAGATTATCAGGCTTTGGGTGTCTGCCGAGGATTATCGCGATGACATCAAACTGTCAAAGGAGATAATCAGCAGGTTGACTGAAGCATATCGCAAGATCAGAAATACCGGACGTTTTCTGCTCGGCAATATCAGCGATTTCGACGGAAAAGACTATAGTGGGAGCTTGCTTGAGATAGACAGGTGGGCAATTTCCAGGTTAAATGGTCTTATTAAGAAAGTAACATCTGCCTATGATAGGTTTGACTTTCATGAAGTTTTCCATTCTGTATACAGCTTCTGCGTTCTGGACTTGAGTTCCTTTTATCTAGACATACTGAAAGACAGATTGTATACTTTTCGGGCAGATTCGCCTGAAAGACGAGCTGCACAGTGGGTATTGTCCAAAATAGTGTATGACATGACGCGTCTTATCGCACCTATTCTCTCATTTACAGCGGAGGAGATCTGGAATTACCTTCCCAAAGCTGCGGTTGGCAAGAGTGATCCCTCAATGAACGACAGCATATTCCTGGCCAGCTTCCCTGAAGCTGATGAGGGGCTAATGGATGATATGCTTGAGAAGAAATGGGAGAGACTCATAGCGATAAGGAACGAGGCTAATAAGGCTCTCGAGATAAAGAGAAGAGACAAGTTTTTGGGAAATGCTCTTGAAGCAGAGCTTTCTCTCTATTTGCCGGATACAGACTACGCTCTGCTTGAAGAGCAGCAATCCTTTCTGCCGGCGCTGTTCATAGTATCAAAGGTGGTTATCCACAAAGCAGGGAATACTGAGACTGATGCATATGAAAGTGCGGATATCAAGGGTCTGTCAATTAAGGTCGGCAGGGCGCCTGGCGAAAAGTGTGAGCGCTGCTGGAACCGCAGCACTCTAGTCGGATCTTTCAGCGACCATCCCGGTATTTGCGAAAGGTGTCACGCGGCGCTTAAATGAAAAAGTTGCCGCTTTCTTATTTTATGCTTGCCATTATTGTGCTTGTGCTTGATCAAGTTACCAAGTATTTTATCAAAGCGCATTTGGGTACATTTGACACGATTAATGTCACCTCTTTTTTCAGCATAGTCTATGCTGAAAATATCGGCTCCGCATTCGGATTATTCAAATCGCTGGGCAGCACTTTTTTTATCATGGTCTCTTCTTTGGCCGTGATAGCGCTGTCAGTTATGATAGTTAAAGACTTGGCCAACAGGATGCCTTATTCGCTTCTGTTAGGCGGTGCTGCCGGTAATCTGCTGGACCGCCTTATGCGCGGATACGTTGTCGATTTTCTGGATTTCCATATTGGAACGTTCCACTGGCCTGCATTCAACATCGCAGATTCTGCCCTCACTTTAGGCATTTTATTTCTTTTTTATAGCGCCGTATTTAAGCACGCCAATTGACAGATTTTGTGATTCTTGGTACCTTTCCAGTATGGACGATCCGTCTAAGAAGCTTGACAGAATAGCCGATGGTTATTCGCTGCCAACCCTATCGCCGGTGGCGATGCGCCTTGTCAGAATGGCCTCTGAAGATAACATTTCAGTAGAAGATCTCACTCATGTTATAGAAAAAGATGTATCCTTGCCGATACGCCTTCTTAGATTGGCCAATAGTGCATTTTTCCGCACGGGAGGTTCCATAACTACTATTGAGCAGGCGATCCAGATGGTTGGATTTAATCGGCTGCGGGTCATGGCTCTTTCTCTATCGCTGAAAGATACATTTCCGATGCAGAAAACGGGGCCTTTGGATTATGAACTCTTCTGGAAATCTTCTCTTTACAGGGCACTGCTTGCGAAGTCGCTTGCACATAGGCTGAGGACATGCAAGCCGGATGAGGCCTTTGTTGCAGGGCTGGTTCTGGAAATAGGGGCTCTGGTTTTTTACGACATATTCGTTAAAGGCAAGCCCGGGAACGATAAGATGCAATTGATTCCTCTGGATCGGCTTTTGCAGTGGGAAAGGGAACATTATGGACTGGACCATCGCCAGGTCGGAGCTGCGGCCCTCAAATTCTGGAACTTTCCTCACGAGATAGTGGATTGCCAGAGGTTTTATTATGTAGGACCAAAGACGCCGGATATTTCAGAGATTGCCTTGGTTTCCGAAATGGCAAGGGAATTTGCTGAACTCATATGTGAAAAGACGAAAGACTGGCAATCTTCCTTTAACATGGCTGAAGGCATCTACCGCGTGGATAACGATATCATAGCTGATGTCTTGGCGGCATGCTTTGACGAAGTTCAAGAGATAGCTGAAAGCCTTAAAGTTGAGACTAACAGACAGAATGATATGCTCGAGCTGGTGGAAAAGGCCAACAGGGCACTCAGTGTACTGTCGGACAGAATGATTCAGATCAACGAAGCTGATTCCCGTTTTGTGCTGCCGACCTTTGCAGGCCTGGATAATCAGAGCGATGCAGCTCAGAGGACGATGCAAGCCGTAGCGCATGAAATCAGAAATCCGCTTGTGACTATAGGAGGTTTTGCAAAGAAGCTTGAGAAAACGCTTAATCCTGCCTCAAGCGAATGGCAGTATGTTCGTATAATAGTTGAAGAGTCCGTAAGACTTGAACAAGCGCTGGATGACCTTGCGCGCAAAGGGCGGAACTAGACTGACTTTACATCATTATGTCTTAGGCAGGATGAAATAAAAGTTGTTCCCATTATGTGTTGCTTCGTATCCGACAACTCCGCCATGAATCTCTATGACATTCTTTATGAACGAAAGCCCATGGCCTGATCCAGGCTTAAGCTCGGTGTTTGATCCGCGGTATTCGTCTTCAAAAAGCCTGTCTCTCTCCTCCGCAGGTATGTGCGGTCCGGTGGTAAATACATTGTACTTTACGCCGTCTTTGCCTTCCCCGAAATAATCAGAGATAAGCTGTCTTCCATAGGACATGTGCTTCTCCAGTACGCCATTGTCAGCATACACTTCATGAGTGTATTTCAGGGCATTTGAAAAAAGGTTGGCGTAGACCTGCGACATAAGGCCAACGTCCATTACGCCGATGACATCTTCATCCGGAATTCCGCTGATCAGATCATCAATCATAATGCCCATCTCATGAAAACGCTCAATATATCTTTCGAGCTGCGGCCTCACGATCTCTTTGTTGATATTGCATGGCTTTGTTCTAAGTGTCAGTCTTCCCAGATCAAAATGGCTTCGTCTCAGGAGCGTCTCAAGAAAAAGGCTCATGTTTTTATAGTGCTTCTCAATATTGTCATATTCACCCTGCAAATTCTTGTTATTGTCGATAATCTCCGTCATGATATTAGCTAGTGCCTGACCATTGCATGATCCCTCTTTTATGCAACTTCTCAGCATCTCTTCAATGGCAACGCTCTTATTGATTTTGCTGTTTAAGTTTCTAAGATAGAGCCTGTAAATTATATTAGGGACGATTATGTTATGTTCTATATCGGCAACCAGAGATTTGATAAATCGCAGATGCTCAATGTTTTTCTGGGCTATGAAACGGTTGTGCAGGTTAAACCCGATGCGGTTGGCATACTTTTCGAAAAAAAATTCCTCGCTGACTGAATGCCCCTTGAACGGGAATATCTCAATAACTCCCATTGCTGTTCCGTCAGCCTTGAACGGCAGCTGATCTATGTGGGGCTTCTTGCCATGAATGCTTAGCAATAGTACATTGTCACCCGTGATATAAGGATACTCTCTCGTCTGTATATAAGAAGGGATGGCTGTCTGAAGTGTTGAATCGTCCTTTAGCGTGGTGGCGACCAGCGACAGATCACCGGTTTTGGCGCTTATTAAGTACAATCTTGCATCCAGTGCATAAAAGCTTTTTGGGATTGCAACAGCCAGCAGGCAGAAATCGTCGAGGGAGTCAAATTCCTGTGCAAGATCAAAGAATGTCTTTAGGGCAGAATTTTCCCTTTCCGAAAAGTTGTAGTGCTCATAATCCTCTTTCTTCTTGTCTATTCGCTCCAATATATGGGCTAAAGTGTACATCGCTATTCCATGCTGAGGTATTTCTTAAAATTATATCAGATTTCAGAAGGCAAGATTGTGCGTGATTCAAATTTGTTATTCTTTACTGTAAAATGTATGAAAACCTGCGAGGAGATAAGTAATGATCGAACTTGAAAATATTACCATGGCCGATTACAAACGTTATCTGAAGCAGACGCAGACCATAGTTTTCCCTTTCGGCACTATTGAGGAGCACGGCCGGCACCTGCCACTGAATACTGATGCACTTACCATCAAAGAAGTACTGAAACGAGCCTCCTGCAGAAAGGATTTCTTTATGGCACCACTCATATACTATGGTGTCTGCACGACTACAGGAGATCATCCCGGTACCATAGGCATCACGCCTCAGACGCTCAGACATATTGCATCCGACCTGGTAAGGGATTCTTTTCGCAAGGGATTGAGAAATTTTCTGCTGATCTCCGGCCACGGCGGCAGCCTGCATATGTCGGCACTCAAGGAAGCTGCCGAGATGCAAGCGCGAGCTCTGAAGGGGGCAAGCATTGCTGTACTGTCGCCATATGATGTTTTATGGAAGGAGTTTGCGGCCCTTGCCGAGACGCCCAATGATTCCCATGCCGGCGAGATAGAGACGTCCATAATGCTATATTTGGCTCCTGAACTTGTAAAGGGCAGGTCTGCGAAAGAGTTCCCGAAGATTCCCAAACCCTTCATATGCAATGACTATTCAAAATATTGGAAAGGGGGAGTATGGGGCAATCCCGGCAAGGCTTCGGTGGAGAAGGGCAGAGAGGCTGTGCGCCTGATGGTCATGGCCGTGGAAGAAGTGCTGCAGAGGTGCGGAAAATGAGACAATCAGTGCTGGAACGTTTTGTTTCGAGAGTGGACTATGAATCTTATGAAGACTTCGCAGATAATTTTCGCATTATAGTTCCTGACAATTTCAATTTTGCTTATGACGTTGTAGACGCAACAGCAGCCATCAATCCTGATAAGGTTGCGCTTGTCTGGTGCAATGACAGGGGCGCAGAGAGGAAATTTACCTTCGCTGAAATGAAGCACTTCAGCGACAAGGCTGCTAATTTCTTCCTGGCTCAAGGCATTCGGAGAGGTGACCCCGTGATGCTGATTCTGAAGAGGCGTTTTGAGTTTTGGTTCTGTATCCTTGCTCTTCATAAAATAGGCGCGATTGCTATTCCGGCAACACATCTTTTGACTGCCAAGGACATTGTTTACCGTAACAATGCTGCCGACATCAAGATGATAGTGAGCGTTGCTGACGAGGCGGTAGTCACGCATGTGGATGATTCTGTGCCGCTGTCGCCGACGCTGAAAAAAAGAGTTCTGGTTGGCGGAAAGCGCAACGGGTGGCTTGATTTTGACTCCGAGATGGAGCGCGCGCAATCCGGATTTGTAAGACCATCCGGCGATGCTGCGACATCTAACGACGACATCTTGCTTCTGTACTTTACATCTGGAACAACCGGACTGCCGAAGATGGTTCAGCATGATTTTACATATCCGCTCGGACATATACTGACGGCAAGGTACTGGCAGAATGTCGGAGAAGACGGCTTACACCTTACTGTGGCGGACACTGGTTGGGCAAAGGCAGCTTGGGGCAAGATATACGGACAATGGATAGCCGGCTGCGCTGTGTTCGTTTATGATTACGACAAGTTCCAGCCGGGAAAGCTTCTGGATGTAGTTATCAAATACGGCATAACATCCTTTTGTGCGCCGCCGACAGTGTATCGTTTTCTTATCAAGGAGGATCTGACAAAATATAAATTTGATACGCTTAAATATGGCACTGTCGCAGGCGAACCCCTCAACCCGGAGGTTTACGCGCAGTTCCTCAATGCAACAGGTATAAGATTGATGGAAGGTTATGGGCAGACCGAGTCGACAGTGGCAATTGCAACCTATCCGTGGCTTGAGCCGAAGCCCGGCTCGATGGGTAACCCATCTCCGGGGTACTGCATTGAATTATTGAATGATAAAGGAAAACCATGTGAAATAGACGAAGAAGGCCAGATAGTTGTCCGCACAGACAAGCAGACGCCGGTAGGCATGTTCGGAGGTTATTACCGTGATCCCGATCGGACGGCCAATGTATGGCATGGTGGCATTTATTACACGGGCGACGTGGCTCGGCGGGATAAGGATGGATACTACTGGTTTGTTGGAAGGGTTGATGATCTTATAAAAAGCTCCGGCTACAGGATCGGTCCTTTCGAGGTGGAAAGCGCATTGATTGAACATCCTGCTGTGCTGGAATGCGCAATAACGCCGGTTGCCGATGCCCTGCGGGGGCAAGTTGTAAAAGCATCGGTCGTTCTGGCGAGAGGATATGTTCCCGGCGAACGCCTGGCGAGGGAGCTTCAGGATCATGTAAAAAAAGTAACTGCACCTTATAAATATCCACGCATAGTTGAGTTTGTCGATGAGCTGCCCAAAACTATAAGCGGCAAAATACGCCGCGTGGAAATCAGGGAGAAGGATGGAAAATAGCTTTTTTGCTCAGCTATAGCGCCCTGACGTTAACTTTAGTGTCATAAAAGGTGCTGCCATTACCTCTGTCTGTAAGCCGTTGAGACGTAAGCGCATTGACAGTACGCTTGCCGGGAGCTTTCTTAAGCCACCAGACGCCTTCTGCCACAACTACACCTTTGGGAATGGTTGCGGTTACTGAAAGATGGAATGGCACTTCACCCCTGCAATTGAAGGCAACCACTTTTTGGCCATCGGCAAATCTGTTGTCAGCTGCATCGGACGGGTTCATTTTGAGAGTCATCTTAGTGTTCGCCAGCAAATCGTGGCGCTCGTTGAACGAAGAATTCAGCATCATGGGCATTGGCGCTGTCATCAGCCAGTAAGCTGCGTCATCTCCGTATGGCTCCATGTAGAGCGGCAGATGCTCCGGATCTTCTGTGTTTAGAATCTCTATTTTGCCCGACGGTGTTTTGAAATCCATTTTGTAGTCAGGTTTCAGGGGAAGCTCTACAGGCTCACCACTCTTTAGTTTTGCGATATCGGTTTTTGCCAGCCAGACCGTGGGATTTGCGAGAATATCATCTATCAGCGCATCGGCAGTCTGGTCGAAATAAGAATCGTTGAATCCCATTGCAGACGCTAGAATCTTAAATGTATCCCAGTTTGATTTTGCCTCTCCAATAGGGCTGATTACTGGAAAAGCGCGTTGCACGCAGTAATGGCCATAAGCAAGGTATATGTCGCTGTGTTCAAGCGAAGACGTGGCCGGCAGTATTATATCCGCATAAATGGCGGTATCAGTAAGGAAGCGCTCGTGCACAATCGTGAAAAGGTCGTCACATTCCAGTCCCTGCAAAACCCTATTCTGATCTGGAACAACTCCAGCGGGATTGCAATGGTAGACGTAAAGGCTTTTTAGCGGAGGGTCGTCAAGCTCTGTCAACGCATGGCCAAGTCTATTGATATTTACCTGCCTGAGCGGTCCGGATATGAAGTCTTCCCGCGTGATTCTTGATGTGTCTATCGCAGGTCCGGCAGAAGTGCCTGCCAGAAGGCCGCCACCGTGTTTGGCCCATGCTCCAGTAATTGCCGGGAGGCAAGTGATAGCCCTGACTGTCATAGCCCCATTAGCATAGCGCGACAATCCACCGCCCAGCCTGATAAATGGAGCTCTTGCCGTGCCGTATTGCCTTGCCATTTCCTCAATGACACTTGCAGACAGTCCGGTTATATTGCTGACAGCTGCAGGAGCATATTTCGGCAGAATGCTGTCGCATAGCTCTGCATAGCCCTGCGCATGTCTTGCTATGAATTCATTGTCCACGAGACCATCTCTGACCAGCACATGCATCATTGCCAGTGCCAGTGCCCCATCACTGCCGGGACGTATGAGAAAAAGACGGTTTGCCGTCCTGGCTGTGTGCGTTTCATAAGTATCTATGAGCCAGATATCAGCTCCGCGCCTTTTAGCCTCGTGCACTCCATGCAGCGTATGGATGCTTGTTGCTGCTGCATTTATTCCCCATAGCAAAATAAGATCGCTCTGGATTATTTCGTCCGGATGCAGTCCCGGAGTGTTGCCCATGACTGTTTTCCATCCCGCGCCTTTTGCCGGAGAGCAAATGGTCCGCTCCAGCTGCGATGCTCCGAGACGGTTAAAAAAAGCATGACCGCAGTTGCGTTGAACGAGTCCCATGGTTCCTGCATAAGAGCATGGCAAGATAGCTTCAGCGCCATATGAGGAGATGACAGCCTTCCAGCGGTCAGTTATCAGGTTTATGGCTTCATTCCATGATGTCGCCCTAAATTGTGCCGATCCTTTAGCTCCAGTGCGCACTAAAGGCGTTCTAATGCGAAGGCGCGAGTAGACAGTTCTCTCATAATGGTTCATTTTGGGACAGAGCGTGCCGCGTGTGTACGGATGATCAGGATCTCCCGATACTTTCTCTGCTACGTTGTTATTGATGTGCACAAGCAAGCCACATGTGTCAGGGCAATCATAGGGGCAGACAGAATGTTTGATTTCAGTCGGCATGGGGGCTCCAGGCCTGGATTTATAAACTCATCCCGGCTGGAGTAACTTACCATGCGGCGGATATTTAAAGCCATCCGCCGCAACGTGGTGTATATTTGATCAGCTTATAGTTTTATCTTGAGTAGAAGGTTTTTTCTTCAAGCCATCTGACGAATATACATTGCGCGGATTCCATAGCATACAGCCCCCGGAACCGAATTCATCAGCAGCCTTTATTTGCTCTCTAATTTCAGTGCCTGTAAAGTGTCTTCTGTCAAAAGCATAGTCTCTGAATGCCTGCAGCCATGGCCTGAAACGTACTGTGGGCAGGCTAGTACGCTCATGAGCACGTTTTAGAGACAAGTAGACAATTCTATTTGTGTTTGCAACTGGATTCCTGTATCCAGGGATTCCCCACTGGAAACCTGACGGATAGAGCATTAATGATATATAATCGACCGCAGGTGCCAGCCTGTCTATTTTTTGACCGATCTGTGTGTCGTCAAGGTTCCAAGCGACATATCCGAATATGTCTGCGGACACGAATACGTTGTATGGCATAAGCCTCTTGCGGGCATCAGCTAAGAATCCTGAAATTGTCTTGATCCTGTTTTCTTCGTTGTTGGTTATGCCGAAGACAAGACCTTTGCGGTCAGGGAATCTGACATAATCGAACTGTATCTCGTCGAAACCGTTTTGCGCCGCCTCGATTGCTATATTGATTGCGTATTCCTGCGCCTCTTTTTTCGAGGGGTCCATCCATATCAGATTTTCTCTGTCGCGCCAAATCTTTCCGTCTGCAGTCTTGACGGCCAGATCAGGTTTGGCCTGCCCCAGCAGGTTGTCTTTGAATACCACTATTCTGGCGATTGTATAAATGCCTTTGTCTTTCAGCGACTGTACCAGTCCTTTTATGTCTTTTACCGTTATAACCTTTTGCGCGCCGATTTCGGCGGCCAGAGGTACGGCGCTTTTATACGGAATAAAACCTCTATCACCCTTAACGTCGATGACGAGCGAATTGAGCTCGGTCTCGTCGATGAGCTTAAGGGCCGACTCTCTGAGTTTTTTATCGCCGATACCGTAAACCGTCATGTAAAGTGCTTTGGGCAGAAATGGTTTCAACCGTAATTCTGCTGTCTCATCTGGTCTCAACCTTGCCAAGTCGAGATCTGCCCTCGTATATCCGAACGCGCGGGCGGCCACTTTCTTGGCAGTTGGCTTGATCTGGAAATGACCGTTTTCATCAGTGAGCAGGGTCTCTTCCGCATCAAGCGTAATGATAGCTCCGGCCAGCGGTTTTCCGGTTGAGTCATCGACAACCATTCCACTTGTCAGCACGCGCGCATCTGCAACTCTGGCATCTCCGGAGTCCCTGTGGATGCATGCCGCAAATAGAATGAAGGCGGTCATGACGAGTACAGCCGCAGCCACATATCTTCTGTTTTTTTTCTTGTCACTTTTTAGTTCGTCAGTATCCATTCAAATGCCCTGCCTCTGTTTTTGTCATTCAATAAAAAGCGTGGAAGCTTCATTGCAGTATCGGAAGTCCCTGCCCCGTGGGATTCAATCGTAAAAGTTGCCACATACCCCGCCTGCGCAGCCTTAGACAGGAGATAATCGTCGAAGATCCCAAACGGCCAGGCAAGCATATCAATGCTGGTGCCCAATTCGTGCTCAATCTTTGCTTTCGATTTGCTCAGCTGCATATCTACCGTTTTCTCATACTCGGCCTGGCTCAATTTCTTTTTCTCGTGATGGAAATTTGGATGCCAGTACGTATGCCCCTGAATATCGAATAGGCCTGTATTCTGCAGTTCACGCAGCTGCTCCCAGGTCATTGCATATGATGCATTTGATATTGCCGAAGGGTAGATGAAAAGGGTTACTGGTATACGGTACTTTCTGACAAACGGAAACATTTCAGTATAGACTGTTTTGTGTCCATCATCAACAGTAATGACGACGGATTTGGGTGCAGGAGCCGGACCTTTATGCAAGTAAAAGTTAACAAGCTGTCTCAGCGGGATCACCCTATATCCGTTGGACAGTAAGTATTCGATATGGGACTGAAGAACAGATGTTGTAGTCGTCATGCTGTCAGCTGCAACCGGACCGAAGCGGTGGTATAGCAATATAGGTACTTTTCCCCTTGAAACTTCACCGTGGACGGCATGCGGCATGCATACAGTTGTCAAACAAAGCAGGCATAATGTGTAAAGGAACAGGCATCTCCTTGAAAAGCCGAATATAATCAAAAACTTTCTCCTAATGCCTGCGTGGAGTGTCATGTCGGGCCCATCAGATCCAGCAGACTATAAGATAATTATGCTACTTTCAGGAGAAATATTTTGTGACATTCATCACAGTGACGAAGCTCTTTGAAAGACTCATGAGTGATGATAAAACCCAACGAAGAAAGACGCTGGATCATTTCCAGCATTTTTTGACAGCCTTTACCGCTTTGTGGTATATTATCGCTCTAATAAGTCGTTGAATTGATTCTTTTTTGGGGAGTCGTCCAATGGCAGGACGGCAGACTCTGGATCTGCTTATAGGGGTTCGAATCCTCTCTCCCCAGTTCATCAATTGGTCCCATCGTCTAGTGGCCTAGGACGTGGCCCTCTCAAGGCTAAAACACGGGTTCGACTCCCGTTGGGACCGCCATTTCACCAAGTCAATCAATGAATTAATTCCTGTGGATTCAGTCTGCTAATATTGTGAGCAATGCCGGAGGTTGTCCGGCGGGCAAACGGGCTATTGAAAAAGTCTGTTCTGGATGTCAATCGGTTTTATAGTCTTCTTCCTGGCTGTCCTAGAAGGCCCCCTGTATTTACTACCGAACTCTTTTCGGACACTTCTCGCTTTGCCGCAGCTCATTTCCCCTTCCCGGCATTGTGAATAGAGACATGCCGGACCAGCTTTCTGAAATAGTATGGGCGCAACCTTGCTAACTTGAAAAAGCATCTCTTTGGCCATAGCGCGAATTTCCCACTGCGCCCTTCGGCAGCAACGTTGCCGGAAGAAGTTGTGCAATTCTCTGGCATTCATTGTCACAATGATTTTTGTTTCAGCCGCATTGGGCAGGACAAACCTCGCATCCTGGTTTGCTTCCTCTGAACTTAATTTCATTTTCCTGAGGTGCTGAGCAAACTGGCTATATGCCTCCTGAGCCGATTCCATGGCTCGTTCAAACAATTCCTTGAGCTTGCGGTCTTTGCTTATAGAAGGTGGTATGATGTATTCAAAACCGCTCTCTTCTCCGACATAGCGCTGAGACTGTTGGCTATATGAAGCAATGCGATGTCGCACTAACTGATGGGAACAGGCTCTGGATATTCCCTCGATAGCGAAGGTGAACGATGTGTGTTCAATAGGGCTTATGTGGCCTATTCTGATTAATTTTTCGATAAAAGACCGCTGATCTTTTTTCTCGATTTTTTCACGCAGCGAAGCCACGTCAGCCGAACTGTAACACAGCTTTGCGGCCAAGGCTATTGTTTCCTCAGGTGAGGGTGTATATCGAACCAATATAACCTTAAGTTTTGCTTCTGGCATGCTACAACATACCTTTGGTTGATGGTATAGTTTGTTTCTTCGTATCGAGTTGTGTAGCTTCCCTTAGCGCCCGACCGAATGCCTTGAAAACAGCCTCTATTAAATGGTGCAGGTCGCGCCCATATGCAACATTCACATGCAGCGTAAGCATAGAGTGAATAGTGAGAGCCCTAAAAAAATCTTCAAATAGCGAAACCTCAAGGTCTTTCAATGTACCTCGCGGCGGCTTGACATTATATACGAGATAGGGTCGTCCGCTTATGTCCATAACCACTGTTGCGAGGCTCTCGTCCATAGGTATGGTTGCGCAGCCATAGCGCTTAATCCCCTTTTTATCACCGAGCGCCTTTTTGATAGCCTCACCCAGTGTTATTCCCATGTCTTCCATAAGGTGGTGATAATCTATTTCTATGTCGCCCCTGGCCTTTATCTTAAGGTCCATCATGCCGTGGAAGGCAAACAGGTTCAGCATATGGTCAAGAAACGGTATTGAAGTGTTGACATCATAGGCACCCTTGCCATCGAGATTGATCTGAACGTATATGTCAGTCTCTTTTGTTTTCCTTGTTACTTTAGCTGTTCTCACAGTTCCTCCGGATGAATACTATTTGATTAGCACCTTGTTCAAAGCATCAATGAAGGCCTGATTTTCTTCGCGCGTGCCAACAGTCACTCTCATAGAATCGCTTATAATCTTGTTCATGTTCTTGATCAAGACGCCTTGCTTTAGAAGTCCTCGGTAAATTTTATCACTGCCCGCGACTCTGAAAAGAATGAAGTTGGCTTCTGAAGGATATGGTGAAATGCCTTTAAGCCTGGAAAGCGCGTTGAACAACCAGTTTCTCTCGCTTGCAATTACTCTGACTCTTGCGTTTATGGCTCTCTTGTTTTTTACCGCTTCCAGTGCTGCAACCTGTGAAAGCGAGTTGAGATTGTACGGAAGTCTTACTTTGTTGATTTCCTTTATTAAGGCGCTTTCTGCAATCATGTATCCTACCCTCAGGGATGCAAAGCCGATCTTGCTCATCGTCCGAAGAATGATCAGATTCCTATAGTCTTTAAGAAACGGCAGAAAACCGCTGCCGCTGGAAAAAGGCTGATATGCTTCGTCTACTACAACTATGCCTTTTGATGCCTCAATGATTTTCAATATTCTATCTGTTGAGTAACAGTTGCCTGAAGGATTGTTCGGAGAACTGAGAAATATAAGTTTTGGCTTCTGCCTGCCGATAGTCTCGAGCATTTTCTTTATATCCAGGTCAAAGGCTCCATCGAGCGGAATTGCCACGGGGTTCTGACCTAAAGCCTGCGCTATTATTCCATACATCACAAAAGTCGGCACTGGAAAAAGCACTGGACCACCGAAAGTTGTAACCAAATAGTAGATCAATTCATCGGAACCGTTGCCGAGCAATAAGTTGCTGTCATCAACATTAAGGCTTTTTGCAATGGCCTTTTTCAACGCTCTGGCTTCAGGATCCGGATACCTGTTCAATTTTTGCAGGACGTTGCTGTTACAAAAAATTTTGTCTGACGGCAACGGAGAATATGGGCTCTCGTTTGCATCAAGCTTGACTTTGCATTTGACTTCTTTGGCTTCATATGCCCTTAGCGCTTTGACATCAGGCCGGACAAGTCTGGAGAGATCGATTTTCTTCATCAGTGATTATAATATATCTAGCGCAAACCGTTGTCAATCCTTCGGTTGTAGAGTATAATGATGCAATGAACATTGAGCATTTAAGGAATATCGGCAGGCAGCTCTTTGCCGAATTTGGTGCCGTTCGCTTGCGGCCTTTTACATCTGAGGCTTTGGGCAAAGGGGCTGGAGGTGACATTACCTATAGGATCGACAAAACTGCCGAGGAGATCATTATATCGGGTCTCGAACGAACAGGAGAGCCGCTTCGAATAGTCTCGGAGGAATATGGACTGAAAGATGCTTCAGCAGCAGGGCCACAGATAATTATAGACCCTGTAGATGGCAGCAGGAACGCCGTGAACGGAGTGCCTTTTTATTGCACGTCGATTGCGGTCTGCGAAGGCGGGACATTCGGAGATATATCCCTTGGCTTCGTAATCAACCTTTTGACGGGCGACGAATTTTGGGCCGAAAAAGGCAAGGGGGCATTCTTCAACGGCGGGAGGATATCGAGCCAGGCCGACGACATCTTTTATCTTGCGGCATTCGAGACGCAGGTGCCCGGCAGGGACATTCAGAAGATCGTGAGGCTGCTGTCGGAGGCAAGGAAGACTCGCTGCTTGGGGGCTACGGCCCTGGACCTTGCGCTTCTCGCATACGGCGCCGTCAGTGTTTTTGTAGCGCCTGCGGCATCGCGGAGCTTCGATTTCGCAGCGGGATATCTCCTGGTGAAAGAGTCCGGAGGTGTAATCACAGATACGTCCGGTAAAAGTCTTGATGACATAGCGGCGGGGCTGCATACCCGCACTCCCTTGCTCGCATCCGGCAATCTGAAGCTTCACGAAGCAGCTCTGAGACTGCTGAATGGCTGAGATAACTATTTGTATCAAAAAACTTAAAACTTATTTGGGTTCTGTTAAAATGTGTGAATGAAATCACGGGAATTCACGTCAGAACGATACGATGAAATAACGGGATGGTTTCTTTTACGTGAGCTTGCCTAAAGCAATTTCAGATCTCATCGAGCGGTTCGAGCGGAACCGCGAATCCTATAAATCACCCCATTACAATGAAACCCAGCTGAGGCGCGAGTTTCTGGACCCGTTTTTCAAGACACTCGGCTGGGATGTAGATAATGAACAGGGATACGCAGAAGCATACAAGGATGTTATCCACGAAGACGCCATAAAGATCGGCGGCGGAGTAAAGGCGCCCGACTTCTGCTTCCGCATCGGCGGCGCCCGAAAGTTTTTCCTTGAGGCAAAGAAGCCGTCCGTCTCGATAAAGGATGAGCCGAGTCCCGCGTATCAGCTGCGGCGCTATGCATGGAGCGCTAAGCTGCCGCTGAGTATTCTGAGCGATTTTGAAGAATTAGCAGTTTACGACTGCCGCATCCGGCCCGACAAATCCGACAAGGCATCCGCCGCGCGAATATTCTATTGCACGGCAAGCGAGTATGCCGAGAAATGGGACTGGATCGCAGGACATTTTTCGCGGGACGCGGTACTCAAAGGTTCATTCGACAAGTATGCCGAATCCGCCAAAGCCAAGAAAGGCACCGCCGAGGTTGACACCGCGTTCCTTGCCGAGATAGAGAACTGGCGCAAGATGCTTGCGGGCAATCTCGCTCTCCGCAATGCGGCGCTCAGCCAGCGCGAGCTCAACTTCGCCGTGCAGCGCATCATCGACCGCATTATATTCCTGCGCATCTGCGAAGACCGCGGCATAGAGAATTATGGCCAGTTGCTTTCGCTGATAAACGGCAACCGCACCTATACCCGCCTGTGCCAGATGTTTCAGTCTGCCGACGACCGCTACAATTCAGGCCTTTTTCATTTCAAGAAAGAGAAGGACCGCCACGAAGCGCCTGACGAACTGACCCTTGATCTCCAGGTTGACGACAAGCTGCTGCGGGAAATACTGGCAGGACTCTACTATCCCGACAGTCCCTATGAATTCAGCGTTCTGCCCGCCGACATCCTCGGCCAGGTGTATGAACAGTTCCTTGGCAAGGTCATTCGCCTGACGCCCGGCCATCGGGCCGTCATAGACGACAAGCCCGAAGTGAAGAAGGCGGGCGGCGTATATTACACGCCGACCTACATCGTGGATTATATCGTGCGGCAGACCGTCGGCAAACTTGCAGAAGGCAAAACACCCGCTCAGGTAGCTAAAATGCGCATCGTCGATCCGGCCTGCGGCTCGGGCTCGTTTCTGATCGGCGCATATCAATATCTGCTCGACTGGCACCGCGACTGGTATATGAAGGACGATCCGGCCAAATGGGCGAAAGGGCGTAAGCCCGCGCTCGTGCAGGCATACACGGGCGAGTGGCGGTTGACCATCGATGAGCGCAAACGCATTTTGCTGAACAATATTTACGGAGTGGACATAGATTCGCAGGCCGTTGAAGTGACAAAGCTTTCGCTGCTGCTTAAAGTTCTTGAAGGCGAAACCGAACAGAGTCTTCAGACGCTGCGCCTGTTTCACGGGCGCGCGCTGCCCGACCTCGGAGACAATATCAAGTGCGGCAACTCGCTTATCGGGCCTGACTTTTATGAGCAGCAGATGCTGCCGCTTGATGAAGATGAAAGGTTGAGGATTAATGTCTTTGACTGGCAGGCCGAGTTTTCGGAAGTCTTTAAGGCGGGCGGATTTGACGCGGTGATAGGAAATCCGCCGTATATTCGGATGGAAAGTTTTAAAGAACTTAAAGATTATCTGAAGGCACATGCTTCCATAGAATCTATAGTGGACTTGGCAGGACTACCTGTATTTAAAGGGGCAACGGTTCGCACAATAATATTAATGAAATCGCTCAAAGCGAATAAAATATCAAGCATGTATGCACCCCCTATGTCGCCAGATTTATTTGACGCGGTTCAAACCCGAACTATTACGATTGACGAAGCTATTCGAGACACCCAGTATGAAGTTGCTACAAATGCACTGGCGCAGCCTGTATGGAGTTTTAGGAAAAGAATTGAGAAAGACTTATTAAAACGTTTACAAGAGCTATATGCACCATTGATTAAGTATTGTAATGGACAAATTGGTTATGGAGTCAAATCTGGGCTGGAAGCGGCTTTTGTCATTGATGAAAATGTCAAAAATGAACTTGTAAGACGTAATAAGAAGGCTGAAAAGATTATTAAACCATATTTGAACGGTAAAGATGTTCGGCGCTATGGAATTGATTTTAAGAATACATATCTGATTTACACATGTCACGGCATCGATATAAAGAAGTATCCATCAATCGAAGACTACTTGAAACAGTATAAAGAACGTCTTCAAAAAAGAGCTACTAAGCAGGAATGGTTTGAACTTCAGCAGCCCCAATTTAATTACGCACAATACTTTGAAAGCCCCAAAATTATATTCCCTGATATCGCATTGAATTCCAGGTTTGCCATCGATAATCTTGGCTATTACGGGTCAACGACCACTTTTTTTATTCCATGTGTTGATTTTTACTTGTTGGGGGTCTTGAATTCACGTTTAGGGAATTATTACTTTATGCAAACTTGCGCAGCTCTTGAAGGGAGAACAGATAAATATTTGCGATTTAAGCGGCAGTATGTTGAAGGGCTGCCTGTCCGCCCTATCGATATCGCCAACAAAACTGATAAGTCTCGTCATGACCGTATGGTCGCGCTCGTAGAGCAGATGCTCGCGCTGCACGCCGCAGGAAAAAACCGCCATCGAGCGCCAGATCGCTGCAACCGACAAGCAAATCGACAAGCTTGTCTACGAGCTTTACGATCTCACACCGGAAGAGGTAAGGATTGTGGAGGGAAACGATTGATGAAAGAGCTACGATTGTTATCATGAAACCCAGTTGCTTCCATTTTCTGAACGAGATAGACGAAGACCTTATCGAAATATTTTGGGGACAAAAGAAAGTCGTAAAACCTTTATCGCGACAACGTTCGTTGGGTATAATGAATGAAAGCGTTAATCGGGGCAAGAGTAAAAGTGAAAGAGACAAACACATATATTGCTGAGCTGCTTGGTAGTCTTAAACCCGAGGTGAGGTAGCGCTTCAAGGCAGATCTGCGGGGTATCTTTGGCTCTTATGTGCGAGGAGAACAAAGAGAGGGCAGTGATCTGGACGTCCTTGTTGAATTCGATGATAATGCAAATCTTTTGCACCTTGTGGGACTTGCGGAATTTCTCGAGGAAAAGTTGCATCTCAGGTTTGACATAGTGCCCGAAAGTGCTCTGAGAACGGAAATCAGGGAAATCGTTTTGCGGGAAAAAGTAACCATATGAGAGACCAAATATTGTATCTGAAGGACATCCAGGCGGCAATTGCTGCTATTGAAAAGTTCGTGGAAGGCATCGACTTCGAACAATTCAGGGTTGACGACAAAACCTCCAGCGCGGTAATCAGAAAACTCGAAATAATAGGAGCTGCACCGCAATTACTCTAACTGCAATGGTTTTCGGCTGTTCATTTCGCGACCAATTGGCTTAAACCTCCCGGCATATGGTAATTTAACTGTAACACAAATTAAGAAGGAGCTTTCATGGCGGATGTCAAATACAAGGAGTACAGTCCCGAAGAGGACAGGATTTATACAGAGGCAATTACGAAGATCAGGGAAGGTATGAAAAACGGGCTGTCCTTTGACAATGCCTGTGATTCAATCAGTGTTGAAAACGAAGAGTTGAGGTCTTTCATACTTGACGATGCCCTGAAGATCATGATAGCCGAACTGCATTACGGCAAGAGCATGACTTTGGATGAGGTGGCTAAGATATTGAATGTGCCGATAAACAAGGTGAGCGTTGCAAGCTTACAAATGCTTGAGGACGCAGGCATTGCCGCAGCAGAGCTCAATCGCAAGAACAATCCCGCCCCAAACGCACCTGCAGGTAATGTCTGAAATGGGTACTCCTGTGAAGAAAGTAAGACTATATACTCTGAGCACTTGCGCTGTTTGCAATAAGGTGAAGAAATTGTTGGACGAAAAAGGCATAGCGTATGAGACTATCACAGTCGATGCTCTTGACACCGGTGAGCAATGGCTTACATCCAAAGAAGTTAAGAAATATAATCCGGCCGGGTCATACCCTACCTTGGTGGTAGAGGAAGTAGTTGTAGGCTTCGATGAGGACCTTATTAAGAAGACTTTAGGCATTTAATGACGCCTGAGCGGTTGTATGAGATTCTTTCTAAATATGCTGCGTCCAAAGGACAGCAGCTCAACAGAGAAAAAGATTTTGTCATTGACATCCTGAAGGGGCTCCTTAAGAATGAGGAGCGATACGGCTACAGGTCCTGCCCCTGTCGCCTTGCTTCTGGAATAAAAGAGAAGGACTCTGACATAATTTGCCCTTGTGTTTACAAGGATCCTGACGTGGCAGAATATGGCAGTTGTTTCTGCGAATTGTATGTGTCTAACGAATGGAATGAAGGAATCATTAAACGCCGGCCAGTGCCTGAACGCAGGCCCTCGGACAAACAGGTTTGATAAGGGAGGTTGTATTTGATGGATGGTGAAATGCTTACTCTGCAGGATATAAAGAAGGAGCCTTTTGTAATTGAGCATATCCTATGGAAAATGAAACCTAAAGATATCATGGAGGCTAAGTTTACGAAGACTGAACATGGTGTGGCTGTGCGCGACGAGATCAAGGGCTATATTTTTTATATTGAGTCAATGGGGAAAGAACCTTTGCTTTTTATGATGCGCCATACGGCGATTGATTTCGCAGAGACTATAGCCAAGATCGACGAAGTCCCCATGGAGATGTTGAAAAATGATATTGAGGCTAATAAAGATGAGCATTATTTCGGGATGTATCCGATAGGCAAAGAAGTTGAAGCCTGGCTCAAGAATGAGCTTGGAGTTAAATAGCCTTCTTTGCGGCCACCACAACCTTGATGCGGCATGACGAATAAACTCCAAAAGTCCGCCTGTCAGGGTATTCATGATAATTATTTCGCTTGTGTTTGCATCTAATCAGAATAAAAAGTTGATATGAATGGAAACACTTGCGCAATAAAGATGACAAGAGCTTTTTTTATCACTACTTGCCGGATATTCTTTTCAGGCCTTATGTG
>Ga0187785_10000008_pt1 | contig 84988 bp, 82 predicted proteins | sample 0815_BV2_4_20_MG_FD_132466 | JGI IMG/M metagenome (GOLD analysis project Ga0187785, IMG submission 132466) | Tropical peat soil microbial communities from peatlands in Department of Meta, Colombia - 0815_BV2_4_20_MG | ecosystem: Environmental > Terrestrial > Soil > Wetlands > Peat | place...
CAGTAGGAATCGAACCCACCAAGGCACCTTATGAGTGGCGACAGGCCGCTTTTCAGCTGGCAAGTCTTTGGCCTTGACTCTGGTTTTGCAGACCAGGTGAGGCACCAGCCCCATGCCCCCCGATGGCTGATCATAATGAATTGCACAGGGATCTTCATGATCCCGCCTCGTAAGCATGCTGTTAACTATTGGGCCTGGAATGAGTTCTGAACTGGAGCTGCGAAGTCGAAGGGTCTTCATCTCCTCATGCTTCCTGCTTTCCTGGATATCAAGCAGATGGTAGAAGTAACGTGAGTAAGATGCTGATGATTTATGATCGTTGTATTGATCATTTGCACATAAATCTAATATAGAAGTAATAAATAAGTAAAATAGATTAATTAAATATTAAAAGCCGTAACGATAGGTTTATACCATGCTATTTTGAGTTGCATCGTCAGGCAGGCACCGCATTCGGTGCAGCGGGAGGAGATGTCAGCAATCAACTCCCGCAGGGATGTCCTCACTAGTGATATCTATTTCTCAACCGGATTCCCCGCATCTTTCCATTCGGCAAAAAGCGCCTGATAAATATCCGGGTAGGCCAGCTTGATCAGTTTACGGTAGGCCATATAGCTTCTACTGCCGGTATTGCAATAAACTATTATTTTCTTCTCTTTCGGGAGCACTTCGGACTTAAGCGCAAACGTCTCAGACGGGATATTGATAGCTTCCGGGATATGACCCTCTTTGTATTCCGAAGTGTCCCGTACATCCACGATTACGTAATCATTCTTATGTGTCTTCATCAGTTCTGCGAGTTCCGCAGGATGATACATCCTAGTCTGAATCTTTTTACCGTAATCGGGCCCGGCCGTGATCTTCATGCCTTTTTCTTCCCAGACGGGGAAACCTTCAGCATAGAGTATTATTTTGGAATATCCGGCGTCTGTAGCCTTTCCAGCGACCTTCCTGCTCTTCCCGCATCTCACGCCGTTGCAATAAATGACCAGCAGATAGGACTTGTCCGCCGGAAGCGTCGAAAGCAGCGCATCAAACTTCTTTTCAGGCATATTGATTGCTCCTGGTATGTGTGCCTCGTCGTATTCCTCTTTCGTGCGCGCATCAATCAGCACAAATGTGTCTTTGTTGTCCATCATCGCCTTCAACCGTGCTGTATCGATATTTCCATATTGCATCTCAGCCGAAGCCTGAGTAACTGGAACCAAAAACAATACAAACATAAGAAGCATGAAAAATCTGATTTTCTTCAGTGATGGTTGCAGCGATATCATCTGACCCTCCGGATATGATACTGTCTATTGAGGTTTCTCAACAGGATAATCGGACTGCTCCCAAGCCTTGATGCCTCCAGGGTAGCGATAGACATTCTTATATCCGAGTTTGACAGCCCACATTGCCCCATTGTGGCTCCTCGTGCACTGCGTAAAACCGCAGTAGACCACGACCAGCCTGTCCTTGTTGGGACCGAGCATTTTTACAAGATCGTCCTTAGTCTTATCATCGATTGATACCATTTCCGGGATGGGGAATACCAGATTCAGAGCGGCAGGGATATGAGCCTTTTTATAGCTGTCTTCAGAAGGCATGGTGTCTATGATAAGCATATCTTTCTTTTGGTCTATCCAGCTCTTAAGTTCAGCAGTGCTTACTACTTTATACCCGCCCCTCTCAACTTCCCGCTGAAAATTTACGGCGATTTTTTCGTTGTCCAGATCCTTGGTGCCAATTGCCAGGACGTTTCCCGTTATACCCAAAATAAATGTTGCTGCCAATACTGTAATCATAATTCTCTTCATCGACATTTTCTAAATTCCTCCTTTGAATGACCTGATTTTCCCCCACAGGGAAAGACTTTGCAAATTCGACGGGCGCAACCTGCGGTGTACTAACAAAAACATAACAGCAGCAATCATAGCCAGGTCCCGATATAAAGCCTGTGCAAGGTTGCCGCGATTTGCTGCTTCCTCCGGTGAAAAACAACCGCAGTCGACGTCCATATTGTTAATGACTCCATACAACAGAACAGCAATGAACAGCACAAGCAAAGCCAGAATAGCTGTCAGACTGCCTGCAATATCGAATATCAATCCGACGCCGGCAATGACTTCAAAAGCCGGAAGGCCGACTGCAACCGCCGGAAGCAGCGCATCGGGGATTATGTCATACTGGTCGACGGTACGGGCAAATGCATTGATAGTGAGGAGCTTTACAATTCCGGCATAAACAAAAATACCCCCCATGACAATCCTTATTGCAAAATAAAGCTGTCGTGATCCTATAAATTTATGCGTGAAGGATCTGATCATGCCGCTGAAAGTGTTCATATGAAAATAAGAGCATGAGCCGGCGCATGTCCAATAGTTTTTTGCTATGGTAAAAGCATAAAAGATAGGAATAAAGGATCATAATCAGGATGCTCTCAGCGTTTTCTTTAAACAAACCCGGAGAATTTTCTTTTAGCTCGTTTTATAATAAAAAGTAGCTCAAATGGCGAGAATGATATCTGCAGTATTTCTGACTGTCTGCATCTTTTTTATATCCGCTTCTTTTGCGGAGGATCAGATTTTTTTGCGCGAAGATTTCCGCTCATTGGATAACTGGAAGCCGCTCTACTTTCCCAAGATCAAAGCCCACACAATATACAGCATAGCATCCGAAGGAAGCGAAAGCGCACTCAAAGCGGAAAGCAACGCCTCTGCCTCCGCAATGGTTGATGTGAAAGAGATCGATATTTACAAGTACCCGAAAATCAGATGGAGATGGAAGGTGAGCAATGTTTACACCAAAGCGGTCCCCGGCACAAAGGATGGAGACGACTATCCGATTCGGATTTACGTACTCTTCAAGTACGATCCTGCACGATTGGGCCTGATGGAAAAGATAAAATATAATGCTGCGAAAGTCATGTATGGCGAATACCCTCCCGACAGCACGTTAAGTTACGTTTGGGCCAGCAGACCTGATAGTCCACCAGTCATGACAAGCCCTTACACGGACAGAGCTAAGCTGATAGCTCTCGAACGCGGACCTGAAAAGGCCGGACAGTGGGTTGAGGAGTCGGTCGATATTCTTCAGGATTACAGAAAGGCCTTCGGCATTGACCCGCCTGCCATGGCAAGCATTGCCGTTATGAACGATTCCGATAATACCGGAGAGAAATCCATATCGTATGTCGGCCATATTGAGGTGTTCAGATAAGATTTCAGCGACATTCGGTTTGTGTTATGATCATATAAAATTAGTCGTCAAGGAGGCTGGCATGAAATTCGGCGCTAGGAATGCTGTGGTAGCAAAAGTCAAATCCGTAAAGAAGGGAGACATAATGTCGCTGGTCAAGTTTGATGTGACGGCGCCGGCCGAAATGGCGTCAGTGCTTACGACTGAGTCGCTGCAGGCACTCAAGCTGAAAAAAGGCGATAAGGTTCAGCTTATCATAAAGGCAATCCATGTATTACCGGTAAAGGAATAATACATACACCTGAGCCGGCAGCTGCGAATTTGTTATTACGCTGCGAAGTCTTGCTTTGCAGCGAGACCGATCCAAGCTGGTTTTCAAAAGTACACTTGAGGGTGCGGGGAGAGCCACACTCTCAAGTGCCAGAAAAAAGAATCTCGGGTGCTTCCAAATACCATGCCTATTCTATAGTGATATAGCCAGCTGAAAAATTGTGAAATGGCGTCATACATCAAAACAATTGGAAGTTTGATATGTTAATATTCTAAAAGCAGGTATGGCGGAATTGGCAGACGCGCCAGACTTAGGATCTGGTGGATAACCCCGTCCGAGTTCGAGTCTCGGTACCTGCACCATCAGATCAGGCACCAGGCTCTTTATGCTGCATGCTGGATTCTTTTCAGCACCTCTCCTCTGATGCCTATGACTATCTCTTCCATCGGGATGCTTTTGCCCGACAGCTCCATGGCTTTTTTGACTATCATCGGTAACTTTGAACAGCACGGCACCTCCATGTCTACAACTGTTATTTTCCTGATGCCGGCATTTCTGAATATTTCGACGAATTTGGAAAGATACTCCTGCGGATCATCGAATTTAGGGCACCCTATCATCAGCGCCTTTCCTGCCAGCAGCTCGCCGTGAAAATCCGCATAGGAATAAGCAGTACAGTCGGCTGCAACCAAAAGATGTGCTCCCTTGAGAAACGGTGCGGTCGGCGGCACAAGCCTTATCTGTACAGGCCAATGAGTAAGCGCGGAAGCGCCTTCGCCATGGCTGACCGGTCTGTTTGCCTCCTGGCAGGGTGACCCGAAGGTATGAAGTCTGCTGCCGGGGCAACCTGAATGCACGGAGGCAGGCGCCTCCTTCCCGCCGTGGGTCTTTAGAAGCTCCTCTACCGCATGCTCGTCAAACTCCTCTGCCTCACGTTCTACGATTTTCAACGCACCCTGCGGACAATGTCCCAGACAGGCACCCAGCCCGTCGCAATAAATTTCTGATACCATCTTCGCCTTGCCGTCCACTATTTTGAGCGCCCCCTCGGCGCAGTTCGGCACGCATTCGCCGCAGCCGTTGCACAGCTCCTCGTTGATTTCAATTATCTTTCTGACTGTTTTCATCTTATCCTCCTGAACTTGTTATCTCGTTATTCTTAGGTTATATCAGATAATTCATTTCTTCCTTGACTTAGATCAAGGGCTGTAAACATTTTCATGCCGATACTATCGATCACTTCGCCGAATCTCTCGCCTTCAACCGTATGCGCAGTGTAAATATCAATGCATTTTTCAAATAAGACAAGGGCTTCCTCGCTCGAAAAAATACCTTCCAGCTCGCTTCCCAGTCGAGGATGCCTTCCGAGTTTTCCACCTATCATGATACGCCATCCTTGCCGGCCTTGCACGAGCGTTCCCGATGGGCACACCTTACAGCAATTGCCACACGACAGGCATTTGCCATAATCCATGACCGGGCCTGCAGTCAGTTCTATCGCATCTTCACGGCAAGCCTCTACACAGGCTCGGCAGCCGCTGCACGGGTCGTTAGTAACAGAGGGTCTGCAAGCACCGATAAGTCCTATGTCTGCAATCTGGGGCCTCGAACATGCGTTGGGGCAATCAGAAATTGAGACCTTGAATTCGTGGTGAATCTTTAGCGGCCCCTTGACTTTGAGTTTGAAAAAGTTTCTTAGGTTCTTCTTTTTGAGCAAATTCTCGACCTGCACTGCTATTCCTTCGTCGTCAACCACGCGATTCGGACATCCCGAAGGCCCAAAGCAGGTTTCGATCTGGAAGCCTGCAACTTCCTCTTCCATATTATTCAGATACCTCTTTTGGCAGATACCGACATGCTCAATGGTTATTTCTCGGCTGCCATGAATCGCAGCCTCTGCCTCGATTCTACTTCTCACTCTCTTCCTGACAAAGAAAGGAACACGGGCAACCGCGTCTTCAGCCTCTTTCGTCCATTTCATGATATGCCTCCGAATGCCGATACCAAGTGATGAGTGCTCAACATCAATGGCCCGCCTTACTCTTCCGATATAGTTTATATCACTGCCTGCAAATATCCTTTGACATAAATCAAAAAAACTGTTATTAAATCTGTACGATATGGAACTCGCTAGCCTGGTCGCCGCAATCCCTCTTTTCAAAGGCCTGCTTAAGGAGCAGCTGGACGAGATAGTTAACTCAATGGCGGACCAGACATTCGATCGCGGCCAGACAGTACTGCTGGAAGGCGAACCAGCAGAAGGCTTTTTCGTTCTAGTCCAGGGCAGGGTCAAAATATTCAAGATTTCTTCTGAAGGCAAGGAGCAGATCCTGCATTTTGTCGGCCCCGGAGAGTCTTTCGGCGAGGTACCGATGTTCGCAGGAAGCCGTTTCCCAGCCAACGCGGAGACCATCGAAAAAAGCCGGATATTCTTCTTCCCGAGGGCGGCATTTCTGGAGTTGATAAAAACCGATCCATCCCTTGCGATGAATATGCTTGCAGAGTTATCAGGAAAGCTGCGCCAGATGACGCGCCTTGTCGAAGAATTGTCGCTGAAAGAGGTGCCAGGCAGACTGGCGGCATATATTCTTTTTTTGAGCAGTGAGAGCGGCCATGACAACGTTGAACTGGACATTACGAAGGGCCAGCTTGCAAGCCTGCTCGGTACAATACCTGAGACGTTATCGCGCATACTTGGCAGAATGAGTGGCCAGGGTGTGATCTCGGTTCATGGACGAAAGCTCCGGATAATTGACAGGGGAGCTCTTGAAGATTTGTCATCTGGCGGCAAGTCTATAATCTGACGGCAATTTTTTCCCGTTCGGAAAATTATGCCGTGATATGCGCCAAAATAATGACATAGGCGCAAGCTTTTCAAGTCATGCCCGAGCCAATCTGATTATTTTTCAGTGTTATATAATATTTGGCACCTATTTTGCTAATATGTCAAAAAAAGCCAGAAAGGACAGCTAAATGGGGTTCAAGACAATAATAGATGACCTGTCGAAATATCTCAAGCGTATGGTCTTCTTCAACATGCTGGTCTTCTGCCTTATCATTCCAATAGTTCTTCTTTCCCTAGGCGTTGAGACCTCCAGCGTGGCGGCGCTGACCGCATTCGGAGGGATGTTGCTTTGTATGGCCAATTTCTATTTCATCAATGGTTTCTTTGTCCGCAAAACTGAAATATCACTAACAGAGTCTTATGCATCAATACAAAACGAATATCTGTACGACGACCTTACCAAAGTCTACAATCGCCGTGCAGGCCTTGTCCGCTTGAATGAGGAATTCGCCAGGGCCAAAAGGAGCGGAGCCAAGCTTTCAGTAGCAATGGTGGACGCAGACCACTTCAAGAATATAAACGATACCTATGGACATCTGATTGGAGACAAGGTGCTGGCCCACATCGCTTCAACCATCAAAGCCGAGCTCAGAGAATGCGACATAGTAATCAGATATGGCGGTGAAGAATTCCTTGTTCTGCTGCCGGATACGCATGGCCCGAATGCCTCGCTTCCACTCAACAGGCTTCGCAGAAAACTGGCGGACAACAAGCTTCGCTATAACGGATTAGATATCCATGTCTCCGTCAGCATTGGCGTATCAACAGTATCTGCTCTGGATGAAGATCCGATGGATACAATCCGCAGGGCTGACAGCGCGCTTTACTCAGCAAAAAAATTAGGTCGTAACAGGGTTTTCTATGACCGTCGCAGACGCCATCTGACGCCGGTGTTCAGCAACGCATAATTTAGCTGCAATCGCTGATTCCGTCAATTGGCTCTCCTGCCTTTCCAGATCTAACAATAGTCATATCTTGCCGTGAGTTCATTTTCTGGCTATATTTTTCTTACCATCATGGCCGCGAGGTAACTTCTTGGACTATACAATAAAGATCGGTGGTTCAGCCGGTCAGGGATTACAAACCATAGGCGATACACTTGCCAAAGTATTGGCACGGTCAGGGTATCATGTCTTTTCTCATCAAGACTATGAATCCCGAATCAGGGGCGGACACAACTTTTACCAGATTCGCTTTTCAGATGGGCCGGTAATGTCATCCAGAAAAAATATTGATTTATTGGTTGCACTAGATAGTGAAACCATATCGCGCCATTCATCCGAACTATCAGATAAGGGTTTAGTTATTTACGATCCCGATACGCTTAAAGTAAACCATGAAAGTCCGAGTTTTTTAGGCATTAGTTTCTTGAAGCTTGCGATAGAGTATGGTGGCGATAGAGTGATGGAGAATACTGTTGCGACCGGAGCAGTTCTCGGCATAATAGGGATTGACATCAGCTTCATTACAGACCTCTTGCGGGAAGCATTCGAAAGAAAAAGCAATGAGATCATCAGTGCCAATATCAAGGCAGCGACTGCAGGATATGATTATGCGATAAAAAATTGCTCTCATCGCCTGTTCGACGCAAAAATCGCCGCAGCGCGTAAATTACTAATATCCGGTATAGATGCCTTGGCGTTAGGCTGCATCTCTTCGGGTTTGAAATTCTACTCGGCATATCCGATGACACCTTCGACCGGCATCATGAATTATATCTCAGCGCACTCATCAGAATTTGGCGTCATAGTCGAACAGGCGGAAGATGAAATAGCCGCTATCAACATGGCAATTGGAGCCTCATTCGGCGGTATTAGAGCTATGACGGGCACTTCTGGGGGCGGATTCGCTCTTATGGTGGAAGGACTCTCGCTGGCAGCAATGACTGAGACACCTATTGTCATTGCACTAGGTCAGAGGCCCGGACCTGCAACCGGATTACCGACACGCACCGAACAAGGCGATCTGCAATTTGCACTCCATGCGGCCCATGGCGAATTCCCCAGGGTAATACTGGCACCCGGTTCCCCGGAACAAGCATTCCATGCCGCAGGCAAAGCCTTCGATCTTTCAGAAAAGTATCAAATACCGGCCATTATTATCTTTGATCAATATTTAGCTGATTGCCAATGGACTCTGGAAGATCTGGATACCGGCATGATTGCTTATCGGGACTACCGGATTAGAGAGAACGATTTTAAGGCTTTATCTCATTACAAGCGGCATGAATTCACAGAAACCGGCGTGTCCCCTCTAGCAGTGCCCGGCGATGCCCAGCATATTGTCATAACCGACAGTGACGAGCACGATGAAAACGGCCATATCAACGAAGACGCAGAAATCAGGAGAAAGATGCTGGATAAACGCCTGTTCAAAAAAATGCCGCTAGTCAGGAAAGAGATATCTTTCCCTCAACTCTATGGAGACATAAATCCGGCTATTGTATTGACGGGATGGGGATCTACATACGGCCTGATGAAAGAGACCGTTGATGTACTTTCCAATAAATACGGCATAGCAATGCTGCATTTCAGTGAATTATATCCATTCCCCGACCTTAAAACCGGAGGCATTCTAAAATTACTTAGCGAAGCTAAAGTATCAATATGCATAGAGAACAATGCCGGCAGTCAATTTGCAAGATTGATGAAGACAGAAACCGGATACGATTTCAGGCATAGCATTAATCGCTATGATGGCCGTCCTTTCTTGTTGGATGAGTTGATAGGAGAGATAGAAGATGTCATTGGATGAGAATAACGATCAGAAACCTGCGTGGTGTCCGGGATGCGGCAACTTCGGAATATTAAAAGCCTTCAAAGACGCGATTGATGAGCTGGGATTCAAGCCTTATCAATTCACGATAGTGTCCGGCATAGGACAGGCCGGGAAATTTCCTCACTATCTGAAATGCAACACTTTCAACGGTCTTCATGGACGCACGCTGCCGATAGCTACAGGGTTGAAGCTTGCAAACAGCAGCCAGCTTGTCGTAGCTGTTGCCGGCGATGGTGATTGTTATGGCGAAGGCGGAAACCATCTGCTTCATGCTATCAGGAGGAATATCAGCGTGAAGCTTTTCGTTCATGATAACCTGGTCTACGGCCTGACAAAGGGCCAGGCTTCTCCTACAAGCGTTGAAGGCTTCCGGTCAAAGAACCTGCCTTTTGGAATGCTGTCGGAGTCGCTCAATCCAATGGCCCTTGCCGTTGCTATGGATTGCAGTTTCGTGGCACGGAGTTTCTCAGGCGACACGGAACACCTTCGGCAGGTCATTAAAGCATCAATTCTTCACAAAGGATTTTCACTGGTCGATATTCTTCAGCCGTGCGTAAGCTTCAACAAAGTCAATACTTACGAATGGTATGAGCAGAGAATCTATCATCTCGACGAATATTATGATCCGCAAAACAGACTTTCAGCATTTGAAAAGGCTCTGGAGTTCGGAGATCGCATTCCAGTAGGCATCATTTACCGCAACAGTCGCCGCACTTTCGAGGAAGGCATCCCTATTATCCGTGAACAACCTCTAGTCCGCCAGATACAATCCGTTAACAAGATCAAACTGCAACAAGCGGTCAGAGAATTCTACTAACCTGCAATGTTTGTCTTATAGTCCGACATGATATAATTGTTGCGGAGCTGATCTGCCATGGATGCATTCGAAAAACTCAGGTTGCTTTCCCAGGATTCTCAATACGATCTTGCGTGTGCGTGCGGCACAAGCAAGGACGAGCACAGAAAGCGGGGAATGAACGGGACCTGGTTATATCCCGTAGCACTTCCGCAGGGCGGTTTTACTGTTCTGCTTAAGACCCTGCTTTCAAACGCCTGCTCCAATGACTGCAAATATTGTCCTTTACGCGCAGATACTGATGTGGTCAGATGCGCTTTACAACCTGATGAAGTGGCATCCATTTTCATGGAGCACTTGAGACGCCGGAAAGTTTTTGGGCTTTTCCTGAGTTCAGGCGTCATCGGCAACTCTGACAATACGATGGAAAAGCTCATTGCAACAGCACGCCTGCTTCGCAGGAAGCACCAATACAGAGGATACATTCATCTCAAGATAATCCCTGGAGCCTCCGATGCTGCTATCGAAGAGGCTGTTTCCATGTCAACTGCAGTATCCCTCAACATTGAAACCCCCGGCAGGCAACATTCTAACAAGCTTTCATCGAGGAAAGATTATGATAAAGACATACTGCACCCGATAAGATTGATGGGCAGGCTAACCGGCAAAGGCATGAAACATTCTCGCGTGAAATGTACTACGCAATTCATAGTAGGGGCTTCGGATGAAACCGATGGCGAGATAATCCGGTCAATGTCGTCTCTATACAAAGAATTCAACTTTAAGAGAGTGTATTTTTCAGCATATCAGAAAGGACTCGGCTCCGCTGATATACCGGGTGAACGCCGGTTCCTCGCGAACCCTGGTGAGCATTTCATGCGAGAGCATCGCCTGTACCAGGTTGATTTTCTCATGCGTAAATACGGGTTCGATACCACAGAAATACCTCTGGACCTGAGCGGTAACCTGAGTCTGAGCAAGGACCCAAAAGAGACTTGGGCCGACAATCACGAAGATATCTTCCCGCTTAAGATCAATACGGCTGACATGCAATCGCTTTTGCGCGTACCAGGTCTTGGACTTGAAACTGTTAAACGTATACTGTCATTGCGCATGAAAAGCCGCATTAACCGCCCCGAGGACCTGGGCATCAAAGGCAAAAGACTCCAGAAAATAAAACGATATGTTGTTTTCGAATAAAAAAAACACGCCGGCATTTTTGGGAGGGGAGCCGGCGTGTCTGGGAGGGACTCTTGACGACTATTTCAATTGCAGCGCCGCAGCGGCACCGTTGATGTCATCATCCGTTAGTAATTTGTGCATGCTGCTCTTCGGCCCTTCTTTAAGAGCCTTCATCAGATCGGCAGCAGTTGCAATCTTTGCCTTTTCAATCATCAGGGCAGGCGCTTTATCGCCCTTATGACACTTGTCGCATTTCTCAAGTCCATCAGCAAAGCTGATTGAGGCAAGGCCTAAAACAAATATCGCAGCCACTACTATTGCGAGTATTCTCCTCATCCACTCCACCTCCTTTTAATTTGAAACCAAACAGCGCCACAATTATTCATGACTCGCTGTCGTGCTTACAGAATAAATTTATATCATTAAGATTGCATGAAATAATAATTAAGTTTCTTTCATTTTATATACGCACAGGTGTGGTCATATATATCCTGTGAGTTGCATACAGTTTATACATGCCGCTGCAGATTATTTATTTCCCATTTAATTTATCTGACAAAAATGTATTATAATTAAAACGGTGAAGCCGTCTATAGAACTTTGCGCTGAATCCGATAACTAAATAACTAAAACGGACAAAATAATGAGGGGCTATGTTGACTATACGTAATTTATTGAATTTCAGAAATCTTCCAATATTCTGGAAGATCAGTTCCTTGCCGATTATGGCAATGGGCATAACAATACTGGGAATGCTTTTCTTTTTATTGCCAAAGGTTGACAGAATGATCATTTCCGAAAAACAAGAGGTACCTAAAACGGCTGTTGAGGCTGCGATGGGTATAGTTGAATATTATAGCAATCTGTCTGATAGCGGGAAAATGGCCCAGGACAAGGCTCAGGAATCGGCAAAAAACGCCGTTCGCGCAATGCATTTCGAGTCAAATGATGACTATGTCTGGATCAATGATGCATCTACTGTAATAGTTCACCCTAAAGCTGAAATCGAAGGAAGGCCGGTATCTGAATTCACGGATGCAAAGGGTTTCAATGTTTTTCAGCAGGCGACGTCGTTGACACAGAAACAGGGCGAAGGCTATGTATCTTATCAATGGAAGAAATCGGGCGAATCCGAGCCGCAGGAAAAGATATCTTTCGTTAAAATGCAGAAGAAATGGGGCTGGGTTATCGGCTCCGGCATTTACAAGAAAAGTGCAACCCTTCACCTTTGGATAACAGCCATGATGTTCCTTGCCGCTGTTTCAGCTCTGATTACTGCCCTGGCATTTCTTATAGGCGGCGGACTGATCGCCCGGCCTGTAAAGCAATTCGAGCAAAGACTGCATGAGCTGGCAGCAGGAAGCGGCGACTTAACAAAACGCATTGAGTTCAAAGCGGAAGACGAACTTGGCGCTTTTGCGAAAGACATTAATTCTATTGTTCATAACTTTGGCGAAAAGGTTGACGGAACGCTCTCAGCCTCGAAGAATATCGTCAACTCTGTTGAAGATCTTCGCAACATAGCTAATAAAACGGCAGGCGGTGCTAAGACACAGGCGGCGCAAGCATCTCAAATTGCTGCGTCGGCAGAAGAAATGAGCCAGACTATAACAACAATTGCTCATAATGCCTCAGAAGCATCCCAGACCTCTCAGGTTGCAATGAGTACTGCTACATCGGGACAGGTAATAACTGAAAATGCAATCAGTTCAATCTCCAAGGTCAATACCTCGACTGTGGAATTATCCCAAATGATGGCAAGCCTGACTGAAAAGGCGCAGGAAATCGGAACTATTGTTACTGCCATAAAAGATATTGCCGACCAGACAAACCTTCTTGCACTGAATGCCGCCATCGAAGCGGCGCGCGCCGGTGAGCAGGGCAGAGGATTTGCCGTTGTTGCAGACGAAGTCCGCAAACTGGCAGAAAGGACCTCAAATGCGACTGAGGATATAACTCATAAGATTTCTTCCATTCAGAATGAAATTGCAGTGACAACTAGGTCTATGGATACGGCAACGAATGAAGTCGAACATGCTACCGGCCTGGTGAGAGAAGTTGGGAACGCTCTCCAGCAGATTGTCGACGCATCTGAAAAAGTCAACGCCCAGGTAACTCAGATTGCAGCTGCCGTGGAAGAGCAATCGTCTGCATCAGAAGAAGTGGCAATGAACATTGAAAAGACCAGCATCATTTCGAGCGAGATCGAGAAACACACTGAGGAAATACTCCGCAGTTCCGGAGTTATAGTAGATGCAATCGATCAACTCCGTGCGGCAAACGCAGGGTTTCGAACCGGTAAAAGCGGGAGTGTAGCGACTGAGCTTGGAAAGGCTGATATCAAGAATATGGTCAGTAAATTCGAGGCTTGCGCGGCGGGCACCTTCAAACTCTCTGCATCTTCGCTGCCGGATTACAGGTCCAGCCGCTTCGGGCAATGGTGTGATAGCGCAAGATCACAATTCAGCGACAGCCCCGCATTTGTCGAACTGGAGCGACTCAGTGAAAGATTTCACGCCGCCGGTGCCGGCGTTGTGGCACAGGTCAATGCTGCAAATACGCATGGTATTGAGAAATCTCTTCAGGAAATGCATTCAGCGGCAGACGCCATTATTAGAAAACTGTCAGAACTGGCGTAATCTGATGCAGTAAGACAAAATCAGGTCTATTTATTCCTGATGTCATAGCCTTGTTCGGGTTGTCTTCAGCTTCTCTCGAAACTGATCGCGCCAAAATATTCAGGCATATGGAAATTGAGCTCCGGCACCGGCTGCCATGATGCCCAGTGAGGGTGCGAGGTTTCGTCGCCGCATTTATAAAAGTTCGCCCTCCATTCGCCATCCTGCAGTTCTCCAAGTGGTCCGGCATATTTTCGGAGCAGCGTGAATGGAATAAAGAATTCAAGCGTCCAGGTTACAGGAACCAGAATTTCAGGATCAACAACATCGGGTAATGAGTGATATGCTGCAACACATCGCGCGTCATCTTCTGCAATACAAACAAACTCCCTGAAGCCGTCACTGGTTCTCTCCGAATTTGTTATGTAACTAGAGAGAAATGTGCCGCCGCAATTAAACTCAAAATTAAAATAGCCCTTCCCTCTGCCAGGCTTCACGAAGAATTCGACACAGCTATCCTTAAAAACAGGGGCGCCATAACGAGTATGGATTGCACGGACATAACGGTCTCTGACCCTGAAAATACCAAATAAGCCGCTGTTGTCATAAAGAAGCCTGACTGATGTCTTGGGCCGATGTTTGCTGCCCTCGGGTCTAAAATGCAGCAGCTCCAGAGTCTCAGCTTTTGACCATGCAAGGCTGTCCCATTCGCCATTCATTTGCGGCAGTTGTTCTGCAATTCTCACCAGATACATTCGTCATTATAACCAATAAGGAGCATTGCATCATATTTCAGTTTTAATGCCGAAACGATATACTTATGATCATGAAACCTTTGATAGCCCTGATAACAATGATGGTTTGGCCGGTCATTCCCATGTTCTGGATACCGGCACATCTCTTCAGCAGTTTACTCAAGAAATTCGGACGACTGACATATATATTGACAGGTATTGCATGGCTGCCGGTGGCCTATGAAATATTTTCACACCGCAGTCTTATATTCGATCATATAGTAGTGATGCCGGGCATCCTTGCCATAGCCGGACTATTCATGCTTTTTATGGGAACTCTACTTCATATCTGGACTGGAGCGATCCTTACTCCGCGAGGTCTAATAGGTATCCCTGAAATTATTGCGCCGGATGAATCACGGCTAATGGACAAAGGGCCATTTGCTGTCATACGTCATCCGACATATCTGGCTCACACCATAATGTTTCTTGGTGTCTTCCTCTACACGGGCTCGATTGCAGTGGGGATTCTGACTCTAGCTGATTTCACAGTCGTCAATGCCGTAATAATGCCGATAGAAGAGCGTGAACTATTGCAACGCTTCGGAGATTCTTACCGCACATACATGAGCAAAGTACCTCGCTTGATTCCTCGCTGCCGATTAAAGTAAGTAGTCCCTCATATCATGCTTTAGATATCTCTTGACGGGCACATATCCGACAGAATGCACACACCATGCTGCGGCTTCTTCGCCTGACAGACTTTTCGTCCGTGCAATATAAGCATATGCGTGATATTGCCCCACTCTTCTTGAGGGACAAGTGGCATAAGATCTCTTTCAATCTTGACTGGATCATTATTTTCCGTCCAACCCAGTCGCCTTGAGAGCCGGATGACATGAGTATCAATCGCTATCCCCACATTAATGCCGTAGACATTATAAAGAATAATGTTTGCGGTTTTTCTTGCCACTCCCGGTAAAGTAATAAGTTCTTCCATTGTCCGTGGAACCTTACCGTTAAAATTTTCAATGACAAGGCTTGCCGTTTTTCTGATGTTCCTGGCTTTGTTCCGATAGAAATTAACCGAGCTTACATCATGCTCAAAAATATCAGGATCAGCATTTGCGAAGGCCTGCACACTTCTGTATTTCTTGAATAACACCTCTGTCACCTTATTAACATGCATATCTGTTGTCTGCGCTGACAATATGGTTGCGACAAGCAGTTCAAAGGGATTGCTGAAATTTAGCGCCGGTTTTAAAACCGGGTATTCTTTTTTAAGTCTTCGTATGATTAACGCAACTGATCTCTTCCCGTCCATTTCATCTTTTCCTTTCTTATGAATTGGGCACAACCTTTCTGAACTCTTTGGCTTTCCCTTCGAAGTCCGCTAGTATCGAGTCAGCCAGAGAACTGCCTGTACGGAAATTATGTTCTTTTATCAGCTCCATGAGCCGAAGCGTGTCTTGAGCATCAAGTGGACATGATTTTACATAGACTGAATTCAGACGGTCGTTAAGACTTCCGCCATAATCTATCATGTAGATTACGCCACCTGTCATACCTGCGCCTATGTTATTGCCGGTTTCACCGAGAATTACAACTTCGCCTCGCGTCATATATTCACAGCAGTGCTGACCTGTTCCCTCCACAACTGCAGTCGCCCCGCTGTTGCGCACTCCAAAACGTTCACCTGCAATTCCAGCAGCATAAAAAGAACCGCCTGTCGCACCATACAGCACCGTATTGCCGACAATTACCTGTCTGTGCGGATCAGAGAGGGTTTCATCCGGCTTTATGGCGACTACCCCCCCGTGCATGCCCTTTCCTGCATAATCGTTCGCTTCTCCAATCAATGTCAAAGAGATTCCCTTGTGATTAAATGCGCCAAAGCTCTGCCCAGCCGATCCCCTGAAGACCAGATTTATAGTGTTATCCGGGAGGCCGTCTGCACCGTGCCTTTTGGCAACAAGATACGAAAGGCGCACTGGCACGCTCCGGTCGGTATTGCGAATATCATATTCCGTGCTTACGGCTTTCTTATTATCAACGTGATCTGCAAGGTCTGCAACTAATTTATCGTTCAGCGAAGATCCAGGACCATCGTTTCTTCGTCCCGCCCCCATTCGGGGTCCAGATGAAGGAGGCGGCTGAAGCATAGGCATGATTCTCATGCGCCGGGAGCCTGGAAACCGTTCATCCGGTTCAACAATTATTAGATCGGACTTTCCAACAATATCAGCGACGCTGCGGAATCCCATTTCTGCAAGTGCAGATCTGACGTCGCTAGCCACTGCCCTAAAATACTCCATGATGCCTTCGGGGGTACCTCTGAATTTGGCCCTCAGACGCTCATCCTGCGTCGCAATTCCTGTAGGGCAGGTATTCATATGGCACTGGCGTGCCATTATGCATCCGGCTGAGATCATAGTTGCAGTGCCAAATCCATACTCTTCCGCACCAAATAAAGCTGCCAGAATGACATCTTTGCCGGTTCTGAGACCGCCGTCGACTCTGAGTGTTACCCTGTCCCTCAACCCGTTTTCGATGAGAACACGCTGCGTTTCGGAAAGGCCAACCTCCCAGTAATTTCCGACATTCTTTATAGATGTTATGGGAGATGCACCTGTGCCTCCCTCATATCCGCTAATCTGGATAATGTCGGCATAAGCCTTTGCAACACCGGCAGCGACTGTCCCCACCCCTACCTCTGAAACAAGTTTGACGCAAACCCTGGCTTGCGGATTAGCCTGTTTCAGATCAAATATGAGCTGGTTGAGATCTTCAATAGAATAGATGTCATGATGAGGAGGCGGCGATATAAGCAAAGTTCCCGGTTTACAGTAACGGAGTCGCGCGATGTAATCTGTAACTTTGCTTGAGGGCAGATGACCTCCTTCTCCAGGTTTTGCTCCCTGTGCAACCTTTATCTCGATCTCTTTAGCAGATGCAAGATATGTCGGAGTAACACCGAATCTTCCGGATGCGATCTGCTTGATAGCACTGTTCCTGGAAGTACCGTAACGGGCAGGGTCTTCCCCGCCCTCGCCGCTGTTACTGCGCATCCCTAAACGATTGCATGCCTCCGCAATGGTCTCATGGGCTTCCGGGGACAGCGAGCCAACCGACATTGCCCCAGAAACAAATCTTGAAATAATCGATTCTTCAGGCTCAACATCTACAACTGAAACAGGCTTTAGCGTACGATATCCTAATATGTGCCTTGCATAGACTGGCCTGCCTTCTGCAGCGGATGCGAATGACCGGTAGCCTTCCGCCTTTCCAAGCCGAACAAAACGGTTTAGTGCTGCAACAGTCGGAGACGCCCAGGCGTGCTCTTCTCCATCCCTGCGGTATTTGAGTGTGCCGCCGTCGTCAATCCGCGGCTGTTCTGCACTGTATGCAGCATAATGCCGCTTCACCGCCGAATCCTCTATTTCATTCAGACCATCTGCTTCCATGCTTACCGGCAGCTGACCGAAGTATTCCTCAACAATCCCTTTATTCAAACAGATAATGTCGAACAGCTGAGCACCATGATATGAATCGAGCGTAGAGATGCCAAGTCTACCGAGCACTTTTAGCATGCCATCCTCTACCGCCTTGCGATAGTTGTCAATGGCAATTTCGAATGGAAGGTTGACAACACTGCGCGCACACAGGTCAGATATTGTCCCCGGCATAAGCCATGGATAAACAGCGGCAGCGCCAAATCCTATTAGACATGCAATATGATGAACATCGCGGGCCTCGCCGGTTTCAGCAATTATGCTGGCGCAATGACCGCAATCCCTGCGCAGAAGCTCCTGGAACACAGCCGATACTGCAAGCAGCGAAGGAATTGCGACACGCTGTGCTGAAATATCGCGGTCTGACAGTATGAGCATCTCAGCACCGCTCCCGACAGCCTCAATAGCTGCCTGCCGCAACGCAGCCAGCGCGGCAGGGAGACCTCCTTTTACCGCATCATAAGTTGTCGGGAGGCGTTTGACCACAAATCCGCTTCGAGTTTCTATCTCCCGGATATCGCCCTCAAAAAGAAGCGGAGACTGTATGCAATACCGCCTGGCATGTCCTGCCGTCTCTGAGAGAAAGCTCATGCGGGGTCCCAGATGCATGGCAAGTGACATAACCATCTTTTCCCTGATTGGATCAATAGATGGATTGGTAATCTGGGAAAAGCGCTGCTTAAAATAGCGAAACAGTAACGGTGGTTTTTCAGACAGAGGCGGGAGCGGAGTGTCGTCACCCATCGAAAATGTCATTTCAACTCCGGTCTGAGCCATCGAGAAAAGCATGGCCTCAAGCTCTTCTTTCGTGTATCCAAAGGCAATCTGTTTTTGTACTACAGAACCATTATCAACTGGCTTTGCCACTTTCTGCGCCCTATGATGCACCAGAGAATCTCTCAACCACTGGCTATATGGATGCCTTGCAGCAAGCGTTGAGAGTATCTCTGCAGTTTCGCGGATCACCCCAGTGCCTAGCCTGACTGCCATAGTATCGCCGGGTCCAAGTCTCCCCTTTCTAACAATACGCCCGATATCCGCATGTATCATACCGGCCTCAGATCCGGCAATCACCGTTCCATCTTCGGTCAAAACATATCTCAAAGGCCGCAGCCCGTTGCGGTCAAGGTGTGCACCAATAGTTGATCCATCAGTAAAAACAACCGCAGCAGGGCCATCCCATGGCGTCACCTTTAAGGAAAAATAATGGAGTAAATCCTTCTGATCAGAAGGCAATGTTGCAAATTCCCAGGCTGGCGGAATGCAGAGATTCACAGCGAACTCAGGTGTATATCCCGAAAGAATGAGCAGTTCGACAAGCCGGTCTAAAGAAGCCGAATCGCTCTCATAATCTGCAATCAGTGGCGAAATAACAGCACGTTCTTTATCCCCGAATCCTTCCAGCACTGCTTTCTCTATTGCCTTCAGGGCATTGCGATTGCCCTGAACAGTATTAATTTCGCCATTGTGGGCAAGCACCCTGAAAGGCTGTGCCATGACCCACTCCGGCAGCGTATTTGTGGAGAACCGCTGGTGAAATATGCAGAAAGACGACTCGATATCCTCCTGCTGAAGGTCGGGATAAAATATGTCTAATTGAGGCGCCACCAACAGCCCCTTATAAAGAAGCGTTTTGGAGGATATATTCGACACACAGACATCGCTGCCAAACCTCTTCTCCACAGTCTTTCTGGAAAAGAATAATTTCAGTCCCCTTTCTGGATATGCAATATCTCCTGCATCGATAAGGAGTTGTCTAATACGCGGTTTTGTGAGAAGCGCCGCCTTGCCGAGAGCGTTATCATCTGTCCTAACATCCAACCATGCCATAGGACGGAACCCATAACCTTGCAGAATCTCTTCAATGCCGTGCTCAACATCGCCGTACAAAAAAAACGAGCCGACTGCCAGGTTTTCAATGGAAGATATGACAAGGCCCAATTCAGTAATCTTTCTTGAAAAGAAGCGTCGAGGTATCTCTAAAAGAATACCGGCACCATCTCCTGTCTTGCCATCTGCACCAATAGCTCCTCGGTGCGTAAGATTCTTTACAGCCTCAATGCCCCATCTAATAGTCTGGTGGCTTTTCTTCCCATAGATATTGCAGACAAAACCGACGCCGCAACTTGAATGATTACGGTAACTCATATACCCCGCCTATGAATGTTGGTAATTTATACAATTGTATAATAATGTCATGATGTATGGAAGAGAAGAAAGCAACCAGTCTGAACCGTCACGGCATACTCAACTGTTTATAGATCAAGAAGTCTTCCATTTATCTCGATAGCTGATATCGCGCCCTCTCCGACTGCTATGGCTACTTGATCATGCCCGGTCAACGGACCGAGGATGAAAAGTCCCTTGACAGAGGATTCATAATTGCGATCAGTTACATACCTAATTCCACTTGAATCCTTTTTCAGATTAAGCCCGGATAGAAACTCGTCGTTTAGTGTGAGATCGAAGTTTGACATTATAACTTCGCAATCAATAGATCTTCCGTCAGCCAATTCAATGGATTCCATCCTGTCTTTGCCAATAATCCTGACAGGCCGACCGCTAATTAGCCTGATTCCTTCGCTTTTCAGCTCTTCCACATAAGATTCGGGCGGCTCATAAGAAGAAAGAATTAGACCAATATCTTTAGTGTATATCTGCTTCATTGCGAAGGCTAGCCTAACTGATTGTATCGAATTGCCCAGAATGACAAGTTTTTTGCCGGTCGCACGATATCCATCACAATCCAGACAAGTGAAGAAGCTTTCGGCAAAAAACCGGCTTACATTCGCGACTTCAGGTATGTTGTCACGGCCACCAGTCGCGACTATCAGGTTTTTGGATCTGTAAATACTATCCTCTGCTGCAACTTCAAATTCCTGCTTCTTCCGGATGTTCGACACAGCTCCCTCAAGTATTCTCACGTTGAAAGATCTCGCTTGTTCCAACCCCAGAGTTATGATCTCTAGGCCGGATATCCGTCTATGTCCAAAATAATTTTCTATATGTGCCGCATGCCTCGTCCTGCCGCCGCCGCGGTCTATAAGAAGGACTTGCCTGTTATATCTGCCCAAATATATTGCGGCCTGCAGCCCTCCCGGACTAGCACCAACGATAATGCAGTCAAAAAGCGCATTATCAGGCACAGGACCGGAAATACTCATTTTCAATTCGGAACGGAAAGAATCAATATCCCTGAAACAGATAGTATTTAATCCTTCCTCACGAGCCCTTTCTGTGTTGTCTTCGTTGTCATCAATAAACAAAACCTCTTCGGGCCTGACACCGATAGTACCACAGGCATCTCTGAATACGGTATGATCCCTTTTACTTTTATGAATGTAATATGAATTGAATACATATCTGAAGGCATGAGAAAACGGGTTCCTGCTATCGAGCTCATCAAGCCAGTTAGTCTGATCACTCAATATGGACACAATATAGCCCTTTGACTTCAATGAGTTGACAATCTTCATCATTTCCGGCCTTACGACAAAGCGCCCAAGTATAATCTCTCTCAGCTTAGAATCGCTGCCCGCTATGCCCGTTAAGACTCTTAGTTCATTCCACCATGAAGCCTCACTGGCCTTTCCTACAACATATCCATTGGGCTTGTGAATCAAATCTACTGCAGAGTTGAAAATAAACTCTGAGTCCTTTCCATTTGCATTCGCGATATCAAACAGACCCTGCCGGAAACCCTCTTCCGCAATGACACCGCCAAAATCAAATATCACAGCCTTTATCACTATTAAACGCTCCTTGCGGATAAAAATATCTTAATTATATCAAGCAAATTCATATTCTCAAAGCATATGCAGAGACCGATACAAACCTTGGTGTAACAGCGCTTTAGTAATTGTTTTTTCAGTTTATTTTTATATATCGGCATTAAAATTAAGAAATCTTAATTTTTTTTTAATCTAAATTTCATTTTCGTAGACTAAATTTATCTCGTAGAGCATTTCCAATTTAAGGAATAACTTCACCTGAAGTCTATCAGAGCGCAGAAGGGGGGCCGCGATGATGAAGCATGGCGAAGAGACTTTCACACTGGGACTACCTTCGGTATATTCGATTACTGAAATACAGGGTGCAGTTCCGCAAATATCTTATATTCCATCTGAGTCACCGTCGGAAACGGAAAATCCTTTTACAATGGGGAGATCTTTGCTGGTACTGGCTCTAATTGAAACAATAATCGGAGTTGGAATATACAAATACTTCTTTTAAAATTTCCATAAGCTGTTCGCATATTACCCCACCTTTCCAAGTCTCGCTTTAACTTGATTGCGAAGCAAGCGGATTACACCGTCCTAATACATATTCTATGCTTTTATTAGATCGCCATTAAGAACTACATTGACAGACTTGACATTTTCTGCCTTAATGCTATCCTTTGAATAATTATGGCTGATCACAGTTCTTGGAAGAAGTTTAATGCCGGCATAAACTTTCTGAAGCCGGGATGGTGGCTTGTGCATTTAACAGCCATAACGGCAGTCTATGCCCTAGGGCATTTTCTATGGAGGTAGCATGATACAGCATTTTCTAAGATATAAGCCGGGGTGGTGGATCCTGCATATAGTTGCCGTAGCAATTTCATACTACATTGGGCATATGGTCAGATTCTCGTTCTAATACGATGAAGAAATATTCGCTGCTTTCAGCGCTCTTTCTACTTGCCTTATGCGGTCTTCTGCTCCACCTAAGAATCCATTATTTCTTGATCCCAGACAAGGCGTTGCCGAGTCTTGTACGTCTCGACCCGACACGATTCCTGGCATTCTTCTTTTCAGTAATGGATGTATTCGTGGTGACTATTCTTTTCATGTCGCGCAAGACTGCGGCATACGGATATTTACTGAATGGCCTTATTGTTATATACGGTACAATAATAATGGCGCATTTCAGCATCGCGGAGATGTCAATAAAGGCTATACCTTTAAGCCAGATGGTGCTAAAATCCACTTTAGCAGATATTGGAATAGCGTGGGCTGATTTTTTTGTTGGAAAGGCTCTATATGATCATTATCTCAGAGGCGGCGAGTAGATCGATTTACTCCAGATGCACATGACTATAGGGCGGTCCCTGCGAGACCGCCCCGCCATATTTAATACCTTCTATCGTATCTCTCCCCTTCACAAACCTCTTTAACATGATCTCTTATCAGGCGGCCTTCCTCCCACACCTTTTCATGGATTTTCTTGCACCGTGTCGCGTCATTATAACCAGCTGGTTCGGCACGGTATTCTCCACGTCCGTCTTCAGTCCTGTAATATACCGGCTTGTTCGCCTGCACTGCTTCACGCGACGCCCTGTCCGAAATATCACCAAGTGTGGCCCCGAATGTTCCTCCCAATGCAGCACCTATAACTCCGCCCCGCCATGGATTCCGGTGATCAAGCAGCGCACCGGCTACTCCACCGACTCCAGCCCCGATACCACCGCCACGCACTTGAGATTCCGTACAACTCATAAGTACAGCAGCCATTGCCAATACAGTTATGAATATTATCAATCTTTTCATACCATTACCTCTTACTTATCGATTTTCAGCCAAAGGCTTACTATCATTGATACTAACCCTGAGCTTTACAGTTCTTCTAATGATCAGAAGCAAAGCCCCATCAACTGCAATCTATATGCTTATTTGTTTCGCCCGTCGCATCATAGATAAGAACTCCTCCACTATTCCGCTTATTCACCTCCATATCAGCCTATTGGCTGTTGATAGATCAGCTTCATAATTTCAATGCCCATCTCATTGAGTCATGAAACGGGATCGGGGGTCTGCCGCAAACTGTCTCTACGCCATTAACATGCGCTCCTCCATAGACTCCGCATACATTGTCCTTCCACATCATAAGCAGCATGTCTGATGAAAACGGAGGGTTTTCCATCAGCTTTTCAGCTACCCTGGCGGCCCATTGCAGTGTACGCTTCGGTACGCTAACAAATATAAATCTCTTATTCCAGATTTCTGATATGGATTCAACCATCTTTCTGAAACTTATCGCAACTGGACCACAAAGCTCGTATATATTGTTATCTGTTTCATTATTTTCCAAAGCCGCTGCAAACGCGCATGAAACATCCCTGACATCGACCGGCTGTACTAATTGATTACCACCGGCAGGTAATGCAAAAAAAGGAATGATATTAACTATTTTTCTTATATCAGCAAATAATTTCTGTTCCGGACCTAGAATCAAAGAAGGTCTGAATATAGTGTGTGTCAATCCTGATGCCTTCAAAAACTGCTCTGCCCTAAGCTTTGCCTTGTGGTATCGAGCCGGAGCATCCGGATGCACTCCAAGAGCGCTCATATGAACAATTTTGCGTACATTTGTCTTACTGCATGCATAGTAGAGGTCTCTTGAAATTCTGAAGTGAACATCCTCAAAAGTAATCCCTATGGATGGCGCTTCAGATATTATTCCTATAAGATTGACAACAACATCAGGCTTAAATGAGCTTAACGCCTTTCCCATAGATCCTGCGTCACTGAAGTCAATTGACAGACTATCAATCCGATTCCCAAATATCGTCCTTGCCTTCTCAATGCTTCTGCCGCCCGCACACACCTTGTGTCCCTGATCAATCAGCTTGTTTATCAAATGCAAGCCGACGAAACCTGTTGCACCTGTTACAAAAACCTTCATATTATCCTCTGACCATGCATCGCTCAAGTCACAGTGACGGACCCGGTCCCTCTATCTATATCCGGGACTGGGTTCCATCTTGTCAACGCTGTCAATTTCTCTGTTACCCCGAAGATTAATACTCTCCCGCCGCATTATCTCTTCATGTATGATGACAAAGCTGCGTCCTGCTGAGCGCATCCTTATGATTCCTTCCGGAGGGAAGCCATAGCGTCTCGATATAAATCTTATATTGACCAGATTAACAATCTCTGAATCGTCCAGCCCACCATTTCTCAAATCTTTTTTATAATATCCATAGGCCTTGCCATAGGGAGAGCCTTCAGACCCTCTGGCAGGCGCAAAATAGATTTCAGGGTTCAATCGATAATACCGCGTTATATCCATCCAAGACATGCCCCTGTCTCTCATATCCAAGACCCCCGCATAAGGCACTCGGGCCTTTCGCGCAATAAAGAGAACAACAGGAACTTCTTCATCTCGAATCTTTCTCTCTCTGATAATCACAATTTCATGCTCAGGAATCCTGTAGTAATCACTAGCAGCATGATAAAATCCCTGGGTTCCTATTTCAGCCGCCTCTGCATATGCACAATTAACTGCATCAGCGCTGCTGATACACACATATGCAGCAGCAATTATTGACAAAACCGCCAGAGCAGCTTTCATCGCTTTCCTCCCATAAACTCCTTTTCCACGTAGGACTGCTCACTTCCGATACTGATTGAAGTTTAACAGATCATTATGAAAATTGAACGAACGAATTGTGAATGATTATGAATTACTGAGTATCGCCGGATAATGCAATATCTAGAAGAAAATTATAGCAGCAGCATATATAAGGTACAAAATACCACCTGTCATGACTGTAAACGGCGACAGCCTTTTTCTGAATAATATGTCGGCTAAGAGTAACAGAGATGATACCAGCGCCAAAGCTGCGGAAAGTAACGCGAGACCTGAAATAGTCCACTCGGTAAATAAAAGGCCCAATGAAACAGGGAACGCAGACTGAAATACCATAGCGCCCGTTACGTTGCCCACTGCGAGAGAGTCTCTACCCTTAAGTGTCCAGCTGACGCTATTAAATTTTTCAGGCAGTTCTGTAGCTATTGGAGCAACTAAAAGAGAAAAGAGAAGCGGGTTCAATGACCACGACAATGACAGGCTTTCAAGGCCGGATACAAAAAAATGTGCTCCTCCGATCATCAGAGAAATTGAAATGAGCACTTGCAGAAGTGGCATTAAGATGCCGGTCTCAATTCCCTTTGACATTTCTGCTGAGGATGATCCGATTAGACTAAATAATTTCTTGAAATAGAGTTCATCAAATTGAGCAATATATCCGCTTTCATCGTGAAAGGTCAGATATGCATAATAAAAATAAGCGATAACAAGTCCGGCAGCAAGAATCAAACGGCTTTCGTGGAATAACAATGGCAGGGAAATAGCTGAGCCGTACATCAGCACAAAAAATATCAGATCACGTTTTATGTTATGCAATTCAATGTTCAGTTCAAATTTTCTACGCTTAAAAAAATAGCCTGCGCTTGCCGACACACCTATTAGAAAGAATGCGAGTGTTGCCAGCATAAAAGGTGCACCCAATATGGCGCCAACAGCTATATTTATACCAGCTTCACCTCCATAAAACAGGATAGCCACAAACGGCAGTATGGTTTCCGGCATGGCAGTCCCAATAGCTGCAAGTATACTGCCCACGACCGCCTGTGAAAGAGCAAGCCTGCTGCCGACAACTTCGATGCCATTTGTAAACATCTCGGCGCTGGCGAGTATCACTATAAGGCTGATGACAAGCAGAAAAATATCCGGCATAATCAGTGGACTATAAACACCGGACAGTGGGATGACCTTATAATAGATTCTGAAACGCTGCCAAGCATAAGTCCTTCAAAGAAGCTCTTCCCCCTTGCACCCATGACAATCATATCAATGTCCATATCCTAACTCAATTCGTTAATTCTCGTATATGTGTTAGTGCATAATCCATTACATGAAGCAGCACCAATTCGACTCTTTCACCGCAGACATCTGCCAGCCATGCGGTATAGGCTAAAACTGCCTCAGTGTCAGGGTCGAGCGAGACAGCAGCAACTATATTTCCGCAATCCACTCAGGAGCCATCCATTCGGCAACTGCACGAAAAAGTCTGAAAAACTTCACCGGAAGCATAAATTTTGTATAAACGCATCTACCTAAATTATATATTTAAGCAAAAAAAAAGAGGCAACTTATATGTCACCTCTCTTCAAAAAAAATTACAGAATTATTTTATTGAATCTTTCAGGGTTTTACCGGCTGTGAATTTCGGCACTTTTGTTGCTGCAATCTTAATCTCCTGTCCTGTCCTGGGGTTGCGACCCTTCCTCGCTTTCCTCTTGGAAACTGAGAACGTTCCGAAGCCCACAAGGGTAACCTTCTGTCCTTTCTTAAGAGAAAGTCTAATGGCGTCTATAGCGGTGTCAAGTGCCTTCCCGGCATCCGCCTTGGTGAGACTTGCTCCTGCTGCGATCTTATCGATCAAATCGGCTTTTGTCATAACTTTGCCCTCCTTTCTTTCAAAAATAAATTCTTCGTTGCTATAAACAATACCAAGAAGAACGGCTTTTGTCAAGAGGTAAAACAGCGATAATACTACCTCCGGACATGTAGTATCCCATCCATCTGGGATATCTTATTCATCAGGCCGACAAGCTGATTCTTATCCTTCACTTCCATGGTTAATTCAATTGTTGCCCTTTTGTCCGATGTTGAATCAGCTTTCAGAAAAGCGATGTTGACATTCACCGAAGAGATAAGGGCGCTAAGATTTGCAAGAATGCCCGGCTTATCAAGCGTTTCGAGATAGACTTTAGTTTGGGTAGTGGTTTCGCCTTCATGTCTCCACTGGACCTCAATCATGCGTTCCAAGTCTACCGCCGTTCTTTCGAGACTAGGACATTCTTTGCGGTGAATCGTCACTCCTTTCCCCTTAGTAATAAATCCTATGATCGCATCGCCCGGCACCGGCATGCAGCACTTGCCAATACGATACAGCACATTATCGATCCCTTTAATCGTAATAACGTCATGCTGCTTCTTGGCAGGGCGAGCGACCTTTGCAGTCGGCACCTCTTCCTTCTCCGGCTCGAATTTATTAATAACCTGTTTTGCTGATATCTTCCCATAACCGATCAGGACATACAGATCCTCTATGCTTTGTACGCTGAAGCTCTTCATGACTTCATCCATCTTTTGGGACTTCAGAATAGCCAGCGGCAAGCTATGCCTTCTGAGTTCGTCTTCGATTAGTTTTGTGCCCAGTTCAATGCCGCTCTTCCTCTCTTCAGCCCTGGCCCACTGCCGGATCCTGCTTTTTGCCCGTTGCGTCACAACAAATTTCAGCCAGTCCTTGCTCGGCGTCTGGGTTTGAGATGTGAGGATCTCCACTACATCACCACTGTTAAGCTTGTACCTAAGCGGAACTATCCTGCCGTTTACCTTAGCCCCAATGCACTTGTCGCCCACAGCCGAATGGATGCTGTAAGCAAAATCTATCGGAGTCGAATCGACAGGAAGTTCCTTTATATCACCGGCCGGCGTAAAAACATAGACTGTATCCGGAACTACCTCTCCCTTGACTGCTTCGAGAAATTCCTTTGCGTCGGATATCTCCTTGACCAAATCGCGCAACCAGGTAACAAAGCGTGCTCCTCTGCTATCCCTGGTGTCCTTCTCCTTGTAACGCCAGTGTGCAGCAATGCCCTCCTCGGCAATCTCATCCATTTCTTTTGTACGTATCTGAAACTCCACCCTGTCGCCGGACGGTCCTACTACTGTTGTATGCAATGACTGATACATGTTGGATTTTGGCAGGCTTATGAAATCTTTGAAACGCCCCGGAACGAGCGGCCACATGGAGTGTATGATTCCAAGAATATCGTAACAGTGTGCCACAGTATCCGTAATTATCCTGATGCCGACAACATCATAAACCTGTTCAAATGGTATTTTTTGTTTAAGGATCTTCTGATAAATACTGTAACTGTGTTTCACCCGGCCCTTAATCTTGGCTTGAATGCTTGTAGGTTCAAGCTTGTCGCTGATTATCGAGATGACCTCATTAAGGAATTTTCCACTTTCTTCCTTCCTTTGAGCTACTTTTGCGTGCAGTTCATTGTAAAGATCCGGCATAAGTGTTTTGAAACAGAGGTCTTCAAACTCTATGCGCAGCCATCCTATACCTAATCTGTTGGCAAGAGGAGCGTATATATCAAGCGTTTCCTGAGCTATCCTCATCTGCTTCTCTTCAGGCAGATGTTCGATAGTTCGCATGTTATGGAGTCTGTCTGCAAACTTGATAAGGATAACTCTTACATCCTTGGCCATTGCCAACAGCATCTTCCTGAAATTCTCGGCCTGAGCCTCCTCGCGAGTCATGAATTCCACTTTACTCAACTTGGTTACCGCGTCTACCAAAAAAGCAATTTCACTGCCGAACATCTCTTTTATGTCTTCGGTCAGCATGCCCGTATCTTCTACTGTATCGTGCAGAAAGCCGGCAGCAATAGTCGCAGAGTCAAGCTTCATATCAGCAAGGATGTCCGCTACAGAGAGGGGATGTTCAATATAAGGAGAGCCCTCCATCCTTCGTTGAGAGCAATGGGCCTCACGCGAAAAAATAAAGGCTTTCTTTATGATATCGATGTTTGCCTTTGGGTTGTAAGCCAGAACTTTTTCAAGCAGGCTCTCGATTTTTTCCATTTATCATTATACATTTTTTATATTGGGAATGTGCGCTTATGTTTTCAGTAATCCCGCGTCAATGCTGTGTTACAATAAGCGGATGGAACAACTCGTAATAAAAGGCGGCAAAACCCTTAAAGGTGAAGTGAAAATCAGCGGTGCCAAGAATGCTGCGCTCCCTATCATTACTGCATCTCTGCTGTCACCCGGCGTTCACCAGATAACAAATGTCCCGGAGCTGCGCGATGTAGCTACAATGGGGCGGCTTATCGGGCATATGGGTGGCTTGACCGGATATCGTGAGGGCACTATAACGCTTGATACAGGACGCCTCCGCACGCCGGAGGCTCCTTATACGCTGGTAAAAACCATGCGTGCATCGGTGCTTGTTTTGGGTCCGCTTGTGGCACGATTCGGAAAAGCCAGGGTGTCACTGCCGGGCGGCTGCGCTATCGGAGGGCGTCCGATAGACCAGCACATAAAGGGATTAGAAAAGATGGGCGCCAAAATAACCCTTGAAGGCGGCTACGTCATTGCAAAGTCCCGTCGACTGAAAGGAACAAAGATATATTTTGATATAGCGACAGTTACCGGTACAGAAAACATCATGATGGCGGCAACACTGGCAAGCGGAACGACTATACTCGAAAACGCTGCCAGAGAACCTGAAATAAAAGACCTCGCCGATTGTCTTACAACAATGGGTGCGAAGATCAAAGGCGCTGGAGAGAGTGTTATCGAAATTACCGGAGTGGATAGTCTGATACCCATTGCAAACTACTCAGTAATACCTGATCGTATCGAAGCCGGAACTTTCATGGCCATTGCGGGAGCAACGGGAGGCGATATATTGATCAGAAATTGCCGCTCTGACCACCTGGATGCTGTGATTATGAAACTGAAAGATGCCGGCATCCGCTTTGAAGATACAAAAAAGGGTCTGCGGGTTGTCGGACCAAAGAGACCTGTAGCCGGCAGTATCAAGACACTGCCATATCCCGGCTTTCCGACGGACATGCAGGCGCAGTTTATGGCTCTGATGACCGTTGCCTCGGGAACAAGCATAATACATGAAAGCATCTTCGAAAACCGCTTTATGCATGTTGCAGAGTTACGGCGCATGGGCGCTGACATCGCCATCGATGGCGGCGCAGCTGCGGTCAAAGGCGTGGAACGGCTTACAGGCGCTCCGGTCATGGCGACCGATCTGCGGGCGTCAGCATCACTGATAGTCGCAGCACTTTGCGCAAAAGGCGAAAGCGTTATTCAGCGAATTTATCATCTCGACCGAGGCTATGAGCGCATAGATGAAAAACTGAAAAAACTTGGTGCTGATATCAAAAGGATTGCAGAATAGGATGTTCTCTGGATAAAGGCTGCAGGCGGATCTACCTGTTCTTTTTCAGCCGAAGGGGATTTTCAATCAAGATCCCCTCGATTACCTGACCCGAATTAAGGTCTTCGGTCAACACCTTTTCGCATTTCGCTTCATACGCGGCGACAATGATTAGAGCGTCCCCAAAAGATATGCGGTATTTCTCCTCGATCTCGGCTGCCCTTATAATGGCTGCAGGAGAAAGCTCCTTGATGTTCCAGCAAATGTATGCCGTCAGAATTTCCCTTGCTTCAGATTTGGAGATCGTGCTTTGAATCTTCTTCGTGACGGCGACATAAAATTTCTGCAATACCTGATTGCTTAAAACGCCTGCCCGTTTATTCCAAAGCTCCTCGACAATTGTGCGTGCCGCAGAATGTTTTTCTCCCGCGTCCCTGTCATGCGCGTAGACAAGGATATTCGCATCAAGAAAGACCCTACCGCTCATGCAGCTCGTCCCTGGTATATTTTATCTTTCCTCCAAAATGGTAGCCCTTATCGAGAATGGACAAGGCCTTCTTCTTGCACTGCTCATAATAATCGTCTTCCTCGACGATCTGCTTCAGGAAATCGCTTAAGAGCCTGTTCAGCGACGTCTCTTTCTTTGATGCGATTACCTTGCCTTTTTTGATCAAATCCTTGTCAAGACGAATCGTCACATTCTGTTTCATCTGCAGCCTCCTGCTTACATGCTTAATTTAAGCATGGCACGTTATTTACGTGCAGTCAATAAAGACTAGCTGCTATGCAACGTCATGATCGCAAGATCCATTTTCGAACGTTTTCATTGCAATTAGAAGTGAATCTATCACGCCTTGCTGCAAAGTTCCCGAAGAAGGCTCTCAGGTATCGGCATTACGATCAACTGTCATACCGCTATCTTTCCCACTTAAATGTTTTCAATCTTCTTTTTTCCAAGTATCAAGTCTTCTATGTAGGATTTGATTTCAAGGGCTTTACTCGTAGCAGCTGTGCGCATACTCATTATATCTGACTGAGCTTCTATTACATCCCTGATAATGGTCTTCTGTATCTCAACGGGTGGAAGCGGTATATAAAGATTTGAAAGGAATTCATAAGGTACACGCTGTTGACCGGCAGACCCAATAAAATACCTCTGCGCAGTGTGACGCAAGTGATCGAGTCGCAGCAATATCCAGATATAGTCCGGAATTAGCCTGTCAATATTCTTTGTCCTGATAACATGAAATTCTGTCGATCCAATACCAATGCCGTTCTCCATATTTCTCACAACTGCACATTTCCCGTTTTGCATACATGGCGTAATCTTGGCCCAGATTACATCATTATCACGGAAGCGTGAATATCCGTTTTTTACTTCGCGGTATTTACGTGTTTGCGGTGTGACAAGTTCCCCTGTTTTGTCTGATACGGCTTCCATAGGGATAAAGGAGACTAATTTATCGTCAGTCAACGAATAGTTATCAGTCGGATTTATGAAAGCCTCATCTGATAGTACTACCATAGGATATTTGCTCGATAATAGTAATTCGGATATTTTCCATTCCCATCGGTTAAATTCCACGCCCCACCTTTCAATATCCTTCCAATCAATAGAGAAAGATACTGTACGCTTTCTTAATGGAAAGAGTTCAATCCCTGCCTTTCCCAACGCATTACTCGAAAGGTCTTTTTCTATAGTTTCTATTTTAGCTCTCATAGATTCTATCTCTTCTTGCGTCTTTGTCCAAAGTTCAACGATGCTTTGTTGAACGGGAAGCGGTGGCACAGGCACTTCAAGTCTCTCAAATACTGCTGGTGGAATACGCGTCTTGGTTGAGCCGCCGTGTGACAAACCTTCAAGAAGATTGAGGAATGCCTTGCTTCTTAGAACAAGCGTAAGATAAGCAGGTTCACAAATCGCATGATTGACAATATAAACAGGATATTCTGCACTAACTGCGAGTCGACTTATTTCATTGGGAACAACCGCAAATGAGCCCTGCTTTACACGTATTTTACTATAAATGAGGTCACCGCGTTCAGCCCAAAATAATCGCCCCTTATAGTTTTTTCGCTTTCCGGCATCAGTAATTGATATTATTCCGCCAAAAGTAATTTTTTCGATTATCGGTAACATGATTACGTTTTCCAAGTCACTGACTTGATCTTGCTTACGGGTCAAAATATTGCTTAGAGGAACAATAAATTTTTGGGGCCAATTCCAGCATATTTTTCTAAAGAAACTACAGTCCCATCGTTCGAGTTCATTGAACCAAACTGTAAATATTTTTTGAGAAGTATTGGAAATTGCCATCATTCTGCCGTCTTTTGCATAATCGTTTTTGAATTATCTTGAAACTCCTTATACCACTCCAAGCATGATTTTTCCATTTCTGGAGGCTTGTTGTCGTTCGGATACAGCTCATTATAATCCGGTTCACCTGTTGCGGTAATGCCAACCTTTTCTGCGTCATACATGAAAATCGGATAGTTGAATCGGTCTTTGAGGAGCGCCCTGGCTTCTCTTGTTATTGCTTCCTCGATTTCTCGCAGTGCTTTTTTTGCTTTATCTTTTTCTTCTTTAAGTCTGGCATTGGCTTCTTTAGCCTGTTCGGAGGCCTTTGCTCTTTGGTCTTTCGTAGGGGATTTATCTTCAGGTAAAAAGTAGATCTGATTATAGTTCGGTTTTGAAATGATCTCCAAAAGCGGTGCCTTTTGTTCTTTGTATTTTTCTTCAATCTCGGCCAAGGTTGAGGCTTTCAGTGTCTGGAATTCTGACTTTTCCTCTTCTGTAAACTTTTGCATAAAGAGAAGAGATGCCTTTACGCTGGCACCGGATGAAAAGAATGTCTCTTGCGGTAGAGAAACCACGGCCCTGATAAATGCCCTGCCTTCGCAATATTCCCGCACGTATGCAAGCGATGGATTGTTGAAGATACCTTCCGGCAGGACAATACCGAGTTTGCGGCGGGTTTTAGCAAGGCAAGGCAACGCTCAATGAACAGAATCTCTGTTTTAATCTTTCCGGTCTTGGGCAAGTTGAACAAGCTGAGAATAGACTTTCCGACGGCCGCCTTTACTTTGTTTATAGCATCCGAATATAGCCTGCCGTAATCGGTTTTATATTTCTTTTCGACATCTTCCGGGATGGCAACATGGGATTCTTCTATTATGTCTTCTTCATCGACATTTGCCCCAAAGGGCGGATTGGTAAGAACAATATTAAAACGCTCCTCGAAAATTCCATTGACATTTATGAAACCGTCATGATGATGAACACCGCCGTGGCCGTCGCCGTGCATAATCATATTCATTTTGCTGGTCCGCGCCATTCTGTCGTTTGCGTCGCAGCCGTAAATGCACGTATTGGCCAGCTTCCATATGCGGGAAGCCTGACGGTCTTCGCGGCCCGATTCAGCCCTGCTGGCGTAAGGATTTATCTGTCTCTGCAACTGTTCATATTTCAGCCGCAGCAACTCAGCCTTCTTTTTCTTCGTATATTTTGTCGCCCCGATTTCTTCATTATATCTTTGGTATTCATTGTCAACATCGCGCAGTATCTGTTCTCTGACAATTTCAAAAAATCTGATCAGGAAACCGCCGGAGCCCGACGCCTGATCGCAAATCACATCGCCCTCTTTAGGTTCCATCATCCTGATCATAAATTCGACTATCGTTCGGGGTGTGAAAAATTGGCCGATTTCTCCGCGAAAAGTACGCCCAAGAAATTTTTCAAAGGCTATTCCCTTCACGTCTTCCGAGGTATCGGAAAGATTATAGCAAAGTATGGCTGATCTCTGCGGCAGACCGTACTACTGACACTATTTCCTGAACATCTTCTTCATCTCGCTCATTGATATCCTGATCCTCGTAGGCCTGCCGTGCGGGCAGCGGTCGGGTTCTTCACAAGCGCCTAAATCCCTCAGCAGCTCCTCGATCTGTGGCCTGTCCGGGATTTCCCTGCCTCTCACTGATGAATGACAGGCTAGTCGTGCTGCGACGTTCCTTCGGATATCCGACAGCGGATCAGCTGCTTTCTGAGGAACAACTCCCCCGTCAGCCATACAGGACGCCGCGTCCATTAGCAGAGCGCCGACATCAGCATCTTTCAACACTTCCGGAAGACTCCGCACAATGATTGTTCCATGACCAAAGTCCTCAATCTCGATGCTAAAATCGGACAGCAACTGAAGATTGTTCAGGACCGCATTGTATTCTCTTGGACCCAGCTTGACCTGCTGCGGAAAGAGCATCCTGTGAGAAGCAGCCTCTTTCCTGATCAACAACCGTTCATAATTGACCCGCTCATGAGCTGCGTGATAGTCAATTACAGCAAGACCGCCCTTTTCCGGTATAGCCACAAATGTCTCACCAAGATAGAGAAATGGAGCCCCTACTTCATAAGGCAGTGCAAGCGCCTCAGCGATCTGGGGTATATCCATGCCGTGCTGCCATTCAGCCAATACTCTGTTTGCCTCATTATTGAAGGCCGCACCTGCGTTATCCACGGGCGCATTAGCCAGTGAATAATGCCCCTTGATCCTTTCTCCTTTATCGGTCTCCGAAATAAAATCCATCCCGGCGGCGCTTAGTGCCTCTCGAACTGTCCTTAGTATGAAATTGTAGATGCCTGTCCTATCCTCGAAACGCACTTCTCTCTTAGCAGGATGAACATTCACATCAACTTTTTCCGGATCAATATTCAGGAAAAGAAAATAAATGGGATGTCTTCCTTTTGGAAGCAGCTCATTGTAAGCAGTATATACAGCATGATTAACCGCCTGATCACGAACAGGCCTATTATTGATAAAGAGAAACTGGCCATTTTTGTTGCTTCGTAGGTTAGAGGCCTTGCCGATAAAAGCGTGGACATAAAACTCACTGTCACCTGCTGATGTCTCAAGCAACTCATTTGCAAACGCCTTCCCGTATATCTGCGTGATCCTTTCCTTTATCGATGATGCCGGAGGCACTGACAGGGGCTCCTCGCCATCGATTCTAAGTACGAAGCCGATCTCGAAATGAGATAGCGCTTCGCAAGTCACTGCGTCGATTATATGATAATTCTCAGTAACATCTGATTTGAGAAATTTCCTGCGGGCCGGCGTATTAAAAAAAAGGTCCTTTATCTCAATCGTCGTACCAGTAGCCGGACATAACTTCTCGCTTCTGGTCTGGCCTCCTGCAATTTCCAGACAGAGACCATTTTCATTTGCGGCGGGTTCATCCTTGGCAGCGGTTATAAGTTTGACCTTCGACACAGCGGCTATAGAAGACAAGGCTTCGCCTCTGAAACCCATAGAGCGTATGCCTGCAAGATCTTCCTCACGGCTGATCTTGCTTGTAGCGTATCGTTCGAAAGCCATCAGGGCATCCTCGCGGCTCATGCCGCCGCCGTTGTCAGAAACTCTGATCAGCCGCTTGCCAGCGCTCACGATCGAAATTTCTATCCTTGTGCTATCGGCATCAATAGAATTTTCAATAAGCTCTTTAACGACAGAGGCCGGTCTTTCTACAACCTCTCCGGCAGCTATCTTATTCCTGAGCAAAACCGGAAGGACTTTAATCCTGTTCATCCTAGACAAGACCCCATTCCGTCAGCTCGCTTTTGATATAAGCATAATAGATCGGCGCCGCGATAACACCGGCCAACCCGAAAGCAGCTTCCATTACTATCATAGCTATCAGCAATTCCCACGCATGGGCGCGTATCTGGCTTCCGATTATTTTTGCATTAAGGAAATACTCGAGCTTATGAATGACGAGCAAAAACACAAGAGATGCAGCAGCTGCGGCGAGTGAGTTGCTCATGCTGACAACAACGATAGCCGAGTTTGAGATCACATTGCCAATGACAGGTAGAAGACCCATTATGAATGTAATAGCAATAAGAACCTTGATCAGCGGCATATGAACGCCGAAAATAGGCAGGGCTATCCCCAGGTATATCGTAGTGAACAAAGTATTGAGCACCGCGATCCGGATCTGTGCAAACACCACGGAACGAAAAGACCAGCTGAATTTAGAGGCGCGGTCAACCAGCGCGGCTGCAAAAGGCTTATTGTCTTCCGATGAATTTACTTGCCTTATAGCAAGTAATGCGCCGATCACCATCCCAACAAGAACATGAACCAGCATAAGACCGGCCTCCCTGCCTACAGTCCTCACTTCTGCAGCATGTTTCTGCAGCCACGATACCAGCCCCGTCCTTATTCCTTCCGGATCTCCCGGAAGGTATTCAATAACCCATGGAGGCAGTACCTCCCGGTATTGTTCAATAATCTCAGCCATTTTATTCATAAGGGCCGGGACATCCCCCGACTCGCCATGAAAGAAGACAATGCCTCCCCAGATCAATAGCGACAGCATGGCAATTATAGCCGTAGCAAGAAGAGCCACTACCACTATCCTTGCAAGCCTGCCACGGAGCTTTGCAATCTTCAGCGGCGGGGCCAGCAGATGTACCGATTCATATACAAAAAAACCTGATAGAAGAGCCGGCAGCAGGTGCAACTTGAGTATCAACAGCATTGCAGTGCCGGAACATACCAACGCTGCAATCTCAGGCCCTGTTATTTTTTGCTTTTCCAATTCCACTCCCATCAAACCTCCGGAAACTCTTAATCATTTTAGCTGCAGGAAATATATAAGACTTGCAGAAATAGTGAACCTCGGATCACATCTGAACCTTCGTCAATTCGTATTATAACCCTTTGGGGTTCCCCTTTAAAGGAGTTTATCCCTTACGGTTGATCATGGAGTAAAATAATAATATGCGAAACATAAAAATTCTGCTGCAGTATGACGGCACAAATTACCTCGGATGGCAGATTCAGCCTTCAGGCAGAACTATTCAAAGTTGCATTCAGAACTGTCTGCTGCGAATAACCGGCGAAAATATTAATGTTATTGCCGCCGGCAGAACTGATGCAGGAGTGCACGCAATCGGACAAACTGCTTGTTTTATGACTTGTTCACAGTTGAGCACATCGGTCCTGCAGAACGCACTAAACTCCCTTCTTCCCAGTGACGTACGCATTACAGAAATTTCTGAAGTTGACAGTTCTTTCCATGCGCGCTATTCTGCCAGGAAGAAATCTTACGTATACCTTTTAACGATGGACAGAAATGTATCTCCGTTTATATATCGATATGTCTGGAGAATACCCTATAATTTGGATGCGCCGGCAATGAGGTCTGCTCTATCATACATAACCGGTACACATGACTTCTCCGCGTTTCGCGGCAGCGGCTGTGGAGCCAGGACAACTGTACGCACATTACATACAGCATCATTGGTTGAGATGAATGCAATAGAAGTTACAACTATTCAACATAGCGGTTCCTTCATGAAATTCCGTTTTGAGGGCGATGCATTCCTGAGGCATATGGTTAGAAACCTGGTTGGGACAATAGTTGAAGTAGGCAGAGGGAAACTCAAGGCAGAGGATATGACACGAATACTTGAGAGCAAAGATAGAAAATGTGCCGGTATGACTGCTCCTGCCAATGGTCTGTTTCTCGAAAACATCACATACTGAATAAATTGTCAATAGCGAGCACATTCCGTAACTGTTTTCTATTTGCTCCCGACTGACACAGTCCTTGAACTTGTCGGCGACAAACCCTTACACCAAGAAATCAGCATTTTCTCTTGACAGTTGTCCGATAGTCGGGGTATAAAAAGGTAATTCTATGGTAAGCGACTCGTGTTAGGCAGAAAGCTCGATAACATCATTACAAAAGTAATATTAATCCGCTTATTATAATAGGATAAATCAGTTAGCTGTATAGATATAGGAATTATAGTGAATTGCTGAGAATGAAAATTACCAGGGTTATCGAGTTAACTATTAATAACTGGTTGCGGGCGGCATGACAGAGGAGATCGTGGAAACTATTGAAATCGTACGTCTAGAGACTGCGCCGAAGGCAGACATTGAAGCGATGTTGGAAGGACATGTCTTTCACGTCACGAAGCTGGCTTACTGGGAATCGATTCTTATGACAGGAGGTTTGGAGCCGAATACCGACTATTCCTTTCCGACTACTTTCGGCTCTTCCAGCAATTCGTTCTTTCGGAACTTGGGATGCATATCCGTGTTTGACTATCGAACACCACCAACGGTAGAAACGAAAGACGTTAGGTACCGCTGTTACCCGCTCCAAGCAGCCGAACCCGGCACCGATGGCATAGTGATCATGATCTTCAATCCATCGATCTATGACGCCCTGATACCTTGGACGACATGGAAAGAGCACGGTGACCTGAAGCAGATGGTGGTGCCGTACATCGAGGCTGGTCATCCAGGGCCGATCAGCACCGACAAAATCGACAAGCTGATCTACGTCCGGTTTGAGGAGGACCCTAATTCGTTTGCTGCCATACTTAAAAGGTCACGTCAAAATGCGGGCTAGCAAGCGCGTCCAGCTAACTCGGCCACAGACGCGGCCTCGTAGCTGACTGCCGCGTTGTATTTAAGGGAAGTATAGGAAACCATATGGGTCTGAGAATAGTAATCGGGATAATGGTGCTTGGATTTGCACTTCAAATGTCGAGAAACACTTATCGAGACATAAGAAGAACCAAAAGCGAAAATGCGACCCGATATCTGTACGGCATGAAGGTAGACATGTGGAAGGAGCCTTTATCGAAAGGGAATCGAGTCTTTTTTTCACTTGTTGCCATACCTCTCAATCTGCTGTTGTATTTATTTGCTGCTGTTGTTTTATTCAATATAGACCTTTCTACTCTTTTGCCTTTTCTTTCGAGAAAGTAGTGCACCTTGGCTTCTTGAAATGCTTGACAATGTGTAGCCATTTGGCTACAATAGACTATGATAGAGATTCGCAAAACAGACATCTATGCGCATTGGCTTGATAGTTTGCGAGATATTCGGGCACGTGCGCGTGTGCAGGCGCGCGTCGAACGCCTAGCCTTTGGCAATACGGGAGATGTAAAACCGGTTGGCGAAGGCGTCTCTGAAATGCGGATCGACTACGGCCCCGGATATCGTGTGTATTACACGATGCGCGGTCAAACATTGAAATTCTATTGGCCGGTGGCGATAAACGATCTCAGGCCACTGACATTAAGACAGCATTGCGCTTAGCACGCAATTTGTAGGAGGAAGTTATGAGCAAGACTAAAGCTAAAACCAAAACAACTCGCTACGACGTGGCAGAGCATCTTCGTAACCCAGAAGAAATGGCCGCCTATCTTGAGGCATGTTTTGAGGAAGCAAATGGCGACGCTGCCTTTATCGCCAAAGCACTCGGAGATATTGCCCGTGCAAAGGGTATGGCTCAGGTCGCACGCGATGCGGGTTTGTCCCGAGAGAGTCTTTACAAAGCGCTCTCCGGCGAACGAAGTCCCGGCTTTGACACCATTCTCAAGGTCATGGATGCGCTCGGCTTGAAATTGCATGCCACTACATCTCATGGCTAATCTGGGTTACAACCACGCGCTCGACATCGACTCGCCAAAAAGCGGCGAGTCAGCGCCGCATTCCCCTCTGCTACGCTCAGTTTGTTTCCAGAAAGAAACTACTGATCCATTCCTGACAGTGATCATGTTTCGTAGCCCTATTTTCACAGGAAAGGCATGACAGAGGAGTATCACAAGCGCGCATTTGTAATAATGCTATCTGCCTAAATGGATTTTGCCAGATTCGGATAAAAATGCGAAAAGGCTGAGTATTCCAAAAAAACAAAAGAACAGCACAATCCAACAAAAGCTAACAGTTTTAAATTGGCCCAAGTATCTTCGAAGAGCTGTCCGCGAATCCAGTCTAACCACCGTGGAGTTATCCAGAAATATAGACATTCAACAAAATCATCCCAATCTTCAAAGATAATTTTCCATAGCCCCCAATACATGGGAATTCCGACGACGATAAGAATCGCCAATAAATGAAAATTAATCACAAATAGCCACTCTATGTTCTCTCATCAATCCGATTGATCATTAATTTAACCATTCGGGTTGTGAGAAGGCAAGGAGGTTAAGCGGAAGCTCAACATTCTGGAGTTGGGCAATTGATGCTATAGTTTGTTCGACACCGATGAGGAACTAGTAACGGCTCCCCATTCTCAGATCGAGTTATCTTCCTTTTCCAGCTTTTCCTTCATCTCCCGCTCTTCCTGACAGTCCCTGCAAAAAATAGCGAAAGGAAGTATATTAAGCCTTTCCTCACTGATCTCGTCGCCGCACTCATCACATATGCCATAAGTGCCTTCGCTGATCTTTCTAAGCGCGGTATCTATTTTAAGCAGTGTTTCTCTATGTGTGCTCAGTTGTCTTAAGTTGATATCTTCTGCCAGGTCCACGACCGAGAGGTCTCCGTCATCAAGTACTGTTTCGACGAGCTGCTTTTTCTCGCCCGATACATACTTTCTTATCTCGGATTTGCTTTCTTTGACAATATCCTCTCGCTTCTGAATCAGCGCTTTTCTCAGTCTTTCCCTGCGTGTCTCGTCACTTTCCGGCTTTTCTTTCTTGGAAACTTTTTTTACCATAATAGCGCTCCTCGGCACAAATAAGGGAGCCGCGCTGAACATATTTACGCACGACTGCCTTGCCTCCTATTTTTCTGCGGCAGCGACTTCCTCTTTGTGGATCTCTACAATGCTTCTTATCTTCATACCGGCCTGTTCCAGCGCCTTCTGGATGTCGCTCATCTTTACATCCGTAACTTTCACTACGAAACTAGAGTTCACAGACATGCTAGACCTCCATTATTTCCTTTTCCTTGTGCTGGAGCACTTCCTCAACTTTTTGGACATATGAATCGGTCAGCTTCTGAATCTCTTCCTGAAACCTCTTTACGTCATCCTCACTAATATGCTGTTCCTTCTCCTTCTTTTTGAGTCCTTCTAAAATATCTCGCCGTATGTTTCTAACGGCCACTCTCGCTTCCTCTGACCTTTTCTTCACAACTTTGACGAGTTGCTTTCTACGCTCTTCCGTCAGCTGCGGAATATTAATGCGTATAGTTTTACCATCATTGCCGGGAGTAAGCCCTAAATCCGACTTCAATATGGCCTTCTCGATATCAGTGATAAGCCTCTGCTCCCACGGCTGAATCGTTATCTGCCTGCTCTCGGGAATGCCCAATGTAGCAACCTGGCTTATATGTGTAGGTGTGCCATAATAATCGATTTTGATGCTATCGAGCAGGCTTAGGGAAGCTCTTCCGGTTCTTATTGAACCAAAGTCCTTTTTCAGTGACTCTATTGCTCCGGTCATTCTGTCAGTCGCTTCTTTCTTAAGTGCCTGCATTTTTCACCCCGTCGGCAAACGATCCGGCGATCAGCGATCGCCCTTGATTACCTTAGTGCCAATCCTTCGTCCCATCATAAGTTTCCTAATATTATCTGTTTTTTTGATATCAAAAACAACTATTGGGAGATTGTTATCCATGCAAAGACTAATAGCGGTAGAATCCATAACTTTAAGGTTCTGCTTTATCACGTCTAAGTATGAAATAACATCATATTTCTTTGCAGAAGGGTCTTTCACAGGATCGGCATTATACACGCCGTCAACCTTAGTGCCCTTGAGAATCACCTCAGCGCCTATTTCCATAGCTCTGAGCGCTGCGGCAGTATCAGTAGTAAAATACGGATTTCCAGTTCCAGCGGCAAATATTACTATTCTGCCCTTCTCTAAATGACGCACTGCCTTGCGCCGTATGTAGGGCTCAGCCAGTTCGCGCATTTCTATAGCAGACTGGACCCGCGTCTGGAGGCCAAGCCTTTCAAGGGAGTTCTGCAGAGCAAGTGCATTGATTACAGTGGCAAGCATTCCCATATAATCTGCCGAAGCCCGCTCCATGCCTTTAACAGAAGCTTCTACACCCCTGAAGATATTACCTCCGCCGATGACGACAGAAATCTGGATGCCCATATCATAGACTTTCTTGATTTCGGCAGCCATGAATTGAACTGTCTCAGGGTCAAGCCCATACGCTTTGTCTCCCATAAGGGCTTCCCCGCTAAGCTTCAGCAGGATCTTCTTGTAAATCGGCTTTGCACTCGGGTCCTTCTTCCTCAAGGAAAATCTCCTCTAAAACAGTATCAGCACGACTCGTTCTTAGCCATGCCCTCGCCCAGCTGGAATCTCGCAAATCTCCTGACTACAATATTCTCTCCGAGCTTCGCAATCTTTTCAGTAATGATATCCTTGACCTTCTTCTTGCCGTCAGGGTCCTTAATGAAGATCTGTTCCAGAAGGCACATGTCGCTAAAGAATTTATCGAGCTTGCCTTCAATTATCTTTTCAACGACCTGAGGTGGCTTGTTGGTCACCTGCGCCCGGTATATCTCCTTTTCCCTCTCTATGGTTTCGGCAGACACATCTTCCTTGGAAATGTAGGGCGGGTTAGCCGCAGCTATATGCATAGCAATATCTTTAACCAATTCTCTGAAATCGTCCGTCCTCGCAACAAAGTCAGTTTCGCAGTTAACCTCGACCATAACGCCAAGTTTGTCCATGTGTATGTATGAGCCTATCAACCCTTCAGTAGCTGACCGGCTCGCCTTCTTGGCAGCAGAAGCAAGGCCCTTCTGGCGAAGATAATCGATTGCTTTTTCCATGTCTCCGCCACTCTCAGATAGAGCGCGCTTGCAATCCATGAGTCCAGCTCCAGTTTTTTCTCTCAGCTCCTTAACCATTTCAGCGCTGATGTTCATTATGCCTTTTCCTCCATACCTGCAGCAGCTGCTTCTCTTTCATCGCTGGCAGCTTTATCTTTGGCTGCTGCATTTTCGGCTGTCTCTTGGGCCTTCTTGGAAAGCGTGCCCTTCCCCTCAATAACAGCGGATGCCATCTTAGAGGAAATAAGCTTGATAGCTCTAATCGCATCATCATTGCCGGGTATTACATAATCGGCGTCATCAGGGTCGCAGTTTGTATCAACAACGGCCACAATAGGGATGGAAAGCCTCTTGGCCTCTTCCACAGCAATATTTTCCTTGCGCGGATCAATGATGAAAACCGCAGACGGCACATTCTTCATCTCTTTTATGCCGCAGAGGTTCTTTTCCAGCTTCTCGCGCTCTTTTTCCAACTCTGATACTTCTTTTTTGGTCAATACGTTATATGTACCATCAGACTTCATGTTCTCAATCTTCTTGAGCCTTTCGATGCTTTTCTTGACTGTGGTAAAGTTTGTAAGCATGCCGCCCAGCCATCTATTTGTTACATAATAGGACCCCGCTTTTTTTGCTTCTTCGGTCACGGCATCCTGAGCCTGTTTCTTCGTGCCCACAAAAAGGACATCGCCGCCGGAAGTCGCTATAGTTCTGAGGAAATTATAAGCTTCTTCAACGCCTTTCAATGTCTTCTGCAGATCAACGATATGGATACCATTCCTCTCTCCGAAAATATATTTCTTCATCTTCGGATTCCACCTCTTCACTTGATGCCCGAAATGAGCTCCTGACTCCAGAAGTTCCTTCATAGTTACAACTGCCATCTTTGCTCCTCCTGTCTGCTCTGGTTTTTTCCTCCGCCCTATTCCCCGAACCAGCCGAATCGGCCGAACCATCGAGGCATCATAACGGACGTGTGTTTTTAAGCTAAAAAGTTTATCATTATTTCTATATATTTATCAAGCAGTAACGCAATACATTCTTATGCCGTAACCAGAAAACGGAAAAACCTTAGCGGCCTTCAGTCCAGAAGCGGTAACTGCTGCTTATTATAATTTTTGTTGGGATTATAAATGCGCACAGAATTTTTTGTAAGCTTTGCGGAATAAAGGGCGCTGTCAGCAGCGCTATACAGTTCTTTATAATCTCTAACCCTGGCAGTTTTAGAATTGACAATCCCTATACTTACAGTGGGAATATGCTTCAGCATGCCCAGATAATGCCTGGCAAATCTCTCCTGCAATCTCAGGGCAAAATTATAGGCGCCTTCCGTATCGGATTCCAGCAGCATATAACCAAATTCATCTCCCCCAAGCCTGCACGCTACATCTCCCTTTCTTCCTATCTGTTTGAGCATCTTTGACAGCACGCGGATTACTTTATCCCCCATCACATGGCCGTATGTATCATTAATGGGTTTCAGATTATCGATATCTATAAACAAAAGCGAGAATTGGGCTTCATACCTTTTAGACTTCAGGAATTCCTCCTCCAGCCTTTTGAAAAAGAAACGACGATTAAAAATGCCTGTCAGGGGATCGATCAAGGCTATCTTTCGAAGCTGTTTGTTTTTCTTTACAAGTTCTGATGTTTTCTTATCAACCTCGGCCTTCAGTGCAGCGTTCCAGCCGGCAAAGCTGCTATAGAGCCGCGATAATGTGATAACCTGACCGACAAAATCAGCAAGCAGGACCATCAGGGTTTCCATATGGGATGTATAAGCTTCGTTATACAGCGGATGACTGAAATTTATGACGCCGATTATTTCATCTTCAGCCCGGATGGGAACAGATAACATCGATGTAATCTTGACATTGGTTTCGATATTTAGATATTTGTCACTGGCAGAAACGTCTGCCACATAAATGGGACGGCCGCTTGTAAACGCTGTTCCAGCAATCCCGGAACCAGCGTCCATTATTGTGCCGGTTTTCCAGCTTCCGCCATTATGTTTATCGCCCTTGCCACTGCCTGCAATGAGGATCAATTTCTCGGCACTGTCGTCCTTCAGCATAATCGAGCAATTTTCAAAATCAAGCTCACCTGAAAAAATATCGACTATGTCGCGGCAAAGGCCTTCGAGTTCGCGTTGTCTCTTGCCCAGTGCGCTAACCCGTATCATAGCAGAGATTATTCTTATGACCTTCTCATAGAATTCATCTTCGCTATGCAGCAAATCGGACGGACCGGTCAAGGAATCAGTCACAGACGCTCTCTCGCATTCTGCATTTATAAATTTTGATCTATTATTATAAACGAAACTATTCGATTATGCCGAAATTCAGATCAAAAACTCTTGTAGCGCTTGCCTGGAATCCATATTTTTATTGTAAGGAGCCCTGCAAGAAAACCTCCAACATGAGCAAACCACGCAACGCCGCCATGCTGAACGCCGGGTTCGCTGCCAAATCCGTTTAGAAACTGCAAAACTGCCCATAAGCCTATTACTATGACAGCAGGAATTCTTGATATCCAGATAAGCCCGAAAAAGACCAGAGTCATAACACGTGCCGCGGGAAAGAGAACTATATAAGCTCCAAGAACCCCGGATATGGCACCGCTTGCTCCAATCATCGGAAGCACAGAGTCAGGTCCGCTGAAGGCAAAGATATAGGCTGCAACAAAGCCTGAAAAAAGGTAAAAGATCGCAAACCTGACATGCCCCAGTGCATCTTCAATATTATCTCCAAAAATCCAGAGATAGAGCATGTTTCCACCCAGATGCAGTATGTTGCCATGCAAAAACATTGATGTAACAATACTTGCAAACGGGCTTATCGGCTGATAAACTTCGCGCACAGAAGCAAAAGAAGTTAGATTTACCGGTATCGCCCCATAAAACTGGGCAATCTGGGACTCATCAAGAGGCGATATCGCCTCCCAGATAAAAACCACGCAGTTAAGAAATATAAGAATTATAGTTACATAAGGTGTTGTTTCAGACTTGTTTTCATCTTTAAGTGGGATCATTTGTCAATTTGAATAATAGGATTTTTGTTGATATTTCCGCAAGAAGAAAAAAAGGCGGGCACTGAGGCCCGCCTATGAAGGAGAGATTATCTAGCCAAGAATCGCCTTCAAATCCTGCTCAGGTGTTGTAATCGGCTTAATGTTGAAATTGTCTACAAGCACCTTCAGGACATTAGGTGTAATAAAGGCCGGCAGAGCGGGGCCGAGGCGGATATCCTTGATGCCGAGATACAGCAGCGTCAGCAGAATGGCAACCGCCTTCTGCTCGTACCATGAAAGCACAAGGGACAGCGGCAGGTCGTTTACGCCGACCTTGAACGCTTCTGCAAGCGCGACAGCGATCTTGACCGCTGAATAAGCGTCATTGCATTGTCCTACATCCAATAGCCTCGGTATGCCGCCAATATCGCCAAGCTCCTTGTCGAAGAAGCGGAACTTGCCGCAGGCCAGAGTCAGGACTATCGTGTCTTTCGGTGTCTTTTCCACAAACTCGCTATAGTAGTTGCGGCCCGGCTTGGCGCCGTCGCAGCCGCCGACAAGAAAGAAATGGCGGATTTGCTTGTTCTTCACAGCCTCGATCACTGTGCCGGCAACGCTCAAAACGGTGTTCCTTCCGAATCCAACCGTGACCGATTTACCCTCTGCGTCCTCTGCAAAGCCCGGCAGCTGCAATGCTCTTTCAATTACTGCAGAGAAATTGCGGTCGCTTATATGCTTGATTCCGGGCCATCCGACCAGGCCGCAGGTAAAAATATTATCCTTATATGAATCCTGAGGCTTTTGCAGGCAGTTTGTGGTCATAAGTATTGCGCCAGGGAACTGGGGGAACTCTTTATGCTGGTTCTGCCATGCCGTCCCGAAATGGCCATAAAAGTGTGGGTACTTTTTCAGCCCGGGATATGCATGTGTCGGCAGCATTTCACCGTGTGTGTAAATGTTGATCCCCTTGCCTACAGTCTGCTTCAGAAGCTCTTCCAGGTCCTTAAGATCATGGCCTGACACGAGAATGGCCTTGCCCTTCTTGTGTCCAAGCGGCACCTTTGTAGGTACTGGATGGCCGTATGTCCCGGTATTGCCCGCATCGAGCAGTTCCATCGTGCGCAGGTTGATCTCGCCGCATTTCAGGACTAGCCCAACCCATTCATTCACGCCCAATCCCTTGTTCAAAGTGGCCGCGAGGGCTTCATGAATATAGGCGTATACTTTGTCGTCTTCCTGTCCGAGTATCTGAGCATGGTCCGCATACGCTGCGACGCCTTTAATACCATAGATCATAGTCTGCTGCAGCGAATGGATATCCGGATCTATGTCAGCATATGACTTTATACCGACATCTTCACCCTGCTTTGCAAGTCCGGCAAGATCAGCAGCAGGCTTGAATGTTGCGGTGCCATCAGTGAATTCTACGTTCTTCCCGGCTGCCTTGAGTTTTGACTTGATCGCCTCCCGATGGCCCACGCACTCATTGATGAGAGCGACAAAGCGAGCCGGATCGAAGTCAACATTTGTAAGCGTCGAAAAAAGAGATTTTGTTGTGAATATGTTTACCGCATTGTCTAAAACATCCGCCTTTCTCGCCTCAACCGCGTATTGAGAAAGGCCCTTAAGGGCATAGACCAGAAGGTCCTGAAGCGCTGCGACATCGGGCTGCTTACCGCAAACCCCTATTTTTGTGCACCCGGTACCCTGTGCTGTTTGTTCACACTGATAACAAAACATTGTAAATCCTCCCTTTGTTTTATTTGAAGCGTTGATTCAGTATAACGATTTAAATAATCGACCGATATGATTTAAGTCATAATCAGAAAAAAAGTTTAGAAAGCAGCATTCGAAGGTTCTGGATGCACAAAGATATTAGTGCAAGACAGTTGGGAAATTACTAAAGATGCAGAAAAGATATGCTTCCGGGGCTATTTCATAAACGGCGACAGCAGCTTACAGACAACCCATGCAAGGGCAGCGCAGGCAGGAATAGTTATTATCCATGCGGCTACAATGTTTCCCCCTACAGTCCAGCGAACAGCAGAAACACGTTTGGATGCGACAACCCCCATGATGGAGGCCGAAACTATATGCGTAGTAGAAAGTGGCATGCCGATTCGAGAAGCAATCTCAATGACTGTGGCAGCAATAGTATCGGCAGCAAACCCATTGATCGGCCTTAACTGAGCAAGCTTAATACCTAATGTCTTAATGATCCGCCATCCTCCCACTGCCGTACCCATCGACATGGCAAATGCACACACCACTATAACCCATAGTGGCACTTCAAAGCTTGAGAGATGATAGTAGCTGACCAAAGCCATTGTGATAATACCCATGGTTTTCTGTGCATCATTGTTTCCGTGACTAAAGGCAATATAGGCAGCTGACAAAATCTGAAATCTTTTAAATAAATTATTCACAAAAGAAGGTGAGTGATTGCAGAAGACTCGAGCCAGCAAGAGCATAAGCAATAGTCCGCATCCAAAGCCCACAAGAGGCGAGACAAGAAGTCCTATCAGCACCTTATAGACTCCGGCAGCAATAATAACCCTCGTTCCGGAAGTAGCAATCGCAGCCCCTACAAGGCTGGACAAGACTGCATGGCTGGACGATGTAGGAAGTCCAAAATACCACGTGATAAGGTCCCAGATTATTGCAGATACCAGCGCAGAGAATACCGTGAGCTGTGTCACCCCTCCTGCATCGACAAGGCCGGCGCCAACGGTTTTGGCAACAGCTGTTCCCGACAGAGCTCCAATGAGATTTAACACCGCCGCCATCATTATAGCCGTTCTGGGAGAAAGGACTCTCGTCGAGATCGAATTGGCTATAGCATTTGCTGTATCGTGAAAGCCATTGATGAAATCAAAGAATACTGCGAGAATTATGACACAGACAAGCAGAAGAAAAGAATCATGCATATTTCAGGACAATCGCTTCAAGGATGTTTGCAACATCCTCGCAGGCGTCCGCAGCGCTTTCAAGATATTCGTACACTTCCTTCCACTTGATGATTTCAATGGGATCTTTGACCTCAGAGAACAACCTGACAAGGGCATCTCTATACAATCTGTCTATTCTGTTTTCAAGCCTGTTAATCTCAATGCAATATTCCTGAACAAATGAGTACTTCTTATCTCTGAGGGCAATGACCGCTTTGCTGACTGTCTCGGTTGTGGTCAGAATCTCTTTAGCCATGTCAATTGCTTCTTTAGTGGGCACTGAAAGCCTGAACAAGTTAAATCTTTCTACACAAGCCCAAATCATATCAATAATATCGTCGATCTTGGTAGCAAGGGCATGAAGGTCTTCGCGATCTATTGGAGTGATGAAAGTTTTATTGAGCTTTTTGATGATGTCGTGCGTCATCATATCGCCTTCTTTTTCGGAATCGCGAATCTCCTTTGATATCATTTCGAGATTGTCCATATCCTGAAGTACGGCGACGAGCAGCGAGGCAGACTTGATCACGTTCCTAGAAGCATGATCAAAAAGCTCAAAAAAGTCGATTGATTTTGGAAAAAGAAATTTCATTACTTTCCGCCGATTAGATTAATGTATGTTTCAAGCTGTTGTCAACGACATTTTTGAACTATCAAATAAGGTCATTTCTGAATAATAAGCCTGACCTTTGTCCCCTTGCCTATAACACTTTCTACGGCCATATCCCAGTTATGCGCCTTTGCAAGATGCTTTACTATTGCAAGGCCTAAGCCGGTACCACCCATTTCGCGTGAGCGCGCCCTGTCAACACGGTAGAAACGTTCCCCAAGCCTGGACAGGTGGCCAGGAGGGACTCCGACGCCAGTGTCTTGTACAAATATGGCCTGAGTGCTGCCGGCCATCTCAATCCCTACGGTAACTCCGCCTGTTTCACTAAATTTGATCCCATTATCCACAAGGTTAAGGAGGATCTGTACAAGCCGGTCGCGGTCAGCATGAATGAACGCCAAGTTCTGGGGAAAGTCTTTTTTTAGATATAGCCCTTTCTTGTCTGCCTTATCCTTCAAAATTGCGAATGCCGCATCAACGGCTTCATCGAGACTTATTTCCGACTTGGTCACGATTATATCTCCAAGTTCAATCCTTGAAAGGGTAAGAAGATCATCTACCAGGCTATTGAGTCTTTCGCTGTGATTCTTGATCATGCTGAGGAACCGTATCGCATTTTCCTTATCTTCGATTGCCCCATCAAGCAATGTTTCAGCAAATCCCTTTAGTGCAGTAATAGGCGTCTTGATCTCGTGGGAAACATTCGCCACAAAATCCTTTCTCATTTCCTCAAGAAGCTTCAGCCGCGTAATATCGTGGAGTGATATTACAGTGCCGCGTACCGAATCACCGGCATAAATGGGAACAGCGGTTGCGATAAGATAGAGATCCTTGTCTGATCTTGAAACAGTAATTTCAGCCGATGTAATTTCCCACGTATCCATTGTCCTGTTGAATAATGCAAGCACTTCAGCGTTGCGCATAACTTCTATTATTTGCTTTTTCTCTATGTCCTCGCTGATCCGGAGCAGCTTCCTGAAAGCCCTGTTGGCAAGCACCACCCTGCCGTGGATGTCAACCATGAGCACTCCGTCTGACATGCCCCTGAGAATGGCTTCGAGTCTCTCTCTTTCCTGCTCTGCAATGTCGCGCCGCTCCCTGGTAAGATCCATAACAGAAACAATATCACGTGCTATGCGGTCGAGGGTTTTATTGGCCATCTTGTGTGATCGTGCCTCAGGATTGCCTGAAGAAAGCTCCTTAAGCAGGCTGCCGAATTCGCGTATAGCAACTGTCGTGCGTATGATATAAACGATAAGCGCAACTACCGCCAGCGACAGCGCAATAATAATGATCGTATTCACTTACTTCTCCACATAATAGCCGACCCCTCGCATTGTCTTAATATAAGCCGGATCATTTGGGTCCTCTTCGATCTTGGCGCGCAGACGGCGGATATGGACATCCACAGTTCTGGGCTCCACGTAAACATCGCTGCCCCAAACCATATCCAGCAGCTGTTCTCGGTTGAATATCTTTTTCGGCCTTTCAGCCAGGAAGAGAAGCAGCTTGAATTCTGTTGCGCTCAGCTTTATTTGACGCATTCCCATAAGCACTGTAAAGCGTTCCTTGTCGATAGTAAGATCTCTTATTTTCAGGATGTTCTCACTTTCATATATATCCGATGCAGCATCAGCTGACTGTTCTGATCTTCTCAAGATAGCCCTTGCCCGCGCAACAAGTTCACGGGGGCTAAACGGTTTGGTTATGTAATCGTCGGCTCCGACTTCCAAGCCCAGTATCTTGTCTATCTCTTCACCCTTGGCTGTGAGCATAACGATTGGTACTCGAGAAGTATCCGGATTGCTGCGAACCATCTTGCATAGCTCAATACCCTGTATCCCCGGAAGCATCAGGTCAAGAAATATCAGATCATACTTTTGGCTATCGATCATCTTCAGTCCCTGTTCGCCATCATGTGCCGAATCTACATCAAACCCTTCTTTTCTAAGGTTGTATGCTACAAGTTCCACGATATCTTTTTCGTCATCTATGACCAGCACTCGCTTCATGCCTTTAGCATTTCTCCAATGTCTTCAGTTCTGATGCCTTTCTGCAGTATGACTTTACCGATGTTTTCCGGAAGCACAAAGATCATCTTACCTGCAACCGCCTTCTTGTCACGGTGCATATGAGCGAGTAAATTCGCTGCATTCAGATCAACAGGGAGTTTGCATGGCAATCCAAAATCAGCAACAAGTTTCTCAATGCGCCGGCATTGTGACATATCTAACAATTTCAGAGTTACGGCAAGCTTCGCCTCAAGGCACATGCCGAGTCCGACCGCTTCGCCATGCAAATAGCGGGCATACCTGGTTTCCGTCTCGATAGCGTGGCCGAAGGTGTGGCCGAAATTCAGAATAGCCCGCATGCCCGATTCCCGTTCGTCCTGCGATACCACCTCTGCCTTAATCTCGCAGGAGCGCCGGATGATAAAGCTCAGTGCTTCAGGTTTCAATCCGAGAATATCGTCCTTGCTTCTGCTCATATAGTCGAAAAATGTCCTGTCCCATATGATTCCGTATTTGATAACCTCTGAGACTCCGCACAGAATCTCTCTCTCCGGCAAAGTGCTGAGTGTTTCAGGGTCGATCCAGACAAGCCTGGGCTGATAGAACGTCCCTATCATATTCTTGCCAAGGTAATGATTCACTCCCGTCTTGCCACCGACAGAACTGTCAACCTGTGCCAGAAGAGTAGTCGGAACCTGCACGAAATGAATCCCACGCATATATAGAGACGCGGCAAAACCAGTGATATCGCCGATAACGCCACCACCCAGCGCAACAATACAGGAATTCCTGTCCAATCCTTTTTTCAACAGCTCTGTCAAAATATAATTCGACCACTGGTAATCCTTGTATTCTTCTCCATCAGGCACCAACACGGAAAAACATTTGAATCCTGCTTCCCGTATTGAATCCAGCACCTGCTGTCCATAGATAGCAAACACCGTTGGATTGCTGATGATTCCCACTGTCGGAGAAAATCCAAAGGTCTTCAGCTGAGCTCCGAGGCCCGAAAGAATGCCGGCGCCAATTACGATTTCATAGCTTCTGCGTCCGAGCTCAACCTTAACATTTTCCATATGCAGTCCTCAGTGCATTAGTCATTATGCCTTTTGCGCCACTCTTTCAATTATCTCGCCCGCCACCTCGGACGGAGTTTTTTTCTCCGTGTCAACAGACACGTCAGCCTTTTCATAACAGTGCCGCCTCGAGGCAAGCAGCTCCTTTATCTTTTCAAGCGGATCATCGACTTTCAGGAGCGGCCTGTCATCATTTCTTTTTATGCGATGAAATATCGTTTCAGCAGACGCAGTCAGGCAGACAATTATGCCGTTTGTTCTCAAGCAGTCAATGTTTTCCTGCCGAAGAACCGCTCCGCCGCCTGTGGATATGATTACTCTGTCACCACTCGAAAGCCTTTTAATCATTTCGCTTTCTATGTCCCTGAAAGCAGGCTCACCGAGCCGGCTGAAGATATCAGAAATCTTCATGTGCTGCTCTTTTTCGATCTCGTCATCCACATCGACCAGAGCGTAACCCAGCCGCCTGGCTAAAAGACGCCCGACCTCTGTTTTACCCGTGCCCATGAAGCCTGTCAGGACAATATTCTTCGTCATTTCGTGCACAACCCTTTGCTGCTGTTTTTAAAACATCCTGTGCTAATATAATGCATGAGACGCTACTATTATACTAAAATGGCCGTCATTATTTTCCTCATTCTCTTCATTACTTCCCCCATCTATGCGCTGTCGGATACTCCGCACCTCGTAACATCAGTTCATGACGGTGATACAGTAAGTATTAAGGTGAAAAGTTTTGCAGGTATTCCTACCAAAATTGAGCGCGTCAGACTTATAGGCATAGATGCTCCCGAACTTTCCCAAGAGCCATGGGGACGAAGAGCCAAGAAACATCTCAAAGACCTTCTAAGCAAAAGCGACTGGATTGTCCATGTGGAGCTTGATGTAGAGCAGCGGGATCGTTACGGACGCATTCTCGGATATCTCTGGAACAGGCGAACTCATGCTTTAATCAATGAGCAGATGCTGGAAAACGGCTATGCAGTGCTTTATACCGTTCCTCCGAATGTGAAGTACTCTGAAAGGTTCACCGGTGCGCAACAGAGGGCTTATTCAAGGCATCTTGGAATTTGGGGCAGAAGCGGACTCAAAGAATATCCGTCACAGTGGCGAAATGAACATCCCTCGTATCATTAGGCTTGCAATAAAATGCAAGCTATTTGCACATAAGTTATCAGCAAAACGATTTCATTTTTCGTTCTTGCCCTTGTCCCCAAACAGGTCTTTAAGAATGCCACTGCGGAGTGCCAGAATTATGCCCACTATTGCCAAGACAAGAACGAACAGCACCTTGGTAACCTTAAGCGCCATCATGACAAGCAGCACAGCAAGAATAATCAGATAATTCATATTCGTGAGGCCTGCCTCGCAACCCTTAGTGCCTCTTTGATTATAATCGCCAGGACTAGAGTAAATGAGGCCAGAAAAGGCACTGGTTTAATGATCCTGAAGAAATACTGGAGAGCCAGCAGAAATGTAAATATCAACAGAATCTTAAGGATACTTATACCCATAATGGCTGCTTGCGCAATATGAGTATCGAGGAAACTGCGAACTGCCCATGCCATCGCCCGAAAGCTTAGCAGGCTGATTAAGCCCCCAAGAATGATGTTAAAGGAAAACATCCAATCGGTAAAATAGAAGGCGATAATTGCCAGAATTGGGATAATGATAAAAGTGTATTTAGTGCTCTTTTGAATCATCGGTGGAATCATTTCTTCCACTTGCATCCCCTCCCTGTTTCTTTGCTACCCTGAACAGTTCCCTGAATCCAGCAATTATGCCCATGCCTAGAAATACAAATTTTAAATATGACGTGCCAAACAGCCTGTCGAGTCCATATCCCATAAAAAACCCGACTATGATTGAAAGAACAAACTGAATGCCGACTGTACTGGCTTCAAAAAGCTGCCCAAATACCGATTTTTCATTATTTTTCTGCACGATCCAATCCCTCAGGTTTTCGTAGTCTGATGATACAAGTTCCTGAAGTAGAATTGCAATCAGCCATTCTATAGAGACTCTTAGCCCCTATGCAATGCAAGGCGGGCAGTTCAGTGAGTCTTGCCTACTCAGTGCTGATATGTCACTGGATGAGTGTGACCGCTTCACTTTAATTGTCCCAGGCAACTGCGGCTCAACAACTGGCATACTAACAACGACTCATAAACTCTGGCGACATCTCGGTGCAACTCTGCCCGCTGATACTACCTGCTTATTTGTTTCATGGTATCGAATGCAGCCCTTATCGTTATCTCTATATCAAATTTGGAATGAGCCAGGGATATAAATCCTGCTTCAAATTGCGACGGAGCCATGTATATGCCACGTTCCAGCATACCGTGAAAGAACCTCGAAAAAAGTTCAGCATCGGCAAGTTTGGCTGTCTTGTAATTTACGACTTCAGCTTCCGTAAAATAAGAGCAAAACATGCTGCCGGCTCGGTAGAATTTTGTCGGAACGCCGGTCTTTTGTGACGCATATCTAAGCCCTGCTTCGAGCTGCTGCATTCTAGACTCCAGCGTCTTATACGTTCCATGTTTCATTAATATCTTAAGAGTTTCAATGCCTGCTGTCATTGCCAGCGGATTACCCGAAAGTGTGCCGGCTTGGTAAACGGGTCCTTCCGGAGACACCAAAGCCATTATCTCTTTTTTACCGCCGTACGCGCCTACGGGCAATCCACCGCCTATGACCTTGCCTAAACATGTCAGGTCTGGCCGGATGCCATAGTATGCCTGGGCGCCCCCAAGTGATACTCTGAACCCTGTCATGACTTCATCAAATATGAGGACAATTCCGTGTTTTTTTGTTTCCCTTCTTAGTGAATCAAGAAAGCCTTTCGCAGGTAAAACACACCCAATGTTTCCAACTACTGGTTCTATGATGACACACGCTATAGACTTCCAGTCGCTTGAGATGACTTTTCTGACCAATGAGATATCATTAAGAGGAAGCGTAATTGTATTTTTTGCATACGACTTAGGCACACCAGGACTATCAGGAACACCAAAGGTTGTCGCTCCAGAGCCGGCTTTCACCAAAAGGCCGTCTGCATGGCCGTGGTAGCAACCCTCAAACTTGATTATCTTATCCCTGCCTGTAAATCCTCTTGCTGCACGGATTGCACTCATAGTTGCTTCGGTGCCGGAATTGACCATTCTGATTTTTTCGATCGAAGGAAATGCCTTCATTACGAGCGTCGCCAGCTCCACTTCAAGCGGCGTAGGAGCACCGAAACTAGTACCTTTCTCCGCCGCCGTTTTAAGCGAACTTACGATTTTGGGATGCGCATGGCCCAGAATCATCGGCCCCCAGGAAAGTACATAATCGATATATTCGTTGCCGTCAACATCCAAAATGCGAGAACCTTTGGCACTCTCGATGAATAACGGGGTCCCGCCTACGGCCTTAAATGCCCTTACCGGACTATTTACACCTCCAGGCATCAAAGCCATCGCTTGATTGAACAACCTGACCGATTTTCTTTTTTCCATTTTTACATTCCCACCTTTACTTGCATATTATTATTATTTCAGTGCAATATTTATTCATATAGCTTTACAAATCAGCAAAATGTATCAAGTATAATTGCCGACTGTCAAAGCAGGTTCTCCTCATGACAGGATTGATGTTATTTTATATTCTGGAAGTTATTGAGGTAAAGGAGAGATGTGTTGCTGCCATTTGAAGAACTGATAGATGAACTATCCACTCTTTGCGGCATCGTGTCAGAATATTGGGATATATTCGGCCGCAAGCACGAAGCACCTGTCAAAACAAAGATGTCCATCCTGAAATCCATGGGGATCAAAACAGATTCTGTGGAAAGCCTGACCAATGAATTAGAAAGAAGACGCCTTGGCCCATGGAGCATTTTCATAGAACCGACGATGGTGATAGCTCATGTTGAACAGCCATTGACGATTGCCTTGCATATACCGGTCAGAGTTGGAGATGAACAGAGCGTCTTGTTCAGATGTTCACTTGAGGATGAAAACGGAGAGACCGAAGACTACTCATTCTCTTTTGATGATGTCAAAGTGAAGGATCAGCATGTTATAGACGGCATACTTCATTTAAAGATAGCTCTGACTTTGAATGTTATTAAGCCTATCGGATACTATCAGTTTGATATCCTATACACGAGTTCCAGTTTCGGAATGTCAGGATCATCTAAAATAATCATAACGCCGGAAGCCTGCTATGTGCCTCAATCTTTTCCTTATGCACCCGTCGGAAACGAGTCTGATGAGAACCGTGTGGAGAAAACCAAAACATGGGGCTTATGCCTCGGTCTATATAGCATAAAATCTGAAAAAAATTGGGGTATCGGCGACTTCAGCGATCTTCGGCGTATTATTGAGTGGACTGCGGAACTCGGCGTAGGATTCATAGGAATAAATCCTCTGCATGCCATACCCAACCGGCGACCTTTTGGAATCAGCCCCTACTCGCCCGTTTCCCGCTTCTTCAAAAACTTCCTTTACCTTGATTTGACCGAGGTCCCGGATGTAATAGAATCCGGCACAGCAATCGAACTGATGGAAACAGATCGTTTCATCGAGCAAATAACATTTTTGAGAGACCTGGAATTCGTTCACTACGAAGCAATCGCAGATCTCAAAATGAAGATCTTGCGGCTCGCCTTCGACTCTTTTTTTGATATACATTACATCAGGGGATCTGAAAGGGGTGAAGCATTCCGTCGATACATTCTAGAAGAAGGATCGCTTCTGGAAGACTTCGCGCTTTTTTCTGCAATACAAGACGCTACAGCAAAGGATTCGTGGATGGAATGGCCTGCAGAGTTCCAAAATATTAGTAATGATTACGTTGCGCTATTCAGGCAAAACAATGAAAGGCAAATCCTATTCTACCAGTACGTTCAGTGGCTGATTGACCTACAGCATGAGGAACTGGCAATTCTCTGTCGGCAGAATAATATAGCGGTGGGTCTGTACCAGGACTTGGCAATAGGTTCTGCCGGCGGCGGTTTCGATACATGGCTTGCTGGAGATCTGATAGCTGATGGAATGGATGTCGGCGCTCCGCCGGATGACTTCAATACAGCAGGCCAGAACTGGGGGTTCCCTCCGTTCATCCCTAATAAAATGAGGGCTTCAGGGTATGAATTCCTTATACAGACCTTGAGAAAAAATATGCAGCATGCCGGTGCACTAAGGATCGACCATGCCCTGGGAATGTTCCGATTATTCTGGATACCAAACGGCTCAACTGCAGAAGACGGGGCTTATGTTATGTATCCATCAGAAGACATAATGCGAATTGTAGCCCTGGAGAGCGTACGCAACAAGACTATTATAATTGCTGAAGATCTCGGCACTGTTGGAGAAGATGTCAGAGAAAAGCTCTTTAGATTTAGAATGTTGAGCTATAAGCTCCTTTACTTCGAACGAAACTATCCTGGTGCATCCTTCAAATTGCCGGACAGATATACAGACTTGGCACTGTGCGCTGTGACAACTCATGATCTGCCCACTTTATATGGATATTGGAGCGGGCGGGATATTGAGGAAAGAACATGGTTATCCCTCTACCCGGATGAGCGCTTGCGGCAACAGCAAATAGAAGAGAGAGAGAGAGATAAGACACTGCTTATAACTGCTCTAAAATCACTTGATTTGCTCCCGCAGGATTTCCCCTCTGACCACGCCTCCATGCATATGATGATTCCTTCTTTATGCATGACCATTTATGAGTATCTGTCTTTGACTCCATGCAAGCTCCTGGCAGTAAGTGTCGAAGACATTGTCGGCATATTCGAGCAGCAGAACTTGCCGGGGACAGTGGACTCTTATCCAAACTGGCTTCGCAAGATGCCTTTGACATTGGAAAAAATTATGGACATACGGTCGCTCGCCACCCTGGCAAGAATATTCGAGAGAAATTACCGTTGAGATTTTTCGTCCCTATGTATTCATAAGACTTAACAGCTTGTCATGAAATGTCTATCGGCGGCACATTCTGGAGTTCAAACAATCAAAATGACATCTGATGCAATTTATTAGTACGCATTCACAATTTCAGCGACAGTCGCGTCTTACGCTCGTTTATACAATTAGATAGTGCTATCTTATGTTGCATCACAATCTAACATATTAATTTAATTATTTTTTTAATGCTTTCATATAATCAATAATATTAAGCATTCTGCAGCATTATTATGCGTTGCTTATCTCTATCTTCAGTTGCTATAACAGAAAGTTATAATGACTTAAATATTTTTTCTTTGACTCCGCGCTATAAGAACTGGTACTAAAGAAGCTCATTTTTTAATCCAGGAGGAAGCGTATAGTGTCGAAAATCGGTGTTTATGTGTGTCACTGTGGTGAAAACATCGCCGGAGCGGTCGACTGTAAGGCCGTCAGAGAGTATTCTGAATCGCTCCCCGGTGTGACTGTCGCGCGCGAGTACCTATTCATGTGCTCGGACCCCGGCCAGGATATCATCAAGCAGGATATCAAGGCTGGCCTCGTCGACAGAGTAGTTGTTGCCGCCTGTACCCCCCGCACTCATGAGGCTATTTTTAGAAAAGCCTGTGAGGAAGGTGGCATCAACAAGTACCTTTGTGAAATGGCTAACGTCCGTGACCAGGATAGCTGGGCGCACTGGCACGATAAGGACGGAGCGACGCTCAAGGCTAGAAGGTTGATACGCAGTGCTGTTGCTAAAGCTAATCACCTAGAACCCCTGATGGAAAGCTCAGGCGATGCAATAAAGTCGGTGGTGATAGTTGGGGGCGGAGTCGCCGGAATGTTTTCTGCTCTCGACCTCGCAGAAATGGGTATCAAGGTCTACCTGGTAGAAAAAGAACCCTCGATAGGTGGCCATATGATCAAGCTCGACAAGACATTCCCTACGATGGACTGTTCGGCTTGTATCTTGACACCCAAAATGGTCGAAGTGGCACAGCATCCCAATATTGAACTTTTAAGCTACAGCGAAGTGGAATCGGTTGCAGGCCATGTCGGCGATTTTAAAGTCACTGTGAAGAAGAAAGCCCGCTATGTGGATTTTAATACATGCACAGGCTGCGGCGTCTGCACAGAAGTTTGCCCTGCAAAAGTAAAGAATGATTACAACTATAATATGGACACAAGAAAGGCCGCGTATATTCAATTTCCCCAGGCCGTACCGAAAAAGGCCCAGATTGATTCAGCAAATTGCTTATACTTCAAATCTATGGCGAAAACCGGCAAGCCGGCATGCCAGATCTGCCAGAAGGGAATTCCTGCAAAGAATATTGCCGGCTGTCCTGCCAACGCTATCAATTTCGGTCAAAAAGATGAATTCATCGATCTGAATGTTGGTGCGATTCTTCTTGCAACCGGATTTAAGCCGATGCCGAAAGATCCGTTTAAAGAGTATTCTCCTCAATCTCCGAACGTCGTAACAGCCATGGAGTTTGAGAGAATAATATCTGCGACAGGTCCGACCGAAGGTGAGCTAAAGCGTCCCTCCGATGGCAATAAGCCCAAGTCGTTTGCCTTTGTATCATGCGTCGGCAGCAGAGACAAGAAACATCACACATACTGCTCAAAGGTCTGCTGCATGTATATGTTTAAGGAAGCAAGGATCGTGAAGGAGAAGTATCCCGACAGCGAAATATACCTTTTCTTCATCGATGTCAGAACCCCGGGCAAGGACTTCGATGAGTTCCATACATACTGCCGCGAGATGGGCATGCATGTCATCAAGGGCAGCCGTGTATCAGCCATAGACGAGTTGCCGAACGGTAATCTCAGAGTCCGTGGATTTGACTCGGATCTCGGTCAGGCAGTTGAAGTTGAAGTCGACATGGCCATCCTGGCTACAGCGATCGAGCCAGCTGCAGGCACCGAAGAGTTTGCCCGTAAATTCAGCCTCTGCCAGGGTGCTGAAGGATTTCTCAAGGAAGTCCACACGAAACTCTATCCGGTCGAAACTTCGACCAAGGGCGTTTTCCTGGCCGGCTGCATCCAGGGACCAAAGGATATTCCGGAATCGATTTCTCAATCGCGAGCGGCTGCATCTGCAGCAGCAGCATTGCTAATACCAGGCAAGATTACTTTCGATCCTCTTATATCCGAAGTGAATGCCGACAAATGCAGCGGCTGCGGCGTTTGCACACCGCTTTGTCCTTATGGGGCAATCTCCATGGTCGGGACGAACGGCGACACACGCGCCCAGATCGAAAGCGTGCTTTGCACGGGATGCGGCGTATGCGCGGCGACATGTCCGTCCAGGGCAATTACGCTTCACGGATTTTCAACTGAAGCGGTTGAAGCGCAAATCGTTACATTAGCGAGAAGATATCGTTAATTTGTAGATTTTTACTCACACCGGACCAACAATATACGGAGGGATAAAAACTATATGGCTATCATTTTGTCTGAAATGGACAAGGCGTTTATCAGTGAAATAAAAGAGCGCGGCGGCTTTGACATTCATGCTTGCGTACAGTGCGGCAAATGCGCGGCGACGTGTCCCCTTTCACTTGCCGGATTTCCGTTCTACATTAAGAAACTCATTCATGCTATCGAGTGCGGCATGAGAGAGGAAATCATGGAAGACTCCTCTATGTGGGCCTGTCAATCCTGCAACAGATGCGTGGAAGTATGCCCGCAGGATGTCAAACCTTACGAAGTGCTTTTGGCTCTCAGGAGAGCTGCAGTCAGAGAGCTTTCCGTGCCCGGCAATACAATAGAGGGACTTAGAAACCTTTACAAGACAGGCCATGCTGTGTATCCGAAAGGCTATCAGGCAAGGAGAAAAGCGGTCGGGCTTTCCGAAGAGCCGCCGTCAACCCTTTCTTTCCCGGAGATGCTTGAACAGTTTCAGGAGTTCCTGCGCAATTCCGAACTTAATGAAGTGGGACTTTTCCCGATGAAAAAGGAGGAGAAGAAATGAAGAAAGTCGGTTTTTTCGTCGGCTGCAATACCGCGTTCAACCGCCCGGATAACGAAGCGGCTGTCAGATATGCACTACCTAAGCTTGGCGTTGAGATAGACAACCTTGACGGTCAGACATGCTGTCCGGCGTTTGGCACCATGCCTTCCATCGATGATGCAGCATGGGCAGCATCATCAGCGTGGAACCTAATCATAGCGGAAGAAAGAGGCGTGGACATAGTCACAACATGCGGCAGCTGCTATGGTTCACTGTCAGAGTCATATCACAATCTTCACGCCAAACCGGCACTGAAGGAAAAAGTCAATGAGCAACTTGCCAAGATCGGCAAGCAGTACAAGGGAACCAGTCAGGTGCGTTTACTGGTAAACTATCTGCATAACGAAATTGGACTCGACGCCATAAAACAGGCTAGCGTTATCAACCTTAATGGATTGAAGATTGCTGTACAACCGGGATGTCATACTATCTGGCCAAGCAAAGCGTACTTCGAAGGTGAAAGCGATGCATTTCATCCGGCAAGATTGAGGGCCTTAGTGGAGGCTCTCGGAGGCATCGCACCGTCATATAGCCGTCTTACAGACTGCTGTGGAATGGGCGCTATGCGTTCAGCATCTCCCGAACGCTCAATGCTTCTGTTCAAGAAAAAACTTGAGACAATCAATACGGAACTTGCTCCCGATCTCATAGTTACCGGGTGCAACTCATGCCTGATGCAGTTCGACATGTCGCAGGATCAACTGCAGAAGAAGGGCGAAATCGAAAATGTGATCCCTGCCATGCATATAATGCAACTGCTTGCCATTTGTCTTGGTGCGGATCCTAAACAGATCACTGCCATGTCGGTGCAAAACATGGATGAAATCCTTAATAAAATATGCGGGGTGAAGATATGAGCAAATGGGAACCCAGAATAATACTTATTGCCTGTAACTGGTGTACCTATCAGGGCGCTGATCTTGCAGGAAGTCTAAGATATGCTTATCCTTCGACAGTCAATATTGTCAGGGTACCTTGCAGTGGACGCTTCGAGCCGGAATTCATTGCTACAGCATTGAAAGAGGGCGCTGATGGAGTTTTCGTAGGAGGCTGCCACTTCGGCGACTGCCATTATAAAGAAGGTAATTACAAGGCCATCAAACGTTTCGGCCTGCTTAGACGCGTGCTTGATGAGCTTGGAGTTGAGAAGCAGCGGGTTCAGCTGGAATGGATAGCCGGATCAGAAGGCAAACGTTTTTCCGAAGCTATGAACGAATTCGACGCTGCGATTCGGGCTATCGGACCGAGCCCGTACGGCGACAATGGCAAAGGAGGAGCAACATGTCAAAACCAAAAGTAGCTTTTCTGCTTTCCGGAGGGTGCGGCGGCTGCGATATGTCGATCGTCGATCTTTCGGATGCGCTTGTTGATGTGATACCGCAGCTGGACATCGTCTTCTGGGCACCTACAGTGGCCGATGTGAAATATAAAGATCTGGAAGCGATGCCTGATAAATCTATAGATGTAGGGCTTCATTCGGGCTGTATCAGACTCGATGAAAACGAGCATACCGCGAAGGTAATGCGCGCAAAGTGTAAGGTGCTTATCGCATACGGCGTGTGCGCATCACTCGGCGGGATTCAGGGCATGGCCAATATGCACCTGAAGGAGTCTCTTCTTGAGACTGCTTATAAATACGGTCCCAGCACGGATAATCCCGATGGCATTCTTCCGCAAACCAAATGCCTGGTTGACGGAAAATACGAGTTGGAACTGCCTGAGTTCATACCGCATATCAAGACCCTGGATCAGGTCGTAGATGTTGATTATTATCTTGGCGGATGTCCTCCTCATTACACACATGTGGCGGCTGCAGTTACTGCTATCCTGACCGGCAAACTTCCCGCGCCCGGTTCATGGATAACAAATGGCAAAGCCGTCTGCGATGTATGCAAAAGGAATCCGACCTCAAACGGAAAAGAGAGGAAGCTGATCTCATCGGTGAAGCGGACCACTAACGGGTCACCTTCTTCAGACGGTTGTCTTCTTGAAGAAGGCTATCTCTGTCTCGGCCCCATATCACAGGGCGACTGTGGAGGAAGCTGTCCGAAGGTGAACATTCCGTGTCGCGGCTGCGGCGGCCCAATCCCGGGTGTTAAAGACTATGGTATGCGAGCCATTAGTGCGGTAGCTGCCCTGTTTGAGAAAGAAGAACTGGTTGACCAGGTGCCGAGCCCCACAAAACTCTTTAACAGATATTCTCTGCCCGGCTCAATTCTTGGTAGGAAAATAGGAGGTTTCAGAACATGCAAAAAATTGAAATAAGCCCAATGACGCGTCTGGAGGGCCATGGCAAGATATCGCTTTTCCTAGATGACAATGGCAACGTAGACAACGCATTTGTTCAGACCGTCGAGTTCAGAGGATATGAAAGATTTCTCACTGGCCTGCCAATTGAGGAAGTCCCGAGGACTGTATCGACTGTTTGCGGGGTTTGCCGCGGAGTGCATTTTACAGCAGCGGCAAAAGCAACAGATGGAGTTTACGGAGTCGAGCCCACACCGACCGCGAAGAAAATAAGAGAGCTGTTTCTGAACGCCCATTATGTTGAAGATCATTGCGCGATTCTCTATGCGCTAGGATTCCCTGATTTTGTCATGGGGCCAACGTCAGATCCGGCTGGAAGAAACCTCATTGGACTCATATCTGCAGTCGGGGCTGAAACAGGCAAACTCGTTCTTAAGAAACGTTTCAGTGCAGTTAAAATAATCGAAATGATCGGCGGAAAGCCACTTCACTCGGTAGCAGCATTACCGGGAGGTTGGTCCAAGAGCATTTCTGAAGAAGAGCGTCTTCAGATGCTTGAGCTTTCTAAAGACCTGGTGGAGCTTGGCCAGATCACGCTCAAGGTTTTTGAGGATGTGGTTCTTAAAAATGAGAAATACATGGAACTCGTTGTCGGCGATTCATATAAAGCCATCGTTAACTACATGGCAACGGTGGACGATAATGGTAAATGCACCTATTATGATGGCACTCAGAAAGTGATTGACCTCAACGGCAAAGAAATATTGCGCTTTAAGGGCAAAGAATACCTCAATGTCATCGCTGAAAGAACACTCCCGTGGTCCTATTTGAAAATGCCATACCTAAAGTCAATAGGCTGGAAGGGCGTCGTCGATGGAGAAGGCACGGGACTTTATGCAGTTGGACCTCTGGCTCGATTCAATGTATGCAATGGGTTTACCACGCCTCAGGCGCAGGAGCACTATGAGAAGATGCTTGCCGCATTTGGCGGAAAGAAGCCAGTTCATAATATTCTGGCGTATCACTGGGCGCGCGCAATAGAACTTCTCAACGCTGCGGAGAAAGTACAGGAACTCCTCTCTGACAAAAGCATTACTGATCCTGATGTGCGTGCTCAACTCACGAATAAGCCTAATGAAGGTGTAGGCATAATTGAGGCTGTTCGCGGCACGCTGATTCACCACTACAAAACCGATGAAAACGGCATAGTTACCGAGGCCAATCTCATCGTAGCAACCACAAACAACAAAGGACCTATCAATGTAGCTGTGCGAAGGGCCGCCAAGAGCTTCATCAAGAACGGCATTATCAACGAGGGCCTCATCAATATGGTTGAAATGGCCTACAGGCCTTATGATATTTGCTTTGCGTGTGCCACTCATGCATTACCCGGCCGCATGCCGCTTGAAATTGATGTGTACGAAAAGAACGGCACGCACGTTAAAAACTTGAGAAACTTTTAGTTTAGTGACGCAAATGAAGACTGTCGTCCTCGGCATAGGCAATCCATTCATGGCAGACGACAGCGTTGGCATCAAGGTAGCAGAGGCACTTGAAGGGGTTGTAGATATTAAGATACTTACAACCACGGATTTCAATATCATCGATGCAGTGCTCGGCTATGACCGTGCCGTCATAGTGGACGGCGTCAAGACCGGTCATGAGCCGGGCACCATCATCGAGATGAATATCGACCAGATTTACAGCAACTACAGGTTTTCCGGCACCCACAACCTCTCACTGGCCACTTCGCTTAAGATCGGGTATGATCTGTTCGGCGATGAGATGCCGCGAGATATCCGCATCATAGGTATCGAGGTCGAAGACATCGAAAACTTCGGTAAGGGCTGCACACCTAAAGTCGAAGCCTCAATCACTCCGGCTGTTGAAATGGTGAAAAAGTACCTTCTGTAGCTGTCAATGGCGTACCTGTAAATGTTATAATTTCTGATGAAAAAGATTCTGATGCGCGGCAATGAAGCCATTGCCGAGGCTGCAATCCGTGCAGAATGCCGCTTCTATGCAGGTTATCCGATAACACCACAGAATGAAATACCTGAATATATGGCCAGTCACATGCCGCAAGTCGGCGGTACGTTTATTCAGGCGGAAAGCGAGATAGCTGCGATAAACATGGTCTATGGAGCCTCTGCCTGCGGCGCTCGTGCAATGACCTCATCCAGTAGCCCCGGCATAAGCCTCAAGCAGGAAGGTATTTCTTTTCTGGCAACGGCTGAACTCCCATCAGTGATTGTCAACATGCAACGCGGCGGACCCGGCTTGGGCAATATCTCAGCCAGTCAGGCTGACTATTTTCAGGCCGTGAAGGGAGGAGGTCATGGGGATTACAGGAACATCGTATATGCTCCATACAATCTTCAGGAATGCTGGGATCTCACGATGCTCTCATTCGATAAGGCCGACGAATACAGAACTCCTGTCATAATTCTCGGCGATGCAGTTCTTGGCCAAATGATGGAGCCTTTTATTCAGACAGAATATGTCAGGCCAGACCTGCCTCCCAAGACTTGGGCTCTCGGAGGCTGCAAAGGAAGAAAGCCCAATGTTGTAAAATCCCTTTTCATGGGTGAAGGCGAACTTGAACAGGTAAATTACAAACTCGCTGCGAAGTATGAGCAAATAAAAGCGGCGGAGGTCATGTTTCAGGAGTTCATGGTGGATGATGCAGAGCTGATAGTTGTCGCTTTCGGCGTATCGGCCAGGATTGCCCTTTCTGCTGTCAAACGTCTTCGTGATGAGCACCGCAAGGTCGGCATGTTCCGTCCGATTTCTCTTTTCCCATTTCCTGAAGTCAGAATCAGCGATCTCGCAGGATTACACAAGCGCTTCCTCGTTGTTGAGCTGAATATGGGCCAGATGATCGAGGACGTGCGTCTGGCTGTAAACGGCAAATCAGAAGTTCTTTTCTACGGTAGACCCGGCGGCAGCGTTATCACTCCTGAAGAGCTTCAAGAAAAGATCTCAGCGCTTTTGTAATGTCTTGATTTTTTCAAACAACAAATCCTTGGCAGACGCAATGTCCGCCCTGATTCTGCAGCCGGCAGCGTTCTTATGCCCTCCACCCTCAAACATCTCGGCAACCCGAGCAACATTAATATTGCCCTTCGATCTCAGGCTGACTTTGTATTCATTCTTGCCGATTTCGCGCAACATGACCGAAACTGCCACCCTCTTCACAATGCGAGGGAATGAAACAAAATTCTCTGTGTCTTCAGAAACGGCACCTGTCTCCTCGAACATCTTCTTGGTAACAACACCAAACACCACATCATCTCTGACATCCAGCGATTCTATCATTTTTAGGTATAGCCTGAAACGGCTGTCGGACCAGGATTCATAGAGTTCCTGATATATCTGGCTTGGACGTGCTCCCAAGTCAATAAGTCGAGCTGCGACTTTAAAGACCTCTGCCGTTGCATTTTCATACCGGAAATTGCCCGTATCAATAACAATTGCAGCATAAAGATTGATCGCCATCTCCTCGCTGATTTCAATGCCAAGTGCATTAATAAGATGAAATGCCATGAATCCTGTGGCTGCTGCAGCAGGTTCGATCCATTTAACCATGCCGAAACCTTTTTCAGTCTCGTGGTGATCGATCACCAATGCATTCATTCCAGCGGCAAGCTTTTCTTTTAGCCCATCTGCAAATGAGTGCTGAGGCTTATTTTCAAGGCCGATTCGCTCGGGATCATTGCAATCCAGCAGAACCAGCACTTGAAAATCTTCGGCTTTATAGCCGGCATGAGCAAGCGTTTCATAAGTATGGAATTTATCCTGACCCGGAAGAAAACGGTATTGCTCAGGGACACGGTGCTTATCCAGCAGCACGACCTTCTTGCCCATTTTTTCAAGGGCAGCGCCGAAGGCTATAGCAGTACCAAGCGCATCTCCATCAGGATTTATATGCGCAGCAACAAGAAAGTTGTCACTGCTTCGGATTGAGTCTAACAATTCCTTAGGTGGTATCAGGTCATGGTTTCTCTTGATAATCATTGTTCGTCTTCTTCCCTGATTTCTTTTTCCTTAATTTCTTTAAGCAGCTTATCGATCTTGAATCCCTGCTCAATGGATTCGTCAATGCGGAACTCAAGCGAAGGGATGAATTTGGTCCTGACTCTCTTTGCAACTTCTGAACGTATAGTCCCTTTAGCTCCATTTAAAATTTCTATTGCGATAGCCCGTTCCTCGCTGTTTAAAACGCTTATATAGACCCGGGCCATTTTCAGATCGTCTGAAAGGCTGACATCAGTAACTGTGACAAAGCCAAGGCGGGGGTCTTTTACCCGTCTCATAATGATGTTGGCTATTTCCTCCCTTAAGAGGATATTCAACCTTTGTGAGCGTTTATATGGCTGCATAGCTTAGATAAGGGTGCGGCGCAGAAGAACTACAATTTGGCCGCTATCTTTTCGATAACAAAATTTTCCAGGATGTCGCCAGTCTTTAGATCGTTGAAATTCTCAATCATGATTCCGCATTCATAGCCTGTCGCCACTTCCTTAGCATCATCCTTGAACCTTTTGAGAGAGGCTATTTTCCCCTGGTATACGACTATGTTGTCACGGATGACTCTTACCCCGTCGCTTGCTCTCATCATTATGCCGTCCACCACGTAGCATCCCGCAATAGTGCCGAGACGAGACACAGAATAGGTCTGCCTGACTTCGGCTCTGCCCATGACTTTTTCTTTGATGGTAGGTTCCAGCATCCCTTCAAGCGCTTTCTTTACGTTCTCAATCGCCTCATAGATGATATTATAGAGCCTGATATCGACTCCTTCTTTCTCAGCTAAATGAGAGGCTTTTGTTTCAGGTCTCACATTAAACCCGATTATGATTGCATTGGAGGCTGCCGCAAGCATTACGTCAGACTCATTTATGCCGCCCACTGAGGTATGAATAACATTTACTTTCACTTCCGGATGCGTAATGCCCTCGAATGCGCTCTTAATCGCTTCAACAGACCCCTGCACATCACCTTTCAATACAATGTTAAGATCTCTTATCTGACCTTCCTTGATTTTTGCATAAAGTTCGTCAAGTGTAAGCTTAGGGTGCTTGACAACGTCAGTGCCTTTCTGTTTCTGATTTCTGATTAAAGCAATCTGCCTTGCTTTTCTCTCGTCCTCGACTGCCGTAAAGATATCACCTGACGTAGGCACTTCTGCAAAACCAATTACCTCGACAGGAGTTGAAGGGCCTGCGTTCTGTATCTTCTTGCCCGTATCGTCTATGAGAGCACGAACTTTTCCGGATGTGCCGCCGGCCACAAATGCATCCCCAACTTTCAGTGTCCCGGATTGAATGAGGACTGTGGCAATCGGTCCTCTTCCTCGGTCAAGCTTGGCTTCGATGATCGTACCCCTAGCCGGTTTGTCGGGGTTGGCCTTAAGTTCCATGACTTCGGCCTGGAGCAGTATCATTTCGAGAAGATTCTGAATACCGATGCGTTTTTTTGCGGAGACCTCAACGAAGATATTCTGGCCGCCCCATGCTTCCGAAACCACGCCATGTTCAGCAAGCTCCTGTCTCACTCTTTCTGGATTTGCTTCAGGCTTATCTATCTTGTTCATCGCCACTACAATGGGGACAATAGCCGCTTTTGCATGGTCAATAGCTTCTATGGTCTGTGGCATGACACCATCATCAGCTGCAACAACCAGAACCACGATATCAGTGACTTTTGCCCCTCTTGCCCTCAAGGCAGTAAAAGCTTCGTGGCCAGGCGTATCGAGAAATGCAATATCCCTGCCCTGAAGAGATACCTTGTAAGCTCCGATATGCTGAGTAATGCCGCCCGCCTCAGTCTCAGTTACTTTAGTCTCGCGAATCGCATCAAGCAATGATGTCTTGCCATGGTCAACATGGCCCATGATAGTTACGACGGGCGGCCTCTGAATCAATTTTTCCTGCTCTTCAACTACCTCGTCCAATATATCTAACTGCTCTCCGGAAGCGAATTCTATCTTCACGCCAAAATGTTCAGCGATAAGCATTGCCGCATCAGTATCAACCGGTTGGTTGATAGTCGGCATATATCCCATTTCCATAAACTTCTTTATCACTTCAGGAATTTTATGACCGATGGCCTCTGCAAACTCTTTTACTGTCGTGCTTTCATTAAGCTTTATTGATTTCTTTCTAGGAGCTGTAATTGGCGGCGGCGTTACAACCTCAGGCTTTTTGAATTTAGAAGGTTTCTTGCCGGACTTAAGATCTACCCATTTCTTCTGCTCGATCTTGCGAACCGTCTGAAATGCTTTCTGCATTGTAGGCTTGACCTTGATCTTTTCAACCTTGTCAACCTCCACCTCTTTGCGGAAACGATCCGGTATGGCTAGATCTTCGTCCTCTTTCGCAATAGCCGGCAAGTCTTGTTTCTGAATATCAGCTTCAGCTGCCGGCTGAGCTTCTGCAGTTGTCATATCGTCAGCAAGTTGTGTCTTACCCGACTCTTCTTTATCAGGTTCAGATTTCTTGTGAACAACAGGCTTGGCCTCAATTACCGCCTCTTTGCCAGGCTTTATTTCTTTCTGCGGAGCAACCTCCTTTTTGGCTTCCCGCTTGACAACTTGCTTGACCGTTTCTTTCTTAACCTCTTCGGCCTGCCGTTTAACTGCTGCAACTTTATCTTTTTCGGATGGTTTGGGAACAACTATATTTCGAACTTGAGCAGCCTCATCATCGCTAAGCTTAATATTTGTTGTACCCTTCTTATATTCAGTGCCTCGCAGCCGCGCCACCGCAGTCACGATATCAGTCGCTTTAACACCCAGCTCCCGCGCTAGATCAGTGCTTTTTATACCGTCAGCGGACATTATTGCGCGCTCCTTCCATCTTCCTTATTGGTCTCAATAGCTAAAGTATCTTGTAACAGCATAGCTAAAATGTTATCATAAAAGACTTTATATATGCAATGAATTGAGGAGGTTGATATGGCTGTTTGTACTGTCTGCGGAAAGAGAAAGACTACTGGGAACAATGTGAGCCACGCCAACAACAAGACTAAGAAGATTGTCCGGCCAAATATACAGCGGATCAAGATCGTTACGGATAGTGGTGCAAAAAAAACTTATGTCTGTACCAGATGCCTTCGCTCTAACAAGGTCGTTAAAGCGGTTTAGATCTAACCAGTCGATCGGGCGGGAAGCATGCAGGCTTCCTGCCTGATTGAATCTCGCAATGCATAAGCGCAACTTACAACCTGTAAATGTGCTTCTGAATACTCTCTTTCAAGGCCTCGGCATTTCGGACAAGATCATACTAGCGTCACTGAGACGAAAATGGCGATCGATATTCTCAGAGCCGCTTTCCATGCACACTTCGCCGGTGGAACTCAAGGGAAGCAAGCTCGTGATATCAGTTGACTCCCCGGCGTGGCTTCAGCATCTCAAGTTCCTTCAGAAAGAAATCGTCGAGAAGATGACGGCGCACGGGATTACCCAGGTTCAGTTCAGGCTTGGCAAAATACGCCTCGACAAGGAACATAAAGTAAGCGATAAGATGGCACCACCTGAAGCCTTCATAGAGCTGACTGAAGAGGAAATTTGCCGTATAGCTCAAATAGCGGACGATATCGAAGACTCCGACCTAAGAGAAGTAGTCAGGCAAACAATGGAAAAAGCGGCCAGACGAAAGCTGCAGTAATATATCACCCGGACAATCGTTATAATTATGTTTCATATCAGTTACTACGTGAATAGATACGACCTTCTTTAATATTTGGAAACATAGGGATTCATTTCATCAATCCAGTGGTGATGATCATCACCACATCTGAAGATTGCTAAATTTCATCCAGTTTAGAACGATTTTTTTATGGCTTTCCCACTTATAATTTATAAGTGGTCATAACGTCGTATTGCATCGGATTTGGTGCAGCCGGCATGTTGAACAGTGCATTCAAAAAGATATCATGTTCTGACCATAGAAAATCGTTTGCAAAAGGCATCCTCATATGCCGTTTGACTTAATAAATTATACGAATAAACAAGGGGATAATTCATCGTATGACCCGGCAACAAATATTAGCTTTCAAGTTTTGTCTTTCCTGTCTAAGATATTCAAGCCAACCCCCAAAAATGCCGATAACATAATTGCTTAACTATAAGCAATTTAAGCGTATTAAAAAGAAAATTCAACGCGATTCACGGAGGAACTGTGAGAAAAGAATTTATAACAATGATTTGTTCACTTATTTTGTCTTTCCCGAGCCTTGCGGCATCAGTTGAGATATCAACCGCAACCCAGGAACATGGCGTCCAACAGGAGACTAAAGAGCCGATTCTTAATAATTTAAGCCTGCAAGACTGCATAGAAATAGCCTTAAAAAACAATCATACCCGCCCGGCTTCTCAATTCGCTGTAGAAATAGCTGATGCCCAGCTTGGACAAGCGCTTTCTTCTTATTGGCCTGAAATTGGGCTAAGGTCGACATATACTCACATGAATCATGAGCCCAACTTTGTTTTTCCTGCATCGACAATGAGTATACCGTCAACGACCATTGTGGCCAGCACACCAATGGGACCGTTGCCCGTCAACGTCCCGGCGCAGTCATTCAACGTGCCTGAGCAGAATGTGAAGCTGATGAACCGCAATACACTTTCAACTTCACTCAATGTCATGTACCCGCTCTTCACCGGAGGGCAACGGCCGGCCATAGTAAAACAGGCAAGAAGCGGGCTTGAAGCAGCCAAGCAGGAAGCCCGTAGAACTGACATGCAGGTCATATATGACGTGAAACGCATGTACTACGGCGCTGTTCTCGCTTCAGAACTCTACGGCATCGGTAATGATGCTCTCCAGCGGATGGAAGTTACTCTTGAGCTTACGGAAAAGCTATACAAGATCGGCTCCGGAAGAGTAAAAAAGACCGACTACCTGCGAAACAAGTCTATTGTTGAGGAGCTTAGAAGCGGTGTTGCCGCGCTCAAAGCCAATAAAGATCTTGCATTAGCTGCCCTGACAAACACTATGGGACTGGAATGGAGCAGATCTATCAGCATTTCTGAAGCCAAAATCCCATTTAACAGATACCAGGCTGACCTTAGTCAGCTCGTGAGCAATGCCTATATGTTCAATCCTGACTGGGCACGCATGCAGGAGGGTTTGAAAGCGGCCGAGGCACACATAGATGAAGCCCAGAGCGGTCACATGCCCAAGGTGGCACTTATTGGAAGCCTTGTGAACATGCAGAATGCTTATGATAAAGGAATTGCTACCTCTAACAATAAGAACAACTGGAATGTCGGCGCTGCTCTTGAATTGCCGATCTTCAGCGGGTTTCGCACAAAAGAAGAAGTCAGGGAGGCTACAGCCCGCCTGGGTAAACTCTCCGAAGAAAAAGTACAGCTCAGGGAAGGGATTGCCCTGCAGGTCAAGCATATCTTTACTATGATGATAAGCGCACAGGATCAGCAACAGTCATCTAACGAAGCAGCAAAGGCTGCGGAGGAAAACAGGGATCTTAACGAAAGAGCCTATCAAGATGAGCTTGTCGAAACCAAGGATGTAATAGAAGCACAGTTAATCGAATCTTTCATGAAGGCTCAATACCAAAAGACGCTTTATGATCATATAGAAACACAAGCGCATCTAGACTACATAGTCGGCAAGGAAGTACACGAACTAATGTACGGGCGTTAGGCGCAAAGCATTCTGCGAGCAATGTTATACGCAATTTGCCGCCTGCGTGCAAACATTTCGATCATATTACAGAATGCCGAGTTATAATGCGGCAAAGTTTTTTTAGCGGAAGGGACGCGTGGACAGTTATATTCTTATATTTAAAGTGTTCAGAAGAACAATGTTGCTCCTTTTGATAACGCTTCCGTTTCTTGGAGCCGCGAGTCACGCTGAAGACCGCTTGCAAATCGGCAGCAAGACTCAGGGCAATATTACTGTCGGGTATTCGGCCATGACGTTCGTGAATATCGACATGAACGATGCGCAGGCGGCAGCTAAGCTTTGGACCGAAACAATCGCTAAAAAGGCTCATTTGACAGCGCAAAGCTCGGTTTATGCTGATCTGCCTATGATGGAACAGGAATTGAAATCAAGGAAAATAGACATTGCGATACTGGTATCCAATGAGTATCTTGACCTAAGTCAGAGGGTGGCACTAGAACCGCTCGCAGAAGCTGCAGACGACCGGGGGACTTCCGAAGAAGTATTACTGATCGTCAGAAAGGACAGTCCATTTAGAAAAATCAGCGATTTAAAGCAGCGACAACTGATCATGGTCAAGGGACAGCATTCGGTTATTCAGCTGGCATGGCTAGAGACAAAGCTCATGCGGGGCGGCGTATCAAAAGTGCATAATTACTTTAGCTCGATCAAGGAAACCAATAAAACATCACAGGCCTGCCTTCCGGTTTTCTTCAAAAAGGCTGATGCCTGCATCGTACGACGTTCGGGCTTTGACACTATGGTCGAATTGAATCCACAACTGGGGCGGGAATTCCTTGTGCTTGCAACTTCCGAGAAAATCCTGGGGGGGATAATTGCAGCCCGCAGAGAGTTGAGTGAGGATAAGAAGCGCGCTGTCCGTGATCTGCTGATGTCGCTGCATGCAGACCCTGACGGTCGGCAATTGCTGACTCTTTTCGGGATGAACAGGCTCGTGCCGTTTGAGCCGGCATATCTTGATCATCTCGCAAACCTTATACAAGAGTACAGGCAACTGAAGAGGCGATATGCAAAGACGCAATAGCATGATGCTGGAAAGGCTTATTGTTGCTGTTTTAGTGGCAGCAGTTACCTTTCTCTGCTTTGAGCCTCGATGCATTGGCGCCGAGTCGCCAGAGGCAAAGTTTGACCTGTTGAGAGTCGGATTCCTGGGGAAGTTTCTGAACGATGTAAGTTATGCGGATGCACAGGCCGCACTCGAAATCTGGATCAGGGAGTTCACCAAAAGCCGGTCTCTCGATGTACGCTCAAAACCATATATTTTAGACGATGTCGACGCCATGTTCAACGCGCTGAAGAACAAGCAGATTGATGTTGTAGGTATAACCCCAATGGATTTTATCGCGCTGAGGGACAGATTTCCATTGGAGCCTGCGCTCGTCGCATTGAGGCGTGGTGCCCTCTATGGCGAGCAGCTGGAGATCGTTGTTCGCCGCGACCAGAATATAACCGGCCTCAGCCAGCTTAGAGGCAAAAGGCTGCTGATTCACGCAGGATATATGTATGATGCTGAAATCCTATGGCTCAGTGAACAACTCTATCGCAAGCATTTACCTGACAAGGATAGATTCTTCAGTTCCGTTAAGGAGGCCAAGAAAGTATCCCAGACCGTGCTGCCGGTTTTTTTCAAGCAGGCTGATGCTGCGCTGGTCAGCAAGGGAGCGTTTGAGACAATGGTGGACCTCAATCCACAGATCGGCAAAGAGCTGGTCACATTAGACGTTTCTGACAGACTGCTTTATGGGCTGTTCTGTTTTAACAAAACCCTGAGCGCAGATGTGAAATCTATGGTGATTCGCAACGCTCTAAATATGCACTTGACTGCTGCCGGCAAGCAGATACTTTCACTCTTTCAGATCGACAAGGTGATTGAGTACAACCCGCGCATGCTGGATACCAGTTTGACGCTTGTATCCAGCGCTAACAGGCACTCTGGAAAAGAGACTGCTCACAAAAGGGCAACCCAATGATCACTGGACGGAAGAAATGAGATTTTTCTCAGGCATTAAGCAGAAAATCGGCAAGAACCGGATATTGGTTAGAACCGCCATTGTCGCGTGGCTGCTGACAGTTATTACGCTTATTATATACGTCTCTGCAAATCTGCCGTACCAGAAGAAAGCTCTGATGGAGGGAATGGAATCAGAGGCTAAAAACATTGTTACGTCGATTGAACAGGTCGTGGCAAGTGCTGTGATATCGGAAGATTATGGAGCTGTTGTCGAACACTGTATGAAAGTGGTCAAGGACAGCTCTTCAATCCTCTATGTTGTGATAACTCGTAATGATGGATTTTCCCTTGTACAGACTACAGATGGATGGAGTCAGCAGCAACTTGACGGGATTTGGAATCCTGCTTCCACCAGAATAGCGCAAGGTAAATTTTTAAAAAACGATATTGTGAAGCAGGAAGTGTTTCATTACAGCTATCCTTTCACTTATTCTGGCATAGAATGGGGATGGATACACATCGGCCTTTCCCTGAAAAAATATAATCAAGACGTCAGTGATATGTACTTCAGGACATTCATCATGATGCTTATCTGCAGTTTGCTGGCTATGGCAGCGGCATATATATTTGCCAGGCAGCTGAGCAGCCCCATCAGTGCACTCGACAAGATGACTCACCGTGTTGCCGACGGAGATCTTACCTCACGAGCCGATATTACGACGGGAGATGAGCTGGAGAGCCTTGGCCATTCTTTCAATAGAATGACCGAAGCCCTGCAGAAGTCCCAGCAGGAGCTCATAACTTCGCGTGAATATATGGACAATATTATAGCTTCCATGAACGATGCACTCATAGTCACCGATACCATGGGTATCATCAACAAGGTCAACAGAGCCACACTCGATATGCTCGGCTACTCGGAAGCTGAACTCATTGGAAAACATATCGGCGAGGTTATTGAACATGAAGGTCCCGACTCCGGCGATTATCCTTTCAAATATAGCATCACAGACATTACTGCCCAAGGGTCGCTGATGAATCTGGGTATATGCTATCGGGCTAAAAGCGGGCGAAAATTTCCGGTTCTGTTCTCTGCCGCCGCCCTGCGAAGCACAGAAGGCGCTCTTCAGGGCGTGGTGTGTGTAGCGTTGGATATTACCGAGCGAAAGGCTGCTGAAGAAGCTTTAAGAAAAGCAAAAGAAGACGCCGTTAATGCAAATATGGCGAAATCCCAGTTTCTGGCCAATATGAGCCATGAGATACGCACTCCGATGAACGGCGTGCTTGGAATGACGGAGCTGCTCCTGGAGAGTAAGCTGACTAACGAGCAGCGCCGATTTGCTGAAATAGTCCGTAGTTCCGGCGAATCCCTTCTGAGCATCATTAACAGCATCCTTGATTTATCAAAAATAGAGGCTGGACGGGTTGAGCTGGCCAATGTTAATTTCGAGCTTCACAGGGTTGTAGAAGAATCAGTTCATCTGCTGGCCGAGCGTGCACATCGCAAGAATCTGGATCTAGTATACCGGATTAGAGACAATGTTACCGACGCACTGTGTGGTGATCCGGAACGTCTCCGCCAGATTCTTATCAATCTGATCGGAAATGCTGTTAAGTTTACTGAACATGGCCAGATAACTCTTGATGTACTGTCAGAAGAAGAGACACTCGACAGCTGCACTATTTTGTTTCAGATAAGCGACACGGGCATAGGAATTAAGGAAGGCATGCAGAACTGGCTTTTCCAACCGTTTACGCAGCTCGACGCCTCTACCACACGTAAATATGGCGGCACTGGACTGGGGCTTGCTATATCAAAACAGCTTTGCATTCTTATGGGCGGTGATCTGTCTTTTACAAGCAAGTACGGGGAAGGTTCAACTTTCAGATTCACTGCCAGCCTTAACAAACAGCACCTGATCAAGCAAGCTGACGAAGCTGCGAAGCTGGGTCCCAAAATCCCTAAAGTACTCATTGCTGTCGCCAACGACATTACCAGACTATTCCTTGCGGAGCAGATGGCACATTGGGATATCAGCAATGACGGCGTATCGGACAGTCGGGATGCGCTGAGGCTGTTGCATGAAGCAAAGCGTGGCGGAAGTCCATATGATATTGTTTTGATAGGAACCAGGGTTGCCGATGTTGATGGAGAAGGTCTGGTGAGCTTGATAAAAGCCGACCCTGAAATCAGCAATACGCCGCTTATAGTTCTTACGCCTGTAGGGCGGCCAATCAGCAGCAAACAGATGGAGTCAATCGGAATAGATGCATGCCTTAGCAAACCAATTATGAGATCCCAGCTTTTTAATTGCCTGGTCTCTATTATTAATAATGCAACCGGTTCATCGCTACCCATTCTTGAATCAGAAACTTCGAATTATAGGGCAGCAATGTTAAATGGAAGGGTTCTGCTGGCCGAAGATAATGAGACTAATCAGGCCGTGACAAAGGGGATGCTGGAGGGATATGGGCTGATCGTCGACATCGTCAATAATGGTGAGGATGCAATTCGCGCATTGTCCGAGAATCATTATGATCTTGTTTTTATGGATTGTCAGATGCCCGGAATGGATGGTTATGAGGCAACCCGGCTTATCAGGGCGAAGGAACAAGAGCAGCTGCTCGGCAACGGGACAGCTCCGCATGTACCGATAATAGCCCTGACAGCCCATGCAATGCAGGGAGACAGGGAATTATGCATTGCAGCAGGCATGGATGATTATCTTACAAAACCTTTCAAGAAAGTTGAATTGCACTTAATGATCGGCAGATGGATGCGGACTGTTAGCGCGTTGCAAGATATACCGCATGAGGGTTCAGATGCAGCCGAGCTGTCATTCGGCGATTGCCATTTGAGCAGTTATTCGTCTGCGAGTAAATACAAGCATTCATCTGCAGTAATTGACAGTTCGACACTTGATGAATTAGCCGGTTCGATAAAAAATGACGGCAATGCCTTACTGGCGAAGGTCATAGGGTTGTATATGAAAAATACGCCAAAGTATATAGAAGCCTTGCAAGCAGCCGTAGCAACCGGTGACCACCATGCAATCGAGATAAATGCTCACACTGTCAAATCCAGCAGTGCGGCTGTTGGAGCAAATCATATGGCAGGGCTTCTGCAGGACCTGGAGCATATGGGCAGAGCTGAAACTTCAGATTCAGTGACCGTCTTGTTCCAGGAAGTAGAGCGTGAATGCAAGAAAGTCATGGCTGCATTGGAGCGCGAACTTCAGGTGCGCGGGATATCATAGCGGGAAACCAAATGATTATCAATAGAAACATGTCGACATGGCATTGACTATAATTGCGGCATGAGAGGAGAGTATTATGAAACCGAAACCACAGCGTGAGGTACCGCTAATAATGCTCGTCGACGATGACGAGACAATGCGTTTTTTGGCTGCCGAACTCTTAGCAGAGGCAGGCTTTAAAGCTGAGGAGATCGCTGACGGCATTACGGCGGTCGAATCCTTCGAAAAAATACAACCGGATCTCGTCCTTCTGGATGTTCAGATGCCGGGACTTGACGGCTTTACTGTTTGTGAAAGGTTGAGAAAACTTCCATCAGGAGAATTTGTCCCAATTCTTATGATGACCGGGCTTGGCGACTCTGACTCTATTAATAGAGCGTATCAGGTCGGTGCGACGGATTTTATAACTAAACCGTTTAAGTATGCGATATTAGGGCATCACGTGCGATACATTTTGCGCTCAAGCAAGACTGCGCAGGAATTGAGAATCAGCCAAGAGCGCTATGCCCTGGCTGCTCGGGGCACAAATGACGGCATGTGGGATTGGGACATAGATTCCGCATCGGTGTACTATTCGCCGAGATGGAAATCAATGTTTGGATATGCCGAAGATGAAATCGGCAATAGTTTGGATGAGTGGTTCGGCAGAATACATCCAGACGACATAGAGCAAGTCAAAATGCTTGTCAGCGCACATCTGTCCGGAGCGAGCGACCATTTTGAGGCTGAGTTTAGGGTGCGACATAATGATACCGCTGACCGCTGGATGCTATGCAGGGGGCTTGCAGTCAGGGATTCTAATGGAAAAGCGTATCGCATGGCAGGGTCAATTTCAGATATAACATCACGCAAGCGTGCTGAGGAACAACTGCTGCGCGATGCGTTCCATGACTCCCTAACAGGATTGGCTAATCGCGCGCTGCTGATTGACAGGCTGCAACATGCGTTCATAAGATCGATACGCAACAGCGAGCATACATTTGCGGTCATTTTTCTGGACCTTGACAGATTTAAGGTTATTAATGACAGCATGGGACACAACATCGGTGACCAGCTTCTGGTGGAGGTGTCAAAAAGGCTTAAAGAGTGTGTCAGAAGCGGAGACACCGTTGCCAGACTTGGGGGCGATGAGTTTGTCATACTTGTCGAAGATCTGGATGAAGCAGATCAGGCCAAACAGACAGCTGAAAGGATACAAGATGTTCTGAAAGAGCCTTTTGTTATAGGCGGGACTGAGATGTTCGTTTCATGCAGCATCGGCATTGCGTTCAGCTCCCCAGAATATTTGAAGGCTGAAGACATGCTGCGTGATGCAGATACAGCTATGTATCATGCGAAAGAAAAAGGCAAGGCAAGACACGTAATTTTTGATAAATCCATGCACACTCAGGCTGTCACAATATTGCAGTTGGAAGGTGAACTCAGACGAGCTCTGGACAATAATGAATTCCGCCTGCACTATCAACCGATCGTATCATTACGCACCGGACAGGTAGTCGCTGTCGAGGCTTTGATAAGGTGGGCGCATCCGCAACGCGGGATGATTATGCCCCTGGATTTCATACCGTTTGCTGAAGAAAACGGATTGATCGTACCCATAGGAGAGTGGGTACTACGTGAAGCCTGCAGGCAGATTAAGAGATGGAATGATTTGTGTACAACAGAGATATCGGTTGCAGTCAATGTCTCTCCAAAACAACTAAGACAAAAAGATTTCGTTCAGACAGTATTGAGCATTCTAAATGAGACCGCCCTGAACGCCTCACTGCTGGAAATTGAAATAACAGAAAGTGTGATAATGGAAGATTCAACCGACACGGTTAATGTGCTGATCCAATTGAGAGAGTTGGGAGTGCATTTATCGATCGATGACTTCGGCACCGGATACTCATCCTTGAGCTATCTGCCGAGATTCCCGGTTAATAGCGTTAAGATAGATAGAAGCTTTGTCAGCAAGATGTTGATCGATCCACACAATCTGGAGATCATAAAGACCGTCGTGCTGCTTTCCAACTCGATGGGACTGGAATCAACGGCTGAAGGCGTTGAGACTATCGACCAGCTAGAGAGGCTGAAGGAATTGGGTTGCAGCCAGAGCCAGGGATATCTCTTTTCAAGACCGGCCGGGCTCCATGAGATTGAGCGCTTACTAAAATCTGCCATCAAAGTCTCCATGCCGCTCAACAAAGATATAGTCCTGAGTGATTTGCTTGCGGGATTATCAAAATCAGGAGTGCAGCACTGATTGTGATTGGAATATTCAAACTCATGTGCACTTCGAATGAAGGTTTTAAGAGAAGACTTATGAAAAGGCTCATGATAAGCGCATCAGGTCTTGTTTGTTTATTTTGCCTTGCCGGCATATGCTGGGCAGAAGGGAATGAATATACACCTCAATTACTCAGGGTCGGCTACTCGACTAAATTTCTCGGCGATGTAAGCCTGGCTGATGCAAAGGTTGCCATTGAGTTATGGACAAAAGAAATGTCTAAAAGTTCGCTAATGAAAATGCAGCCAAAGACCTTTATATTCGACGACCTGCAAACGATGGTTACTGCCTTGAAGAATCGCGACATAGACATGGTAACTCTGACAGCGATGGACTATATAAAGATAAAGGATAGAGTTGCCATCGACCCAACTCTTGTTGCCAGCAAGCGTGGTGCCGTGGGAGGGGACGAATTATGTCTTATAGTACGACGGGACCAGGGGATGACGGACGTAAAGCATCTGAGGGGTAAACGGCTGATCATGCACGCGTATATGCTGGACAGCGCTTATCTATGGCTAAACACAATTATATATCGAGACAAAAGGTCGCAAAAAGAAAAGTTCTTCAGCTCTATTCAAGAAGTAAGTAAGGCAACACAGGCAGTATTGCCCGTGTTCTTCAAGCAGGCAGACGCTGTTGTCGTAAGCAAGAGTACGTTTGAAACAATGGCAGAGCTGAATCCGCAGCTGGCAAAGGAAATGATGATTATTCACTCTTCAGAAAAACTTATGTATGGCATGATATGCATAAATAGAAGTTTGAACTCAGCGATCAAAAAAGATGTACTGTACGGTGCAACTAATATGCAAAGATCTTCGGCCGGCAAACAAATCCTAACTCTTTTTCAAATAGAACATATAACAACCTATAAACCTGCCATGCTGCAAAACACGTTGATCCTGCTGAATGGGCATGCTGTCGCAAATAAAACGGGCCTGTAATATTTATTTCGCATTCTATTCGTTTGCCGGGCGTATTCAGCAATAGCCGCAAGTGCAGGTAAATTAGGCTGATTCGGCCTTCTTGTGATAGACTACCAATGGCCTCTCCCTTTTCTGAATCGATTCCTCATTAATAACGCACTCGGCAACTTCCTTCTTTGAAGGTATCTCATACATTATATCGAGCATTACGTCTTCAAGGATCGCCCTAAGCCCTCTGGCTCCTGCCTTTCGTTCAATTGCTTTTTTTGCAACTGCAGCGAGCGCGCCATCGGTAAACTTCAATTTAACGCTATCAAGAGAAAATAGCTTTTGGTACTGTTTGACCAAGGCATTCTTGGGTTCGATCAATATTTTCACAAGGGCAGCTTCATCAAGATCGGTTAGAGATGCTACTACCGGAAGCCTACCGATAAATTCCGGGATCAGCCCATACTTCATTAGATCTTCCGGCTCCACAGTTTCAAGCAGGTTCATCTCTTTCTTTTCAGCCTTCTTAAAAGGTTCAGATCCGAAGCCGATCCTCTTTTTACCAATCCTCTCCTCTACAATCTTATCCAAACCGACGAATGCCCCTCCGCATATAAATAGAATATTAGTAGTGTCTAACTGGATATATTCCTGCTGCGGATGCTTTCTTCCGCCCTGTGGCGGAATGTTGGCAACGGTACCCTCTATGATCTTCAGAAGAGCCTGTTGAACGCCTTCGCCAGAAACATCTCTAGTAATCGATGGGCTATCGCTTTTACGGCTGATCTTGTCGATTTCATCGATATATATAATACCTATCTGCGCTCGACCGACATCGTAGTTGGCGGCCTGCAGCAATTTAAGCAGTACGTTTTCAACATCCTCTCCAACGTAACCAGCCTCTGTTAAAGAGGTGGCATCGGCTATCGTAAAAGGCACATCCAGCAGCCGTGCAAGCGTCTGGGCAAAAAGCGTCTTACCGGTGCCGGTGGGCCCTATCAGAAGTATGTTGCTCTTCTGCAATTCAACATCTGATTTAGAGCCTTTATAGATTCTTTTGTAATGGTTGTGAACCGCCACCGAGAGTATTTTTTTAGCCCTCTCCTGCCCTATTACGTAGTCATTGAGAAATTTATGTATGTCCGACGGCGTAGGCAGCTTTCTGGCACTCCCATGCTCAGCGCTACTCGACTCCTCTTCTATTATTTCATTGCATAGACTTACGCATTCATTGCAAATATATACCATAGGGCCTGCAATCAGCTTCTTTACTTCATTCTGCGCTTTCCCGCAGAATGAGCATCGCAGAACCGTCTCATTATTCTTCTTTGCCATTGTAATCCTCCCAGATCAGTACAACAGATGCAGTCTATCTACTGCAGGCCGGCTATTTCTTTACTTCCTTGAGAGAAAATATGACCTCATCTACAAGGCCGTATTGCTTGGCGTCTACACCAGACATAAAGTAGTCTCTTTCAGTATCTATCTTTATTTTCTCAATATCCTGTCCGGTATGTTTAGCCAGTATGTTGTTCAGCACTTCCTTCATCTTCAATATTTCTCGAGCATGAATTTCAACATCAGTGGCCTGACCGTAAAAACCACCCATAGGCTGATGAATCATAATGCGCGAGTTAGGCAGGGCAAATCTCTTTCCAGCTGCCCCCGCGCAAAGAAGGAGTGAGCCCATGCTCGCAGCCTGTCCGATACAATACGTACAGATGCTGGGCTTGACATACTGCATTGTGTCGTATATTGCCAACCCTGCAGACACAGATCCGCCAGGCGAGTTCACATAGACATGTATATCCTTTTCCGGATCCTCTGTCTGAAGAAAAAGAAGCTGGGCGATAACCACATTGGCTATATTGTCATCGATGGGGGTGCCTATGAATATAATTCTGTCCTTGAGAAGCCTCGAGTAGATATCATAAGCGCGTTCAGTCCTTCCAGTCTGCTCGATTACTATTGGCACTATGCTCATATATTACTCCTTCTCTATCTTGGCTTTTGCAAGAAGGGCCTTCATGGCCTTCTTTTCATAAATTGCATTCTTGATGCCGTCAAGAGAGCCATCTCTTGCTATGTAGTACTTGACTACGTTTTCCGGAGTGACATAATACCTTTTTGAGAAATTCATGATTTCTTCCTTTAATTCATCCTCCGAAACGGAAATACCCTCTCTTTCTCCTATTATATCCAGAAGTATCGAAATTCTTGCACTCTTCACAGCCTTGGGCTGGTATTCAGCTTCCAGTTCCTCATTGGTTCCGCCTTGCTTGCCGGCTGCCCTTACTTCTCCAAGCATTCTTTCCAGCTCAAACTTTACCATTCCTTCTGGAGCGTCGAACTGATATGATGAGAGCAATTTTTCGATTATCTCGATTTGTTTCTTCCTGTCAGCTTCCGTAGTCTTTGACTCATGCAGATCCTCCCTGATCCTATCTCTAAGGCTTTGCAGGTTTTCCATGCCCATATCTTTTGCAAGTTCATCATCAATAGTCGGGATGTTCTTTCTCTTGATATCTTTTATCATCATTACAAACTTAAGTGTCTTACCGGCGAACTGCGTAGACGAATCATTTGGGAATGATACAACTGCCGAGAACTCCTCGTCCTTTCTCTTCCCCTCGATCGCATCGAAGAACTCCGGAGGATATGGGCCACTACCCACCTTTATAACGGTATCCTTGCTTTCATCACCATTTTCAGTTGTGTAGTCCAGAGTTACAAGATCGCCCCTGGTCGCAGCATCGTCTATCGCCTCAA
>Ga0187785_10000009_pt1 | contig 83840 bp, 79 predicted proteins | sample 0815_BV2_4_20_MG_FD_132466 | JGI IMG/M metagenome (GOLD analysis project Ga0187785, IMG submission 132466) | Tropical peat soil microbial communities from peatlands in Department of Meta, Colombia - 0815_BV2_4_20_MG | ecosystem: Environmental > Terrestrial > Soil > Wetlands > Peat | place...
ACCGGCGGCGCCGCCGGCCGCGGAGGATCACGCCGCGGGGTCGCGCCACGTGAGCGGGCGGGCGACCCGGAACCGCAGCCGGAAGGCGACCCCCTCAGCCACCCGCCGAGCGTCGTCACGGGCGTTCCACACCGGACTCCGGTGCCAGTGCCGGGGATGGATCAGCGCGTAGACCACCGGTTCGCCCCGCGCGATCGCGTCCGACGGCGACGAGCCGTTCGTCCAGAAGTTCGGCGCGAGCGTGTCGGAGTGCCGCGAGGTGATCAACGCCATCAGGTCTTCATCGTAGGCCTCCAGCGAGATACGACCGGCCGCGCGCACCTCGGCATCGTTCAACACCTCGGTGTTGCGCACGCCGAGCTTGCGGTTCACGAAGTCGCCGTGTGACGCCGCGGTGACCATCGGCGCGTCCGTCGCGGCACGCATTGCCTCGAGCGTTCGCAGGAACGCCCGGCGGGCCCGCGGCAGGAGCGCTGCGACGTCGGTGGTCGCCCCCCCACCGGCGCGCTTCGCCAGGGTCGCCAGCTCCTCGTAGTGGTAGCCCGCCTCGCTGCCGCCGCGTTCGATGTCGCGGGCCAGCCGGACGTCGAAGGTCTCGATGCGGAAGTAGAAGGTGCTCGCGGCGCCCTCGCCCCGGATCACGTCGAACATCCGCCGTGCGGTGACCGGGTCGGTGTCGATGTCGTGGCGGATCAACAGGTAGCGCCCCTTCGGATCGACGCCTCCCCTAGCGGCGAGCGCGCCGAACGCGGCATGGGTGATCGGCCGGTACCCGGCGTCCCGCGCCTGCACCAGGAGCCGCCGGAGCTCGGGCAGCCGCGAGGGCAGCACGAAGTCTGAGTAGAGCCGGTGGCCCATGCCCGTCGCCGTCGCCGCCGCGCGCCGTGCCGCGTCGTTCGCGTTCACGCCGGAACCATGGTGCGCCAGACCCACTTCACGTTGTAGGGCCGGAAACCGAGCCGCTCCTTGAAGAACCGGAGCCCCTCGCCGGCGCCGACCATCGTGTCGTACATCCCCCACGCGGGATGCCCCGTCTCGGCCCGGCGTTCCGTCATCTCGCGCACGATCTCGCTGATCAGCAGGTACATCACGCCCTCGTCGAGATGGTCCTCGTGCCCGAGGAGGCGCGCCAGGAGGAAGAGGTCGCCGCACACGGGGACCTCCGCGTAAGCCACGACGGTCCCGTCGGCGTCGAAGACGCCGCGGAACTCGGGGCACCGGTCGAGGCTCCGCCCGAACGCCTCCGCGTCGAGGTACGCCTCGTCCATCGCCCGGCCCTGTCGCTCGGGCGCCGACGCGTTGATCGCGAGCAGCTCCTCGAGGCGGGAACGCGCCAGGAAGCGGTCGTATCGGTACCCCTTCTTCTGGGCCCGCCGGACCTTGCGACGGAGCAGGCTGCGGTCGTGGGCCCCGAAGTAGTCGTCGAACGCGGGCGGGAGCTCGAGCAGCCCGATCCCCCAGCGCTTCCGCTGCACGAGCGGGAAGCGGGCGTGCCGCGACGTGAACGTGCGGTAGAGCTCCTCGCATGTCGGGCCGCCCCACATCGCGATCTCCACGCGGGGGAGCCGGATCACCTCCCGGCCGACCTTGAACAGGGACTCGGGCATCAGACGGTCGCCCCCGTCGGCGGGGCGGGCGCGAGCCGGTCGGTGTGCCGGACGAGGACCCGGTACCCGAGGACCGCCAGGAGCGCGTAGAAGGCGGCCATCGTCACGCCGAGCACCGCGACAGTCGTCAGGGCGCTCCACCCCAGCGCGTGCCCGATGGCGATCGAGGCGATCACCCCGAGGAGTCGGCCGGTGTCCCATGCGAACTGCAGGCCCTGCCGCTCGAGCAGGTTCAACGTCTGCGACAGCGGATAGGCGGCGAAGTCGGCCAGGAACAGCGGCGTGAGGACCCGCGTGAACTCCCCCGCCTCCTGCCAGCGAGCGCCGAGCACCAGCCCGAACAGCCACGGCGCGAGCACCGCGAGCGCCAGGACCGGGAGCGCCCCCCACTTCAGCAACCGGAACGTGTAGGTGCGGAAGAGGCGTCGGGTCGCCATCGCCTCCCCCGTGCGCAGCAGCTCGCCGAACTGGGCGACGTAGACCTGCGCGACCGACGCCGCGACCAGGTCGAGCGGCCCGCCCACCAAGCGCAGCGCGACCGTGTAGAGGCCGCCGACCCGCGCCCCGAACAGCGCCGTCAGCAGCAGGACCGGCGCCACCAGCCCCGCGCTGTTGATCAGCGACGACGGTCCCGAGATCAGCGGGAACCGACGGTAACGGCGCGCCAGGCGACGGATCTGATCGGTCGAGGCGCTCCGGATCGCATCGACCAGACCGTGGAGGCGCAGGTACGGGAGGACCCCGGTGATCCGTCCGATCACGTCGCCTACCACCAGGCCCGGGCCACCCATCCCGGCGGCCGTCAACGAGATCTGCCCGGCGGCCGTGCCGACGCCCTGCGCGATCTTCGAGCGCATCACCGGGCCGTACGTCTTGCGGCGCAAGGCGAGATAGTTCATCGCGACGACGGCCCCCGTCGCCAGGAGCCCGACCGGCAGCAGGGGGAGCAGCCCGTGCAGGGACGGCACCCCGAGGGCCCGGGAGATCGGGGCGCCGAACCCGATCACCAGCACGAGGGCACAGGCCGAGACCGCGACCGCCGAGAGCAGCGCGAGGGAGAACACGCCGGCGCCGTCCTCATCATCGGCCGGCAGCACGATCGCCTGCTCGTACCGCAAGCACACGATCGAGGCGAGCCAGGAGAACAACGCGATGTAGACACCGAACACGGCGAAGTCTGCCGGCGAGACGAGGCGAGCCAGGATCGGCGCCGCCAGGAGGCTCAGGCCCTGGCCGATCGCGGTCGCGACGCTCAAGCCGGCGACGGCGCCGGCCGTGTCCCGGCGGAACCGGGCCTGCAACGACCTCATCGCATCGCGCGTCCGAGCGCGTCCCCGACCGCGCGGACCGCGTCGTCGGGGATCGACGGCCACATCGGGAGCGAGAGCACCTCAGCGGCGGCGGCCTCGGCTTCGGCCAGCGTCACGCCCAGGTCCGCGTACGGCGGGAGCCGGTGACACGGGATCGGGTAATAGACGGCGGTCCCGATCCCCTCGGCCCCGAGGCGATCGCGCACCTCGTCCCGGCGGCCGCCCGGCACCCGGATCGTGAACTGGTGGTACACGTGGCCGGCCGCGCGCGCCGCGATCGGCCGCGCGAGCCCGTCGATCCCGTCGAGCAGCTCGTCGTACCGGGCGGCCGCCCCCCGCCTCGCCGCGTTCGCGTCATCGAGCGTCCGCAGCCGCACCCGCAGCACCGCCGCCTGCAGCTCGTCGAGCCTCGAGTTGTAGCCGAAGAGCTCGTTCGCGTACTTCTTCGCGGATCCGTGCGTCCGGAGCTTGCGCGCGAGGGCGGCGGCCTCGTCGTCGTCGGTCACGATCATGCCGCCGTCCCCGAACCCCCCGAGGTTCTTCGTGGGGAAGAACGACAACGCGGCGGCGTCGCCGATCGTGCCCAGCTTCCGCCCGCCCGCGGATCCCCCCATCGCCTGGGCGAGGTCCTCGACGACCCGCAGCCCGTGTCGCCGTGCGACCTCGAGGATCGGGTCCATGTCCGCGGCCAATCCGAACAGGTGGACCGGCACGATCGCCGCGGTGCGCGCCGTGATCGCCGCCTCGATCGCGGAGGGATCGATCGTGAAGGTGGCGGGGTCGATGTCGACGAACACGGGCGTCGCCCCGATCGTCGTGACGGCCTCCGGCGTAGCGAAGAACGTGAACGGCGTGGTGATCACCTCGTGCCCGGGCCCGACGCCCAGCGACCGCAGCGCGATCACGAGTGCATCGGTGCCGGAGTTGACCCCCACCGCGTGCCGGACCCCGAGGTAGGCGGCGACCTCGTCCTCCAGCCCCGCGACCTGCTCACCGAGGATGAACCGACCCGAGTCCACCACGCCGGCGATCGCTTCGAGCACCTCGGCACGGATCGGCTCGATGTCGGGACGAGGGTCGAACACGGGGATCGCCACCCCCCGACGAGCCTCGATGCGATCGGGCACGGCCATCAGCGGACCCCCTCCGCGCTCGGCGCCCGCATCGGCGCACCGAGCATCGTCTCGTACATCCGGACGAGTCGCTCGCCCTCGGCATCCCAGCTGTATCGGCGCAGGACCTCGGCGCGGCCGCGCTCGCCCATCTCGCGCGCGTCCTCCGGATGCTCCAGCAGCCACGCCGTGGCCGCGACGATCGCGTCCTCAGACATCGGATCGACGAGCAGGCCACAGCCGGCCGGCTCGATGATCTCGCGCCATCGCGGGAAGTCCGATGCGACCACGGGGAGCCCCGCCATCATGTACTCGAACAGCTTGGTCGGCTGCGCATCCACGTAGTTGGGCAGCGGGTGCAGGACGACCATGCCGATCCGCGCCTCGCCGAGCACGTCGGCCACGCCGTCCCGGCCGAGCCATCCGCGCGACACGACGAGACGCCACCCCGGCTCCTGTTCCGCGCGCGCCCGCAGGGGTCCCGAGAGCTGTCCGGCCAAGTGGAGCCTGGCCTCCAGCGCGGGATCCAACCGGTCGACGGCCCGGATCATCGAGAAGAGCCCCCGGGCCTCGCTCATGCTGCCGACGTACACGAGGTGGTTGGGCCGCTCCCCGTACGGCGTGGACGAGGCCGGCGGGAACTCGTCGCTTCGCGGGAAGTTCTGGATCAGCGTGGCGCGCTCGGCCGGGAAGCGTGCGTAGACGCCCGGCTCGGCGACGACCACGCGCGTCGCGATGCGCGCGACCGCCCACTCCCACCGACGTGCCAGCCAGCCGATCGGCCGGCGGAGCGCGGGCGCGATCCAGGTCTTCGTCCGGATCTGGGCCGGGAGATCCTCGTGGACGTCCATCACGACGCGGCGCCCCACCAGGCGAAGCGCCACGGCCGTCGGGAACAGCTCCGGATCGTGGAGGTGGTAGACGTGCGACCGCAACCGCAGGCCCCGGCGGAACGCGCTCACGTTGCCGAGCGTCATGCGGCGGAGCCGGCCAGGCTGCGCCGGCAGCGGAACGAGCGACACGGGACCGTCCTCGTGCACCGACCCCTCCGGCGCCAGGAGCGAGACGCGGAACCCCGCGGCCGCGAGCGTCCGGCACTCCTTACTGTTGATCCTCGGGTCGTCCGCATCGTGCACGCTCGTGACGTGCGTGACCCGGGCGGGCATCATGGCTCGTCCCGTTGCAGGTCATCGGGGCCGGCCTGCCGGTACCGGCGTCCGCACTCCGCACAGGCCGCGCGCCCCTGGTCGTCCATCCGGAGGATCCGGCCGCACGTGCACGCCCACCCGATCCGGCGTGCAGGGACACCGGCCATCAACGCGTGATCGGGGACGTCCCTCGTCACGACCGCGCCGGCGGCGATGAACGCGTCCGTGCCGACCGTGATCCCGCAGACGATCGTCGCGTTGGCCCCGATCGAGGCGCCGCGCCGCACGAGCGTCCCGGCGTACCGTTCCTCCGGCGTCGGGAACGCCGCCCGAGGGTTCCGCACGTTCGTGAACACCATGCTCGGGCCGCAGAAGACGTGCTCCTCGAGCGTCACGCCCTGGTAGATCGACACGTTGTTCTGGATCTTGCACCCGTCGCCGATCGTGACGTCGTCGGCAACGAAGACGTTCTGCCCGAGGCTGACGTCGCGACCGATGCACGCGCCGGCCATCACGTGGGCGAAATGCCAGACCTTCGATCCGGCGCCGATCCGAGCGCCGTCGTCGACGACCGCGCTCGGGTGCACGAAGACCCCACTCATGCCGAGGTCGCGATCCCCGTCATCCGCGCGCTGGTCTGCCCGAGGACGCGGATCTCCTTCATCTGCGCGTCGGCCTGGCTGAGGACCCGGATCACCTCGATCGCGCTCGGGCCACCGGAGCGCGGCTCGCGGCCGTCGCGCACGCACGTCAGGAAGTGCTCGAGTTCATGACGCAACGGCTGCGGATCGCCGCGGAACACGACCTCGCCCCCATCATCCTGCACGGAGAGGTTCGCGTTCACGCGACGCCGGTGCAACTGCACGGTCTGGTTCAGCTCGTCGTACACGGCCATCGCTTCGGTCCCCACGACGGTCAACCTGCGGCGGCGCTCCGGCCAGAGCCAGGAGTTGTGGATGTGCGCCTCCGCGCCGTTCGCGAACTGCATGTGCAGGTGCATGTCGTCTTGGACGCCGGGTTGGATGATCGCCTGGCCCCATGTGGCGATGCGGATCGGTTCCTGTCCTTCGAGGTACAGGATCGCTGCGACGTCGTGCACGCCGAGGCTCCACAGGCTGTTCTCGACGGTGCGGACCGTTCCGAGGCTCAGCCGGTCTTGGTAGAGGCTCGCGACCCAGCCCAGCCGGCCGCTCTGCAGGAACTCCCGCATCCACACGATCGCCGGCTGGTAGAGCAGCAGGTGGCCGACCATCAACGTCCGCCCGGCCGCCTCCGCCTCCTTCACGACCAGCTCGGCGTCGTCCACCGTCAGCGTGAACGGCTTCTCGACGAAGACGTGCTTGCCTGCGCGGACCGCCTCGATCGCGAGCGAGGTGTGGGTGGTCGCGGGGGTCGCGATCACCACGGCATCCAGCGCCGGATCGGTGAGCACGCGCTCGTGTTCGGCGCTGATCGCGATCCGTTGTCCGTACGTGGCAACGAGCTCGGCGCGGATCGCCGGGTCCGGATCGGACACCGCGGCGAGAGCACCCAGCGCGTCCAGATTGGCGACCAGGTTCCGGCCCCAGCGGCCCGCACCCAGGACCGCGACGCGGACATCCCTTCCGTTCTGCATGCTCTGCTGTCCTCCGTCTGGCCGACACAGCCCGCCCGATGGCCATCCGACGTCGCACGTTCGCGAGCTGGGTCTTGCCTACAGCGCATGCAGGATATAACCTCGGCCGCAGACGCGCCTTCGGCCGAAAGTCGCGCCTTGCGTATCCCCCCGGTCGTGTTGACGAGAAGGAACCTTCCACGATGACGCGCTCCGTGCACGACAGCCCGAAAGGACGCTTCTGGTTCCGGGCGAAGTTCGCAACCGATCTGACGATCTGGACGCTTGCTGCATTGGTCGCCTTCCCGCTGCGAGCGCCGAACCGCATCGGCGAGATGTGGACGCTGATCCCGCTGTACGCGCTGGCCGGCATGTCGATCAAGGCGGTGCTGTTGCTGGCGTTCGGTCTGCCGCGTCAGGCGTGGGAGCGTGTGACGATCGAGGATCTGCTCCGTGTCGTGGGAGCCGTCGTCACGGGGACCGCGGTGCTGTTCGGGATCGGGCTCGTCTGGTACGCACGGGCCGGCCTCTTCCCGCGGACGGTCCCGCTGATCGAAGGTGTCGTCGCGCTCGTCGGCATGTCCGCGATCCGCGTGTTGGCGCGCCTGTACGCCGAGCGTCAGTGGCGGTTGCAGACGAAGACCAGCCTGCACCGCGCGGGTCCGCGCCGGGTGCTGCTCGTCGGCGCCGGCGACGCGGGCACGCGCCTCGGCTGGGAGATCCGCCGCCACCCCGACCACGGCAAGGAGCTCGTGGGGTACCTCGATGACGACCCGGTGAAGCGCCGCCTGAAGATCGCCGGAACGGACGTGCTCGGCGGCATCGACGACCTGCCGCAGGTGGTCAAGGAGCACCAGGTCGACGAGGTGTTGATCTCGATGCCGGCCGCAGGAGGGCGCGCGACCAAGCGGGTGGTCGACGTGGCGAGCGCGGCCGACGTTCCGTGCCGGATCCTGCCGGGCGTGACACAGGTCCTCCTCGGCGAGGCCCAGCTCGCCGGCCTGCGGCCGGTGAAGGTCGAAGACCTCTTGCGCCGCAAGCCGGTTCCGCTGGACCTCCCGCCCTCCTACTTGGAAGGCCGTACCGCGCTCGTCACCGGCGCCGGCGGCTCGGTCGGATCCGAGCTGGTCCGGCAGATCGCGAGCGCGGGGCCCGGCAAGGTCATCCTGTTCGGGCACGGCGAGAACACGCTGCACGACATCGGCCGCGAGCTCCAGAACACGCTCCCCGAGCTCGACTTCACGATCGTGGTCGGTGACATCCGCGACCGCATCAAGGTCCTCAACGTGATGGAGCGCTTCCGACCGTCGGTCGTGTTCCATGCCGCGGCGCACAAGCACGTGCCGCTGATGGAGGCAGACCCCGATGAGGCGATCCTCAACAACGTCGCGGGAACGCGCAACGTCGCCGAGGCCGCCCTCGCGGCTGGCGTCACCCGGTTCGTGAACGTCTCCACCGACAAGGCCGTCCATCCCGCCTCGATGCTCGGAGTGACGAAGCACCTCGCCGAGCGGATCGTTCGGATGGTCGGCGCGCATGCCGAACAGGACCAAGTGTTCGCGTCGGTGCGCTTCGGCAACGTGCTCGGGAGCCGCGGTTCGGTCGTGCCGATCTTCGAGGAGCAGATCCGCACGGGCGGTCCGATCAAGCTGACCGACCGCCGCATGACCCGCTACTTCATGACGATCCCGGAGGCGAGCCGGCTCGTCGTCGAGGCGGGCGCGCTCGGCGTGAACGGCGCGGTCTACGTCCTCGACATGGGCACCCCGGTGCTGATCCTCGACCTGGCGAAGGAGATGATCCGGCTCGCCGGCGCGGACGAGGACGACGTGAAGATCCGCTACACGGGGCTGCGGCCTGGAGAGAAGCTGCATGAGGAGCTCTTCACGCACGAGGAAGAGCTGTCGGGCACGACGTTCGAGCACATCATGATGGCCACGCACGAGTGCGACGAGGACGAAGAAGGCCGCGCGATGATCGAGGAGTTGATCGGCGCGGCCGAGCGTCGCGACTGGTGGAAGCTGGACGAGTGCCTGCGACTGCTGGTGCCGGACTTCCCCCAGGTCGGGTTGGCACCGCCTCCCGTGGAGACCACGCCGCGGATCGTCGTGCGGACCAGCGAGCCCGAGCCGATGCTCGATCTGTCGCACGCGGCCCCCGACGACGCGATCGTGACGACGGTGCCGCCCGACGCCGCGGGCTGAGCGCGTCCGCGATCCCGGATCGACCCGCGGCGGAACCGCGCCCGAGGGACCAGCTCCTTACAGGCGGATCACGTTGTCGTGCGACGCGTCGCCGTAGGCGTTCCGCGTGTCGAACACGAGCGCCGCGTGCTCCGCGATCTGGTCCACGTCGTAGGAGCTGTGCGGCGTGAGCAGCAGGACCAGGTCCGCCGTGGCCAGGCCCTCGGCCAGCTCCGTCCGCCGGATCCGACCGCCGTTCAGGGGCACCTCCTCGATGAAGGGGTCGTGGAAGGAGATCTCCGCGCCCTTGCGGTAGAGGGCCTGCATCGCCATCAGGGATGGGGACTCGCGCACGTCGCCCACGTCGGCCTTGTAGGTCACACCCAGGACGAAGATCTTGCTGCCGCGGACCGCGCGGCCCACGTCGTTCAGGATCTCGGCGACCCGGCTGGCCACGTAGTTCGGCATCCGCTCGTTCACGTCCTGGGCCGCCTCGAGCACGCCGAAGCGCCGGCCGGTCTGCCGGCGGACCTGCCATGACAGGTACGTCGGATCGAGCGGGATGCAGTGCCCGCCGATCCCGGGGCCCGGATAGAAGGGCATGAAGCCGAAGGGCTTGGTGGAGGCCGCGTCGATGACCTCCCACACGTCGATGTCGAGGTCGTGGGTCAGCATCGTCAGCTCGTTCACCAGCGCGACGTTGATGTGCCGGAACGTGTTCTCGAGCAGCTTCGCGGTCTCGGCCGTCCGCGTGGACGACACGGGGAACACCTTGTCCACGAGCTGCTCGTAGAACGCCACCGCCGCGTCGGTGGCCTCCGGCGTGGTGCCGCCGACCACCCGCGGGGTGTTCCGCATCGTGAACTCGGCGCTCCCGGGATCGATCCGCTCGGGCGAATAGGCGAGCAGGAAGTCCACGCCCGCCCGCAGCCCCGAGCCCTGCTCGAGGAGCGGCTGGAGCAGCTGATCCGTGGTTCCCGGATACGTCGTGGACTCGAGCACCACCATCGCTCCGGCGCGCAGGTGCGCGGCGACGGACCGGCCCGCGGCCTCAACGCAGCTCAGATCCGGCGCGCCATCGCGCAGCGGCGTCGGCACGCAGATGAAGATGAACGCCGCATCGGCCACCGCGTCGGCCGATCCAGCGAACCGGATGCCCCCGCTCTGGATCGCGGCATCGAACGTCACACGGTCCACGCCCGGAACCGCCAACTCTCCGCGCGTGAGCGCGTCGATCCGGGCGACGTCGTTGTCGATGCCGGTGACCGGGAAGCCGGCCGCGGCCGCGGCCGATGCCAACGTCAGCCCGACGTACCCCTGGCCGACGACCGCAACGCGACCCGTGCGCTGCGCGGCTGCGGCGGGAAGGTCGTTCGTGGATCCGGCGGCGCTCATCGGAACAACCCCTCGAACGCGCATCGTTCCGACCGGACGTCGGTACCCCGCGGGCGTTGCATCTCGATGCTCAGACGCACCTCATCACCCTCCAGGAGCGCCTTCACAGCGACCCCTCCTCGCGATGCCAGTTGTCCCCCACTGCCAACGGTGCACGACTGGAAGGGTGAGCCCTCACCTGTGCCCTCCCGGCCGATGGAGCCACGTCCGATACCGCAAAGGACGTAGCCAGACACTAGGACGCGGAGCGCGTTCTTGCAAGCCCCCATCTCCTGAGCGTTCACGATCCGTTCGCGATCCGGACGCAGAGCGACCCCCGATGCCTCCGGGCTGCGCCCGTTCGCGACCGCGGAACGCGGCCGGGATAGGGCCGCGATGCGTCGGAGCGCGTCCCGGATGCCGCTCCATGACCACCCGAAGGGATGGTGCGCGGCCCGCGGCCGTTCATATACTCTGCCGAAGGCTTCCCCTTCCCGCAGGGCAGGTCGGATGGTGAGGGAACGGTTGGAGCCAGAACCTCTCGCGGTCGAGATCGGTCGAGCGCTCCGTCGCGCGCGGCAGCGTCGCGGTTTGACGCTGCGCGGCGTCGGTGCAGCCTCCGAGGGCCGGTTCATGGCGACCTCGGTCGCCGGCTACGAGCGTGGCGAGCGGAACATCAGCCTCGAGCGCTTCATCCTGCTGTGCAAGCTGTACGAGGTTCCGCCCGACCGGATCCTCGCGGAGATCGTCCGCGCCACCGAAGGCCGTCCGGAGGCCGAGATCGACCTCACGACCCTCGAATCCCTCGGCTCCGCCGAGGGGGCATTGGTCTCGGGATTCGTCCGACAGGTCAGCTCCCTTCGACGCGAGCCGCCGACCGAGAGCGTGTCGCTGCGCGCCGGCGACGTGGCGGCCCTCGCGACCGCATCGGGCAGAACGGCCGAGGAGCTCGAGGAAGCCCTCGCCCGGGCCCTGCGTCGCTAGCCGTCTTCCCGCCCCGCTCGTCGTAGCCTCGGAACGCACATGTCGCACGTCACCCGCTCACAGGTCCGCCGCCGGCGTTCGTTCGTCGCCGTGATCGGCGTCGCCGTGCTCGCGCTCGTCGTCCTGCTGCGCCCCGGGCGGGACGCCGATGTCGCCGGCGCGCCATCCCCGACCACCCCGGCTGCGCCGGCCGCGTCGGGCTCCGCGTCGGTTCCGGTCGCACCGGACGGCGGGGTCCCGGCGTGGCTCGCGTGGATGCCCGGCGGATTCCCGGCCGGCTTCCGGAACCGGATCGTGCATGCCGACGGACTCACGACCACCGTCGTCGTCGCCGGCGACACCCTATGGATGAACTCCAGCCGCGACGCCGACGGGAACGTCGTCGACCGGCCTTCGCCGCCGTACGCGATCCCGATCGACGCGTTCGCGGTCGACCCCACCGCGTACGCGCCGTTCGTCCCCGGCGGGGACCGGGCGCGGATCGTGCAGGCGCTCGACGCCGGCGATGCGGTGCTCGGCCAGCGGTCCGCCGACCTGCGCAGGATCGGCGTGGGTGGCTCGATGACGTTCGGCGGTACGACGGTGACGGTGGGAGCCGTGGTACCCGATGACGACGTCGGTTGGTCGGAGCTGCTGGTGAGCCGCGACGTCGGCGCGCGACTCGGGATCACGCACGACCGGTACCTGCTCGCGCTCGGCGATCCCGACCTGACCCTCACACGATTCACGGCCGACGTGCGCGGGCTGATCGCCGTCGACGATCCGCTGCGCACCGTCCGCCCGGGCGGCACGCGGTTCGTGCGGGTGGCGAGTGGCGTCGATCCCCCGATCGTGATGAAGGAGGTGTTCGGCGAGTTCGCCGCGTATCCGCAGACCTCGGACCCGGCCGAGCTCACGATGTCGACCTCGTGGTACGACGCCCACATCTCCACGCGGAGCGTCCCGCTCCTCGGCCAGGTCACGTGCAACGACGCCCTGTTCCCGATGCTGATCGGCGCGCTCGGCCAGGTGCAGGCGGCTGGCCTCGGCGGCGAGATCCACGTCTACTCGGGCTGCTACGCCGCCCGGACCGTGGCGCGGTCCACGATCGCACCTCCATCCCAACACGCCTACGGCGCCGCGATCGACATCAACGCCCCCGAGAACCCGTACGGGAGCAGACCGACGATGGACCCGCGGATCGTCCGGATCTTCGAACGCTGGGGCTTCAACTGGGGCGGGGACTTCCTGATCCCCGATGGGATGCACTTCGAGTACGGGAAGCCACCTCCGGCGTGAGGCGCCCCGCGACCTCGTCCGGGCGCCGGACCTCCGCGTCGTTCCGAACGGCTAGGCTCGGACCGTGCCCCTCGTCGCGCTCCGCGCCCCGCTCCGCGAGCTGGCCGGCGGCAACCGCGAGATCCGTCTCGACGGCGCCACCGTCGGCGAGGTCCTTCGCGAGCTGGAGCGGGCATGGCCGCGGACCAGCGGCTGGATCCTCGACGAGCGCGGCAAGGTCCGCCGCCATGTGAACGTGTTCGTGAACGGCGAAGCGGTGCGCGAGGACGCGTCGGTGCGGCCCGAGGACCGCCTGCAGGTCCTCCCGTCGATCAGCGGAGGGGGATGAGATGCACGAGCTCTTGATCGGCACGAAGAAAGGGCTGTTCGTCCTGCAGGGCGAGGGGCCGGGAACGTTCCGCGTCACGACGCGTGCGTTCGCGGGACAGGTCGTCGAGTTCGCCGTTCGAGATCCGCGGACGGGCCGGACCTTCGCCTCGGTGACCAGCGGGTTCTACGGTCCCCGGCTGATGTGGACGGACGACGTCACGGCCGAGGAGTGGCGAACCGCGGCGGGTCCCGCGTTCCCGGAGGGGAAGGACGAGGCGGTCGAGCGGATCTGGATCGTGCAGCCGGGCGAAGCCGACGGCGTGCTCTACGCGGGCGTCGCGCCGGCCGCGTTGTTCGTCAGCACCGACGGCGGCGAGTCCTGGTCGCTGAACGACGCGCTGTGGGCCCAGCGGATCGAGGGCGATTGGCAGCCGGGCGCCGGCGGCCTGGCGCTGCACTCGATCTGTCCGTGGCCGGGCCACCCGGACCGGCTGGCGATCGGCGTGTCGGCTGCGGGCGTGTGGCTGACCGAGGACGGGGGCGCGTCGTGGCGGTCGGGCTTCACCGGACTCGTTCCGGAGTACATGCCCGAGGACGCGCGGGAGGGCACGAACCAGCTCTGCGTCCATAACATGCATCGCGCTCCCCTGCGGCCGGAGCGGCTGTTCATGCAGTTCCACGGAAGCGTGTATCGGAGCGACGACGCCGGCATCACCTGGAACGACATCGCCGCGCCACTTCCGAGCGGCTTCGGCTTCCCGCTCGCGATCGATCCGGCCGATCCGGACAGCGCCTTCGTGATCCCGCTGGTGGGCGCGGAGGACCGCGTCACCCCCGAGGGGACGGTACGCGTGTTCGGCACGCGGGACGCCGGCGCGTCGTGGGTCGCGGGCGAGGGGCTGCCTGCGCACGACGCGTGGATCACGATCCTGCGCCAGGCCTTCGGGACCTCGGGCTCGGGAGAGGACCTGAGCCTGTGGTTCGGGGCCACGAGCGGCGAGGTCTTCGGCAGCACCGGCGGGCCGTGGTTCACGGTCGCCCCGAGGCTCGCGCCGGTGACCAGCGTGCGCGCGGTCTCCGCCTGAGGAGCGTGTCAGACCCGGCCGCTACGGTGGCCGGCATGGGACGCGTGATCTCGCTCGAGCGCTACCGCAGGCGGCGCGACGCCGCCGGGGGGGCGTTCGGTCGCCTCGACCGCGCGGTGGAGCGGCTCGATCCGCTCGTCCATCAGCGGGCCGCGGCGCTCACGCCCACGATCGAGCGCGAACTTCGGGTGATCGCGCGCGCGGTCGCCGAGGGCGCGCCACTGCGCGCGGCCGAGCGCGCCGAGCGCCTGGCCGGCATCCTCGAGCACCCGGCCGCGTCGGGCTGAGCCTCCCGGGGCGGCGCGGTGGCCCGGCATAGACTCGGGCGAGGCCATGGACGACCTCTCCCGCAGCGCCTTGATCCGCGGCATCACCGCGTTCGTCGTGATCGTCGTGGCCGGAACGACGCTGGTCTACGCCGCCGGCCGGGTCGGCTCGAAGAGCACCGGCGAGGGGGCGCCCACGGGCCCACCTCCCACGAGCGTCCCGTCGAGCCCGGTCGTCACGACGCCGGAAGCCTGGCTCGCTTGGGTGCCGGGCGGCGTGCCGGAGGACTTCGGCGCGAGCCTCACGGCGATCCCGGCCGTCACCAACACCACGACGGCAGCGGCCGACATCGCGTGGATGACCGGTTCGACGAACGGCGCCGGCGTGGCGATCGACACGCCGACCGCGCCCTACATGATCCCGATCGACACCACCGGGGTGGACCTGCGGAGCTTCCCCTCCTTCCTGCCGCAGCCGGAACGGGGTCAGGTGGCGGAGCTCCAGCCGGGCCAGGGGATCCTGTCCGAGTCGGAGGCCCAGCTGCGGGGGCTGCGTCGCGGCGCGACCCTCACCTTCGACGGAAGCGTGGACATCAAGGTCGTGGGCACCCTGCCGGACGCGATGATGGGCGGCTACGAGCTCCTGGTGGACCGCGCCACCGGCCAGCAGCTCGGCGTGACCCATGACCGGTACGTGCTGTTCCACGTCGCGCCCAACGCCACGATCACCGCCCAGGAGCTCGCGCAGAAGATGGTGCAGTACCTCCCACTCGGCGTGCCGCATCCGGTCGTCGAGGTCCGCTCGCCGGGGGAGACGCCGTACCTGCGTGCGAACGACGGCGAGCTGCCCCCCGTGCTGTTGAAGCGCCGGTTCGGCGAGTTCACCGCGTATCCGGATCCCGCGGCGCCGGGGCTGATCCGGATCGACCCGGCCTGGATCCAGGACCACATCACGTCGACCAGCCTGCCCGTCCTCGGCACGGTCACCTGTAACGAGAGGATCCTCGGGCTCTTGCGTTCGGCGATGACGCGGCTGCAAACGATGGGCCACGCCGCCGACGTGGCGGGCGTCGGACCGTGCTTCGTCGCGACCGCCTCCCCGACCGATCCCGAGGGGCCGCTGACCGCGCGTCCGTTCGGTGCGGCGATCGTGTTGAACCCCGCCACGAACAAGCCGGGCGACCCGCCGGAGCAGTCGAGCGAGCTCGTGCAGGCGATGGCGCGTTCGGGGTTCGGATGGGCGGGAACTGACGCCTTCCCGCAAGGGGCGCTGTTCCGCTTCCGCGGGCGGACCTCGATCCAGGACTAGGTCCGCGGCTCTCCGTGAGCGAGGGGAGCAGGTATCAGGCGCTTGTCCGCACGTGCCCCGGGAGCCGGAGCCATCGCTCCGGGTCCTGGGGCATGCCTCCCGCGGCATGACTCGCGCGTGGGTTCTGCTCCCCTCGCGGGTGCCTCTCGGTACCCACATCCAACGTACACCCGTGCCGTGCGAAGCAGCAACGCCGCGGCGACGCAGCGCGCCTCAGGCGGGGTCGCGTCGGTCGCGGGAACGGAGCGCGACCCAAACCAGCACGGCCGCGACCGCCGCGACCCCGACGCCCGCCGCAGCGAGGCTCGTCTTCGGGGCCGGCACGGCCGAGGCGATGCGGCTCCGCAGTCGGACGGGGCTCCGGAAGTCGCGGATCTCCCAGCCCCGTTCATCGGCCTCGCGCCGCAGATCCTTGTCGGCGTTGACCGCGACCGGATGTCCCACCTCGAGGAGCATCGGGAGGTCGGTGATCGAGTCCGAGTAGGCGTAGGAGCCGCCCAGATCGATGTCGACGCGGTCCGCGAGCTGGCGGATCGCCAGCGCCTTCTGCTCGCCGTAGGCGTAGAACTCGAGCTCCCCCGTGTATCGCCCGTCCGCGCCGACCTGCGCTCGGGTCGCGATCACGCCGGAGACGCCGAAGTGGCGCGCGAGCGGACGCACGACCTCCTCGGGCGAGGACGACACGATGTAGATCCGGCGCCCCTCGCTGCGATGCAGCTCGATCAGATCGAGCGCCTCTTGATAGACGTAAGGATCGATCACGTCGAGGATCACGTCCTGGACCAAGCCTTCGACCTGCGCACGATCCCAGCCCTTCGTGAGCTGGAGCATCCCTTCCTTCAGGCGGTCCATCTTCTGCTCGTCCGCTCCGACCAGCAGGTAGACCAGCTGGGCATACGCGCCGCGCAAGAGCTGGCCGCGCGAGACCATGCCAGCCCGGTACAAGGGGCGCGACAGCGCCAGCGAGGACGACCGGCTGATGATCGTCTTGTCGAGGTCGAAGAACGCCGCTTCCATCTCGAGAAGCATCGTAGGGCGGAGCCGCGACATTGAGCGGAAGCGCACCGATCAGATGCCGGATCATCGTCGGATCGTCGTGGGACGCCGTCGGCTAGGCTCCGGGCGGAGGCGTCTGGGTTCCTGGTGGGCTCCGCGGTCTTCAAAACCGTTGAGGGGGCGACGAGCTCCCTGGCGGGTTCGATTCCCGTCCGCCTCCGCTGTCCGAACCGGAGAGGGGCTCCGTGGGCGACGCGCACGACGTCGTGGTGGTCGGTGCGGGCGCGGCCGGCTGTGTGATCGGCGCGCGGCTCGCGGAGGCCGGATCGTCGGTGCTGCTCGTGGAGGCCGGGCCGGACCGCCGCGGCGCCGTGGCGCCGGCGCTGCGCGACGGCTGGCGTCTGCCGGCTGGCGCCGACTGGGACGTCGATTGGGGCTTCCGATCGGAGCCCGACGCCGACGGGGAGACGACGCCCCTGCGACGCGGACGGCTGGTGGGCGGTACCTCGTGGCTCACCCGGTTCGCGGTCCGCGGTTCGCTCGACGACCTCGAAGCCTGGGATGTCGACGGATGGACGCCCGAGGACCTGCTGCCGGCGTTCGTCCGGCTCGAGAACGACCTCGACCATCCCGACCAGCCCTGGCACGGGGACGCCGGTCCGATCCCGATCGGACGGGCCCTCGATGTGCCAGCGACCCCGGCCCTCGCGGCGATCGGTGCCGCGATGGAGCGGTCCGGCTTCCCGCCGGTCGACGATCACAACGCTCCCGGCGCGGTCGGCGTCGGACGGATGCCGATGAGCGTCCGGGACGGGCTCCGCGCGACGACCGCGGACGCCTACCTCGCGCCGGAGCGCGTCCCGTCGACGCTCACGGTCCTGCCCGATCGCACCGTCGACGCCGTGATCCTCGACGACGACCGCGCGAGCGGCGTCCGGCTGGCCGACGGCTCGGTGATCGAGGCCGGGCGCGTGGTGCTGTCCGCTGGCGTGTACGGGAGCCCGCCCATCCTGCTCCGGTCCGGGATCGGGCCGGCGGACGAACTGCGCGAACTCGGGGTCACGGTCCGCGTCCCGCTGGACGGGGTCGGCCGGAACCTGCGCGACCATCCCGGCGTCGAGGTCGCGCCCGCCTACCACGGGCCCGGACGCGACGCACCGCTCCTGCACACGATCGCCACGTTCCACAGCGACGGCGCCCGGGCCGACGGTCCGCCCGATCTCCTGCTGTGGACGAGCGATCCGTCCGGCGATCCCCCGGAACTCGGGATCGCGGCGGTGCTGATGAAGCCGCGCGGTGGCGGAACGGTTCGACTCCGCTCGGCCGATCCGAGCGACGCACCGCGGATCGACCTTCCCCCGCTTGACGACACCGACGTCGATCGACTGCTCGAGGCGTGCCGCCGCGCGCACGAGGTCGTGTCCGACCCCGCCGTACGGGCGGGGTGCGGCGATCCGCCGCCGGCCTTCGGGAACGACGACGCGAGCCGTGCGCGGGTCCGCGCGGAGGCGTACTCGCTCCCGCACGTCGTCGGGACCTGTGCGATGGGCCGCTCACCCGAGGCGGGGGCCGTGGTCGACGCCGACGGCCGCGTTCACGGAACCGACGGGCTGCACGTGATCGACGCCTCGATCGTTCCTGAGCCGCCGTCGGGGTTCCCCCACCTCTGGGCGATCGCGGTGGCAGAGCGGCTGTCGCACGTGCTCTCGGGTCGACGCACCTGATCGCGATCCCCGAGCGATAGCATCGTGGCTCCTGAGACGGGAGACGAGCAACGGCGACGTTCGGCCTCGTTCACGGTGCCTATCACGGCGGCTGGTGCTGGGAGCGGCTCGCTCCGGAACTGCGCGCAGCGGGGCACGAGGCCCTCACGGTGGACCTTCCGTGCGAAGATCCGGAGGCGGGCGCGGACCGATACGCGCAGGTGGCCGTCGAAGCGTTCTCCGGTGCGGGCCAGGATCTGATCCTCGTGGGCCACTCGCTCGGCGGGCTCACGATCCCCCTGATCGCGGAACGACGACCCGTGCAGCGCATGGTGTTCCTGTGCGCCATGCTGCCCGAGCCCGGCCGGATCCACGATGACCTCCAACGGGAGTCGCCCGACATGGGACTGCCCCCTCCTCGCGGCGGTGCGTACGAGGATCCGCCCGGCACCACCCGGTGGCCGGCGGACGCGGCCGCGGCGTGGTTCTTCGCCGACTGCGACGCGGCGACCGCCGCCTGGGCGTGCGCGCGGTTGCGGGGCCAGTGCTGGAAGATCACCCAGGAGGTCACCCCCCTCGATCGATGGCCGGATACGCCTTCGACCTCCGTCATCGGGGCCCGCGACCCGGTGATCAACCCGGTGTGGTCGCGACGAGCCGCGCGATCGATCCTGGGGGTCGACCCGGTCGAACTCGCCACCGGCCACTCCCCGTTCCTGTCGGCTCCCGACGCGCTCGCGTCGGTGCTGGTATCACTCGCGGAGGACGGCGCCGGATCCGCGTGAGGCGATCGCGTCCGTCGTCCCGGAGCGGCGGTGGTCAGCCACCCGCTCGGAGCGATGTCGACGCGCCCCGGGCCCGGCACGCTCCGAGATCGTGGTCGCCGCGATCTACTCGTCGCTCGCGAGGCTCGCGGTTTCGAAGGTCACTCTCGCCGTGACCGGCGGGTCGAGCGGACGCAGATCCCGCCCAACGAGTTCGACCCGCAGGACGTGCTCGCCGTAGTGGAGGTGGCGGAGCTCCCGGTCGGGCGATGCGCTCGTCGCGATGCGGTGACCGTCGAGGATGTAGACGACCCGCGCGACCGCATCCGACGACGTCGGATCACCGACGCTCACGTGGACGAGGACGGAGACCTCCTTCCCGTAGATCTGGTCGCCGTCCGCCGGATGCAAGATCGCGATCCTCGTGACGCCGCCGGCCGAGGGCGTCGTGGTCGACGTCGTGCACCCGGTCACCGCGACGACGATCCCGATCAAGCTCAGGCCGAGCCGAACATGCTGTCGCACGCCCGACAGGCTACGTCCCTCCGAGCCCGCGGGCACGGGCTCCCGGCGCGGTGTGCGAGGATGCCCCGGTGAGCGACGCGGCGCCGGAGGTCGGCGCGCCCGATCGGCCGTTCGCGGTCGTCGACATCGGCTCGAACTCCGCACGGATGATCGTGTTCCGGCTCCGCGAGGGCGAACACCTCGACGTCTTGGAAGACGCGCGGGCTCCGCTGCGGCTCGCGCGCGCGCTCCGCGAGGAGGATCGGCTGGGGCCGAGCGCGATCGCCCGCACCCTCGAGGCGCTCCACGACTTCCGGGCGGTGGCCGACGGCGCCGGCGCCACCCGGATCATCGCGGTCGCGACGTCGGCGGTGCGCGACGCGGAGGACGGCGCCGAGCTCGCCGCCCAGGCGGCCCGGCTGGGCTTCCACCTCCAGGTGATCGACGGTGACCTGGAGGCTCGGCTCGGCTTCCTCGGCGCGGTCCACGATCTGTCGGTGACGAGCGGCGTCACGATGGACGTCGGCGGGGGCAGCATGGAGCTCTCGCGGTTCGTCGAACGCAAGCTCGACGCGTCCTGGACCCTCCCGCTCGGATCGCTCCGGATCTCCGACCTGTTCCTGGAGAACGATCCGCCGACCGAGAAGGAGCTCCGGAAGCTCCGCGAACACGTCGCCGCGACGCTCGCCGATGCCGGCGTTCCCGAGCTCGCGACCGGCGAGGAGCTGGTCGGGATCGGCGGCACGGTGCGCAACCTCGCGAAGATCGACCTGCACCGCAGCGAGGACCCGTTGCAGATCCTGCACGGCCACGAGCTCTCGGAGCGTCACCTCGCGGCGATCGGCGAGGACCTGGCCGAGCGGTCGATGAAACGCCGCGCCCAAGCCTCGGGGCTGAACCCCGACCGGGCGGACTCGATCGTCGGCGGTGCCGCCGTCGTGCTCGGCGTGATGCGCCACCTCGGCGCGCGCCGGCTCGTCGTGTCCAGCCGCGGCCTGCGCGAGGGCCTCGCGCTGGACTCGTTCGGGCGCGACGTCCCGCCGGCGTCGTGGGTGCGCGCGATCTCCGTCGCGACCCTCGCCGCCCGGTTCGCGACCTGGGAAGAGGCGCCGGCGCGGCGGCGGGCATCGATCGCGACGCGCCTGACCGAGGCGCTCGACCCCGCGGCGCCACCGTCGATCGGCGAGATGCTCGAGCACGCCGCGACGCTCCTCGACATCGGGAGAGCGATCGACTACTACGACCGCTTCGAGCACGCCGCCACGATCGCCAGCGCGGCCGACCTGGCCGGCTTCTCGCACGCCGACCTTGGGGCGCTCGTGACGATCCTGCGACTCGGGGCGAACCACCGGCGCCCGGGCCCGTACGCGCGGCTCGTCGACGACGCGGACCGGCCCGCGGTGGAACGGGCGGCCGCGGCGCTGCTGCTGGCCGACGAGCTGAACCGGCGGATCCCGCCCGACACGCCGGCGCCCGTGTCGTGCAACTGGATGCGGGACGGCTTCGAGGTGGTCGCCCCGGTGCCGGCCGGCTGGCGGCCGCGCGCGGTCGCCGACCGCTTCTCCCAGATCTTCGGACGCGCGCTGATCGTCGTGGCCTCGGAGGTGGCACTGCGCGCGGTGCCGGAAGACGTGGCGCCCGACGGCTGAGCCGTCGCCGCGCCGGACCTCAGACGCCGGCGCCCCAGAAGTGGCTCGCGGCCGCGCCGGCCAGCCGCAGCGAGGCGCCTGCGCTGATCGCGGGGCTCGCGAGCTCCAGCGCCATCAACCCGGCGCCGACGACCGGCGGGGTCGTGAGCACCTCGGGCCGGGCCCGCGGCGCGGTCCGCCGGACGCCGAGCTCGAGCTGGTCCATCAGGTAGCGGTTCGGCGTGCGGAACAGGTTGCCGGCGCAGACCACCTCGAACTCGAGGTCGCCCATGTCGAGACGCCCGGCGACAAGGCCCGCGGCGTCGCCGAGCGAGGAGCCGATCTGCTCCAGGATCGTTCGTGCCACCAGGTCGCCGCGTTCCGTCGCCTCCAGGACGAGCGGGGCCATGTTGGCGACCTCGGGCGAGCGCAGCCGGGTGTCCTGCCGGCTCAGGCGCTCGAGCAACGTCGCCGCGCCGTCCACGCCGGCCCGCTCGCAGATCAGCTCGGTCAGCATCGTGGAGGGCCCGCGGCCCGTGTAGGCGTCGGCGACCGCACGCACCGCGAGCTCGGAGACGTCGAACTCGCTGCCGAAGTCGCCGAAGACGCGCCCCTCGCCGATCGTGCGGAACTCCTCGCCGGCGGGATTGCGGCCGGCCGCGACGGTGCCGGTGCCGGAGATCACGACGGCGCCCCACGGCTGCATCGTTCCGGCTCGGAGCGCGACGAAGGCGTCGTTCACGATCCGCTGCGGTCCGCCGAACCCGAGCGGCCCGATCACGCCCTCGAGACGCGCGAGGTCGGAGGGCCAATCCAAGCCGGCCAATCCGAACACGGAGGCGTCGAGCGCGCCGCGCCGCAGACCGGCGGCCGCGAGCGCACCGTCCGCCGCCTCGGCGACCGCCTCGCAGGCGCCCTCCAGTCCCGCCGTCTCCCAGTTCGAGGAGCCGCCGGCGCCGGCGCCGAGCAGCTCCCCCGAGCCGTCGACCACCACCGCATAGGTCTTGCGGCCGCCGCCGTCGACCCCCAGGGCCACGCTCACGGCGCGTCCGCCTCCGCGCCGGAGGCGTAGGCGCGCGCGACGACGTCCATCACGACGCGGCCGTCCTCGCCCGACGGGCGGGGCTGGCGACCCTCGGCGATCGCGGTCAGGAACTCGCGCATCTGGGCCGTATACATCGGCTGGGTGCAGTGCTCGTAGTCCTCGCTCGGAGCCTCGCGCGGGAAGATGCGCGCGTAGCCGCTGGTGCCGTACACCTCGGTCTCCGCCTCGAGTCCCTCCGCGTGGGGCTGCCACCAGCCGGATTCGACGATGGAGGTCGTCCCCTGGGACCAGCCGATCAGCAGGACCGCGTCGTCGTCCACGTCGTAGGAACCGTACCGCGTCCCGACCGCCGCACAGACGCGCTCCACCGACGGATCTCCGAGCAGGAACCGGACCGTGTCGATCGCGTGGACACCCATATCGACCAAGGCGCCGCCACCCGCGAGGACCGGATCGACGAACCAGCCGGAGGGGCCCCACGCCACGTGGACCCCGTAGCCCCGCGTCTTCACGACCTCGCCGAGCTCGCCGGCGGCGATCCGGTCGCGCAGCGCGATCACCTCGTCCCGGAACCGCCAGCAGTGGGCGACCATCAGCGGCGCGCCCGAGGAGCGAGAGGCCGCGAGCATCGCGTCGCAGCCGGCGAGATCGGTGGCCATCGGCTTCTCCACCAGCACCGGGATCCCGCCCTCCAGGAGCGCCACCGACTGGGGCGCGTGCAGGGCGTTCGGCGTCGAGACGACCGCGGCGTCGACCTCTGGATCTCGGGCGAGCGACTCCCAGTCGGTCGTCACCCGCTCGATCCCGTGCCGCTCGGCGAAGGCGCGGGCGGTCTCCTCCCGGTGGTTGGCCACGACGACCACCTCGGAGCCGCTCTCGCGCACGGCGCGCGCGTGGAAGTCCTGGATCCATCCGCATCCGAACAGCGCAACCCGCATCCGTGTCGCCGTCCCTCCGGGTCCGTCCCGGGCGCGGAGCCTAGCCCTTCACGCCCGACAGCGTGATGCCCTCGACGAAGACACGTTGCGCCAGGAAGAACAACACGATGATGGGCAGCATGAACAGGACGGAGGCCGCCATCGTGAGGTTCCACTGGACGTGGTGCAGCGCCTTGAACTCCGACAGGCCGATCGCGAGCGTCCAGCGATTGGGATCCTCGCCCACGTACAGCAGGGGGCCGAAGAAGTCGTTCCAGTTGTAGAGGAAGTTGAACAGCGCGACCGCGGCGATCGCGGGCTTCGCGAGCGGCACGATCACCCGGGTCATGATCTGCCAATCGCTCGCGCCGTCCACGCGCGCGGCGTCGGCGAGCTCTTCCGGGATCGTCATGAAGAACTGTCGGAGCAGGAAGATCGAGAACGCGTCGCCGAAGAAGCTCGGGATGATCAGCGGCTTCAGCGACGGGATCCAGTGCAGTCGCACGAAGATCACGTACAGGGGCAGCACCGTGACCTGGTAGGGCAGCATCAGGGTCGAGAGGATCACGACGAACGCGACCTGCCGGCCCCGCCAGCGCATCCGTGCCAGCGCGTAGGCGACCGGGATGCAGGAGAGCACCGTGCCGACGGTCGACAGGAAGGCGATCGTCAGCGTGTTGAACGTGTAGCGGAAGAACGGGATCGCGCTGAAGACGCTGGTGTAGTTCGACCAGATCCACTGGTGGGGCCACATCGCCGGGGTGTTCGCCTGCGAGTCCGGCATCACCGCGGTCAGCAGCACGAACAGCAAGGGCAGGAAGAACATCGCCGACAGCACGATCAAGATCGTGTGGTTCGCGAAGGCGCTCAGCAGCCGCCGGCGCTTCTCGTGCGGCGGCACCGGGCGGGCGGAGAGCGCGCCCATGTTCCCGATCGCGACGCCTTTGAGGACCTCGGCGCCGCCCGGATGACCGACGGGGCGGGGGACGGCTACTTGAACTCACCTCCCTGGTAGAAGACCCAGCGTCCCGAGGACTTCATCACGGCGAGCGTGCAGATCATCGTGATCACCAGGAGGACCCAGGCGAGCGCCGACGCGTAGCCCATCTGGAAGTTGATCCAGCCGGCCTGGTACAGGCGGGTCGTATAGAACAGCAGCGAGCCCAGCGGATCGCCGAGGCCGTTCACGTCGCCGTTGTTCAGCGTGATGTTCGTGACGTAGGCCTCGGTGAAGAACTGGAAGCCCTCGATGATGCCGATCACGAGGGAGAAGAAGATCACCGGGCTGATCAACGGCAGCGTGACGTGCCGGAACTTCTGCCAGCCCGATGCGCCCTCGATGTCGGCGGCCTCGTAGAGCTGGCGCGGCACGTTCAGCATGCCGGCGAGGAAGATGATCATCGCGTCGCCGACGCCCCAGAGGCCGAGGATCAGGAGGCCCGGCTTCGACCACGTGGGACTCTGGAACCACAGCGGCGTGTTCTTGACGCCCAGATGCGACAGGATCTGGTTCACCGGCCCGAACGCCGGATTGAAGATGAACACGAAGGCGAGCGCCGCGGCGACCGCCGGCGCGAGCGTCGGCAGGAAGAAGATCGTTCGGTACACGCGGATCCCTCGACGCGGCTTCACCAGCAGCCAGGCGGTGCCGACCGCGAACGCGATCCGCAGCGGCACCCCGAAGATGATGATCCACAGCGTGTTGCGGATCGCCTGCCAGAAGAACGGGTCCTTCGTGAACATGAACCGGTAGTTCGCGAGGCCGTTGAAGATCGGATGCGACAGCAGGTCGAAGTGCGTGAGCGAGTAGTAGAAGCTCGCGAGGATCGGATACAGCGTGAAGACGAAGAAGCCGATCAGCCACGGCGACATGAACAACGCGACCCGCAGGTAGTTCCGGCGGGTCCTCCGACGCGCGGCGGGCGTCCGACGACGGACCGGGGTCGTCCGGCCCGTCGTCGGTCCCGTCGAAGCCGCGGTGGCGACGATCGCCCCTCCTCCTATGGCGCCTGCGCCTGCTGCAGGTCGGTCTCCGTGCGGTCGGCCGCCGTCTGGAGGCCGCCCTGGAGATCCGTGGTCTTGCCAGCCTGCCACGCCTGGGAGAACTGGTCGATGTACGTGCCCAACCCGTCACCGATCGGCGTGGTCGGACGATACTCCGAATGCGGGTTCGCGAACGCGTCCAGGAAGACCTGGAACTGCGGGACGAACTTCAGATCCGGGGAGTTCAACGACGCGTTCGTCGTCGGAACGTTGTAGGCGTTGTTCGCCATGTACACGAGGGTTGGCGTGTCCGTGGCCATGTACTTCATCAGCAGCCACGCCTCGGCCTCGTGTTTCGAGCCCCGCGGGATCCCGATGATCGTGCCGCCGGCGATGCCGGAGCCGTACGTGTCGGTGGTCCCGGGGGAGGTCGGCATCGGCGCGGTGTCGTAGTTCAGGTTCGGCGCCTCGGCCTGGATGAAGTTGGGGCCTGCGCGCCACTCGCCGTCGAGGTCGATCGCGACCCGTCCGATCTCGAAGTCGTTCGCCGGCGAGAACTCGTCGGCCGTCCCGGCGACGAACCGCTGGAGCCGGTCCGACCCCGTCTGGAAGTCCCCGTTGCCGTACACCTCGGCGATGAACTGCTTCTGCCACGTGAGCATCTCGGCCCACGCCGGGTCGGTCGCGAAGGCCGGCTTCCCGTCGGCGTCCAGCCACTTCGCGCCGAACATGTGTCCGAAGCTCAGCGTCGTGTTGCCGCAGCAGTTGTAGCCGATCCAGGGCACGAAGCCGGCAACCTTGATCGAACCGTCGGGGTTGAACTTCGTCAGCCTCTTCGCATCGGCCATCAGCTCGTCCGTCGTCTTCGGCGGGCCGCTGATGCCGGCGGCCTTGAACATGTCCAGGTTGTAGTACATGGCGGTCACGTCGGTGAGGAACGGCAGCGAGCACTGGATCCCGTTGTAGCTCGTGTAGGTCAGGGCCGTCGGCGGGAACGTGCTGCTCATGTCGATCCCGACGTTCGGGTCCTTGATGTACGGGTTCATGTCGATCCACGCGCCGGACTGACAGAACTTGCCCACGTTGTCCACCCCGAACGAGAGCACCGCATCGGGCGCGTCGCCCGCGTTGATCGCGGCGATGATCTTCTGGTCCGTCAGCCCGGTCTTGGAGTCGACCGTGATCCAGGGGTACTGCTTCTCGAAGCCGGCGAAGATCTTGTTGAAGACGTTCGTCTCGGCCTTGGAGGTCCACTCGCTCCACATCGTGAGCGTCACGGGCTCGTGCGACGCGCTCGGGTTCACCGTCTGGATGCCACTGCTGGCGCCGCCGCCCGAACACGCCGCGGCGAACAGCCCCAGGCTGAGGAGCATCACCGACCATCGCTTCATCCCGTTGCCTCCTCTCCGGGCAACGCCCGGGTCGTCGTTCGCTTCCCGGATATACGTGCGGGTCGGGCTCGGAAGCTCATGCCGAAGCCATCCCGCGGTCGAACAGCTGGTCGTGGGCGGACCGCAGGGCCATCGAGACCGAGCCGTAGAGCGTGGCCTCGTGCCCGAGGACCGAGACCTCGACCCGGGGCCGGAATGGGGAGATCCCGTCCAGCTTGCTGCGCACCGGTTCCAGCAACAGCTCGCGGTTGCTGCCGATGCCGCCGCCCAGGATCACGAGCTCCGGATCGAGGACCGCCGAGACCGCAGCGATCGCCAGGGCGATCCGCTCCGCCTCCTGCGCCACCACCCTTGCGGCCCTCCGGTCTCCCCGCGTCGCCGCCGCGAACACACGCTCGGCGGTGAGCGGCCCGGTCATCCCGGCCCGGCGCGCGGCCTCGACCACCCCGCTGGCGCTCGCCGCGGCGTCCAGCGGCCCCCGCCGGCGCCCCTCGGGGTCGCGCACGTCGGTCTTCCACAGGGGCAGGTAGCCGACCTCGCCGGCCGCGCCGCTCGAGCCCCGGTAGAGCTGGCCGTTCACCACGATGCCGAGCCCGACGCCCGTGCCCAGGTGCAGGTACACGAAGTCGCCGACGTCCTTGCCCAGCCCATGCCACCGCTCACCGAGTGCTGCGAGGTTCACGTCGTTCTCGAACTCGGTCTTCGTGCCGAGCTCGCGCTGAACCAGCTCCACCAGGCCGTGCCGGCCCCAGCCCGGCAGGCTGTACGCGAGCGCGACCTCGCCACGTCCGGGCTCGTACACGCCGGGGCTCCCGACCGCGGCGAACGTGACCTGCCCCCAGCGGATGCCGGCGTCGGAGGCCAGGCCGTGCGCGATCGCGCCGATCTGCGCGATCAGCGTGGAGGCGCTGCGCACGCGGGCGCGCTCGTCGCGGCGCGCCACGAACTCGCCGGTGACGTCGGCGATCGCCGCGCGGAGCCATTTGCGGCCGACATCGATGCCGACCACCCAGCCGGCGCGGGGATTCAGCTGGTACAGGATCGCGGTCGGGCCCTTGCCCCCGCGGGAGCGGCCGGCCTCGCGCACCAGTCCCGCCTGCTGGAGCCCGGCGAGGGCCTGCGAGACCGTGGGCTTCGAGAGCGCGGTTTCGCGAGCGAGTTGCGCGCGAGAGATCGGGCCCTGCCGCCGCACGCAGTCCAGAACGGTCCGCTCGTTGATCGCCCGCAGGAGGCTGGGCGTCCCCGCACGCGACGTCCGATCGAGGACCGTGGTCGTTCCCCTCAGCTCAAAGGAAACTTTCCTAACTAATTGGGCGGATGCTACGCTCCGGCCGGTGCGGGAGTCAAGGCGACCGAGGTGATCCGCGAGGACGTCGGACGGCTGATCGCCGTGGTGCGCTACCGGACGGCCGACGGGCTCGACCGGGTGCTGGGCGCGCTGGCCGACGCCGGTGTCCCCGCGCTCGAGATCACGCTCGACACGCCCGGCGCGCTGGACGCGATCGCTCGTGCGGCGGAGCGCGGCGACCTGGTCGGCGCCGGCACGGTCCTGTCCGCCGATCAGGTGGGCGCGGCGGCCGACGCCGGCGCCCGGTTCGTCGCTTCCCCCCACCTCGTGCCGGCCGTCGTCGACGCCGCGACCGCGCGCGGGATCGACGCGTTCCCCGGCGTCCTGACCCCGGGCGAACTGGCGCGGGCGCTCGAGGCCGGGGCGCGTGCCGTGAAGCTGTTCCCCGCGGCCGCCGTCGGACCGGCGTACGTCCGGACGCTCCGTGGGCCGTACCCCGACGTGCCGATCGTGCCGACCGGCGGGATCGCGATCGCGGACGTCCGCGGCTACCTCGCGGCGGGGGCGACCGCGGTCGGCCTCGGCTCGAGCCTGGTCGGGGCGGTCCCGCCCGCCGACGATCTCGGCATGACCGCGCTGCGGGACCGGGCGCGCGAGGCCGTCGCGGCGACCCGCGGATGACCGAGCGGTTCGATCTGATCGCGCTCGGCGAGACGATGCTGTCGCTGGTCGCCGTCGACGGCACCCTCGCCGACGCGGAGACGTTCGCCGCGACGATCGGCGGCGCGGAGAGCAACACGTGCGTCGCGTTGGCCCGGCGCGGAGCTCGCACCGCGTGGATCAGCCGGCTGGGCGCCGACGAGGCGGGTCGACGGATCCGCGGAGCGCTCGCGGCGGCCGGCGTCGATCTCCGCTGGGTCCATGTGGACCCGGACCGCCCGACCGGCCTGATGCTGCGCGACACCGAGGGCGGCGTGCGCTACTGGCGGGCCGGATCGGCCGCGAGCGCGCTCGAGCCGGCGGACCTGGAGGGCGCGCCGGTCGCGGAGGCGCGCGCGGTCCTGGTCACGGGCATCACGGCGATGCTGGGCCCCGGCCCCCACCGGGCCGCGGTCGCATTGCTCGACCTCGCGCAGGGCCTCCGCGTGATCGACCCGAACCTGCGTCCGGGCCTGTGGGGATCTGCGCGAGCGGCGGAGCTGCTCGAGCCGCTCCTGGCGCGTTGCGACGTCGTGCTCGGCGGTGAGGACGAGCTCGCGACCCTGTTCGGCGGCTCCGGCCCGGCGCTGGCCGAGCGGTGCGCGGCCGCCGGCGCCGGCGAGGTCGTGCTCACGCGGGGCGCCGACGGCGCCGCCGCGCTCGACCCGGACGGAGCATGGCACGAGCGCGCGGCCGCGCCGATCGACGAACGCGATCCGGTCGGCGCCGGCGACGCGTTCAACGCCGGCTACCTCGAGGCCCGCCTTGCCGGCGCGGCCGTCCCCGACGCGCTCGAGCTCGCGATCGCCGCCGGTGCCCGGGCGGCCGAAACCTTCGGCGACACCGACCCACCCGATCCCAACCAGGAGGAGCGAGGATGACCCGAGACGCGCGCCAACCCGAGGGGCTCCCCCGTCCGACGTCCCCCTACAGTCCCGTCGTCGTCGGCGCCGGGCTCGCGTTCATCTCCGGGCAGGTGGCCCTGGACGCGAGCGGCCGGATCGTACCCGGCGGCATCGCGGAGCAGACCCGGCAGGTGCTCACCAACCTGCGGGCGTGTCTGGAAGCCGCCGGCGCCACGATGGACGACGTCGTCAAGGTGACGGCGTTCCTCGCCGACCTGGGCGACTTCGCCGCGTTCAACGAGGAATACGCGGGGCACTTCGCCGAGCCGCGACCCGCCCGGTCGACGGTCGAGGTCGGACTGGCCGCCGGACTGCTCGTGGAGATCGAGGCGGTGGCGGTGCTGCCGACGTGAGTTCAGAACCAGGTGACGATCGCGTCCACGACGCGATCGTCGTCGTCGAGCATCGGGATCACGCGACGTCGATCGAACGCCGAGCACGGATGCGAGATGCCGAAGGCGACCCGGTCGCCGGGGCCGAGCGCCATCGCGGGATCCATCCGGCAGATCGTGTGCTGGTCCATCACGCGGACGACGCGCAGGCTCCCGTCGAGGGACACGGCGGCACCTCCGCTCCGCGCCCGCAGCGGGACCGGCGGATCGCGGTCGGCCGGCACATCCCGGCGGCCGAGGCCGACGACCAGGGTTCCGGGCTCCGGCCGCGACAGCACCGGTCCCCACGCTTCGAACGCGGCGCGCAACCCCTCGGCGATCGGCGACGAACGAGCGTACACCCCATGATCGTGCGTGATCGTGCAGCCGCAGCGGAGCGCGATCCGGACGTCGGAGCCCGCGCGCCATCCCCCGCCGAGGCGTTCGATCACTCGATCGAAGAACGCGCTCCCGCCGGCGGTGACCAGGAACCCGTCCTCGCCTGCGCCGTCTGCGAGCAACCGTTCGGTCAAAACCCGCATCGAGTCGAGGAACCCATCCACGGCCCCCAAGGATGCCGGCGAGCGGTCGTCGGCGAGCGTCCCCTCGTAACCCGCGACGCCCGCCAGCGACAGGGCGCGCGACGATGCCGTCGCCGCCGCCACCGTCCGTGCGTCCTCCACCGTGCGGCAGCCGGTGCGCCCATCCGTGTGCCCGAGCTCGACCAGCACGTCCAGGGCACGCGGCGCGCCCGCTGCCTGCAGCCCGCGCGCGAGCAGGTCGACCCCGGCGACGGAGTCGACCCAGCACGCCGGCTCGAAGGAGGGATCGCCGAGCGCCTCCGCGAGCCACGCGATCGTCGGGGCGTCGACGAGCTGGTTCGCCAGCAGCACGCGGCGGACACCGACGGCGCGCAGCGCGCGGACCTGCTGGCCGGTGGCCGCCGTCATGCCGGCCGCGCCGGCCACCAGCTGGCGCGCCCACAGCTGCGGGGCCATCGACGTCTTCGCGTGGGGGTAGAGCTCGACGCCGTGCGCGGCGCGGTACTCGGCCATCACGCGGACGTTGTGCTCGACCGCCGATCGGCGCAACAGCAGGATCGGCGGCGCCAGGTCGTCGAGCGTCCAGCCCTGGGCCGCGACCTCCTCGACCGTGGTGGCCGCCGCCGGCGGGAACCCGGTCGTGCGTCCGTCGATCGGCGTGGCGAGGGCCTCCGAAAGATCCAGCGGCCCGCCGTTCACGCCGCGCCCCAGATGGCGGGGAGGAACGCGGCATGAGCGCGGAGGTACGCGTCGAGGAGCTGAGCGGCCACCGCGCGGGAGGGAACCAGCGGATGCGCCTCGAGCGCATCGATCGCGAGCGCATGGTCGCCGGTGAGGGCGGCTTCGGCGGCCAGCCGGGCGTGCTCGGCGACCCGGGTCACGACGTCGTGCACCGGCTCCGGCAACGCCGCCTGATCGATCGGCTCCACCGAGCGCCCCTGCACCCACGCGGGGGTCTCGACGATGGCACCCTCCGGGAGGTCGGGGACCTGGCCGCGGTTCGGGAGGTTGAGGATCGCGCGGTGGCGCGCTCCGGAGCGGATCGCGGCCATGATCGCGACGGCGAAGTCGCCGTGCTCCTCACTCGCCCGCGCCATCGACGGACGCGGATCGGCCGCGTCCGCCTCCCGCCGATAGCTCGCGACGACTTCCGGGAGCTGCGCCATCACCTCCTCGGCACGCGTACGCCCCGCCGCCCGCTGCTCGGCAAGGACCTCGTCCGTGAACCGGAAGTACTGCAGGTAGAGGCTCGGAACGACCCGGAGCTCGCGGAACAGCACGACGACCCGCCACCAACCGCGGTCGGCGACCTCCGCGGGCGTAACCGTGTCGAGCCGCTCCCAGACGGCGGGCGTCCGGTCGAGGCCGTCGATCCGCACCGCCCGGGTGAACGTCATGTGGTTCACGCCAGCCGTGTCGAGCTCGATCCGGACCGGATCGACGGCGAGCAGGCGGCCGAGGAACGCCTCCTCGCCCGCGGTCTGGTCGCACAGCCCGAGGAACGGCACGGGCGGCCCCCACCGGGTCATCGCCTCGGAGACGATCTCGATCGGGTTCGTGTAGTTCAGCAGGACCGCCTCGGATGCCGCCTCCGCTCGCACCTCCGAGGCGATCTCCCGCACGATCGGTACCGAGCGCAACGCCATCGCGAACCCGCCCGGCCCGGCCGTCTCCTGGCCGATCACCCCGTGGTCGATCGCGATCCGCTCGTCCAGGTGCCGCGCCGCGAACCCGCCGGGACGGAACGCCGTCAGGATCAGGTCGGCGCCGGCGATCGCGCGCCGGCGCTCGAGCGTGGCCTCCACCCCGATGTCGCCCGCGCCGCGCGCGCGCAGGATCGACCGGGTGAGCCGCGCCTGCAGCTCGAGCGCGTCGGCGTCGACGTCGTGCAGCACGAGCGTCGCTCCGGCCAGCGCGTCGCGGGCGTGCGCCACCGCGAACGCGATGCCGGGCATGTACGCGGAGCCGCCGCCGACGATGCAGATGCGCGGCGCGTCCATCTGCGCGACCCTACCAACCCCGATCCACCCCACCGCTTCGGAAGGAGCCGACGATGAGCGAACTCGCGATCGCGGGCGGCACGCCCGTCCGAACCGAGCCCTATCCCGACTGGCCGAACGGGAACGACGACGACGTCCTCGCCGTCGAACGCGTGGTCCGCAGCGGCCGCTGGGGAGGCTTCCCCGAGCCGGGCCCGCATGCGGCCGCCTTCGAGGAGCGATTCGCCGCGTATCAGGGCGCCCGACACGGCGTCCTGATGGCGAACGGAACCGTGACGATGGAGGTCGCGCTGAAGGCGCTCGGGATCGGCTGGGGGGACGAGGTGATCGTGCCGGCGCTGACGTTCAGCGCAACGGCGTACGCCCCGATCGCCGCCGGAGCCCTGCCGGTGTTCGTCGACGTGACGCCCGCGACCTGGACGATCGATCCCGCGCAGGTCGAGGCGGCGATCACGCCCCGGACGCGGGCGATCTTGCCCGTGCACCTCGGCCATCAGATGGCCGACATGGACGCGTTGATGGCGATCGCGCAGGCGCACGACCTCGCCGTCGTCGAGGACTGCGCGCACGCGCACGGCCAGCAGTGGAACGGGGTCGGCGCCGGCTGCATCGGTGCGTTCGGCTCCTTCAGCCACCAGTCCTCGAAGATCATGACGGCCGGCGAGGGCGGCTCCCTGCTCACGAACGATGACCGGCTCGCGCGCCTGGCGCACTCGGTCGTCGACTGCGGGCGGCCGAAGGACGCCGCGGAGCGCGAGTACACCTTCGGGGCGAACTACCGCCTGGGCGAACTCCAAGCCGCGTTGCTCGAGGTCGCGCTGGACCGGTTCCCCGCGCAACAGGCGAGCCGCGCCGAGTTGGGCTCCCTCTTCGAGGAGCTCGCAGACGACCTTCCGGGGGTGCGGCTGATGCCGCGCGATCCGCGGATCACGCGCTGGAGCTTCTACCGCTACATCGTGGCGATCGATCCCGACGCCTTCGCCGGACGCACGAACGCGGCCGTCTGCGACGCCCTCGAGGCCGAGGGGATCGGCGCCTGGACCGGCTACGAGCCGATGTCGAACTACGACCTGTTCCAGCCGGCGCTGTCGCGCCTCCCCGTGTGCGTGGAGCACGCGGATCGGCTGGATCCGGCGCGGATGTCGTTCCCGGTGGCCGAGGCGGCCGGGCTGCGAGAGTCGGTCTACCTGGACGAGAACGTGTTCCGGTCCGACCGTCGGGGCGTCGAGCAGGCCGTGGAGGCGCTCGCGAAGATCCAGCGGCACGCCGACGAGCTGCCGGAGGTCTAGGCGGACGGGAAGAACCGCGGCAGGAGCTCGCGGTTCGCCTCGAGCAGCGCGTCGAGGAGCGGCGCCGCCCGATCGTGGTCGCCGACGAGCGGGTTCGTCATCAGCGCGAGGAGCGCGCGCTCGCGCGAGCCGCTGAGGGCGGCCTCGATCGTGAGGCGCTCGTAGGCCTTGGCGTGCTGGACCAGCCCGAGCATCTCCGGGGCGAGCGGCGCGGTCGGGATCGGATGGGCTCCCTCACGGTCGACCCGGCACGGGACCTCGACCACGTCGTCGTCGGCCAGGTTCGCGATCGCGCCCTGGTTGCGGACGTTCACCACCTGCTCGTCCCCGGTCCCGGCGTGCAACGAGGCGACGAGCGCGGCCGCGGCGTCGGAGTACCAGGCGCCGCCCCGCTCCTCCAGGAGCTTGGGCTTCGTGTCGAGCGCGGGGTCGCGGTACAGCTCCAGCAAGCCCGCCTCGATCTCCAGCACCTCCTCGGCACGCGTGCGGTGCGTCCGTTGGTGCGCGAGCACCTCGGGGGTCCGGTAGTAGTAGTGCAGGTAGTAGCTCGGGATCGCACCCAGCGCCCGAACCAGCTCGATCGGCGCGTCCTCGAACGCGTCGACGGGCGGATCGGCGAGCAACGCCGGAAGCCGGTCCTCGCCGTCGACCCGGACCTCGCGCTCCCACGTCAGGTGGTTCAGGCCGACATGGTCGAGCGTGACGCGGGACGGCTCGACGCCGAAGATCGCGGCGAACTCGCGCTGGAAGCCGATCGCGACGTTGCAGAGCCCGCATGCGCGGTGGCCCCCGTCGAGCAACGCCTGCGTGACCAGCCCGGTCGGGTTCGTGAAGTCGACGAACCACGCCCCGGGCGCGCCGATCTCGGCGGTCAGCTCGGCGAGCTCGAGCACCACCGGCACCGTGCGCAGCGCCTTCGCGAAGCCGCCGGGACCGGTCGTCTCCTGACCGATGCAGTCGAACCGCAGCGGGATCGTCTCGTCCCGGAACCGCGCCTGGTTCCCGCCGACCCGCAGCTGGACGATCACGAAGTCGGCGCCCTCGATCGCGCGTCGCGGATCGTCGGTCAGCTCGACCGTGCCGCTCCACCCGGCGCGCAGGACCATGCGCTGGGCGAGCCCCCCGACCACGCCGAGGCGGTCCAGGTCGATGTCCAGCAGGACGAGGGCATCGACCGGGAGACGGTCGCTCCGGGTGACGAACCCCTCGACGAGCTCCGGCGTGTACGTGCTCCCGCCGCCGACGACCGCGACCTTCACACCCATCCGCGGCGCATCGTACACTCCGGTCGGTGAAATCGTTAGGAAACTTTCCTGACCCATTCATCGCCGAGATCGCCGGCCAGCCCGACGCCCTCCGGCGGGCCGGCGCCGCATCGCTCCGGCAGGCCGACGCGGTGGCCGAGGCGGCCGCATCGGCGGGCGGGCGGACCCTCGCGTTCGCGGGGATGGGCAGCTCCTACGACGCGTGCTATCCGGCCGTCGCCGACCTGGCGGTGGCCGGGATCCCCGCCCTGATGGTGGACGCCGCCGAGCTGCTCCACATGCGGCTGGCGACGCTCGGCGCCGGCGACCTGCTGATCCTCGTGAGCCAGTCGGGAGAGAGCGCGGAGACCGTGGCGGTCGCCCGTTCGCTCCGCGAGCGCGGCGACGCGCCCACGATCGTCGCGGTGACGAACGGCCTGGACAATCGGCTCGCCGGCCTCGCGGACGTCGCCCTGGATACCGAGGCCGGGCCGGAGACCGGTCCGTCGACGATGACCTTCGTGGCCACGCTGGTCCTGGTCGGCGCGCTCGCCCGCGCGATCGGCGGCGTCGCGACGGACGGCGTCGCGGACGCCGCGAACGCGGCCGCGACGGCCGTGGGCAGCCTCCTGGGTGACGGCAGCCTCCCCGACCGGCTCGCGGCGTGGCACGACGGCCGCGCGACGACCGTGATCCTGGGTCGAGGTGCCGCCCGCGCGGCCGCCGAGATGGGCGCGCTGACGCTGAAGGAGGCGGTCGGGATCCCCGTCGAGTCCTTGCAGGCCGCACAGTTCCGGCACGGCCCGCTGGAGCTGGCCGGCCCCGCCCTGGCCGCGATCGTGATCGCGACCGAGCCCGAGACCGCCGAGCTCGACCTGGGGCTGGCCACGGACCTCCGCGCCCTCGGCGCAGGCGTGCTCGTCGTCGCGAGGCACGACGACGGAGGGCCGGGAACGATCGAGATCGGCGATCTGGACCGGCTCGTCGCGCCGGCCGCGTCGATCGTTCCGGTGCAGCTGCTCGCGTGGCGGCTCGCCACGCTCGCCGGCCGCGACCCGGGCACCTACGTCCACGCCGCGAAGGTGACCACCCGTGAGTGAGCCGTTCCGGGTCGCGCTGACGTTCGACGCCGAGCATCCCGACCGTCCCGGATGTCCGCCGGGGAACGCCGAGCGGATCGTCGAGACGCTGGCGGGGCGGGGCGTGACCGCGACGTTCTTCGTCCAGGGCCGGTGGGCCGAGGCCTATCCGGTGACCGCCCGGCGGATCGCCGAGGACGGCCATCTGATCGGACACCACTCGCACTACCACGCCCGGATGCCGCTGCTCGTGCCGAACGGCGTGCCGTCGGACCTGGCCGACGGAGCGGCCGCGATCGAGGCGGCGACCGGCCGCGATCCACGGCCATGGTTCCGCTGCCCGTTCGGCGCCGGGCACGACGACCCCGACGTCCAGGCGGCGCTCGAGGAACTCGGCTACCGCGACGTCGGCTGGCACGTCGAGCTCGAGGATTGGGAGGCCCACCGGACCGGTGAGGCGATCACCGCGGACGGGCTCCGTGGAACGCTCGAGCACGGCGACGGCGCGGTCGTCCTGCTGCACACGTGGCCGGCGGGGACCGGCGACGCCGTCGGCCCGCTCGTCGACGGCCTCCGGGAGGCCGGCGCGACGTTCGTGACGGTCGCCGATCTGGAGACGTTGCCGTGAGGATCCCCGCGCTGCTCGCCGTCGACGCCGGCGGCTCGAAGACCCATGCGGTGCTCGTGTCGCGGTCGGGGACGATCATCGGGGCGGCCCGCGCCGGGTCGATCGAATTCTCGGACACGCACCTCGTGTACCGGATCGGCGAGGACCACCTCGACGCGGTGTGGGTCGCGATCGAGCGCGCGATCCGCGCGGCGGGGCTCGATCCGGATCGGCCGCCGTTCGCCGAGCTCGGGGTCTTCTGCCTGGCCGGCGCCGATCTGCCGGCCGACGACCGTCGCCTGAGCCGGTGGCTGCGCCGCAACGGGTGGACACGCGAGGAGGTCTTGCGCAACGACACGTTCGCGGTGATGCGCGCCGGCACCGACCGGCCCTGGGGCGTGGCGATCGTGTGCGGTCAGGGAACGAACTGCACGGCCGTCGCTCCGAACGGACGCACGTACCGTCTGCCGGCGGTCGGCCCGATCTCCGGCGACTGGGGCGGCGGGCTCGAGGTCGGCGGCGCCGGCCTGTGGCACGCGATCCGCGCCGAGGACGGCCGGGGCGAACGTACGGCGCTGGCCACCACGGTGCCGGCCTACTTCGGCCTGCGGCGGCCCCGGCAGGTGATGGAGGCGATGTACTTCCACCGGATCGGCGAGGATCGTGTGAGCGAACTCGCGCCGATCGTGTTCGCGGCGGCCGCCGAGGGCGACCGCGTCGCGAACACGATCGTCGAGCAGCAGGCGGACGAGGTCGTCACGATGGCGACCACGGCGATCCGACGCCTGCGGATGACGAAGCTGGATGTCGATGTGGTGCTCGGCGGCGGCATCTTCCGCAACCGGTACCGGGCCTTCTACGACCGGATCGAGCGCGGCGTAGCGGCGGTCGCCCCTGCCGCCCGCGTCCACGTGCTCCAGGCGCCGCCGGTGCTGGGCGCGGCGCTGATCGGCCTGGACCGGATCGGCGCCACGCCGGCCGCGCACCGGCGCCTGCAGCGAGACTTGACCCACGAGCGGCTGTCCGCCGAGACTGCCGCCCGACGGAAGGAGCGGTAGATGGCGAAGATCGTGCTCGACGAGGTCACGAAGGTCTTCGCGAACGACGTCATCGCCGTCGACCGCGTGTCCCTGGACATCGCCGACGGCGAGTTCATGGTCCTGGTGGGCCCGTCGGGCTGCGGCAAGTCGACGATCCTGCGGATGATCGCCGGTCTCGAGGAGGTCTCCGCGGGTGAGATCGAGATCGGCGACGAGCAGGTCACCGACCTCGAGCCGAAGGAGCGGGACATCGCGATGGTGTTCCAGAACTACGCGCTCTACCCGCACATGACGGTCGAGCAGAACCTCTCGTTCGGGTTGCGCCTGCGCAAGATGCCGAAGGATGAGCGTTCCCAGCGGGTCCAGGATGCGGCGGAGATCCTCGGGCTCGAGCCACTGATGCAACGCAAACCGGCGGAGCTCTCCGGCGGCCAGCGGCAGCGCGTCGCGATGGGCCGCGCGATGGTGCGTGAGCCCCAGGCGTTCCTGATGGACGAGCCCCTGTCGAACCTCGACGCGAAGCTCCGGGTCCAGCTCCGCACGCAACTGATGCTGCTGCACGACCGGCTGAAGACCACCACGGTCTACGTCACGCACGACCAGGTCGAGGCGATGACGCTCGGCCATCGCGTCGCCGTCCTCCGCGACGGTGTCCTGCAGCAGGTGGACACGCCCCAGGCGCTGTACAACCATCCCGCGAACCTGTTCGTGGCGGCCTTCATGGGCTCGCCGCCGATGAACCTCGTCGAGGCCTCGGTCCGCGGCGAGGCCGTCTCCTTCGGCGGCTGGGACGTCCCGTTGCACGATCCGGAGCGTCTGGCCGCGCACGAGGGCAGGCCCGTGATCTTGGGCGTGCGGCCCTCCGACATCGAGGACCAGGACGTCTGGCAGAGCACCGGCCCGACGATCGAGGTGAAGGCCGACGTGACCGAGGACCTGGGATCGGAGGTCAACGTCCTGTTCAGCGTTGACGCCCCCCCGGTCAGCACCGAGGAGCTCCGTGCCGCCACGACCGAGGACGGCGATGACGACGGGATCCTGCTCGCGACCGAGACCGAGCGCGCCGTCTTCTGCGCCCGGGTCGACGCCCGGACGAAGGTCCGGCCAGGAAGCACGATCCGCCTTGCGCTCGATCCCGCCCGCTTCTACTTCTTCGATCCCGCCACGGGCCTGGCGATCGACCCGGCGCTCACGCCGGCGGCGTCGGCCTGAGTTCGGCCGGGCCGGCGGGGTCCTCCGAGGCGGGCAGCCAACACTCGATCGTCGTGCCCCGCCCGGGCTCGCTGACGATCCGCGCCCACCCGCCGCCGAGCTCGGCGCGTTCGACCATCGTGAGCAGGCCGAGGTGTCCGGGCTGCGGCGTTGCCCGCTCCGGGACGAATCCGGCGCCGTCGTCGTGGACCCGCACCATGACTCCGTCGGCCGCGGTCGCCAGGTCCACCCGAAGGTGCGCCGCGCCAGCGTGCTTGCGCGCGTTCGCGATCGCCTCCTGCACGATCCGATAGATCAGCGCGCGGACGTCTGCATCCGGCTCCGCATCGAGCCGATCCTCGACCGACACCTCCCAGCCGGTGGTCTCGGCGGTCCGGGCCAGATAGAGGCGGATCGCCGCCACCAGGCCTTCGCGGTCCAACGCCGTCGGCCGGAGCTCGAACAGCAGGGACCGCAGCCGCTCGATCGCGCCCCGAACCTCCGCCTGGATCTGGCCGAGCGTTCCCGCCGTCGCGGCAGACGGGTCCGCCTGCAGCATCTGCAGTCGGACGTCGACCGCGCTCATGACCTGGATCGGGTCGTCGTGGATGTCGGCCGCGATCCCCCGCCGCTCCTCCTCCTGCGCATGCTGGAGGCGTCGCGCCAGCTCGCGCCGCTGCCGGAGCGTCCGATGCAGGACCTCGAGGCTCCGTTCGAGCTTCTCTTCCGCCTGCTTGCGTTCGGTGATGTCCAGCATCACGCCGCGCCAGTACAGGAGGGTCCCGTCGTCGCCGCGCACGGGCGCCGCCTCGTCGCGGACCCACACGATGGCGCCGTCACGGGCAACGAGCCGGTATTCGTCCACGTAGTGTGCCCCCGCGCGGTTCGACTCCTGGTTCGCCGCGGCGACCCTGGCGCGGTCGTCGGGGTGGATCCGGTCGCGCCAGAGATCAGGATCGGCCATCCATTCCTCGACCGAGAACCCCAACATCGCCTGGATCTGTGGGCTCGTGTAGAGGTTGGACGAACGCTCATCGGGCCGGTCGATGTACAGGATCGCCGGGACGCCCTCGACCAGCATCCGGTAGGCCTCGGGGTGGAGTTCGCCGAAGCGCCAGGTGGCGGGACCGCTCACAGCCGGGCGATGATCCCCGCGAGCATCGCCACCCGCGGCACCACGCTGGACAGATCGAGCCACTCGTCGGCCGCGTGGGCGCCGCCGCCGATCGGGCCCAGGCCGTCGAGCGTCGGGCAACCGGCGGCGCTCGTGGTGTTCCCGTCCGAGGCGCCGCCGGTCGCGACGTCCTCCACCCCGAACCCGAGCTCGCCGGCCACCTCGACCGCCAGATCCACGAGCCGTTGCGAGGCCGGGGTCTTCTCCATCGGGCGGTGCCACCCGTCGTGGCGCAGCTCGACCTCGATGTCGGGGATCGTGTGCTCACGGCAGATCCGCTCGACCTCGGCCTCGGCCTCCTCGAGGGTCGCGAGCTCTGGCGAGCGAAGGTCCACCTCGAGCACGGCGTCCTCCGGCACGACGTTCGGCCGCGTTCCCCCGCGCAGGACCCCGACGTTGCACGTCACGCCCGGCCACCGTCCGGCGAGCGCTGAGATCGCGATCGCCTTGTGGGCCGCCTCGAGGACGGCGCTGCGGCCCCGGCTCGGCTCGACGCCGGCGTGCGCCGCCCGCCCGCGGATCCGGATCACGTAGTCGGTCACACCCTTGCGGGCGGAGACGATCGCGCCGGTGGAGCGGGCGCACTCCAAGACGAACGCAACGTCATGCCGACCCGCCAGCTCCCCGATCATCGGACCGGAGAACGGTGAGCCGATCTCCTCGTCCGGATTGCACACGAACGTGATCCGGTCGAACGCGTCGAGCCCAGCGTCCTGCAGCGCCCGCGTTGCGTACAGACCACCGAGCAGCCCGCCCTTCATGTCGCTCACGCCGGGGCCGAGTGCGCGGTTCCCGTCGATGTGGAACGGGCGCGCCGCGGCCGTCCCGTCGTCGAAGACCGTGTCCATGTGGCCGAGCAGGAGGATCCGCGCGCCACCCGCGCCGCTGAGCGTGGCGACCAGTAGATCGCCGAGCTGCGGATCGCCGTCGAGCGGCCGGTGCCCACGGCGTTCGACGTCCCAGCCGTTCCCCAGGAAGAAGCCTTCGCACAGATCCGCGATCCGACCCACGCCCTCGGGCGAGTAGGAACCGCAGTCGACGTTCACCATCGCCTCAAGCGCCTCGAGGTACTCGCCGGAGCGCGCGGCCGCATGCTGCTCCAGCGCCCGGGCGTCCATCCGCGCGACGCTAGCACGCGCCGAGCGGCCCGAACCACGCGGCGGCGCCGGCCCCGGTAGCATCCGCCCGATGGCCGCGGGTGAGCTGAACCGCTGGTGGCGCATCGGACTGGTCGTCGTCGCGCCGCTCGTTCGTCTGCTGTTCCGTCCGCGGATCACGGGCGTGGAGCACGTCCCGGCGACCGGCCCGGCGATCCTGGTGTTCAACCACGTCAGCACGTTCGACGGACCCGTGCTCGCGATCGAGACGAGCCGACGGACGCGACGCGAGACCCGCTTCGTGGTCGCCTCCGAGTTCTTCGCCAAGCCGTTCTTCGGCTGGATCCTGCGGCGCTTCGATCAGATAAAGATCCGCCGGGGCGAGGGCGACGCCGACGCGCTGGAGCATGCCTTCGCGGCGTTGAAGGACGGCCGCCTGCTGGCGATCGCGCCGGAGGGCACCGTGAACCCGGACCCGCCGGAGCTCTTGCGGATCCGGTCCGGGATCGCCCGGATCGCCCTGCCCACCGGCGCGCCGGTCGTGCCCGTGGGCATCTGGGGGACGAACCGCCGCTGGCCGCGCTCGGGCCTCACCTGGTCGCGGCCGCTGCGGCCCCGCCTGGCGATCGTGTACGGGGCGCCGGTCCTGCCGGTCGGCGGCGAGGGTGGGGACGATCTCGATGCGTTCGTCGCGCGGATCCGAGACCTCCTCGATGCGCAGGTTGCCGAGGCGATGCGTCTGGCGGGCCAACCGGCGTGAGTGCGATCCCGGATCGCGGCGCCCGATACCGGCGCCGGCTCCTGGTGTTGCTGTCGTCCGCGACCTTCTTCGAGGGGTACGACAACTTCGTGCTGGCCTTCGTGCTGGCGCTCGTCCTCGGCGATCTGGGCGGCAGCGAGGCCGACGCGGGATGGATCCGTGCGATCACATCGCTCGGCGCGGTTGCAGCCTTCGCGCTGGCCGCCCAGGCCGATCGCATCGGCCGCAGGCGACTGTTGCTCATCACGATCGTCGGCTACACGATCGCGGCCGCCCTGACCGCACTCTCTCCGGGCCTGCTGTGGCTGACCGGCGCGCAGTTCGCGGCGCAGGTGTTCCTCGGCGCCGAGTGGGCGGTCGCGATCACGATCGTCGTCGAGGAGTTCCCACGGACCCACCGCGGGAAGGCGCTCGGCATCGTGACCTCGATGAACACGCTCGGGGGGATCTTCGTCGGCGTGCTCGCGTTCGTCGGGTTGCAGGACACGCCCCTCGGATGGCGCGGGTTCTTCGTGGTCGGGTTGCTCCCGCTGATCCTGATCGCCTGGGGCCGTCGGTCGATGCTCGAGACCGAGCGCTACGAGGCCGTGCGCAGCGACGAGCGCAGCGCGCACCTGGATCACGCGTCGCTGTTCGAGCCCTGGCGCCCGGCGTTCCGCACCGTCGTCGTCGCGGTGGGACTGGTGACGTTCTTCCGGTACTTCGTGGTCTCCGCGGGCGCCTTCTGGTGGGCCTACTACGCACAACAGGAGGTCGGCATGAGCGTGTCGACATCGGGGCTGTTCCTGGCGGTGGCCGGCCTGGTCGGTGCGCTCGGATTCCTCGTGGCCGGACGGATGATGGACCGGTTCGGCCGCAAGCCGATGTTCGAGATCTACCTGGCCGGTGCACTCGTGTTCGGCACGCTGACCTTCCAGGTGCACACGCCGCGCGTGATGCTCCCGATCCTCTGCACGGGGATCTTCTTCGGCCTCGGCTCGGTCGCGATGACGTCCGCGTTCGCCACGGAGCCGTTCCCGACCTACGTGCGCTCGCGCGCGGCGGCCTGGTGTCGCAACGCGTTCGAGATCCCGGGCGGCGTCTTGGGGGCGCTCACGGTGGGCCTGCTCGGCGACCACGTCACGGGGCCGGTCGGCTCGATCGGCGACGCGATGGCCCTGGTCACGGTGGCGATGTTGCCGGCCGCGATGGTGGTCTGCTGGTTCTTCGTGCCGGAGACGAACGCGGAGGACATGGTCGCGATGGACGAGGCGATCGTGGCGACGTGAGACGGCTGCTGCTGCTCGGCGTCGTCTTGGTCGCGCTGCTCCCGGCCTGCGCCCGGCAGGACCGCCCCGAGGGCATCGTCGAGCGATGGCTGCTCTCGCTGAACCAAGGAGCCGCCGGCCGGCCGGACCGTTACGCCCCCGACGCCTTGTCGCAGGAGATCGTGCCCGGCTGGGCCACGCTGGACCCCGGCCGCCTGGACACGGTCGAGGTCGGCCGCGCCGCCGCCGATCCGCGGACGCCCGGGGCGAGCCTGGTGCCGTTCCGGGTGGTCGACGACGACGGGACGGCGACGACCGGTATCGCGACGGTCGCGGCCGGCGGCTCCGGCGCGCGCGTGACGGCGATCGAGGTGGGCGGCACCAGGCCCGGCCTGCGCGTGCCCTCGGAGGGCGGTCAGACCGCCGAACGGATCACGCCGACCGCGTGGCTGGTCGCGCTCGCCGCCGCGGGGGTCCTCGCTCTGCTCGCGGTCGGCGTGGTGACGCTCGTCCGTCGGGGCACCGCGTCCGTCGTCACCTGACCCCGGCGGCCTGCCGCGCGAACGCGAGCGGCGACGTCGCGGTCAGGTCGATCGCCGGCTCCGTGTTGTCGTAGGACTGGACGTTGTCACGGAACTGTGCGCCGCTGCCGTTGAACGGCGCGAACCGATCGACGCCGTGCATCGGGCAGCGCCGCATCCCGTCCACGAAACCGCCCACCGGCTCCGCGTTCGGGCCCTCGACGGCCGCGCCGGCCAGCACCGCGCCGGTACCATCGAGCGAACCTTCGATGTTCGCCACCTGGTGTTGGAGGCAGCGTGGGAACACCGAGCCATCGCCGACGATCAAGGACAGGCCCCACGCGTTGGCCCCCAGGATGTTCCCCAGCCAGCGGTCCGCGTTCACGGCGTAGCGCGACGTCCCGGACAGCTCGTCGTACTCGCTCGCCATCACCGAGAGCCCGGCACCGTGCGAGGTCGTATCCCATTCGTTCCACGGGGACCCGAAGCCGAACGGATCGGCCATCCCGAGCCGCCTCGCCGCGTCCAGAACCCTCCGCATGTCGGCCAGGAGCTCCGCCCGCGACACGGCGAGCCCGGCGGGGTGACCCGCCCGGGCGATCGCTCGGATCAGATCGGGGTGGGCGATGCCGGCGACGTCGTAGAGGTTCAGCGGATCGGCGCCATCGTTCGGGCCGGCGATGTAGGCGGCGGCCCACCGAGCGGCGCGCCGCAGGTAATACCGAGGGCTGGAGTGCGGAAGGCCGCGCGGCAGCTCGCCGGCGTCCAGGGCGAGCGCGAGCTCGGTCGCGCCCCACTCCAGATCGTCGCGCCACTCCTGCTCCGGATAGAAGGAGAAGGGGATCACGGTCAGCACGTGGCCGCGCGGGTGCGTATCGGCCAGGTCGAAGATGTGCTCGGCGGCTCGCAGGCACCGGGTCGCGAGCTCGCGATCGCTGCCGGCGAACACCTGGAAGCACTCCGCGAACGCCGCCGCGTCCCGGCCGGCCAGGTTCGGGCTGATCGGCGACCCGGGAGGTCCCGCCCGGAAGACCGGTCGGTGACGGATGAAACGGAAGGTCGGGTCGTGGGGGTGGTATCGGTCGTCCGCCTGCGGAAGCCGCCAGATGTCGTGATCGCCCGCGGTCGTGTCGTTCCCCTCGCCGATCCCGACCTGGTAGTAGAGCGTGCGGGTCCGGTCGTTCCACATCCGCAGGAGCCAGTTCGTTCCGAACCGTGCGACCCGCGTGAAGTCCGATCCGGAACCGGCGCCCATCTGCTCGGGGAAGTCCCGGATCCCCGACAGGAGGATCGCGTCCGTGTAGCTCGTGGTCTCCACGAACTTCAGGTAGTCGCCGGCGTCCCACCAGCCGCCGGCCGCGTCGATCCGCGTGCCGAGCGCGCGGAGCCGGCCGCGGTACTCCCCGCTGTCAGCGTCGTACCGAGGCGTGGCGTACGTCATCGCCGAACGATCGTTCAGGTGCCCGGCCTTCGTGGGCAGCGGCGATCCGCGCGAGGCCACCCCATCGCGCTCGTTCCGGTAGAACGCCAGCGCGTTCGCGACCACGCCGGCATCGACCGCGGGAGCCGCGTCGACCCGGAAGGGCGGGGAGACGGCGGTCTGTGAACCGGTCACCTCGATCGTATAGACGCCCGGTGCCGTGACCCCGTCGAAGTCGAGGACGTAGACGTGGGGGAAGGTCGGGCTCCACCGGCCCTGATCGGCGCCGATCGGCGCCCCGAACACGTCCGTCGTGCCGTTGCGGACGGCGAAGGTCGCCCCGGTTTCCGGAGCGCTCGCGAGCAGGTAGGCCCGCTTCGTGTCCGTCGAGGGATAGCCGACCTGGTTCACGCGGACGAAGGCGCCCGCCGAGGCACCGGATGCCGGGGCGCCGTCGACCGCCGTCACGCCGATCCCGGCCACGAACGCACCGAGCACGAGCAGGACGGCCGATGTCGAGGCGCGCGAGCGCTTCATGCGCATCAGCAGACCCGCTCCTTCAGATCGGTGGCCGGCTCAGTATCCCGGACGCGCCGTGGCGGCGCACCCGGACAGCAGGAAGGCGGAAGGGCCGCCCTTCGGGCGGCCCTTCCGGGGGATCCTTCGGTGCTCGGCGGCTCAGCCGCCGAGCGCCACCGCGTTGATCAGGTTGGAGTCGCGCAGCTTGCGCAGCGCCTCGCGCTCGATCAGCCGGACGCGCTCGCCCGAAAGGCCGAGCACCTTCCCGGTCTCGCGCAGGCTCAGCGGCTGTCCGTTCTCCAGGCCGTAGCGCAGCGCCACCACGTGCCGCTCGCGCTCGTCCAGCACCTTGTCCACCGCGCCGCCGATCTCCTCACGGAGCAGCTGGTCCTCGACCTCGTTGAACGCGGCGTCGGAGTCGATCTCCTCGATCAGGTCGCCGAGCTCCGTGTCCTCCCCGACCGGGGACTGCAGGGACAGCGGCTCGCGGCGCCCCATCTCCGTGAGGTCGTCGATCTCGTCGACCGTCGTGTCGAGCGCCTTCGCGAGCTCTTCACGGGTCGGCTCGCGGCCCATCGACTGCGCGAACTGGAACCGCGTGCGGTTCAGCTTGCGCAGACGGTCGTGGATGTGCACCGGCAGACGGATCGACCTGGAGCGATCGGCGATCGCCCGCGTGATCCCTTGCCGGATCCACCACGTCGCGTAGGTGGAGAACTTGAACCCGCGGCGCCAGTCGAACAGCTCGACCGCGCGCATCAGGCCGATGTTCCCCTCCTGGATCAGGTCGAGCAGCGGCAGCCCCTGGCCCTGGTACTTGCGGGCCACGGAGACCACCAGTCGGAGGTTGGCCATGATGAATCGCTGGCGCGCCGCCTCCGCCTTGCGGACGTCGGCTCGCGCCTTCGCGATGCTCTTCTCGGACCGGAGGCGGCCGGCACGGAGGCGCTCCTCGGCCTCCTTGCCGCCCTCGATCGTCATGGCGAGCTCCACCTCTTCCTCCTTCGTGAGCAGCGGCTCGCGGGCCGCCGCCTCGAGGTAGAGGCGCAGGTCGTCAGCGTCGTCGGTCCCAAGGGGACGCGCCGGCTCAGGCACTTCGTATCACGCTCCTGTCCGGGACCGCTCCGCCGCAGGGCACAGCGTTGCGATCGCGGGAACTCGGGGTCGTTCCGTGTGCGAGCGGCCCTGACTGGGATGACGTGCGGGAACGCCTTCGCCGCTCGCGAGCCATGGTAGGCGGTCCCTCCTTCTCTGTAAAGCTGAGGCCGTGTGGAGGTCGTGTGAAGCCGGAGCGAACCCCGGGTCACGCGCCCGTAGAGCCTTCGCCATCGTCCCGTACAACGTTCGACGGCCTCGAGATATGCCGGAGATGACCGCGGGTCAAGACCCAGTCGAGGGAGGCCCCCTCCGGCCGGCCCCGGCTACGCTCCCCACATGCCGACGGAGCTTCCGCCGCTGCAGATCGCGGACATCGGCAGTCCGGTGTCGTACCGCGAATGGCCCGGCCCAGCCCAGGGCACGTTCGTGCTCCTGCACGGGCTGGGCGGGTCCCACCTGAACTGGGTCGAGGTAGCGCCGGCGCTGGCCGGCCTCGGACGGGTGCTCGCTCCGGATCTCCCCGGGTTCGGCCGCTCGCCGCGAGGCGAGCGAGGGACCCGCCTGATGGACTCGCGGGCCGCGCTGTCACGGTTCCTGGACGCGGTCGGTGCCGGACCCTCGGTCCTTGCCGGCAACTCGATGGGCGGCGCCATCGGCTTCCTCGAGGCCGCCGTGGAACCCGACCGGGTCCGGGGGTTGATCGCGACGTCGTCGGTCTATCCGTGGGCCCGTGGCGGGCGGCCGCATCCCTTCGTGCTCGGCACGTTCGCCCTGTACGACAACCGCTGGCTCGGCGAGCGCGTGGTCGCGGGGCGTCGCCGCGCGGTCGATCCGGAGGCCGTCGTGGCGATCGGACTGAAGCTGCTGACCGTCGATCCCGGTCGGGTGCCGCCCGACGTCGTCCGGCTGCAGGTCGACCTGCTCCGCGAGACCCACGACGATCCCGATCTGCCGGCGTCCTTCGTCGAGGCCGCGCGCTCGATCGTCCGCTACGTTCGCGATCCGTCGATCGGGCGATCGGTGATGGACGCGGCCCGGTGCCCGGTCCTCGTGATCCACGGGCGGCAAGACCGGTTCGTTCCGGCCGCGTTCGCCGAGGCCGCCCTCGCGGCGCATCCGTCGTGGCGAGGGCGGATCCTGCCGCGCGTGGGGCACATCCCGCACATGGAAGCGCCCGACCGCTGGCTCGCCGAGGTTGCGGAGTGGGCCGCGGCGGAGATCCGGTAGCTCAGCCGGCGTTCGCGCGCGCGCCGGCGCGGCCGGCCGCGGCCGCCTCGAGATCGTCGAAGCCTCGCTCGATCCCCCGCGCCAAGACGTCGATGTCCTTCAGGATGTCCCAGTCGGCCGTCAGCCCGAACGCCATCGTGCCGCCGAGCGACGTGCACGCGACCGAGAGTCCGCAGGTCTCCCCGAGGGGCATCGCCGGATAGCTCGCCACCAGGCGGGCGCCGCCGAGGTAGAGGGGAACCTGCGGTGCAGGAACGTTGGAGACCACCAGGTTGAACCAGCGCCCTCGCGAGACGAGCCGCGCCGCCGCGGCGTGCAGCGCCGGCGGCGCGTAGGCGCCCAGGCTGATGATCGCGTCCGCCGACACCGCCATCGATCCGGACTTCAGCTCTTCCGTGGCCGCCCGGACCTTCGCCAGGCGTGACCGCGGCGTCATCCGGCCGACCGGGATCTCGACGAACGCCGGCGCGACCCGGTTGCCGACCTCGCCCGCCTCTGCCCGCGAACGGACCGAAACCGGCACCATCACGCGGAGCGAGCGCCCTTTCGTCGACTCAGCTCGCGACACCAGGAGCTGATGCAGGCCGATCGCGACCGCCGTGATGACCACGTCGTTCACGGTTCCGCCGAGCGCGTGCTTGATGCCGCGGACCCGCTCGAAGGGGACCTCCGCCGTCGCGAACCGTCGCGCCGGCTCGATCTTCGTGTCGAAGGGGCCGCGAGGGGCGGCGCCCATCCCGACGATCGATCCCATACCCGAGAGCGTGCGACCGATCGCGTCGAGCGCGCGGCGCGGCGCTCTCGCGGCGTCGGCGATCGTCTCGAGGGGGTGCGACGTCATCTCGGCCACGGCGTCGCGGACGAGCTCCTCCCGCGACGGCGTGGGCTCGGCCACCCACGTTTCAGCCGGGGGATGGACCGGCGCGTCGGGCTGCAGGTCGAACAGCGCCGAGCCGATCACCATGCCGCCGATCCCGTCGGCGAGCGCGTGGTGGAGCTTCAGCAGCACGGCGGTCCGGTCCTCGGCGAGGCCTTCGTAGACGTAGAGCTCCCATAGCGGTTTGGAGCGGTCGAGCGGCCTCGACAGGACTCGCCCGACGGCGCGCTCGAGCTGGAGCCGTCCGCCGGGCTTGGGGATCGCGGCGCGGCGCAGATGGAAGTCGAGGTCGAACCGATCGTCGTCGACCCACAGCGGACGCGCGAGGTTCCCGGGCACGGGGAGCACCCGCTGGCGGAGCCGCGGCGCGAGGTGCAGGCGGGCCTCAACGACGCGCACGACATCCTCGTAGCACAGCGGGCCATCGGGCCGCGGTGCCAGGACCGACACGCCCGCGACGTGCATGTGCATCGCCGGCGTCTCCAGGTAGAGGAAGCTCGCGTCGAGGCTCGTGAGGCGATCTGGGGACATGGGCCCATGCTAGGGTCCGCGCCGATGAGGCGACGACCCTTCCTGCGCGGCGCGATCGCCGTCGCGGCGGTCGTTCCGGCGCTCCTGCTCGGCACGCCGGCGCATGCGGACGAGGGGTACGGCGCCACCGTCTCGGCGGTCGACGACGCGTTCGACCAGCAGGTGGTCCGGATCCAGCCGGGCCAGACGGTCGAGTGGACGAACGACGGTCACGCGGACCACGCGGTGACGGCCGACGACGGATCGTTCGACTCTGGGCGGCTGACCCCCGGCGGGGGGTTCGAGCAGACGTTCGCCACGCCCGGCGTCTATCCCTACTACTGCCGCTATCACGGCACCCCCGGCCACGGGATGATCGGCACGATCGTGGTGGGCGACGTGCCGCTCCCCGGACCCTCCGGCGGCGTGGGACCGGGGCACGAGCCGCCGCCGACGCGCTTCGCGCCGACGGTCCGCGTCCCCCAGGACTTCGCGACGATCCAAGCCGGTGTCGACCACGCGCGGCCCGGCGGGATGGTGCTGATCGCGCCCGGCGTCTACCACGAGTCGGTGACCGTCACGACCCCGTACCTGACGATCCGCGGCGCCGACCGGAACCGGACGATCCTCGACGGCGGCTTCACGGAAGCGAACGGGATCGCGGTCTTCGAGGCAGACGGCGTCACGATCCAGAACCTCACCGCGCGCCGGTTCGCGTTGAACGGCTTCTACTGGAACGACGTCCACGGCTACTGGGGGTCGTACCTGACCGCGGAGGACAACGGCGATTACGGGATCTTCGCGTTCGCGTCGGACTACGGGCAGTTCGATCACTCCTACGCGAGCGGCTCTCCCGACTCGGGCTTCTACATCGGCCAGTGCGATCCGTGCCACGCGGTGATCACCGACGTCACGGCCGAGGGGAACGCGGCGGGCTTCAGCGGCACGAACGCCGGCGGCGATCTGGCGATCGTGAACAGCGAGTGGACCGGCAACCTGGCCGGGATCGTGCCCAACACGTTGGATTCCGAGGCCGGTCCTCCGCAGCACGACGTCCTGATCGCGGGCAACGTGGTCCACGACAACGGCTCGCCGTCCGCGCCGACGCTGCCGCTCACGTATCCCGCGTTCGGCGTCGGGATCCTCGTGACCGGCGGCCGCGACGACGTCGTGACGGGCAACCTCGTCGAGGACCAACCGGCGTACGGGATCGCGGTGCTGCCGATCATCGACCGGAACCTCTGGACGACGGCTGGGAACCGGATCACGGACAACGTGGTGCGCCGCAGCGGGCTGGCCGATCTGGCGCTCGGCGCGCCCTCGGCCGGCGGCGACTGCTTCGCCGGCAACACGCACGGGAGCAGCCAACCCCCGGCGATCCAGCTGCTGTACCCGTGCTCAGGCATCCGGCCGTTCCCGGGCGGGGGCGGATCGATCGCGCCGACGCTCGAAGCGCTCGCGCGCTACCTGGACGCACAGGACGGGACGTTCCCCCACGGCGACTGGCGCACCGGGCCGTCGGCGCCACCGCAGCCGCAGCTGCCGGGTGACCCGGCGAAGGCGCCGCCCGTTCCGGCGATCGCCGGCCAGAACGTGCCGCAGCCGTACCGCATCCGTCCGGTCGAGGAGCTCCGTGCGCCCGCCGGACCGACCGTCGGGAAGGAGCTCGCCGTGATGGGGATGCCGCTCGCGACCTCGTGGTGGAGCCTGCTGCTCGGCCTCTACGGGTACGTGCTGCCGTTCGTGCTGTACGCATCGTGGGTCGCCGTGGCGATGTGGGACCTGATCCGGCAGGAGTCGGCCGCGATCGCGCACCGTGCGCGCTGGATGCTGGTGGTGCTCGCGGTGCCGTTCGTCGGGCCCCTGCTGTACTTCGCGTTCGGGCGCTCGCCGATCCCGCGCCAGCTCCGCCTGATCCTGACCGTCGGCGGGATCGCGATCTACGCGGTGTTCGTGCTGCTCGGGGCCCTGCTCGGCGGCTGAGCGGCCGGGTCCTCCACCTGGATCCGCATCCGTTTGTTCGCGCGACCCTTCGACTCGGTCTTCACCACGCGGACGCGGCCGACCTCGCCCGTCGAGCGGACGTGGGTGCCGCCGTCTGCCTGCTTGTCGATCCCCTCGATGTCGATCACGCGGATCGGGTCGACCGAGGGCGGGATCAGGTTGACCTTCGTCCGGATCAGGTCGGGATCCGCGAGGGCGGCCGAGCGCGGCAGGACCAGCACGTGGACCGGCCGGTCCTCGGCGAGGCGGGTGTTGAGGATCTCCTCCACCTCGCGCCCGAAGCTCTGCGACATCGAGTCCAGCTCGAAGTCCATGCGACCGACGCCGCCGGTGTCGATGTTGCCACCGGTCACCTTCGCGCCGAACCCGGCGTAGACCACGCCGGAGAGCGCGTGCAGGGCGGTGTGGGTCCGCATGTGCAGGTGGCGGCGCTCCCAGTCGATCGTCGCCGTGACGGCCGTGCCCGCCGGCGGTGGCCCCCCGTCCACGCGGTGCAGGACCTCGCCGGTCTCCCGCGATGAGACGGTGTCGGCGACCGCGACCGCGCCGCCGGTCCACGCGAGCGTTCCGGTGTCGCCCGGCTGGCCGCCGCCGCGCGCGTAGAACACCGTGCGGTCCAGCACCACGCCGTCGTCCGTGACGGCCACGACCACCGCGTCGCAGCTGGCGAGGTAGGCGTCGGCGGCGTAGAGGCGTTCGGTCATGGCGGCGGATACTACCGCGGGTCCGGCTCCGGCTAGACGTCGGGCTCGACCGCGCGCTGGCCGCGCGCGAGGGTCGCGATCACCGCGGCGCTCAGGATCAATACGCCACCGACCACGGTGGCCGCCGTCAACGGTTCGTCCAGCAGCAGGGCGGCCAGCACCGCCACGGTGAGCGGCTCGAGCACACCGATGATCGCGTTGCGCACCGCGCCGATCCGCTGCAGGCTCGCGATCATCGCGACGAAAGCACCGGCGGTGAACGCGCCCATCCCGAACACCCGCGCGCCGACCTCCGAGCCCTGCGGCATCGCGACCGCGTGGAACGCGACCCCGTAGACGATGTTCGCGAGCGCCGCGCCCGCCGCGAGCCAGGTCGCGGTGGTGAGCGGGTTCGTGCGGTGCACGACCCGGTCGACACCGATCAGGTAGCCGGTGTAGGCCAGCGAGCACGCGATCGCGAGCACGATCCCGATCGGCTCCACGTCGACGCCGGTCCCGGCGGCCACCACGACCCCCGCGCCGGCGACCGCCAGGACCAGCGCCGCGATCAGGCGCCCGGCGGGCACGCGCCGGTCCATCACGATCGACGCGAGCATCACCCAGACGGGGTAGGTGTAGAACAGCAACGTCACGGCGGCCGCGGTGCCGTGGTTCAACGCGGAGAAGTACAGCGCGGACTCGGTGCCGTACCCCAGGGTCGCCGCCACGACGAGACCCAGTCGTTCCCCGCGCTGCGGCACGAGCGGAGAGCGCGTGAACAGCAGGACCACCAGCAGGAGCACGGCCGTGATGCCGAACCGGAACGTCAACAGGACGAACGGCGGATGCCCGTTGAGCAGCCCCTTGCCCAGGATCACCACGAACGCGAACAGCACGCCCATCAGCACGCACAGCAACGACCCCGTGATCTCCGACGAGGTCCGGCGTCCGGCGGCGCGCTCCGTCACGACCCTTCCTCCAGGAACGCGCTGACCCGCTGCACGAGCATCGGGATCGCCGCCAGCAGCTCGTCCTCAGAGCTCAGCAAGATCAGCTCGGCGTTCGCGAGCAGCTCGGCCAGGACACGCGCGAGGGCGGCGGGATGGATCTCGTCGCCCTCGCGGCCGATCACGATCGCCGGCGCCTCGACCCGGCGCAGGAGCTCCCGGTCGGCGATCGCGACGTCGCGCGTGACCTCGCGGATCGCGCGCGCGACGCCGGTGGGGTTCAGGTCCTGCCACAGGAGCAGGTCGACCTCGCGGAGCCAGGGCCGCTCCCGGTATTCCTCCACGCGGCCGGACGCCTCGAGGATCCGGTCGATGGCCTGGTCCGTGGGGAGCGTCTCGAGGAGCTCGGCGGTCCGCTCGTAGTCGGCCTGGGACCCGGCGGCGAGCGGAACGTCCAGGGCCGCCGGCAGGACGAAGACGAGGCGTTCGAAGCGGCCGGGATCTTGGCCGAGCAGATGCGTGATCGCGCCGGCGCCCAGCGAGGTCCCGACCGCTCGCGTCGCCCCGTAGGCGCGCGCGACCGCGTCGACGTCGCCGGCGAAGTCCACGAATCGCGAGGAACCCGGCGGCGGCACGTCGGAGTGGCCGTGGCCCCGGAAGCAGAACCGGACCTTCGTGCCGGGCGCGGCCGGCGTGAACGCCGACAGTTCCGCGCAGGAGTTCGTGAGGCCGTGGGCGAACACGGTCACTGGCGGGCCTTCGCCATCGACCTCCACGTGGAGGCGGACACCGTCGCGGGCGATCACTTCGGGCACGACGGCCCCGCTAGTCGGTCGCGGGCTCGGCCTCGGCTGCCGGCAGGTCATCCTGGGGCGCGAAGTCCCGGCGGATCCTTCCGGCCCACAACGCCACGAGTGCCGTGAGCGCGAGGAAGAGGAGCCCCGACACGATCAGGATCGCCCGCGTGCGCGTGGGATCGTTCTCGATCCACACGAACGACAGGATGATCGCGGGCACGATGAAGCCGAGGTTGTACGCGATGTCGTACAGGGCGAACGCCCGGCCGCGGAACCCGTCGGGCATCGCCTGCTGGGTGATCGTGTCGGAGGCGATCTTCCCCAGGAAGAACGCGAAGAACCCGGTGAACAGCATCGCCGCGAACCCCGCGACGGAGACCGACGCGCCGAACACGACCGTGCCCACACCGAGCACGACCATCGAGGCGAGGAGCAGCCGGATCGGCGGCACCCGGTCCTTGAGCTTCTGTGCGAGGATCAGGCCGAGCGCACCGCCGAACAGGCCCCCGACACCAGACAGGACGAGCGCGAGCGTGTCCGCCTGCGCGAGCCCGCCCTGCACGAGGTCCTTGGCGGTGAGTGCGAACACGAACAGCCCGAAGCCCCAGAACTGGTACCGGAGCATCTGGAACGACGTGAGCCCGAGGGCCGCGGCCGGGCGGGCCGCGACCTCCTTCAACCCGGCCCAGACCGAGTGCAACACGCGGCGCGCCTCGTAGCCGAACGACGTGGCGTGCACGGTCGCCTCCACGTGCTGCATGCGCCGGGAGGCGATCGCGGCCGCGACGAGGATCCCGGCGCCGCCCAGCACGACCACCCAGGACGCGAGGATGCTGGTGCCCACCACCGCGATCGCGATGCCCACCACCTGGAACAGCGCGCCGCCGGCCTGCGACAGCGCGTTGCCCTGCAGCAGGTCCTTGCCCGACAGGACGTCGGGCATCGCGGCGGACTTCACCGCGAGCGCCACGCGGACGCACGCCTGCGCGGCCAGCAGCCCGAGGATCAGCAGGGCGGTGTCCAGCGCCTTGCCCTCGGAGGAACCGCCACCGAGCGGCGCCAACGCGCCGACGGCGACCGCGGCGACGACGCCGGCCGTGAGCAGACCCGCCCACCAGATCACCCGCTTGCGCGCGAAGCGGTCGATGAGCACCCCGATGAATGGCGACAGCAGGGTGTAGGGGACGTACAGCCACAGCACGACCTTCAACAGGTAGTCCGCCGAGGGCACGTCGGAGACGTCGAAGCCCTTCTGGCCGCCGAAGCCGATCGACTTGCCGATCGCGCCCTGCACGACCCCCTGGCCGGCCTGCGCGAGGAACTGGACCGTCATCAGCACGGCGAACGCCGGCTCCCCGAAGACCGCGAACATCCGGTCGAAGAAGCCGCCGAAGGATTCGAGCGGCCGCTGGAGCCAGCGGTCGGCGACGCGGAACGCCGCTCCGACGCCGATCGCGACCAGGACGACCGCCCACCCCTTCACCGTGGTCAGCGGCCCGCGCCAGACCGCGAGCGTCGCGATGCCGGAAAGCAGGAGCAGGACGACGGAGGTCCCCGGGATCAGCGCGAAGCGATCGACGGTGGTTCGTAGGCCGAACCACGGCGCTGCCAGCGCGCCCGGCACGACCAGCAGCACCGCGAGGATCGCGATCACGAGCAAGGTGTGCAGCGGATCCGAGAACGCTCCCGGATGGTGCTCGAGGGCCGAGATCGTGTCGTTCGCCACGGCGTTCGCCTGGTGGACGACGTCGGCGGGCGGGGTCCACAGGCCGGGCCCCTCGATCACGGACACGTCCGGCCCGATCGCGACGCCCTTGGCCATCGCGGCGTCCAAACGCTGGCGCTCCTGCTCCGGTGTGCAGGCGGGCTCGCCGTTGCAGAGCCCACCGTAGTATTCGCGGACCACGAAGACGGCCGGATCCTCCGGATAGTCGGCCAGGCGCTTCTGCACCTCACCGAAGTGCGCCTCCGCAGCGCGGTCGTAGCCGCGGCTTCCCGAACTGCTCGTCGTGACCTCGCCGGCCAGGAAGTTGTCCAGCGACCCGAGGTACGTGGCCTGATACTTCGCCGAGGTGCCGGGAAGGCCCGTGCGGAACACGTTCGTGAAGGTCTTGGCCCATCCGTAGGCCGTGTTCGAACCGGTGTCGTCGTCGGCGTCGGTGTCGTTCACGACGAGGATCAACGGCCGCTGGCCGGCCGCGGTCGCCACCACGTCGACGGCCGCGAGCGAGCCGCGAACCGACTGGTTCGGGTACTGGTTCGCGGCGCTCACCCAGCGGTGCTGGAGCCCGTCGACGAGCAGGAAGCCGAGGGAGCCGATCACCAGGACCGAGGCCGCCACGAGCGCCACGGCGCGGCGGACCCCGTCGCCCGACCCGGTCGCGGCGCCGGCCAGGCCGATCAGCGCGGCGAGGCCCAGCACCGCGAAGACCCACGTCGGGATCTGCGGGTTCGTGAGTGCGACGCCGTTCAGGAGCCACCCCACCACCACCACGGCGAGCGCCACGCCGAACCCACGCAGCAGGCTCCGGCGATCCGGATGCGTGCGCGCCCATCGGATCAGCGCGAACGCACCCAGCCCGACGAGCGCCATCGGCGCCGCGGTCGCGTTCATGAACCGGTAGTAGGGGACGACCGGCGAGTTCGGATCGCCGGAGACCTGATCGGCGGTCCCGAGCACGATCGTGGCGACCCCGGCGAGCGGCAGGAGCCACCAGGCCGCGGTCACGTCGAACGCGTGCGCCGGCTCACGGCGCGTGCGTGCGAGCCAGATCGTCGACCCGATCGCGAGCACGATGAAGGGCACCACGATCACGGGCTGCATCGAGCCGATCCAGTCGAGCAGCCGGTCGACGAAGAACGCCTTCGTGTACGGCGGCGGGAGCGCCGCGTCCTTGAGGCTCGCGCTCGGGCCCCAGATGCCGATGATCCAGCAGCCGAGGCCGGCGACCATGCCCGAGCCGACCGACAGCAGCGTCGGGGCGTCCGACCTCAGCGCGGATCCCAGCCGGAACCGCGACGTCACGAGGTGGAAGCCGAAGACCGCGAGCAGCGTCACGCCGAACAGGACGCACGTGGTCGGATGCGTGAACGCAGCCGCGACCCCGATCAGGAACAGCGCCGTGCGCGCGCCCCACGACTCGCGGGCCGCCTGCAGGAAGGGCAGCATCAACGCGAGCAGGAACAGCACGGTGATGTTGTCGAGGTAACCGACGTACGGCGTGGTGAGGAACAGGGCGACCGTCGCGAGCAGCATCGTCAGGAACGCGACCGGGTCGCCGCGGCTCCGCACCGCGCCCGCGCCCAGCGCGAGCCCGGTGAGGATCGGCACGCCGAGCATCAGGAACTTCGCGAAGGAGTAGGTGTCGATGCCGACGACCCGCTGGAGCAGGGCGCCCTCGAGGGGCACCGTCACCCGGTAGCCACCGGAGAACAGGCCGTTCGGGCCCCACTCACGCACGATCGAGCCCGGCTGGTCCTGCATGATCACGTTGGCGCGCCACGTGTACCAGGCCGGATCGCGCGTCGGAGCGGCGAGGCTCGGATCCGCGACGAACCGCCAGCCAAGGGCCCCGAGCATCAGCAGCGTCGCGATCGCCAGGACCCACCAGGAACCCAGCGGATCGGGCCGCGCAGGCGCCGCGGGGTCGGTCGGCGGCGTCGGCTGCAGGGCCTGCGGTCGGGTTCTCACTCGGGTGGGTCCTCTTCTCCACCTCGTGTCGGAGGAACGAGGCGAACGTGGGCGCACGGCCCGAACGGTCGCCGCAGTGTACCGCCGGGCCTCGGATCCCCGGCCTCGGATCGGGCGGTCATGCGCCGGCCCCGGGATCGGACCGGCGGCGTCGTTCCCGCACCACCAGCGCGACTTCAACCGTCACCAACACGACGCCAAGCGCGACCACGCCCGCGGCCAGCGTGGTCGCGAAGCTGCGGCCCGTCCCCTCGCCCGAGACCCCGGCCTGGCGTTGGCCGACGGCGAAGGACCCGAGCCGGTCCACGTCGGCGTGGACCAGCTGGCGCCCCACCGAGTCGGTGCTGGCGACCGGCGACCAGGCCGTGCCGTCGTCGGAGCGGAGCATCACATCGGAGAAGCCGCCCCCGACGAACAGCAGCGGATAGGTCAGGACGATCCGGCCCCGATCCTCCAGCCGTTCGACCGGCGCGCCGCTCGGGAGGTACGTGGCATCGAACCGGTACACGTTGCCGGCGATCCGGACGCCGCGGGGGACCCGCGCCTCGCCGGACGTCGGGAGCGGCGTGATCGCCAGTCGCACGGATCGGTCTCCGGCATGCGGCGCGATCGCCCCGGTAGGGAGCGCGATCTGCGCCTGCAGGTCGGTCGTGGGGAACACCCCGGCCGCGGAGCCGGCGGCGCGATCGAGCCGGATCGTGGCGACACCGAGGGTGGGCGCCCGGTTCACGGAGGCGAGCGCCTCCGGCGGCTCGACCCACCGGTACATCGGAGGAGGCGCGAGGCCGTCCAGGAGCGGCGCGGGGCCCGAGGGATCCAGGCGGGTGCTCACGGCGGCGCCCGCGAGGTAGACGACGACCACCGCGGCTCCGGCCAGCACCGCGCCGAGGCGGGGCGACCTCATCGCCCTCACGGGAGGATCCGGATCGGCTCGATCGGCCCGGTCGCGAACCGCGGCGGCCACACCACCGCTCGCACGCCCGGTCGCACCCACTCCCAGATCACGCTGACCGCGCGGAGGTTCGCGCCGGGATCGGACGAGCCGAGGGAACGGAACGCGAGCCCGCTGCCGTTCGGCAGGGCCCCGGTCGGGATGCGGGCGGCCGCGGCGGCGGCGGCGACCGCGTCCGGCGAGGGCGAGGCCGCGACGGGGAGCACCGTGGCGAAGAGCGCCCAGGCGGAAGAGAAGCCGGCGAGGGCCGCCGCGCTCATGTCGGTGCCGTACGCGGCCTCGTACGCATTGCGCGCCCGGTCCAGCAGCGAGCGCCCAGCAGGCGTGAGTCCGCCGGGATCCACGTAGGCGCCGTCGAGCTTGTCGGACGCGAACAGCCCCACCGCGTCCCGCCGGAGCGTCAGCCCGAACGCCGGCATGCAGTAGCTGGATGAGGTCCCGATGTTCGAGACGAGGTGCAGACGCTCGCGCACCATCGCGCGGCGCAGAGCGATCCCATCGCGCACGTACGCCGCGACGAACAGCACGTCGGGCCGTGCCGCCGCGATCCGACGGATCAGGGCACGGGCGTCGAGGTGATGCACGTCGTACGCGAACCGGCCGGCGAACGGCAGGCCCAGCGCCCGGATCCGTCGCACCGCGCCGGCGGCCACGTCCGCACCGTAGACGTCGTCGACGTTCGCGACCGCGAACCGAAGCGAGTGGGCCGACCTGCCGAGCATCGGCGCAAGGCGCCGCGCCTCGAACGAGACCGCGGCGGCAGCGAGCTGCCTGCCGCTCGGCGCGACACGGAAGAACCGGTCGCCGCCGGGTGGCGCCATCGAGCCGACCGCGCCGGTCTCCCAGAAGACCAGGCCACGACGGCCGGCCTCGGCGGCCGCCGGCTGCGAGATCGTGCTCCCGTAGCTGCCGAGCACGATGCCGATCCCCCGGTCGGCGAGCGCGTCGACCGCGCCGGGTGCGCCGTCCGCGCCGGCCACGTCCAGCGCGTCGAGCGCCAGCGGCCGGCCGCCGATCCCGCCGTCGGCGTTCGTCAGATCGACCGCCAGCCGCACCCCTCGGTACTCGTCCCGGCCGCCGGGCCCCTGGGAGCCGCTCAACGGATAGATCGCGCCGATCCGGATCGGTTCGGTCCGACCGGTGCACGCGCCCGAGAGCAGCAGCGCGAGGCCCGCGAGCACGGCCGCGACGATCCTCACCGGAGCACCGCGAGGACGTTCGCCACGGCGTGCGTCGCGGCGGACGACGCCCATCCGGCGCTCGCCCATCGTTGCCAGCCGAAGAGCAGGCCGGCACCCAGATCGACCCAGAACACACCGGGCCCGTAGAGCGGCACGTGGACACCCGCGAACAGCAACGCCGAACCGCCCACCGCCCCGAGCGCGCCGAACCGGAGCAGGCCGCCGTAGACGACCCGACGGAAGAAGGCCTCCTCGGCGATCGCGGCACCCACGGCGAAGGCAAGCGTCCACGGCCCGCACGCCGCCGGGAACGCCGGCCCCCGCGAGGCGGCGATCGCCATCGCGGCGAGGCCGGTCAGCAGGACCAGCGGGATCGCGAGACGCCGGCGCTCCGGGATCGCCGGCAGGTCGAGCGAGGCCGAGACCACGCCCAGCGCGACGATCCCTGCCGCGAACAGCAACGCGGCATCCGGCCGGCCGACCACGACCCGACGCAGCACGAGCGCGCCGGAACCGATGCAGATCGCGCCGGCGACGCGGAGTCCGCGGCCGCCGCCGGCGGCGCGGAGCTTCGCGGCGTCGATCACCGCTCGACCTCGAACGTCGTTCGCGAGATCACGCGTGGCTCGAAGGGCAGATGGTCCGACGCCACGAACTCGACCTGCAGCACGTGCAGACCCGGCGCGACGCCGCGGACCACATCGGTGCGCCCGAAGTTCATCGAGACGATCCGATCGTCCACGGAGACGTGCAGGTGGCCGCGCGTCGGCGAGATCGCCGACGTCGTCGTCGGCACGATCTCCCCGCCGCTCACCTCCACGACGATCGGCACGTTCGAGCCGTGCAGGACGGCGCCGTTCGCCGGGCGGTCGATCGACACCTCCACCGGGCTGCTCGGCCGCGCGGCGACCACGGTCGGCGAGGGCAAGGATGCGCCCCCGGAGCAGCCGACGAGGACGAGGACCAGAACCTGGAGGACGGGGAGGACGGCGCCGACCCCGCGCCTCAGACGCCGTCCTTCGGAGCGAGGGACCTGGCGCAGTCCGCGCACGTCCCGATCAGATCGAGCCGGTGGCGGACGTCGGCGAACCCCGCCTCGCGGGCGATCAGATCCAGCGCCGTGTCGAGCTGGTCCTCGAGCCCGGGCGCGAGCCGGACGTCCGAGGTGCGGCCGCACACCGCGCAGAAGAGGTGGTGGTGGTGGCCCGTGAGGTCTTCGGTCAGTTCGTAGCGGCCGAACCCGTCGTCGGCGGCGATGCGGCGCACCACACCGGCCGCCTCCAGGTCGGCGAGGTTGCGATAGACGGAGCTCTGCGGCAGCCCGCGGCGCCCCCGGAGGATCTCCGGGATCGACATCGGGCTCCCGGAGCGCGCCAGGATCTCGATCAGCCGGCGGCGGCGGTCGGTGTAGCGCTGGCCGGACCCGTGCAACCGCACCGCGGCCTGATCGTGGATCGACCGGGCGACATCGCTCATGCGTGTTCCTCCTGTCGGAGCGTCCGCGGTGCGGCGCGCTTGCCGATCGATACGACCGCGAACACGGCGGCGGTCGCGAGAACCATCGCCCCGCTCGCGGCGATGTCGAAGACGAACGAGGCCGTCAGGCCGACCACGACCGATGCGACCCCGACGGCGACCGAGAGGAGCAGCGTCGAGCGGAACGACCTGGAGAGCAGCTGTGCCGTGGCGACCGGGAGCACCATCAATGCCGCGATCAGCAAGATCCCCACGATGCGCATCGCCGCGACGACGGCGACGGCGGTCAGCACCGCCAGCACGGCGTTCATCGCGTCGACCGGCAGCCCGGCCACGCGTGACCAGTCCTCGTCGGTGACGACCGCGAACAGCACGCGCCGCAACGTCCACATCACGATCGCGATCGCAGCGCCCAGGGCGAAGATCGCGGCGATCTCCGAGCGCGTCACCGTCAGCGGCTGGCCGAACAGGTACGTCAGGATGCTCGCGTTCAGGCCGCCGCCCAGGCTCGCGAACACCACGCCGAGCGCGATGCCCGAATAGAAGAACAGCGCCAGCGCAACGTCGCCGGAGGCCTTCCGGCGCGCACGCAGCCGGTCGACGCCGAGGGCGCCGACGACCGCGAACACCAGCGCGGACAGCACGGGGTTCACACCGAGCAGCAGCCCGGCGCCGACGCCGGCGAACGCGACATGCCCGATGCCGTCGCCGATCAGCGACAGCCGCTTCTGCACGAGGAACGTGCCGATCATCGGTGCGAACACCCCCACCACGAGGCCGGCGGCCAAGGCCCGCTGCATGAACGGCAGGTCGAACGGATACGGCAGCCACAGCGCGATCATCGGAGGCCCTCCAACCACAGCGGGAGATCCTCTCGGTGGATCCCCAGCGAGACGCCCTCGCGGGTGAGGTCGGCCGGCGAGCCGTCGAACAGCACCCGGCCCTTGAGCACGATCACGCGGTCCACCTCGCTCGCGACCGCGGACAGCTCGTGGGACACGAGCAGGACGCCGGCGTCGTGTTCGGCGATCAGATGGGTCAGCGAATCGCTGAACCGGCGCTGCGACTCCGCGTCCACCCCGGCGACCGGCTCGTCCAGCACGAGCAGGTTGGGCTCGCTCGCGAACGCCCGAGCGATGAAGGCGCGTTGCTGCTGCCCGCCGGACAGCGCTCCGACGGGCCGAGCCGCCAGCGGCTCCAGACCCACGGACTGGATCGCGTGACGGACGGCGTCCCGGTCCGGCGGCCGCAGTGGACGCCACCAACCGCTCCGCGACAGGCGGCCCGACGTCACGATCTCCTCGACGGTCGCGGGAACCTCGGAGGCGAGCGACGGGCGCTGCGGGACGTAGCCCAGGCGCCACCGCTCCCGGAACCGATCGGGCGCCGAGCCGAACAACCGGACGACCCCGGCGTCCGGTTGCAGTGCGCCGAGCAGGATCCTCAGCAGCGTCGATTTCCCGGAGCCGTTCGGGCCCACGAGCGCCACGAACTCGCCGCGCCGCACGCGAAGATCGACGTCCAAGAGCACCGGTTCGCGGCCGTAGCCGAACCGAACCCCCGCCGCCTCCAGGAGCACCGGATCGGCGTCGGGCGCGCTACGCACAGCCGAGCGCCTCCTGCAGCTGGATGAGGTTGCTCCGCATCACGGACACGTAGCCTTCGCCGGCCGACAGCTCCTCGGGCGTCAGACTCTCGAGCGGGTTCAGCACGGCGGTCCGGGCGCCGGTCTCCTCGGCGAGCGTCTGCGCGACCTTCGGGGAGACCAGTTCCTCGGTGAAGATCGTCGTGACGCCGTCACGCTCCACGAGCGCCCGGAGGTCGGCGAGGTGCTGCGGCGTCGGTTCGGCGTCGGGCGAGAGCCCCGAGATCGCCTCTTGCGTCAATCCGTATCGGAGGGCGAGGTAGCCGAACGCCGCGTGGCTCGTGACGATCACGTTCCGCTCGCACGCCGCAAGGCCCGTCCGGTAGGCGTGGTCGAGCGTGGCGATCGGAACGAGGAACGCGGCGGCGTTCGCCGCGAACTCCGCCGCGTCCTTCGGCGCCGCCGCCGTCAGAGCTCGCTGCACGGTTCGCACGATCTGGGCGTAGAGGATCGGGTCCAGCCACACGTGCGGATCGGCCTGCAGATCCGACCCCTCCCCGGACGGAGGCGGCAACGTACGCAAGCCCGCGCCGACATCCACCGTCGCTCCGCGCGCGTCGCCCAGCGCGTCCTCGACGGCGGGCTGGAACCCGCCGCCCAGGTACAGAACGACGTCGGCGGTGGTGATCGCGACCAACTGATCAGGCGTGAGCTCAAGGTCGTGCGGTTCCACGCCGGGCGCCGTGAGGTTCGTCACGCTGACCGCGTCTCCACCGATCCGCTCGGCCGCCTCGGCGAGCGGATAGAAGCTGGCCACGACCGAGACCGTTCCGGGCGGGGTCGCCGTGGCGTTCCGCGAGCACCCCGCCCCGATCAGCGCGAGCACGATCACGACGCCCGCGAAGCGGGCCGTTCCTAGAATGGGAATGAGTCTCATACTTGCTCGAGAAGGAACGATACCCGCCGTTCGGGGAACGGGTCAAGGAAACGGATCAGTGGGCGGCGGCGATCTCCGCCAGGGACTCCGCGTACCGCAGCCCGAAGCCTCTGCGGACGTCGCGCGGGCGGACGCCCTCGGCCTGCAGCGCAGACGCCCAGCGCGCCAACGCCGCTCGCGCCGGGTCGGCGCGCAGCGCCAGGACGCCCTCGATCGCCGCCGCGTACGCGCCCGCCGTCCGCTCGGGAGCGAGCTCGTTGCGTGCGTAGGCGCGCGCGCGTTCCCCCATCGCGGCGCGTCCGGCCGGATCGGCGGCCAGCCGGTCGAGTACGTCGGCCAGGGCCGCGGGATCTGGCGGGCCCGCGGGGATCCGCGCGACGACATCGTCAGGGACCTCGAGATAGGTGCCGACGGCGCTGACCACGGTGGGAACACCGACGTGGAGCGCGCGGACGAGCGAGCCGCTCGTCTCGCCGCGATGCGGCTCGCGCAGGTTCACCAGCACGTCGAACGCACAGAGCCAGGACAGGAAGTCCTCGTCGGAGGTGTTCGCGATCACGGTGACGCGGTCGGCGACGCCGCTGTGCCGCAGCACCGACCGCAGGTCCCAGTGCGGGCTCGTCCGGCCGACCAGCAGCACGCGGACGTCGGCCCGCATCCGCCCGACGGCGGCCAGCAGCTCGGCGATCCCCTTGCTGGCGTTCAGGTCCCCTGCGATCCCGACCACCAGCCCGCCCCCTTCGTGCGCGCGCGCCCGGAGGTCCGCACCGCGGACCCGCGCGCGCTCGATCTCCTCGTCGGCCTCGACGAGGGGATGCGGAGCGATCGTGATCGGCGTGCGGCAGCCGACCCGTTCGAGGTACGTGGCGGCGAACCGCGAGTGGACGATCACGGCGCGCGCGCGTCGCACGGCCTGGGCGCACCACGGAACCCCCAACGGGTACTCGAACCCTTCGCCGGGCGGCGCGGCGGCGATCGCCTCCGAGCGGGCCGGCTCGGCCAGCGGGCTCCGCGCGACCCCCAGTCCGTACATGAGGCCGTCGAGCGCCAGGTCGTGGAGCACGACGACGCCCGGATGCCACACCGAGAGCCGGTAGATCTCGCCGTGGAACTCGACGTTGTTGCCGAGTTGATAGACGGCGACGTCGGCGGCCGCGACGCGCTCCTCGGCGCCCGGACCGACCGGCCAGATCGACTCGATCGTGTGCTCGGCGGCGAACCCGGTGGCCTCCAGGCCGCCGAGCACGGCCGCCGCGTACGTGGCGATGCCGGTCTCCGCCGGCGGCATCGGCGAGACGAACTCGACGGTCGCCACGCTCAGTCCACCAGCCGACGCACGACGCCCGCCCAGTCGGGAAGCCGTCCGGCCGCCTCCCGGCCGGCCGCGCCGAACGCCGCCGCGGCGGTCCGGTCCCCGGCGAGACGGTCGAAGGCCTCGGCGATCGCCGCGGGCTCAGGCGCCACCACCAGACCGGTCTCCTCCGGTCGCACGAACTCGAGGGGACCGCCGGCGTCCTCCGTGACGATCACGGCACGTCCGGCCGCCATGCCCTCGATCGCGATGTAACCGTAGTCCTCGTCGTAGGGGCCGAAGTAGACGCCGAGCGCGCCGAGGTACAGGTCGATCAGCTCCTCGTCCGGGATCGCCTCGCGCATCTCGACCCGGCCTCCCAGGCCGGCGTCGGCGATCTGCTTGGCCAGCCGATCGCGCTCGGCACCGGAGCCGACCAGGATCAGCCGCACGTCCGAGCCAACGGCAGCCATCGCCTCGATCGCGAGCGACTGCCGCTTCAGCTTGTCGAACCGGCTGGGATACAGGAGGTAGTCGCCGGGCGGACGGGGTTCGCCGGCCAGGAGCCGGTCGGCGAGCCCGGAGCGATGCGACAGGACCTCGCCGCGCAGGCCGATCGAGCGTTCGAGCCGACCGTTGACGTTCTCGGAGTTCGTGAACAAGCGGCGCGCCTCGCGAAGGGCGAGCCGGTCTGCCGAGATGATCAGCTCGCGGACCGCGGGCCCGTCCGGATAACGCGAGATGTCGCCGAACTTCGGATGCGACCAGAGCTCGTAGGCGGTGCGGTGTTGGTGGATCAGCCACACCACCTTGTTCGGGTGGCGGACCAGGTAGGCGGGGAACTTCAGCGCGATCACCATGTCGATCGGCTCGCCGTTCGATTCGGTGAGATCGACGCTGCGCCACATCCCCATCTGGTGGACCAGCTCGTCCGGCGGATACCACTTGAACGGCATCGTCACGAGCTCGGCGGTATGCCCTGCCTCGCGGAGCGCGGCCACGAGCGCTTCGGCGTGCGACTCGGCGCCGCCGCGCATGAACGGCGGCTGCGGATGACAGACCGCGATCCGCATCAGCCGCGCTTCTCCAGCACGAACCGGAGGTCGTCGTCGTCCCGCAGCACCTGGCGGACCTTCCACCAGCGGGCGCGGCCCTCCGGGACCTCGGTCGCGAACCGCGCGTGCTGCTCGCTGTCGGGATCCCAGGCGGCGAACGTCTCCTCGGAGACGACGCGCGTCCGCGTGGGCGAGCGGTAGGACCGCGGGTTGTTCCACGCGGGGAGGCGCACGATCAACAGGCCGCCGGGACGCAGGACGCGCCAGGATTCGTCGAGCCACACGGGCACGTCCACGGCGAGGCCCCCGAAGACGTCGATCGCGACGAGTGCGTCCAGCGCCTCGTCGTCCCAGCGCCAGGGCATCGTCTCCAGCTCGCGTGCATCCCCCGGCGGCACCTCGACCACGGTGCCGCCGGACGGCTCCAGCGGCTGGACCCCGGGCTCGGGCGCCGGCCAGAGCCGGTCGCGGAGCGCGTGGACCTCGCGCGTCAACAGCTCGAGCTCGCCGCGGAGCGCCTCGACCTCACGGGTGTCGCCAGCCTGGCGCTGCGCCGTCTCGAACCCGAGGTGCGCGATGTTCGCGCCCACACGGTCGTAGCGGCGCACCAGCGGCCGGATCACGCGGAACAGCACCCGCTTGATCCACCGCTTCGGCCGGCTCCCGACCTGCAGGACGTCCTCGCCCTCGGGGAATCGCTGCGTGTACTCCCACAGCAGGGTCTGCTCCAGCTCGTACCAGCGCTGGGAGATCAAGGAGTCCGCCGTGACGCCGGCCGCCGGCGTCCCGTCGGGAACCGGATCGCCCGCCCAGTACAGCTCGCGCTCGAGCGCGTGGGCCGCGCCCGTCGCGTCGTGCTCGGCGTCCGCGCTGCTCACCTGGTCCTTCCCCTTGCGTCCGGTCCGTCCAGGCTACCGGAGGCGGCCGCGCGTCGGCCTCAGTGGTGCAACCGGTAGCTGCGCCCCACCGCCTCGACGATGCCGTCGCGCTCGAGTCCGTCGAGGGCACGCCGGACGCGATCGCGGTCCTCGCCCGTCCGGCGTGCGAGCGCTGCGAGCCCCGCGGTCCCACGCTCGCGGAGCGCCGCGACGACGCCGCCGCGCACCTGCCGCATCGACCCCTCGAAACGCCCCTGCGCCCGCGGGCGGCGGGTCGGCGTCCTGCGCGCCGCGCGGAACCGGCAGGCCGGGCGCAACGGGCACGCATCGCACCGAGGCGACGGCCGGCACACCTCTCGCCCGAGGTCCATGAGCGCCTGGTTCCACGCTGCGGGATCGGCCCGGTCCAGGAATCCCTCGAGCGCCGCGGTCAGGTCCGCCGGCCGCACGTCGTGGGGATCGCGGCCCCGCACGACGCGCGCGACGATCCGCCGGACGTTCACGTCGGGCGCCGGCACCGGCACGCCGTAGGCGATCGACGCCACGGCGTTGGCCGTGTACGGGCCGACGCCGGGGAGCCGGCGCAGCTCGGCCGGGGTCCTGGGGACCCGCCCGGCATGGTTCCGCTCGATCGCGCGAGCGGCCTCGTGCAGCGCGACGGCCCGCCGGTTGTAGCCGAGGCCGGCCCACGCACGGATCACCTCGGGGCGCCCGGCTCCCGCCAGCCGATGCACGTCCGGGAAGCGCCGCAGGAAGCGCTCGAACGCGGGAACGACGCGAACCGCCTGGGTCTGTTGCAGCATCACCTCGGAAACGAGGACCGCGTACGGGTCGGGACGGGCGCGACGCCAGGGGTACGCGCGATGCCGTGGGCGGTACCAGTCCCGGAGCGCGGCGATCTCGGCGGGCGACGGCCGGCGCGCGCCGGAGGCCACCGCCGGGCTAGAAGCCAGCGCGCTGGTCGGCGCCGAGCATCGCGTCGGCGGCCTCGCTCAGCGCCCGATGGACCTCGCGGAAGATGTCGGCGACCGCGGCGGGCGCGATCGTCGCCCCGGATCCGCGAGCGGCCATCGCCGTGATGTCGCACGCCTTGTCGAACACGTGCCAATCGGTTTCCCGGCTCATCGTCGGATGGACCTCCTCGGTGAACGGTTCGTGGGTTCGGAGCCTCCAGGCTAGCCGAAGCCGCGTGAGCGTTCCGTCGCGAACCGCCCCCGCCGTTCGTCGTCTAGGGTGGACGGGCGGCGGCCGTCGCCCCGGACCTCGAGGAGGATCGATGCGCTACATCCTGCTGATCTACGGCGACGAGGCAGGTCGCGGGGCGATGTCGGAGGACGACCGCCACGCGATGTACGCGGAGTACGAGAAGTTCGCGAACGAGATCACGGAGCGCGGGATCGGGCGCGGCGGCGACGAGCTGTCGCCGGTCTCCAGCGCGACCACCGTCCGCGAGCGCGAGGGCACGATGCTGGTCACCGACGGACCGTTCGCCGAGACGAAGGAGCAGCTCGGCGGCTACTTCATCGTCGACGTCGACGACCTGGACACGGCGATCGAGCTGGCCAGCAAGATCCCCGCGGTCCACGGCGGCTCGGTCGAGATCCGTCCGATCGTGGATTGATGACGGACGCGGCCGCGGCCGTCGACCGGGTCTTCCGCGAGGAGGCGGGCCGGGCGGTCGCGACGCTGATCCGCATCACGGGCGACTTCGACCTGGCCGAGGAGGCCGTCCAGGAGGCCTTCGAAACCGCGCTGCGAACATGGCCGGCTCGCGGGATCCCCGAGAACCCCGGCGCCTGGATCACGACGACGGCCCGCAACCGCGCGATCGACCGCCTGCGGCGCGATCGCGTGGGCCGCGAGAAGACCGACGACGCCGCCCGCTTGACCGCGCTGGAGACCCTCGGAGACGACGTGCACGAGATCCCGGACGACCGGCTGCGTCTGCTGTTCACCTGCTGCCACCCGGCGCTCGCGGTCGACGCCCAGGTCGCGCTGACGCTGCGGACGGTCGGCGGGCTGTCCACGCGTGAGATCGCGCGCGCGTTCCTGGTCCCCGAGCCGACGCTCGGGCAGCGGCTGACCCGCGCGAAGCGGAAGATCCGCGAGGCCAAGATCCCGTACCGGGTGCCGCCGCGCGACGTGCTGCCGGAGCGCCTGGCCGGCGTGCTGGCCGTGCTCTACCTCGTGTTCAACGAGGGCTACGCCGCCACCTCCGGCGAGCTGCTGCGCGCCGAGCTCTGCGACGAGGCGATCCGGCTGACCCGGCTCGTCGACCGGCTGATCCCCGGCGAACCCGAGGTGGGGGGGTTGCTCGCCCTGATGCTGCTGCAACACGCACGGCGCGCCGCGCGGACCGACGAGCGAGGCGACCTCGTGCTCCTGGGGGACCAAGACCGCGCAAGCTGGGATGCCGAGATGCTCGAGGCCGGCCTGGCGACGCTCGAGCGGGTGGGCGCGAACGGGGGCGGGACGTACGTCCTGCAGGCGCGGATCGCGGCCTGCCACGCGCGAGCGCCGCGGCCGGAGGACACGGACTGGCCGACGATCGCCCGCCTCTACGGCGAGCTCGCCGCGCTCGGGTCCTCGCCGGTCGTCGAGCTGAACCGCGCCGTCGCGATCGCGATGGCCGACGGGCCGGACGCCGGGCTCCGCCGGCTCGAGCCCCTCGCGGAGGACCTCGACCGGTACCACCTGTTCCATTCCGCCCGAGCGGACCTGCTGCGGCGGGCCGGCCGGCCGCGGGAGGCCTGCGATGCCTACCGGCGGGCGCTCGAGCTGACCACGAATGACACGGAACGGCGGTTCCTCGAAAGCCGCCTGGCGGCGCTCGAGAGCGCCTCCTGAGCCGCGTGCACGATCCCGTCCGCCGCCCGCGCTAGGCTCGCGCCGTGCTCTTCCCCACGACCGACTTCGCGATCTTCTTCTGCATCGTGTTCCTCGGCCATTGGTGGCTGAACCACGACCGCCGACTGTGGAAGATCTTTATGATCGGCGCCAGCTACGTGTTCTACGGCTGGTGGAACTGGCGCTACGTCTTCCTGCTTGCCGGGGTCTCCGCGATCGCGCAGCTGGCCGGCACCGCGGTGAGCCGCCAGCAGGATCAGCGGCGTCGGATGCGCGTGATGGCCCTCGGCGTGGCCGCGACGATCGCGCCGCTCCTGTACTTCAAGTACTACGGCTTCTTCACGGTCAACGCCGCGAACGCCGGCTCGGCACTCGGGCTGCACGTCGCCCCGCCGCTGATCCAGGTCGTGCTGCCGATCGGGGTCTCGTTCTACACGTTCATGGCGATCGCCTACGTGGTGGACATCTACCGCCGCGAGTTCGACCTGGCGAGCTGGAGCGACCTGTTCCTGTACCTGTCCTTCTTCCCGCACCTGGTCGCCGGCCCGATCGTGCGGCCGAACGAGCTGATCCCCCAGATCGACGTGCGCCGCGATCCTCGGCACATCGACGTCGTCGGCGCCCTCTGGCTGATCCTCGGCGGGCTGTTCAAGAAGGTCGTGATCGCGAACTACCTCGCGACCGCGATCGTCGATCCGGTGTTCGGCGATCCGGCACGGCACAGCGGGCTCGAGGCCGTGGTCGGGATCGTGGCCTACGCCGTGCAGATCTACTGCGACTTCAGCGGCTACACCGATATCGCGATCGGCGTCGCGAAGCTGTTGGGGTTCCGGTTCCCGCAGAACTTCGATCGGCCGTACAGCGCGCGCACCGTGCAGGAGTTCTGGCGGCGCTGGCACATGACGTTGTCGCGATGGCTGCGCGACTACCTGTACATCCCGCTCGGCGGCAACCGCAAGGGCACGACCCGGACGTACGTGAACCTGATGATCACGATGCTGTTGGGCGGCCTGTGGCACGGTGCCGCCTGGCACTTCGTCGTGTGGGGCGGCCTGCATGGCGTGTACCTGATGGTCGGCCACTGGAAGCAGGAGAAGCGACGGGCCGGCATGCTCGCGGAGCCACCGGACACGCCGCTGATGGTCTGGCTGCAGCGGCTGACCACGTTCGTGCTGGTGTGCATCGCCTGGACCCTGTTCCGGGCCGACTCGGTGGCCACCGCCCTCACGCTCCTCGGGCGAACGATCGCCGGCTGGGGAGAGCCGTCGCCGCTGGTCACGATGCCGGTGCTCCTCGCGATCGGCGTGGGCCTGGCCACCCAGTTCACGCCGCACGGCCTGGCCGAACGGATCAAGGCGGGGGCGGCCCGCATGAACCCGGTCGCACTGGGTTTCTCCGCGGCCGTCGTACTCTTCGTGATAACCACGCTCGGGCCCCGCGGCGTGGCGCCGTTCATCTACTTCCAGTTCTGATGCCCGAGATCCCCGAGCCCACGACGGAACCCGCCCCGCACACGGACGACGACCGGTCCGCCGGGGGTCGCGCCGGTATGCCGGCGGGCCGGGTCTTCGTCGTCACGGTGATCTGCCTCGTCGTGTGGGGCCTGCTGTACGCGCCCGAACTGAAGCGCTCCTCCGAGGCGCAGCCCGACGGCCTGCGCCGGACCGTGTCGAACACGATCCTCGGCCCGGTCGTGTGGGCCGAGGACCGGATCGGCGTCACGGCCACGGTCAACGCCGCATCGCGGGCGCTCGGCCGCGACCCGAACGCCGCGGTCGGCGGCTCGGTCGGAGGCATCCCGGTCGACATCGATCAGCTCCCGACGGTCTCGCCGGAGCCCACGCCGAGCGGTGAACCGTCGCAGCCGGTCCTCGTCGACACCCCCCTTCGCGAGCCCACCCCGAACGATCCTCTCCGGGTCGCCGTCGTCGGCGACTCGCTCGCCGCCGGCGTCGGCTACTTCGCCGAACGGGTCTTCAAGCCCGCCTTCGTGAACGTGATCAAACAGGGACGGATCTCGACCGGGCTCACCCGCCCCGACTACTTCGACTGGCAGGCGCAGATGCGCTACATCATGCAGAAGGCGCAGCCGGACCTGACGATCATGATGGTCGGCGAGAACGATCAGCAGAGCATCCGCGCGCCGAACGGCGACGTCGTGACGCGGATCGGGACGCCCGCCTGGGGGCCGGCCTACCGCCAGCAGGTGCAGCAGTTCGCGGAGACCGCCACGCAGGACGGCGGGCACGTGGTCTGGATCGGCCTGCCGAACTCGAGCGACACGCGCCGCTGGCCGTTCGTGAAGTTCCAGAACCAGATCTTCCAGGCCGTCGCGAGGCAGCTGCCCAACGTCGCGTACTACGATACGTGGGACGCGTTCGCGGCCAAGGACGGCGGCTACACCGCGTACTTCCGCGACGGGGGCCACGTCACCCTGGTGCGCGCCGACGACGGCGTGCACTTCAACTCCGACGGCTACACGATCTTGATGCAGCAGGTGGCGGCCTTCGCCACCACCGAGTTCCGCCTGGACCCGAAGACGTACGGCTCCTAGCCGATCGTCGGTGCGCCGGGCGGCAGCTGCGCCAACGCGGCATCCTCCGCGGCCGGATCGAACTCGAGGTCGGGCAGGCGGCCGTGGAGGTAGTCGTCGTAGGCCTGCATGTCGAAGTTCCCGTGGCCCGAGAGCCCGAGCAGGATCACCCGCTCCTCGTCGGCGTCGCGCGCCGCCACGGCCTCGTCGATCGCTCCCTTGATCGCATGCGCCGACTCCGGCGCCGGCACGATCCCTTGGGTGTGCGCGAACCGGATCGCGGCCTGGAAGATCTCGCTCTGCGTGTACGCGGCGGCCTCCATGTGGCCGTGCTTGACCAGCAGCGACAGCGACGGTGCGTCGCCGTGGTAGCGCAGGCCTCCGGCGTGCACCGGCGCCGGCACGAACGAGTGCCCGAGCGTGTACATCGGCACGAGTGGCGTGAGCATCCCGGTGTCGCCGAAGTCGTACGCGTACGCACCCTTGGTCAGGGTGGGGCAGGCGGCCGGCTCGGTGGCGAGGAACCGCGTGTCCGGCGTCGCGCCGGAGAGCCGGTCGGCCATGAACGGATACGCGAGGCCCGCGAAGTTCGAGCCGCCGCCGACGCAGCCGACCACCACGTCGGGCGTCTCGCCGGCCAGCGCCATCTGCGCCTTCGCCTCCAGCCCGACGACGGTCTGGTGCAACAGCACGTGGTTGAGCACGGAACCGAGCGAGTACTTCACCGCGCCGTTCGACGTGGCCGCGACCTCGACCGCCTCGCTGATCGCGATGCCGAGCGAGCCGGTCGAGGTGGGATCGGCCTCGAGGATCGCCTTGCCGGCCTGGGTGGTGGGCGAGGGCGACGGCACGACCTCGGCGCCGAAGGTCTCCATGAAGATCCGGCGATACGGCTTCTGCTCGTAGGACGCCTTGACCATGAAGACCTGGCAGTCGATCCCGAAGAAGGTGCAGGCCATCGCGAGCGACGAGCCCCACTGCCCGGCGCCCGTCTCGGTGGCGATCCGTTTCGTGCCGGCCTCCTTGTTGTAGTAGGCCTGCGCGATCGCCGTGTTCGGCTTGTGGGACCCGGCCGGCGACGCCCCCTCGTACTTGAAGTAGATGTGGGCGGGCGTCTGCAACGCCTGCTCCAGGCGGACCGCTCGGTACAGCGGCGAGGGCCTCCACAGACGGTAGATGTCGAGGACCGCACCGGGGATGTCGATCCACTCGTCGGTGGAGACCTCCTGCATGATCAGGGCCTCCGGGAACAGGGCGGCCAGCAGATCGGGCGTCACCGGCTCCATCGTCCCCGGGTGCAGCGGCGGCAGCGGCTGCATGCCGGCCCGGGCGATCGAGGGCATCAGGTTGAACCACGCCTCGGGGAGCTGGTCCTGGGGAAGGTCGAAACGGGTGCGCTCGGTCATCGGGGCCCTCCTTCGTGGGGAGCCGCAGCGTAGCGGGGTTGTGGCGCGGTTGGCTAGGCCACGGGGAAGGGCGAGAGCTCGACCCAGCCGTCCACCTCGTGAGCCGCGAACACGGGGAGCGGGTCCCGGGCCGGGCCGGTGACCGGCTCGCCGGTTTCGGCGTCGAAGACGCTCTCGCACCCCGCGCAGGTGATCCGCTCGGACCGGTCGTCGAAGGTTCCCTCGGCCAGGGAGCACCCCGAGCCGGTGCACGTGTCGGCCACCGCGAACAGCCGGTGCTCGTCGTGGGTGACGGCGACCCGGCCGGCGGGCACGTCGTAGGCGCGGAGCTCGCCCTCGGGGATCTCGGCCAGGGCGCCGACGCGCACGAGGTCGTCCATCACGCGGACCGCAGGGCCGACAGCACGCGCTGCGCCACGGTGATGACCCCGAGGAGGGCGAGCAGCACGAGGACCGGGGTCATCGCGCCGGGGATCAGCAGGCCGACCACGAGCGCGATCACCCGTTCCAGGCGCTGGAACAGCCCCTCGCTCAGCGTCACACCGGCCGCCTCCGCCTCCGCCCGGACGTGGCTCACCGCGAGGCTCACGACCAGCGTGATCAGGGCCAAGATCGCGTCGATCCGCTGGCCGGTCGCGGCCAACTCCCAGAACAGGCACGCGAACAGGATCATGTCCGAGACGCGGTCCAGGACCGAGTCCAGGAACGCGCCGGAGCGGCCCGACTCGCCGCGTTGCCGGGCGACCGAGCCGTCCATCACGTCGCAGATCCCCGCGACGATCAGCACGAGCCCGGCAGCGAACCACTGCCCGGCGATGACCAGCGCTCCGGTAACGATGTTCAGCAACAGGGACAGGATCGTGAGCTGCCACGCGCGCACGCCGGTCCACAGCAGGAAGGCGAGGATCCCCCGGTACGGCCACGCGAACATCCGCTGCATCGCGCCGCCGGCCGCGCTCTCGTTCTTCCGGGGCGCCGGGAGGTCGCGAACGCGAGGGGCCTCCCGCACCCGCTCCGCGCGCTGGCGACCGGCCACCGAGGGGCCTCAGCTGGCGAAGGGCTCGAAGGCGACGATCCGGTATCGGAACGTGCCACCCGGCGCGTCGTAGGAGACCTCCTGCCCCTCGGATGCGCCGAGCAGGGCGGCGCCGAAGGGCGACGACGGCGTGACGGTCCGCGCTCCGGGCGCCTTCTCCTCCGCGTGCTCGGCCAGCAGGTACGTCTCGTCCTCGTCGTCCTCGTCCAAGGGGCGAACCGTCACGAGCATCCCCGGGCCGACGGCGTCGCCGCCGACCGGGGCCTCGACGATCTCCGGATCGCGGAGCATCCCCTGGATCTTGCGGATCCGCGCCTCCATCAGCCCCTGCTCGTTCTTGGCCGCGTCGTACTCGGCGTTCTCGCGCAGATCGCCGAACTCGCGGGCGGCCTTGATCCGCTCGGCGATCCGCTCGCGTCCGGGGCCGGTCAGCTCCTCGAGCTCGCCCCGCAGCCGCAGGTAGGCGTCCAACGTGAGGGTCGCCGACGGCTGCTGGCCGGCCGGGCGAGGGGGCCGGTTCCGCAGCTCCTCGGGGAGGTCGCTCATCGGGGGGAGTCTAGCGACGGCGCAGGTCAGGCGGTCGCGCCGGCCGTGGCGGTCCCGGCGTCGGCCGGCGTGGGCGGGAACCAGACCAGGAAGGAGGCGCCGCCGCCCTCCCGCTCTTCCGCCCAGGCGCGGCCGCCGTGGAGCTCCGCGAAACGCGCGACCAGCGTCAGGCCGATCCCCGATCCGGGCGCATGCGCGGAGGCGTTCGCGCCGCGCTCGAAGGCGCCGAAGACCCGCTCCCGGTCCTCCGGCGGCAGACCCGCCCCGTCGTCTTCGACGACGAGGATCGCGCCACCGCTGCCGGGCTGCACCCGCACCCAGATGTGCGCGTCCTCCGGCGTGTGGCGCGCGGCGTTCACCAAGAGGTTCTCGACGATCCGCTCCACCTTGGGCACGTCGACCGACGCCGGCGTCGGCTCCAGTTCGAGCGTGACCTCGCGGTCGCTCGCGGTCTCCGACTCGGCCACCACGGTGCGCACGACCTCGGCCAGGTCCACGTTCGCTCGGTTCGGCTCGGTCAGACCGCGGGAGAGGCGATCGAGGTCGAGCAGGTCGGTCACGAGCCGTTGCAGCTTGCGTGCGTTCACCGCGATCCGGCGCGCGAGGTCACGCTCCACGTCGGGCTCCAGGCGGATGTCATCGCGCTCGAGGGTCAGCGCGCTGCCGAGGACGGCCGCGAGCGGCGTCCGCAGGTCGTGGGACACGGCCTGGAGGAACGTGTTCTTCAGCTCGTCGAGCGAGCGCAGGCGTGCCGACGCCTCGCGCTCGAGCGCCAGGGCGCGCCCCAGCTCCTCCTCGGCCCGTTTCAAGCTCGAGATGTCGAACATCACGCCGGACCAGAAGCGCGGCTCGCCATGTTCGTCGGGCACCACCTCGGCGCGGTCCAGGACCCACACGACGCGACCGTCCGGCCGGATCATCCGGTACTCGATCGAGAACGGCTCGAGCGACTCCTCCGTGCGCTCATCCTCGGCGAAGACGCGGTCCCGATCGTCGGGATGGACCATGCCGAACCAGAGCCGGTCCTGCATGAACGCGTCGCCGTCCACGCCGAGCATCTCTTCGATGCCGGGGCTCGTGTAGAGCGGCAGGTACCCCTCGCCGATGTGGTTCACGTACACGACCGCGGGGATCTGCTCGACGAGCGTGCGGTAGAGCTCCTCGGTCTCGCGGAGGCTCCGCTCGGTCTGTTGCCGGTGGATCGCGGCGCCCAGCGTCACCGCGACCACGCGGAGCGCGTCGATCTCCGCGCGGGTCCAGTTCCGCTCGCGCTCACACTCGTCGAACCCGATCGAACCCCACCACTCGCGGCCCGCGAAGACCGGCACGTCCAGGATCGACACGATCCCCTGCAGTGAGAACTCCGAGCGGTCGGCGTCGGGGAGCTCGCGGACGATCTCGACGACCGCCTCGCCGGCGGCGAGCTTCGCACGCCACTCGTCCTGCTCGGGCCCCCAGGGTTGGTCGATCGTGTCCGGGTTGTCGATCTGCGCCTCGATCCCTGGCGCGCACCACTCGAACCGGTGGGTGGTGCCCTCGACCTCGCCGGGCAGGACCACGTTCTCGAACACGTGCGCGCGCGAGACCGCGGCGGCCGCGCCGATCCGCCGCAGCACATCGCCGATCGCGTCCTCCCACCGTTCGGCGCGCAGGAACATCTGCGCGCCGAACCCGGCCGCCTCCAAGATCGCGTCCCGCCGCCCGATCGCCTCCTCCTGGCTCACCGCCACGGAGGCGTCCGTGAACGCGGCGACCAGGAGGTCCTCCCCACCCCGCCGGGACAGGCCGAGCACCAGGCGCGCGACCCCTTCGGTGCCGTCCTTCGCGACGTAGTGGACACGGGTGACGAGGTCGCGGGGATCTTCCGGCGAGGTCCCCAGGTGCGAGGCCTGCCGGAGCACCTCGGCCACCTCGTGCCCGGCGATCAGGGGGAGCTCGTCCGGGCGCCGGCCCAGCAACTCCGCGGCCGGCCAGCCGGTGGCCTCCTCGAAGGCGGGGTTCACCGCGACGAACGTCAGATCGCGCAGGCGCAGCAGGCAGACCGCGGAGGGATGGTCGAGGAACGCGGCCTCGAGGAGCGCGGGATCGTGGTCGGCGGGCATCCCGGGGGCCTCAGAGCTCGGAGAAGTAGACGTTCTTCACCTCGGTGTAGAGGGCGACGGCGTGCATGCCCATCTCGCGGCCCATGCCGCTGGTCTTGTAGCCGCCGAAGGGCGCCTCCGTGTGGACGCTGCTGGCCGAGTTCACGCTCAGCACGCCGGTGCGGATCCCCTTCGCGACGCGGATCGCTCGACCCAGGTCGTTCGTCCAGATCGACCCCGACAGGCCGTACGGCGAGTCGTTCGCCAGGCGGATCGCCTCCTCCTCGGTGTCGAACGGGATGATCGAGGCAACCGGTCCGAAGATCTCCTCGCGCGCGACGCGCCAGCCGTTGTCGACGTCGGCCAGGACGCACGGCCGCAGGTAGAAGCCACCGCCATCCGGAACCTCGCCGCCGGTCACGCGCCGGGCACCCTCGAACTCACCGATCGCGATGTATTCGAGCGAGGTCGTGCGCTGCCCCTCGCTGATCAGCGGACCCATCTCGGTGGTCTCCTCGAGCGGCTCGCCCACGCGGATCGCGGCCGTGAGCTCGGCGAAGCGCTCGACGAACGCCTCGTAGATCGGGCGCTGCACGAACTGGCGCGAGCGCGCGCAGCAATCCTGGCCGGCGTTGTCGAAGACCGACCACAGCGACGCCGGCACGCAGGCATCCAGGTCGGCGTCGGCGAACACCACGTTCGCCGACTTGCCGCCGAGCTCGAGCGAGACGCGGGCGATGTGCTCGGCCGCCGTCTGCATCACCCGGGTGCCGACCTCGGTGGAACCGGTGAACGAGATCTTCGCGACACGCGGATCGGCGATCAGCGCGGTCGCGATCGTGGAACCTGGGCCCGGCACGACCGACAGCGCGCCCTCGGGGAGGCCGGCCTCGGTGAGGAGATCGGCGATCGCGAGCGCGGTCAGCGGCGTCTGCGAGGCCGGCTTCACGATCGCGGTGTTGCCGCAGGCGAGCGCGGGGCCGATCTTCCAGCTCGCGATCACGGCGGGGAAGTTCCAGGGGGTGATCAGGACGCAGACACCGACCGGCTCACGGAGCGTGACGTCCAGGCCCGGCGGCACGATCGGGATCGTCTCGCCGAAGATCTTGTTGGCGGCGCCGCCCCAGTACTCGAAGACGTTGGCGACGATGTCGATCTCCGCCCGGGCCGACCCGATCGGCTTGCCGCCGTTGCGAGCTTCGAGGATCGCGAGGTCCTCCGCACGGTCCCGGATCAGGAACGAGGCCCTGGTCAGGATCCGGCCCCGCTCCCGGGCGCTCATCCGCGGCCACGGGCCCTCCTCGAACGCTCCGACCGCAACATCGACCGCCCGCCGCGCGTCCTCGGGGCCGGCCTCGGCCACCTCCCAGGCGGCCTGGCCCGTCGCCGGCTCGACGACGGCCGTCGTCGAGCCTTCCGTGGCCGGCTCCCGCCGGCCGCCGAGTACCAGCAGCTCCGTCATCCGACCTCCTCGCGTGCCCGTTCGATGCTACGCGGGGTTCCCAGCGGCCGCGACCCCGCGTAGCATCCGGACCGCGATGAGCTTGCGAGAGGGCGCGACACCGCTGGTCGCCTCGAACGCGACCCGGCCGACCGGTCGGAGACCCCTCCCGTCTCCTCGGGCGTCGGAGCTCGCCCGGGTGCCGCTGTTCGAAGGGCTGTCGAAACGGCAGCTCCGACAGGTCGCGTCGGCGGCCGAGGAGGTCCGCTACAACGCCGGCGCCGTGGTCTTCCTGCAGGACGATGCCGCCGTGCACCTCTACGTGGTCGTCGAGGGCACCGTCCGGGTGTTCCGCGGCTACACGCCGAGCGCCCGCGCGATCAAACGCTTCGGGCCCGGCGAGTTCTTCGGGGACCTCGCGGTGCTGAACGGAGGGCGGCGCACGGCCTCCGCGATCGCGGAGACGCCGGTGACGTGCATCCGCGTCTCGCGCTCCAAGCTCGACCGGCTCCTGAGGCGCCAACCCGACATCGCGGTCCGCGTCGTGCACGCGCTCGCAGCGCGGATGGCCGAGCTGGTCCGGGAGATCGTCCACTAGGACGATCGCTACCACTGATCCGGCGGCGGGATGTCCTCTCCGACGAAGACCGCGCCGTTCCAGTAGGCCTCCACGTGTCGCTTCGGGATCCGCTTCAGCTCCAAGTGGAGCTCCTCGGGTTCGCCGAACGTCCCGTACGCGAATTCCACCGCGTATCCCTCGGCCTCGTAGCGATGGAACGTGTGCGAGCGGCGGGCCGCCCGCAGTCGGCGCGTCGCCTTCGTCGCGCCGGGCGGCTCGGTCGCGCACTGCAGGTACGTGTAGGCGACGCCGCCGACCCAGGTGTGTGGGTCGAGCCAGACCCACAGGGTGCCGCCGTTCGAGCGGATGAACGCGGCCGCGTCGTCGCTCGCCACGATCTTCACGCCGGGCACCGTACCGTAGGCTGACGGCCTCGCCGAGAGGGACCTGGAGGCACGGGATGCGCTTGGACGGCAAGGTCGCGCTGATCACCGGCGGCGGCAGCGGGATGGGACGGGTGGCGTCGGAGCTGTTCGCGGCGGAAGGAGCCAAGGTCGTCCTGACCGATGTGAACGACGTCGCCGGCGCGGCGACGGCGTCGGGGATCCGCGACGCCGGCGGCGAAGCCCGGTTCGTCCACGCGGATGTGTCCCTCGAGGCCGACGCCGAGGCGATGGTGCGATCCGCCGTCCAGACGTTCGGCGGCCTGGATGTCCTGTACAACAACGCGGGCGTGATGCTTCCCGACGACGGGTCCGTGCACACGACCGGAGAAGACATCTGGGACCTGACCTTGGCGATCAACGTCAAGGGTGTGGCCTTCGGGTGCAAATACGGGATCCCCGCGATGGTGGAGCGGGGCGGTGGAGCGATCGTGAACGTCGCGTCGTTCGTCGCGTGGGTGGGCGCCGCGACCTCGCAGACGGCGTACACGGCATCGAAGGGCGCGGTGCTCGCGATGACGCGCGAGATCGCGGTGGAGTATGCACGGCAGGGGATCCGGTGCAACGCGCTGTGCCCCGGACCCATCGACACGCCGCTGCTGATGCAGCTTCTGAACGACGAGCGGAAGCGCCACCGTCGGCTGGTGCACGTTCCGATGGGCCGGTTCGGGAAGGCCGAGGAGCTCGCGAAGGCCGCGCTGTTCCTCGCCTCCGACGACGCCAGCTACATGACCGGGGCGTCCCTGATCGTCGACGGCGGCCTGACCGCTGCCTACGTCACGCCGGAAGACCCTGCGTGAGCGCTCCCGAGGACCCGGCGGATCGCTTCGCGGAACGGGTGTTCGGCTCCGCGCTCGGCTACTTCGAGATCCTCTCGGTCTACCTGGGGCTCCGCCTCGGCCTCTACGCGGCGCTCGAGAACGGCCACCCCCGGACCTCCCAGGAGGTGGCCGCCGACGCTGGCGTCGTCGAGCGGTACGCGCGGGAGTGGCTCGAGCAGCAGGCGACGCGCGGCATCCTCGTCGCCGACGTTTCGGGCCCCACGGCAACGTTCACCCTCCCGGCCGCCCATCGCGAGGTCCTGTTGGATCGCGATTCCCTGTCGTACCTCGGCGCCGGGATCCGCCAGCTGCTCAGCCTGCGGGGCGTGATCGATCACGTCGCCGAGGCCTTCCGCTCCGGCGGCGGGGTGCCGTACGAGGCCTACGGGATCGAGAGCGTGGATGGGCAGGGATACGCCAACCGCCCGACCTTCCTGGCGACCCTACCTCGCGAGTGGCTCCCCGCGATCCCCGACCTGCACCGACGCCTCTCGGGCGACGGCGTGCGGATCGTGGACGTGGGCTGCGGGACCGGATGGTCGTCGATCGCGGTTGCAGGCGCCTATCCCGGCGTCCGCGTAGACGGCTTCGATGCGGACGAGACCTCGGTGCGCAAAGCGAGCCGCAACGCCGAGGACGCCGGGCTCGCGGACCGGGTGCGGTTCCACGCGTCGGACGCAGCCGCGATCGAGAGACCGGTCGACGTCGCGATGGCCTTCGAATGCATCCACGACATGGCGCGTCCGGTGGAGGTGCTGAGCGCGGTCCGACACGCGCTCGCCGACGATGGCCTGATGCTGATCGTCGACGAGCGGACGAAGGACACCTTCACGGGCGAGGTCGATGACCGGGAGTCGTACCTCTACGGCTGGAGCGTCTTCGACTGCCTGCCGGCCGGGATGCACGAACAGCCCTCGGCCGCCACCGGGGCCGTGATGCGGCCCGACACGCTGCGGCGGTACGCGACCGAGGCCGGCTTCTCCGGGTTCGAGGTCCTGCCGATCGAGCACACGACGTTCCGGCTGTACCTCCTGCGGCCCTAGCGCCTACTGCGCCGTCATCGCGCCGTCCGCGACGACGGCGCTGCCGGTCATGAACGACGACTCGTCGCTGGCCAAGAAGAGCACGACGTTCGCGATCTCGCGGGGCTCGCCGGGCCGGCCGATCGGCTGGAACGAGTCGATCGTCGCGTAGACGTGCTCGAGGCCGCCGAGCATCTCCGCGTGGGCGTAGTTGACGGGGGTATCGACCCAGCCGGGGCACAGGCAGTTGCACCGGATCCCTTGCTTCGCGTAGTCCAGCGCGATCGACCGCGACAGCATCAGGATCGCGCCCTTCGTCGCGGCGTAGATCGACAGGAACGGCTCGGAGACGAGGGAGTTGACCGAGCCGGTGTTGATGATCGAGCCGCCCCCCTGCGCGAGCATGTGTGGGATCGCCGCGCGGCTGCCGAAGATCGCTCCCTTGAGGTTCACGGCGATCGTGCGGTCGATCAGGTCGTCCGGCGCCTCGTGGAACACCGTGGGGAGATTGACCCCGGCGTTGTTGAAGGCCACATCGAGCCGGCCCCAGCGTTCGACGGTGCCGTCCGTGTACGCACGGACCTGCGCGTCATCCGAGACATCGGCCGCCACGGCGTGGGCCGTGTCGCCGATCGCGGCAGCGGTCTCGTGGACCGCGTCCCAGTTCACGTCCACGCATGTGACGCGCGCCCCCTCTTCCGCGAGCCGGACGGCCGTGGCCCGTCCGATCCCGGAGCCAGCGCCCGTCACGATGCACACCTTGCCGGCGATCCGATCGCCCATGACCGACCTCCCTCCGGGGCCCGGTCGCCGCGGACTAGTTCGGACGAGCCACCTGGCTGCGCCCCCGGCTTGACAGCCCCGAGCCCCACGCGCCTAGATACGCGCAGCTTCGCAGGTTCTCACCGGATGAGGGGAAAGGGGGAACCGATGGCGGACACACCGGGCGCCCAGACGGGCGCCTCGGGCGGCACCGCACCGAGCACCGCCGCCAAGAGCGACACCGAACAGCTCCACGAACTCGGCTACGCGCAGGAGCTCAAGCGCGGCATGGGGGCGTTCTCGAACTTCGCGGTGTCGTTCACGATCATCTCGATCCTGTCGGGGTGCCTGACGTTGTTCGGGTACGGCATGGTCGAGGGTGGTCCGGCGAGCTCGGCGTACGGCTGGCCCTTGGTCGGCATCCTCGTGACCTTCGTCGCGCTCGCGATGGCGGAGATCTGCTCCAGCTATCCGACCGCGGGCGGGCTGTACTACTGGTCCGCGAAGGTCGCGCCGAAGAACGGACCGGTCTGGTCGTGGTTCACGGGTTGGTTCAACCTGCTGGGGCAGGTCGCCGTCACCGCGGGAATCGACTTCGGGTTCGCGGCGTTCTTCTGCGCGTTCCTGAACATCGCGTTCGACGTGCAGGTCACGAAGCTGATCCTCGTCGGCACCTACACCGGCATCCTGATCATCCACGCGCTGATGAACACGTTCGGGATCCGGCTCGTCGCGCTCCTGAACGACGTGAGCGTGTGGTGGCACGTGGCGGGCGTGCTCGTCATCTTCGCGATCCTGTTCGCGGTCCCCGACAAGCACACGAGCTTCTCGACGATCTTCAGCTTCAGCACCGAGCCGAAGGGCCCCGGTGAGGTCGCCGGCTTCATCAACGGCAGCGGCTTCACCGACGGCTTCTTCGGATCGAAGCTGTACATCTTCCTGATCGGCTTGTTGCTGGCGCAATACACCCTGACCGGGTACGACGCGTCGGCCCACATGACGGAGGAGACGCACGCGGCGGACACGTCCGGTCCGAACGGGATCTGGCGGTCGGTCGTCGTGTCGGTGATCTTCGGGTGGATCCTGTTGCTGGGCGTGTGGTACGCGGTCCAGGGAGAGCAGGGCTACTCGAACGCGCTCTCCTTCCAGCTCGCCACGGCGAACGTGGCCGCGCCGGCGCAGATCTTCCTCGATGCCGTCGGCAAGACGTGGACGATCTTCATGCTCCTGATCGTGCTCGGAGCGCAGTTCTTCTGCGGGATGTCGTCGGTCACGGCGAACTCGCGGATGATCTACGCGTTCAGCCGCGACGGTGCGATCCCCGGCCACCGGCTCTGGCACAAGATCAACAAGCGCACCCGCACCCCCACGAATTCGATCTGGTTCGCGGCCGTGGGCGCGTGGATCCTGGTCGCTCCGGCGTATTGGCTCGGGAGCGCCGTGGCCTACTACGCGGTCACCTCGATCGCCGTGATCGGCCTGTACATCGCCTACGTGCTGCCCACGTTCCTGCGGCTGCGCGCCGGCGACTCCTTCACGCCGGGCCGATGGAACCTCGGCGGCGCCTCGAAGCTGATCGGATGGATCGCGGTGATCTGGGTCGTGTTCATCTGCATCATCTTGATGATGCCGCAGTACAGCCCGGGCGGCCTGGGCATCACGTTCTGGAAC
>Ga0187785_10000010_pt1 | contig 82997 bp, 65 predicted proteins | sample 0815_BV2_4_20_MG_FD_132466 | JGI IMG/M metagenome (GOLD analysis project Ga0187785, IMG submission 132466) | Tropical peat soil microbial communities from peatlands in Department of Meta, Colombia - 0815_BV2_4_20_MG | ecosystem: Environmental > Terrestrial > Soil > Wetlands > Peat | place...
ATCCCAGGTGGACGAGCCCCCTGCAAATCTGCTGGAATGGTACGGGAAACGTGCGGACAGTAGAGGGATCAAAATCATTGTTTGAAATAGCCGTGAGAGAAGCCGCGTCACTGGAATGTGATACGGATTCGCTCTTTTACAGGTAACTCGATTCCGGGCACAGCTGGGGGCACTCCTTCGCTCCGGACGACGCAGAGCCGTCTCATCACTTCGCTCAGGAGAGCTCCCAGCCCTGGAATCTCATAAATCTTGTAGCGAATGCTCATGACAAGGCGAGAATTGTTCACCATCGATGTAAATCCGGGGGTGGCTCATGAAAACGCGAAAAAGAGTGCTGCCTCGAGGCTGGTACCCCGTATCGGCAATTGATTGTAATCGGGACATCAACGAATTCCTGGTCGGCTTCAGTCCTCCCGCGGGGATCTGGAAAGGCGGAGTGGCTCCTCATGCGGGATGGTTTTTTTCGGGCAGGGCAGCGGCTCGGATTATCTCCACACTTGCTGCATTTACGCAAGCGGACCGCGTGGTGATTTACGGCGGACACCTGCCCCGCGAAGCAGAGCCGGTCGTGTACACCGAAGCTGCATGGGAGACGCCGTTGGGCCCCCAGCCGCTGGATGGCGACCTGAGTGCCGATCTGGTGTCTTCAGGTGCAGCAATTGCCGCATACGGCGATTTTGCCGACAACACCGTAGAAATTCAGATGCCACTGGTGCGACGTTTCTTTCCCGACGTGCCGGTGATTGCCGTTCACTCGCCTGCTTCTCAACGGGCGGTGGAGCTCGGGAAATTCGTCAATACCTTGCTCTCGGCAAGAAATTTGAGTGCCGTGTACATCGGATCTGCGGATCTAACACATTACGGGCCCAATTACGGTTTCATTCCCAAAGGAACGGGAAGTGCAGCCCTGAAGTGGGTGAAAGAAGAAAACGACCGCTCGCTCATTGATAAAGCGATGGCCATGGATGCCGACAGTGTGCTCAACGATGCGGCTACCCGCCATAACACGTGCTCAGCGGGTCCCATCGCCTCTGTCATCGCGTCGGTGTCTGCCCTGGGAATCAAGCAGGGCAGCCTCCTGGATTATTACACGAGTTACGACATATCGCCGGATGTGAGTTTCGTCGGCTATGCCGCCATACTTTATTGAACCTGGCACGCGTCGTAATCGAGTTCGAACGAATCGATCTCGTAGAGCTTCTTCTGGTCTTCAACGCCTTTCAGGCAGGCTTTGAACTCCATGGAGACGTTGAGTTTCTGGCAGATGATTTCATAAGTCCTTTCTGAAATCACCACCTTTCCGGCTGACGCAGTTGCCTGTATGCGGTCCGTGAGATTCACGTCCGAGCCGACGATTCCATATTTAGCCCGGGATTCGGTCCCGATGTTCCCCACAATGACCTCGCCGGTGTGGATCCCGATTCCCATGGTGACTTCAGGTAATCCCGCGGCGATGTTTTCCTTCACGTACCCGTCCATGTCCCGCTGCATCTCCAGAGCGCAATGGACAGCATCGAAAGCTCTGGCCCCCACGTCGGCTTCCAGTCCGTCAAAAAAGACGAGAACAGAATCGCCGTAGAAATCCACAATTATCCCTTTGTGTCGCTCTATGATCGAGATCATTCGCGCGAAGTATCTGTTGAGCATCTTGATGACTTCTTCAGGCTGCAGTTTTTCGGAGATATTCGTAAAATTGCGGAGATCAGACATCATGACGGTGACCGTTTTCTTCTCTCCGCCCATTCTCAGGGCTTCAGGTCTGCTCATGAGCTCTGCGGCAATCTTCTTGTCCACATACCGGCCGAACGTCTGTTCTATGAGGTCGCGCTGTTTGAGCCCCTGTATCATTTTGTCGAAACTGGCGCTCAGTTGCCCAATTTCATCGCAGGTCTCCTCAGGCAAATTCACGGCATAATCCCCGTTTTGCACTTGTGCGGCCGCAGCGGAAATTTCTGCTATCGATCTGCCTACGGACCGTGTAACGATGCGAATCATCATGAGAATCAGGATGAGCGATATGAGTGCAGCAACCCCGTAATAAAACCTGAACTCGACTATGGGAGCGAGAATCACGTTTCCCTGGGAAAACAGCACGAGGTACCAGTTAATGAAGGGTAGCTTGTAGAACCCGGCAACGCGATCGGGTGGATGTCCCACGCCGAAGACTGTGCCGAAGGGCTTGTGGCGCATCTCGTCGAGCACCCTTTTTTCCAGGTCGTCACCCGTATCGCCAAGAACTTTTCTATCACTCTTCGATTTGTCCGTATGAGCGAGAAATTGACCCGTGCTCGTAACGAGACAGGCGGTACTTCCCTCCCACAAATCCATCTGCTTGATGGGAGCGAGAAACGAATCGAAATCGATTCTTACGACGAGCCTCTTGCGCGGTCCGCCATTGTCCCCCATGAGGCGAACTATTTTCAGGGATCTGTCCGAAGAGTTGGGATCCATTACCGGTGCGCAGAAACCATAGTCTCCGCATAATTCCAGCGTATAGCGGCCTTCGATATCACCCAGTCCATACGGATCCGATGCGTCCTTGGCGTTCTTGTTGTTCAGGACATCAAGATCCACAAATCGCACCCCTTCTTTTGCCACGAGTTGCTGTATGAGAAACGTCTGGAGAACCTCGTGATCGGGCCCGCCTTCCGCCTTGGCGATAAGTCTGATCAACTCAAGCCGTTCATCGAGACGCATGTGAATCTGATGAGCGGCCTTTTGCAGCTTGAGCCGGGTTAATTCGGCCCATTGATCCAACAGGAAACTCCTCGCGTACATCCACCCCACTCCGCCTATCCCGATGACGATCAGGGCCACAGGCAGGAGGAGCAACACGAGAAATCTTCTTTCCAAAGAATAAATCATACGATTCTCGCCTTCGGAACGGGGATTTCTTCCCGTAACCGTAAGAACTGATAGGGCTTGATGCCTTGAAAAGGCTTCACAAGCTTATTATTGAGTGACGTGGCACATATGCGAACCCAGTCGGCATATTTCGGACTTGCATACCTTCATCATGGATCGTCGTCAAGGGGCATGCACACGGTCGGGTATCCATTCACTTACGGGTGTGAAAAGGCTGTCATTGAGAGCGCAGCGAAGCAATCTCCACCTTTGCCCACCGGGATTGCTTCATCGTTTCACTCTTCGAAATGACAGAGGCCAGGCAGTTCCCCCGAGTAACTGAATGATCACGACAGTTGGAGAACCATGCCGACGCTGTACCAGGATTTCTTGTTGCGCGTGTGCACAGCATCCGGTTGTTTACGGGAATTGACGTGCACCGGCGTGTCGCAGAGAGGAACCCTCCTTTTCAGGATGGATTGTCCCTGCGTTGCTCTCTTCACATCAGTGTTGCATTTTCAGCATCTTTTTCTTGGACTTGAGATCTTCGAGCGTAATCTGGGAATAGCTCACCACACTCTTGCCTTTATGTTCGGTCTTGAATGATTCCGCATCTTCTTTCTTCGAGAATCCCGCGATTTCCGGTCCCATGCTTCCCTGAAGATCGCTTCCCACCACGAAGAAAGCCTTTTTTCCATCGACGAAGTTTTTTGTTCCATACTCAGTGATAAAGACGTTCTTGATATTTTTCGCATCCACGGTGTGCTTGTCCGCTTCGAGCACATACCTGAACAGATCTCCTGCGGTATCGAACCCCACGACCTTGCCGTCGGTGAAAACCACTGCGGCGGGTCCCAGAGAACTGGTCTCCACTTTCATGGTGCACACCGGGCACGGCGCCGAAAGATCCAGTTTTGATCCATCCGGCAGGTCGACGACCGCCGCCATTGCCGTGGTATGAAACCACGCGAGAATGATTGCAGTACAGCAGAGAAAAAAGATCCGTTTTGTTTGCGCCAGCATTTTTCTACTCCTTTTCGCTCGCGAACGTGCGGGATTTCCGCTTGAATTCAGCTTCCTTCACCAGACAATAGATAGTCGGAACAACAAAAATAGTTATAATGTCGATAGTCATCCCTCCGAAGCTTGGCAGAGCCATCGGTACCATAACATCCGCCCCTTTTCCCGTGGACGTCAAAACGGGAATGAGTGCCAGAATGGTTGCGGCGGTGGTCATGAGCGCCGGTCTGACTCGCTTGATGCCAGCTTCCAGCGTAGCTTCTCTGATTTCGTCAATCGATGTGAACCGGTGCCGTGCGAAGACCTGATCCAGGTAGGTGGAATAAATGACACCGTCGTTTGTCGCTATCCCGAACAGAGCCAGAAATCCCACCCATACCGCTACGCTGAGATTGTACGGCCTGACCTGGAAGAGATCGCGCATGTTCACGCCGAACACGCTGAAATCCATGAACCACGGCTGCGAATACAACCAGATCATCATGAAGCCCCCCGACCACGCAACGAAAATTCCCGAAAACACGTTGAGGGACGTGGGCACCGAATGGAACTGAAAGTACAGAACGATGAATATGAGCATCAACGCCAGTGGAATAACAATCCGCAGCGTCTGTTCGGACCGCACCTGGTTTTCGTATGAACCCGCGAACGCGAAGGATGTCCCCGGCGGCAGTTTCAATTCCCCTGTGGCAATCTTGTGCTGGAGGTAATTGTCCGCAGCCTGTACCACATCCACTTCAGCCTTTCCGGGTTTCTTGTCGAACAGGACATAACTGACGAGAAAGGTGTCCTCACTCTTTATGGTCATGGGGCCGCGGCTATAGTTGATGGTCGCCAGGAGATTCAGGGGAATGTGGACTCCTTCGTTGCCCGGCACAAGAATCTTGCCCAACGACTCCAGAGAATCTCGCAGCTCGCGCTCGTACCGGACGCGGACCGGATAGCGTTCCCTGCCTTCTACTGTCGTGGTGATGCGCTTTCCACCGATTGCAATTTCGATGACGTCCTGGACGTCCTGTATCTTGATTCCGTACCGGGCTATGGCCTTGCGATCGATATCGATTTCTACGTAGGGATTGCCCACCACTCTGTCAGCGACCACAGAAGACGGTTCCACGGTCGGAACCTCCTTCAGGAAGCGTTCGATGTCCAGGCCGACCTTTTCCACCTCTTCGAGATTCTTGCCTCGGATCTTGACACCCATTGCAGCCCTCATGCCGCTCTGTAGCATAACGATTCTTGCAGCTATCGGCTGGAGCTTGGGCGCGGAGGTGGTACCGGGCATCTGTGCGACTCTCAAGATGTCTTTCCAGATGTCACCGGGGTGCTTTATCTGAGGCCTCCAGTTTCTCACCGGCTTTCCTGTTTCGGGATCGATCACTCGCTGGCCGGTATCCGGGTCTATCCGATATTCGGGTTTGTACGTGATGACCGTCTCGATCATGGAGAGCGGAGCCGGATCCAGTGCGCTTTCCACTCGTCCTATTTTGCCCACCACGGATTCCACTTCAGGAATGGACCTTATGGCCATGTCCTGTTTTTGTATGACATCGAGGGCTTCACCTATGGATGCGTGAGGCATGGTCGTGGGCATGAACAGAAACGAGCCTTCATCGAGGTCCGGCATGAATTCTTTTCCCAGGCCGGGGAATGAATGCGCGAGTTTCGACCACAACCAGGTCTTGCGTACCGGATTGTCCACATCCTGAGACGATGGCGGCGTCGCGGTTGCCGGAGCGGTTCCGTGGACGTGCTGAACCGCAACAACCGGGACGCGAGACGCGGACTCGGATTTGACCTCCACTACGGCAGGACGATCCGGTGCAAACTTGCTCACCGTCCAGGGAATAAAGAAGAAAACCCGCTCGAATCCCAGCCAGATCACCCCTCCGAACATCACGAGGGAGATGGGAATCACCAGGAACCGGGCCTTGTGATACAAAGCCCACCTGAGGAGCGGCCGGTAGAAGCTCGTGAAGAGTTTCCTGACTCCCAGAAGCCCGAAGATAATGCCTGAAGCAAAAATGAAGTTTCGGATGAACCCCTTTTCGTGGCCGAGGGGCAGCCAGTGCTCGGTAAGGACCACCACCACGAACAGGAGAGCGGCAATATTTAAGATGGTGGGTATCTTCTTCTCCCGTACTTCGAAGGGAAGATATTGGGACGCGAGTTTCACCAGAGCTACAAATATCACCGGGATACCTATCCACCAGGAAATGGTGAACCCGACGAATATCCCCAGAATCGCAATGATGGTGTTCACCATAACAAGAGTGTTCTTGCGGAGATTCCTCTTGGTGAACACAAGGTGCGCGAGGGGCGGGATGAGAGCCAAAGCCAATATTAGAGCCGCTGCTACGGCAAATGTCTTGGTGAATGCGACGGGCTTGAACAGCTTGCCCTCCGGACCGGTGAGCGTAAACACGGGAAGGAACGAAATGATCGTGGTCAAGGATGACGTCATGACCGCGCCGCCCACTTCAGAAGCCGATTCGCGAATGAGTTGAAGCGTCGTTTTCCCGGCTCGTCCCTCTTCCATGTGCCTCAGGATGTTTTCGCACAGGATTATCCCCATATCCACCATGACGCCTATGGCAATGGCTATCCCTGAGAGAGCCATGATATTGGCGTCGATTCCCACTGCCTTCATGATCATGAAGGTGAACAGCACCGCAAGGGGCAGGATGGCGGAGATGAGAGCCGAGCTGACGATATGGTTCACCATCACGATGACGACTATTATGGTGACCAGTATTTCTTCGGACAGCGCCTTTCTCAGCGTATCGAGAGTCTCGTGAATGAGCTGGGTGCGGTCGTAGAAGGGGACTATCTTGACCTGGGACACCCGCCCGTCGGGAAGGGTCTTTGTGGGAAGTCCGGGGGCTATTTCCTTGATCTTTGCCTTGACGTTCTTGATCACTTCCAAGGGGTTTTCGGCAAAACGCACCACGACGACACCGCCCACTGCTTCGGCGCCTTCCTTGTCCAGGGCTCCCCTTCTCATTTCCGGCCCGAGGGTCACATTGGCAACATCCTTGATGAAAAGGGGCACATTCTCGTTGACCTTCACCACGCTGTTTCGCAGATCGTCTATGGATCGGATGAACCCCAGACCGCGGATTGTGTACTCGGCCCGGTTCACCTCGATAGTTGCCGCGCCCACGTCGATATTGGACATGCGGACCGCATTGAACACGTCGGGCAGCGTAATTGAGTGAGCCCTCATTGCGTCGGGGTTTATGTCGATCTGGTATTCCTTGATGAAGCCGCCGATGGAAGCGACCTCGCTCACACCCCCCGCTGACTGCAAATAATACCGGACGTAGTAATCCTGGATGGTCCTCAGTTCATCCAGGCTGAAGCCTTGTCCCTCCAGGGTGTACCAGAACACCTGGCCCAGTGCGGTGGCATCAGGCCCGAGAGACGGCTGAACCCCTGCAGGAAGCAGCCCGGACGGGAGAGAATTCAGCTTTTCCAGAATCCTGGACCTGGACCAGTAGAACTCCACGTTTTCTTTGAAGATAATGTAGATGGTGGAAAACCCGAAAAAGGAATTGCTCCTGATGGCCTTCACGCCGGGGACTCCCAAAAGGGCCACCGTGAGGGGATATGTCACCTGATCCTCGATATCCTTCGGGGATCTTCCTTCCCAGGTGGTGAATACGATCTGCTGATTCTCGCCGATATCCGGGATGGCATCCACAGGAACAGGGTTGCGCGGCAGCCAGGGAATGTCCCAGTCAAAGGGCGCGACCATCAGACCCAACAGAACGGTGGACACCAAGACCGCGGCCATAAGGATTTTCTGTTGAATCCAGAACTGCATCATCCGTGAGAAGAATGATGCCTGCTGATCGGGTCTGGCCTCAAGGCCATTTTGGTCCGGCATCATTTTTCTCTCCCCGCGGGGTGGCTATGAGATCCCCCGGTCGGCTGGTCGGCAGTCTTCGACTCGGGTTTCCCGCCAGATTCGGGCTTCTTTATGTCCGTATCCGGTTTTGGCTTGGACTCGGCGACATTCTTGTCTGTCTGCCGATCAGAAACGTGTCCTTCCGTGCCGTGGCCCGAAGACGCTTCGGCATCGGCTCCCGGAGCTGACGCAGTCTGTTCGGTAGGGATTTTTTCGATGAGTTCGCCGCATGTCAGCATGTCCAGCCCTTTCCAGGGCTTGGTGCCGAAGTATGGGTTCCTGCGGTTCTCGCTGGCGTCTACCCAGTAAGCGCCTTTCTGGTCGAAAGCCATGGGGCAGTGAAACACGAACAAGGGTTCGCCCATCACGTGACGGAAACCCATGAGCACCTTCACGAATTTCTCGGAAAGCGTATCAAAGGCCTTGCGTTGCGCTTCTATGTCTTTTTGTTCGGTAATGGTTTTCAGGTCCGCGGCCATGACATCGACGTGTTTCTTCCACGTGTCGTAGGCTGACGCGTTAAGAAGATCGTATCTCACTTCATGTAGCCGCTGGTTCATACGGTCGCCGGCCTGTGCGGCGTCTTCGGGTTTGTCACCCACCAGCGCTTCTTTCAGGCTCAAGTATTCCTTTATCGGCGTCGTCAGCGTCTTCAGGAATTCTTCGGGCGCCGGTATTTTTTCGATGACCTCCTCCTCGGGTTTTTCTTCCTGCGCTTTCGCGGGCGTCTCTTCCGCGGGAGCCATCATGCTGGATTTGGCCAGGATCTGCATGGCGCTGTCAATCTTGAAGTTTCCCTTTGTGACGACCCTCTCGCCTTCTTTAAGTCCCTTGTACACGACATATTCTTCGCCCGCCCTGGGGCCCAGCACCACTTCCCGGAGCTCATAGGTAGGCCTGTCGCCGGGCACTTCCACGTATACGATGGACCGCTTTCCGGTGATTAACGGAGCGGAAGCCGGAATCACCAGAGGAACCTGCGGGTGGAGGTCGTCCGTATATCCGAACGACGCTGCAGGCCGCAAAGGCATTTTGCTTTCAGGGCAAATGCCGGGCTCGGAACTCGGCGAATCGCTGGGATGAATGGGACAGACGAATTTTCCGGCCCACTCCGATTTTATGACCGTTCCCTGGGAATCCACTTCCGCCTGGAGATCCGCGGAAACGAACATTCCCGGTTTGAGGATCAAATCCGGGTTGTCGGCTTCGACCCGGATTTTTACCGAACGGGTCTTGGTGTCCAGCATGGGGTCGATGAAGAGGACTTTGCCGGTGAAAATTTTGCCGGGAACAGCAGGGGTGGTGAACGTAACGTTCTGGCCGTAGCGTATCCAGGGCAGATCTGACTCATAAGCATCCAATTTAACCCAGACTTTTGACAAATCATTGATCATGTACATGTCCTGGCCTTCCTTTACAAACTGTCCCAGAAGCGCCAGTTTCTTTGTGACCACGCCGTTTATCGGGGCACGGAGCGTTACGTACAAATTCGGTTTTTTCTTCTGTTTTATTTCGTTAATCTGTTCCTGGGTGAGACCGTATTGTATGAGCTTTTCCTCCGCTCCTTTCAGGAGCGTCTGATCGGTATCCGACCGTATCGTCTCAAAGAGTTCCACCTGGGACTTGATCAGGGTGGGGCTCCAGATCTTCACCATGGGGTCGCCCTTGCTGACGCTGACGCCGGTGAACGTGATGTACATTTCGTCCAACCTGCCGTCCACTCGAGCGGTCAATGTGGCCTGCCGGGTCTCGTCCTCGTACACCTGGCCGACCATTTTCACGTTGATTTCGGCCTTGTGTCTCTTTACCGGTGTGGTCTCCACTTCAGCCAGTTTTTTGGCGGCCTCGGACATGGAATACCGGGCGAGACCGGGATCGACGCTATCCTTTCCGGATTCCAGGGGTATCAGATCCATAAAACAGATGGGGCACTTCCCCGGACGGGGCAGTTTGATCTGGGGATGCATGGCACAGGTCCAGAGCGTCGGTTTCTTCTCTGCATCGTGATCGTGAACATCGGCAGGGTGAGCATCCTTCGGTGATTCAACGGATGCGACTCTGGTTTCCTGCCTTTGAGGCAGGTAATATCCGAGTCCGAACGCGGAGGCCACCAGCAACACAAACAGGATTTTTTTCCGGGTGACGGTGGTAAGGTGATCGCTTGAGTCGCTCATTAGCTTTTCCTCGATTGAAGCGATTTCAAATGATGCAATGCGTAGTGCACGAGATAATGGTGCGCGGGGATACGGTGCTTTTTCTCAGGTCATCCCGGCGAACACAATGATGTAGTTTACTAAAATAGTCAAGAACGCAGGCGATAAAACCAAAACGCGACGTGAATTCCATTGTATCGACTTTCCACCGATTGCTTAAACGCATTCTCAGAAGTGAGATTAGGGGAGCTTTGCAAAGAGCGCTCCCCCGGATTTACCATCTGGAAGCTAAACGGGTTTCACTCCGGAGCATTTCTGGAAGGGGCTTCTTGCAGAAAGCCCCCCTCCGTTTTCCTACCACAGAGTGCGAGATCCGATCGATTTATTTTTCGTCGACGCCTTCACTGGAATTGCGGTCATGGCCGGAGAAGGCGATGCAACGGGTGAAATGGCTTGAACCACTGGAGCCACGGGCGCCGCAAGCATCCCCTGGTACTGTCCGATGGCCTGCACCGATTGGCCTCCCGAAAATGCTCCGCAACCTCCGCCGCCGCATCTGCAGCCGGGGTTTCCCAACTGCTGCTCAGGGGGCGTATTTTCCCCTGCCTGGTTGGATGCATTCGGGCTGGGACAGCAGCTGGCACCGGAACCGGCATTCGACTGGGGATTCGTCTTCGCTCCTGCGTACCCCATGTACGCGGTGATGCTTTGGGAACCGGGCTTGTTGGCTGCGGCTGCAGTGCCCGGATTCTGGGCCGGAGAGAGAATTCCAGCCTGAATACGGTTACCCTGGGGAGTTCCCGCCTGATTGGCCGGATCGCAACAGCTTGCCCCCGCGTGACTCAGGGACACGGTGGCCAATACCATCAAGACGGCAAATGCAGCCGCTACACACCTTCTGCTCATATCTTCCTCCTTTTATTGCGAGCCATGACGGCTCTCTTTTCGGGAATGATTTGCGCCATCGTCCATACACTCCACGTTATCAGCCGAGGGACACCGCCCGTACTGGGCTCGATTCCCTGATTTTGCCGTCCGACACTTCGATGATGCGGTGAGCGTATTCGGCGTTCCGCCTGCTATGTGTCACCATCACGATGGTCTGACCCTCTGAATTCAGTCTTTTCAGGAGAGCCATCACATCGGCGGAGTTCCTGGAATCCAGGTTGCCCGTGGGTTCATCCGCAAACAATATAGGCGGCTCGTTTACCACCGCTCTCGCGATGGCCACCCGTTCCTGCTCTCCTCCGGAAAGCTGGTTCGGCAGTCTCATGGCCTTGGTTTCCAGTCCCACTCTCTCGAGCGCGGATGTTGCCAATTCCTTTTTGTTCTTTTCAGAATGGTGAGTGACCGCCAGGGGTAGTTGGACGTTTTCCAGGACATTCAGGTAAGGCACAAGCTGGAATGACTGAAAAATAAAACCCATGAACTCCCGACGAAAATCCGCGAGCTTGTCGCGCTTCAGGCCGTAGATGTTTATGTTTCCGATGCGTATCTCCCCCCGGGACGGGCTGAGGAGACCTCCCAGCATGGACAGCAGCGTGCTCTTGCCTGCCCCGGATTCTCCCATGATGGATATGAATTCGGCCTGTTCTATGGACAGGTCGATTCTCTCTACTGCGGTTACCTTGGAGTCACCGCTTCCGAAATCTTTTGCAACTGCGTCAGCTACGATATAACTCATGGGGATCTCCTTATAATGTCCGCAGCGCTTCACTGGGATCCATGCGTGATGCGGTCATGGCGGGATAAAAGGAGGCCAGAAGTCCGATGACAATCGCCAGGAAAACCGCTCCCGCCGCAATGGAGGGATCCAGGAAGAAGCGCGGCGTCTGGTCGCTGAGGAATGTCAGTAGAAGCCGGGTTATTCCGATTCCGGCCATATAACCTGCCACTCCCGCCATGAGCGACACGATGAAGGCTTCCAAGAGTATGATCCGCATGATGTGGGATTTCCGGAAGCCGATGGCGCTGAAGATGCCGATTTCCCGGGTGCGCTCCGTGACGCTGCCCATCATGGTGACGAAAACCACCATGGATCCCACGAGCAGCACCAGGCCCGAGATTCCCAGGGAGAACTTGCGGAAGCTGTGCAAGGTGTCCATACGGCCTTCAACAACTTGCTGCACTGCAGTCACTTTCGCAGAAGGGATTTTCTCTCCGATTTGGTTGACGATGTCTGAAATAGGGCAGTTTTTGCACAGTGCGGCGACCTCCACCATGCCCACTTTGCCTTCTTTGTCGAAGATCTTCTGTGTCACCGGAAGGCTCATAAAGATCAGGCCGTCGTCCTGGGAGCCGGTGGGTTCCAGGATACCGGCCACCTTGAATGTCTGTCCTCGAATGTCCAGGGACGACCCCGCCCTGAGATCGAATTTTTCGGCAGCCTCCTTGCCGGCGAGAATATGATGCTCCTGAGACGGCTCTGAGCCTATGATATTCCACCACTTTTTCAGAGAGAGCTCCACGGGAAAATCAACGCCCACCACAAGCGCCTTGTTGCCTTTTTCTTCGAAGACGCCGAAGACTTTGGGGCTCACGATTTTGATGTTGGCAGCATTCTGTATCGTTTTGATCTTGTCGAGATCGGTCTGGGAGATTTCCTTCAGATCAAACGACAAGCCTCCCAGGCTCAAGCCGCCGTAGGTCAGGGACAACCCTTCGGAACGGGGCGTGATAATAATGTTCGCGCCGAATTCATCCATTTTGTGGCCGATGTCTTCCTCCAGGATCTCCGTCGTGGTGAGCAGGGCGACCACAGCAGCCACCCCCACCATGAGCCCCATGACCAGGAAGAACATCTTGCCTTTTCTTCGCCGCAGATTATTGACGGCTATGTCACGCAGCTTCATGAATCCGCCTCCTACTGGAAATAATGCAAACCGGTCATAACGTCGCCCTGATTGATAACGATCTTGTCACCCTGGATGGTCCTCTTCAGCGGTGAAGGGTTGCAGCCGCCTTTTATTTCGTTCACCTTGTCGGTTCTGAATTTGAGCCCGCAATTGATGCAAACCATGTCATTGCCTTTTTGCACGTACCCCTTCTTGGCCTTGTAGCAGACTTCGCAGGTGTCAAATGCGGCTCTGATAATGCCGTCCGTGCTCTTCACCACGAAAAAGCGGATTCGCTTGTCCGGAGAAGCCTTGTACTCGTAATGCTTGGCTTTACCGTCCGCAAACACCGACGCGGGAAATACGAAGGTTCCGTTGTCCGGACGAACTTCCTGAGCGGGAACCGTGAAATTCCAAGCGGCAGCATTACCGATGCCGAACAGCACACCCGCGAAAACAGCCACAACGACAAACGATGCATATTTTTTCATGTTATGTTCCTCTTTCTTAATGTTCGTATGCGGTACCACAGTCAGATTACTGGACGAGCACGGATTTCAGCTCGGTGGATCCGCCGATCATGCGGGGCCAAAAAGTCTTCCAGTCATCCTTGCCCGCTGCAGCGTGAACCTTTTCCCTGAAGGACGACTCGACGATCTTTACGTCAGCATCCTTGAACACGGTGCCTATCCATTCGAGAGTCTTGCGGCTCTTTTCCTGAGGATCCTGTGTGCCCTGGACAACGTTCTCCTCGAGCAACTTGCGGATACCGAGGCGCTGGCCCACCACCTGGAAATATTTTTCACGCGAACCGAATTTTTCGTTGATACGCTTCACGAATTCTTCCGGCTGCATTCCCTTTTCCTTGAAAACAGCCTCAATCTCTTCTTCCACTTCCTGAGGTTGCACGACGATGGTTTTGGAATCTGCCTGCTGGAGCAGAATTTCCTTTCCGACCACCGTGAAGAACGCGGATGCGGGATCGGGCTCGCTTCCGTCCAGCTTGTCCGCGTACAGCGATACCTTGAGGTCCTTTGCGAACAACGGCTTTCCGTTCACCGTAGCGACAACGGTCTCGCCAATGCCTGATCCGGAGGGGCTGAAGAGTCCGTCCAGCTTCACGGGATACCCCGCGCGAGCTATGGCGTCCTTGATTTGTTCCGGATTCGCCTGCTTGTCTCTGAATTTCACGGTGACGTCCTGGGCCGCAAGACTTACGTCCGCTTCCACTACTCCGGGAACCTTGCTCGTCACCTCTTTCACGGTGATCACGCATGCAGGGCAGGTCATCTTGTTTACGGTGAATCTGGATGCGACGATATCGCCTGTAATCATCCTGTACGCAGCGTATCCGCCTCCTGCGGCACATAGAATCAGGACCAAAGCCATTCCCAGCCTGCGCGCCTTGTTCAGGGAAATCTTGCGGTCCGCCTGGTCCAACGTTTCCATGTCAATTTTCTTCACGTGTCTTTCGGAAGACATAGTTCAACTCCTGATGATTATGGTTCGAACCTGTGCTCGGCCAGGCTAAAGGAGCCCGGAGAACACGTGTCGATCTCTGCAGCGATTAACTACGGAAAAGGGATCAAGAATATGCGGGCGCAGGAATCAACAACGAAGGGTACAGGTGCGGAGATTTATAAGATGGCCGTCCGGATGGGTGGCCGGAAGCGGTGTGGTATCCGTCCCCGGCTGGGAGACGTGATCGAGCGAATCGGGGGTCACGACTGCAGATGCCAAACGCACCGGCGAATCACCGATCGCGTAGCCCGTCAGCGCCACAATCTGGACTTGTTCGAGACAGCGACACGTAGGACATGCCGATTTGATGAATTTGCCGGAACATCCTGAGGCTTGCGCCTGCTTTTCGCAGCACGCCTTTACTTTGTTATGCTTGGGGGAGCAGCTACCGGCTCCCATGCCGGCGGGGTGCGGGCACGTGTGTTTCACCGCAATACGTACGGACTTGCAACAACACGGAATTGCCGATGCCGGCAGGACCGTCATACCCAGCATACACACGCACGATAAAATTATGATGGAGCGATTTAGCATGCCACCCTGTTTCAGCAGGCGACGTTCACATTAATAATGAGTGTACCTACTTTATTTCCGATGTCAAGAAGACATGTGAAGCCGAGTCGAGGGGTGGGGCACATCTAAACAAAGAAATCCTTATAAAAGAATACTTTAATAATTGCATATGCTGCAAAATAAATTTCCATCGTTTGCAAATTGTTCTTTGTCGCACGCGTTGCTCTCCGGGAATGCGCGTCAAGAAGCGACGGTCCGGTATCGTTCAGCTACCAGTGGAGAAAGGCCCTCATTGCGGGCGTAGCGAAGCAATCTCCGGCTTTACCTATCGAGATTGCCTCGTTGTGTTACTCTTCTCAATGACAGGGAAACGATCATTCCCCCGCGCGAATGAAGGATTGCACAATGCGAAGCACAAATCTTGCTTCGGAACATGGTTTCCGGTTATGGTAGCTACTTCTGGTTGTCACAGGCATTTATCCCGGAAAACCCCCGAGCTTCGTGTCAGAAAACACTCAGGTCTGTTTTCCGGTGGAGGCACATATGGGTTGCGCTGCACCGAATCCGCTACATTGGGAAGATCTCCGCAATCGACCCAGGGATCTCGTCCTGCAACAGGATGGAGTAAGCCCGGCAGTCAACGGCCGCGGTTATGAGGTCACTTTTCTCAATGCCGCCTACCTCGTGGACCCTGAGGCGGAACGCATCTCCGAAATCGCGCCCGACCCTTGCCGGCGATTGAGCGAAGAATTTCAGATCCTGCTCATCAGGTACCTCGTCGCGGACAACGGGGGACCGGTCGACGACGAGGATGTCAGTGAAAAAGACTTCCCCGGAGGGGTGACGTTCTTTCAAGGACCGCACACCCTTCATGTCTCACCCATAGTAGAAGTGTACGGCAAAGACCCTGCGGCCTTCGAAGCCCGAGCTCGCGAACTCGGAGCGGTCCCGAGATCGCACGGGGACAAGGCTATGCGGTTTTTCCCCTTTCCCGCAATTCCCGTCACGTACGTTCTTTGGACAGAAGACGAGGAATTCCCCGCGTCCGTTTCGGTGCTCTTCGATAAATCCATAACCCGGTGGTTCGCCCTGGACATGGTCTTCACCACAGTCCTGGTTCTTACGCAACGAATTGTTGAAGGCCGGCCGAACTGACCTCATGCCGGATGCGGAGAGACATTTCTTGTAATACGGATTCGCTTTCTTTACAGGTAACTCGATTCTGGGCGCAGGCTGGGGGCTCTCCTTCGCTGCGGATGACGCAGAGCAGTCTCATCACTTCGCTGAGGACAGCCCCCAGCCATGCAATCTCATAAATCTTATTGCGAATGCGTATAAGAAGTCCCTCGCCGACCCCACCTGAAGAACTGTTGCGGGGATTCCTACATGTACGGTCGATTTTGATTGGCCGATGAGACTGGAAGACTGTCATTGCGAGGGCGAAGCCCGAAGCAATATCGTTCGTCAAAGCGAGATTGCTTCGTCACTACGCTCCTCGCAATGACCTGCTTCAACATTGTGCATGCAAGGAAAGGCTTATCGATCCGACAATACGTGCGAGAATTACTGTAGCACTCCCCGGAACCTGCAATTCCGTTAAGGAAATGCAGGTTCCGGAGCATGATAGAAGTTTCCGGAAAGGGGTTTGGGCGGGACGCTCTTTATACAGAGGGTCCCACAATCTCACTTTTTTTGCATTGATATTAGAAGGTGAGAATCTTCGATTCCGCCGCCAGAGAAATCAAGGTCTTGGCAGTGTCCAGTTTTGCCGTCTTGATGAAATCCTTCTCGTCCAACTGACGAGCTTTTGCACACGGGGCTCAGACGTAGAACGGCACTTGTGCCTGCACCAGGGCTTCCAGGTAACCGTTCATTTCATCGCCTGTGGCTGCCACGATGTTTTCCGCCATACCGTCCTTGGCAAAAATTACCCCGTGATCCGTCAGGAAAACGTGAACTTCGTGGCCCGCTTCCTGAGCTAGTTTCGCCAACTGCAGGCATCTTGTGGACCTGCTGGTGTCCTCCAGGCCTCGAGTCAATACGAACAGGAACTTCGCCATACCAGGCACCTCCATTTCGTGTTAACGGTCATTCCCATACAAATCAGATCTTCCCTGTGAAAAAAACCAATTATAGGAAAACCCGGGACCTGTCAAATGAGGGCGATCAGCAGGATCGTCTGCGACCCGTTCCAGAACCCCTCCGAATTCGGCTGGGGGATGATGAGCTTTTCAGGCCTGCTCCAGGTGCGGTTTTCGAGGGAAGAAATTCTTTGTACGTGCCAAAGAAGGCGGTCTCGGTACGGGCTCAGGTTCGGGGGACATGCTGTCATTGCGCGGAGCTATGCTACGAAGCAATTTCATTGCGTACGCTCCCCCACACATCAAGCTGCTTCGCTGGCAATGACACCGGCCAGAGGACAGGATTGTCTTCCGTGTAACCGAAAGCTTATGGGTCTCGCCAGAATAGTCTTGACAAACTAGACAAAAAAATCTATAAAAAAATACCAAGTTAATCAGTAACCTTAAACCATTTTATTGGAAATAGGTTGCGGAGGCCGTTGATGTTGGGAAAATACCGATTGTTGACGCTGTCGGCCATGATCGCCGTCCTGATACCCTGCCTACCATCGCCGTCCGGGGCGTTCGAAATATTTCCCAGACCGCTCGGATCGGTCCGAAGAGGGGTGGCAGGGGAGGTTCACAACGAGCAGTGGCTGCAACGAGGCGATTCCACGTTTTCCTTGTCTCAAATCTCCGGCTCGTATTACGGCGATGCATCCTGGTGGCCTTTTTTGTGGAATCAGAATCCCGGTATTCAGGTGAAGGGGTCGGGTCCCGCCCAGGATCGGGAGTTGCCTCCGGGAACCAGACTGAACTTGTACGATGCCCCTTCTTCGTACACTGTGCAGAATCAGTCGTATGTCGCGCCAACAGGTCTTCCCGAAGAAGCGCGTTTTCTTGTAACGAAAATTCCGTATCAGGGAATCCCGTACGACAAGAAATATTTTAAGTATAAACTGTCATTACGGCCGACCCAGGTGTGGGGCTATATAGCGGCAGCTCCCGAAGACTATAAGCTCAGTTATCTCGAACGGGATCTGGTGTACATCAGTTTCAGACCGTCCAAACGGCAGGCCATTCTCGTGGGGGACCGTTTCGGCATCTATCGCGAGAGAGGCCCCATCAACCATCCCATCAATCCGGATCGTCCAATAGGATTCATGTCCGAGATCGTCGGTGAAGTTGAAATTACGAGCGTCGGCCATGAATTGGCCACGGCCATCATTCTGGAGAGCTATGTAGAGATAGCCAGAGGGGATAGAATCTGCCTGTTCACCCCGCGTACCAGGGAAATCGTTCCTACGAAAACCCATCGACTGCTCACCGGAACGATCCTCGTCTCAGCGACGAGAAACGACGTTTTTTATGTGGAAAGCAACAACCTCGAAAACGACATTGTTTTTATCGATCGCGGTGAATGCGATGGGATGCGAGAAGGCATGCTGCTGAACATATACAGACCGTCACATCCCGTTGCAGATCCCTTCTTTAATCGCCGAATCGCGACCCCCGACCGATTTTTGGGTGAAGGTGTTATTCTGAAAGCCTTCGACAAGAACTCGACCTTGCTGATTACTCGCTCCAGGGAAGAGGTTATTCCCGGAGACATCATAAAAAGCGTGTCCGATTGAAAAACAGAGCGGGAGGGCTTGTTTGCAACTCTCTCGCCTGTTTGCCCGCAAATACTTGACACCCCTTTCGTGTTCATCTAGGTTTTTTCCGTATCCGCTCACAAATCGACTGACCGGCTCCCTTTATTCCACACGACTCAAGGATCGGCTGATTGGCTGAAGACCGGGCACAGATGCAAGCGACATTGCGTGATTGGTTGGCCCTGGAGAGAATTCCCCGGGTCGGGCCTCTCACTATTGCACGGCTATACAATGCCTTTGGAAGCCCGAGTGCCGCGCTGCAGGCCACGGCCGCACAAATTCAGAGGCGAAGCGGCATCAGCGAAAAGCTTGCCCGAGCCATTGCCGATTTTGTCCCGCCTGATGGGGATATCGAGCGTGACATGGGTATTCTCCATCGGCTGGCTGCCAGGATTGTGTGCAGGTGGGATACGGACTATCCGGCCAATCTGCGAGAGATCTACGATCCCCCCGCGCTCCTGTTTGTGAGAGGCGAGATGACGACCGAGGACACGCGCGGGGTAGCCCTTGTTGGCACCAGAAATCCCACCAGGTACGGGCTGGATATGGCTCAGCAGATTACCCGGGAGCTCGTTCGCAGTGGTGTGACTATCGTGAGCGGCCTTGCCCGCGGAATAGACACCACATGTCATGAGACAGCGCTGAAAGAGGGTGGAAGGACCATAGGCGTTCTGGGGTGCGGAATCGACGTAGTTTATCCCCGGGAAAACCGCGAGTTGATGGATAAGATCACATTCAGCGGAGCAGTGATCACTGAGTTCCGGCCTCAAACTGCGCCGCTCGCGACGAATTTTTACCGCAGGAATCGTGTGGTTTCCGGGCTTGCCAAAGGAGTGGTCGTGATAGAGGCCGCAAAAAACAGCGGGTCTCTCATCACCGCTGCTCACGCCTTGGAACAGAACCGCGACGTTTTCGCAGTCCCGGGAAATGTCCTGAGCAGGCGCTCCGAAGGACCTCATCATCTCATAAAACAGGGGGCCGGCCTCGTAGAATCCGGTGAAGACATTTTAGCTGCCGTGTTCGCAACGCCGAGCACCGGCATTCAAGCATCCCTTTTTGAGAGCCGGGACGAGACATTGGAACTTTCGGATGCTGCAAGAGAGGTTCTCGAAGCCATTGATCCTGACCCGGTGCCCATCGACATGCTGTGCGAAAGCTTGCGCATGGAGGCAGGAAAACTATCCGGTATTCTTCTGGAATTAGAACTATCCGGGCTCGTCCGCCAGTATCCCGGCAAGATGTTCGCCCGGATTCTCTTTTGATTGGGTCGAACCGATACGGTGTGTTTGAACGCAAGAGGGTTGTCACCTGAGCCAAAAGCTACGTTCCGGTATTTCTAAGGTGGATATCCTACCTGGATGTGGGAGCGCACTAAAGCTCTAACCTTATCTATCAGCAGCGAGCACGATCATCTGAAGAGTGAATCGAACAGGCCGGCCTCCACGGCAAACACGATCAAACTCAGGGCTACCAACATCGTGGCGGCTTCTATGACATTGCGGTTCATTCCTGTCTCCTGGCTTCATTCTCGGCTTTCCTGGCGCATAATGTCTTTCTTGAGCATAATTCATGCCGAGTCGACCGGCGCATCCGGCTCAATTTGAACGCGGCCGATCCCTTGTGTATGAAATAGTACCTCCAGGGGCATCTGTATAGTCTTCTATGAACGAGCGCACAAGATTTTTTCCGCTGAAATGCCCCAGAGTGTAATACGCGATGGACATTTCTTTGCCCAGAAGCTCCAGGCGTATTCTACGCCGGCTCCAACCTTTGCGGTGTAAATCCAGCACTCGCCCTCCGATATCTTCGAGGTAGTCGATCTTGCCGGCAAGCTCCTGTCGAGCGTCATCTTTGACTGTTCCGCTACCGGCAAAAATGACGCGCGGTTCCAGGGCGGCCATTTTTTTCAGCGACCGAACGATCTCCCATATATTGTAATCCAGGCGGAGCGCTCGATCGCGGCCGCCTACGTATGCATCGCCGGTAAACAACCGACGTTCTTGAGGATCGAACAGGCAAATATGGTCGGGACTGTGACCCGGCGTATGAATTATGTGAAAGCGGCAATTGTCAGTTTCCAGGAATTCGCCGACCGGATCGCCCGTGGAGGGTTCCGGGTAACCCCACATTACCAACTGATACGGTCTGAGTCGTACTTTTCGGGGGTTTGCGAGGAAGGGCAAAGCATCGGGGTGAGCCAGGACTCTCGCGCCAAAACATTTCTGCAAAGCCGCGTTGGCAGCAACGTGGTCTTCATGGCTGTGGGTGTTGATTACGGTGTGCACTTCGAGGTCCTGCAGCGCTGCTGTGAGCTCGGTCACCGTGTATGCGCAGCCGGTGTCCACAAGAAGCCCGTCCAGAAGGTAAGCCGCAGTGAAATACAAACCGCGACCGAAAAGCGTTCGAGCCAACCGGAATTTGGTCACATTTCCAATTTTTTGAATCTTGATCATGATCGCCCCATGTGGAATAGGATTTGGTTCGTATTTTCACAAGGTGCTACCGGAAAGCTTTCTTGTCCACTTTTCGTACGGCAGTGAGGGGAAGGGAGTCCTCACACTCAGTATTGCTTTTCGTAAGTTCGGTGCCGGATTTCATGACCAAGAGAGATTGCTTCGCGGCTGCGCTCCACGAAATGACAGGCCCGAGCGTTGTCATTACGAGCGAAGCAATCCGCTCCCACAAAAATGTCCGACCTGATGTAATCACGTGCAAACCCAAGGATGATCCCTTTGACCACTTGAAATTTTTCTCCTTACACGATGGTGAAAGTCCTACCACCAGCATTACCGGTTCGGGTCCTCACAATCCCATGAATTTGGCTGCTATGCCTTTCATAATTTCGTTTGTTCCTGCGAATATCTGCATGACGCGTATGTCCCTCCAGGCCCGGGCGATGGGATACTCTTCGCAGTAGCCGTACCCGCCATGAAGCTGCAGGCATTGGTCCGCGACTCTCGTGGCCATTTCCGTGGTCCAATACTTGGCCATGGACACTTCTACCACGATGTTCTTCCCTTCCATATGGTCGACCACCAATTTATCCAGGAATGTCCTGCCGAGCTTTACTTCCGTGGCCATTTCCACGAGCTTGAACTGCGTGTTCTGGAATCGGGAAATGGGCCTTCCGAAAGCGGTTCGTTCTTTGCAGTATTTGATGGTCATGTCCAACATGTATTCGGCTGCAGGTACTGCGGAGAGACTTACCATCAGTCGTTCCTGCTGAAGCTTCTGCATGAGCATCAGGAAGCCGGATCCTTTCACTCCGAGCCTGTTTGTTACGGGCACGCGACAGTCATTGAAGAACAGCTCTGCCGTGTCCTGGCTATGCCACCCCACTTTCTTGAGTTTCCTGCCTTTTTCGAATCCCGGAGCACCTGCCTCCACCAGATACAGGTCGATTGCCTGATGCTGGTCCGTCACTTTGGGATCGCGAGCAGCCAGGACGACCAGATCGCAATTTATCCCGTTGCTGATAAAGGTCTTTTGCCCATTGATCACGACGTGGTCTCCGTCCTCCACCGCGGTGGTCCGCATGGACGCGAGATCGCTTCCCGCATTGGGTTCCGTCATAGCGATTGCAGTGATCGTGTCGCCGGATACGCATCCGGGGAGATACCTGCGTTTCAACTCCTCCGACCCGAACGCGGTTATATACGGAACCACCACATCACTGTGGAGCGGAGCGGCAAGGCCTGAATGCCCGGTGCGCACCAGTTCTTCGGTGAGAATGACGGAATACAGGAAATCTGCTCCCATTCCGCCATATTCCTCGGGAACGTCCATGCACAGGAAGCCCTGTTCGCCCATCTTCTTCCACACGCTCTTGGGAACGATTCCGGCCTCCTCCCATTCATCCACGTAGGGAGTGACTTCTTTCTCGAAAAATTTCCTGATGGCCTGCCTGAAAATGGAGTGCTCTTCCGAATAGCTTATGATGTCCATGGGATTCCTCTTTCACATGAGCGATCCAGTAATACGGGATAGGCGTTTCCTTTTTCGTCCCGGAAAACCATTCTCGTGGCTTCGTTCCAGAGCGCCTCATCCATGGAACAGTAAAATGCTGTTATGGTTCCGGGTGGGATTTCTACCTTGCCTGAGGGCACAAGCGTATCGATGTGGCGAACGCCAAAATGTCCCTCCAATGCAAAGGAGCTCGGGACAACCACCGGCACATCTCCCTGGTTCAGGATGTGAATCTCGAGGTTCTGATCGAACATCCGCAATCCGCAACACGTCTTGAACGCAAGAATTTCCTCAACACTGGAATTCATGATAACTCGTATCTCAAGCATCCCGATTCCTCTTGCCCCAGGAACTCGAACCTCTTCCTCACACCTTCCCCACGATAGCGATGCTGCAGACGTTCATGAATGGGACGCCGCCCAGGTTATGGGTGAGTCCGTACCGGGGATCTTCGATTTGTCGTTCGCCTGCTCTACCCTGAAACTGCAAGTACATTTCGTAGAGCATTCTGAGTCCGGAAGCGCCGATGGGGTGGCCGAAGCACTTGAGACCTCCGTCCGGCTGGCAGGGTATGCCTTTGCCCGTCCGGTCGTAGAATCCGTCCAGGGAATCGCGCCAGGCCTTACCTCGTTCGGACATATGGAGGTCTTCGTAGGTGACCAGTTCCGTTATGGAGAAACAGTCGTGCACTTCCATCATGCTGATTTCTTTGCGAGGATCGGTGATTCCGGCTTCTTGGTAGGCGCGGATGCTGCATCTGTCCGTGGTCATGAAGTGGTCGCCGTCCCACGTGTTGAAGCCCATTTCTTCCCCGCTGGACAGGGCCAGTTGAAGCGCCTTGACCGTTACGAAATCCTTTTTTCCCATTGCCCTGGCTTTTTCCACCGTGGTGACGATTGCGCAGGCGGCACCGTCGCTGACTCCGCAGCAGTCGAAAAGGCCGAGGGGGTGCGCGATGACGGGCGCAGCCAGAACCTGATCCTCGGTGACGGGTTTCCTCAGGTGAGCTTTTGGATTGAGAGCTCCGTTCGCGTGGCTTTTCACGGACACGTGGGCTATAGCTCGTTTCAAGTCCTGGTCCGGAATCCGGTATTTTGCAGCATAAGCCGTAGCAAGCTGAGCGAAAGCCCCTGGGGCAGTGACGTTCGGCCACCACAGCCAGCTCAAGGAGCCCCAGTTCGAACCGGGATTCGGAAGCCCGCCATACCCGGTGTCCTTCAATTTTTCCACGCCCATGGCAAGACACGTGTCGTACGCTCCGGATGCCACGGCATACACAGCTCCGCGAAAAGACTCGGTGCCGCTGGCGCAGAAGTTCTCGACGCGAGTCACCGGGATAAACGGGAGGCGCAGCGTCATGGACAGCGGCAGTCCGCTTTTGCCCACATTCACTTCATCCATACACGTGCCGAGCCATGCGGCCTGTATGTCGTCCGGCTCAATCCCGGAATCCGCTATGCACTCGGTAAACGCTTCGACCATCAATTCTTCCGCGCCCATATCCCAGCGCTCGCCGAAGCGGGTGCATCCCATTCCTATGATCGCAACCTTGTCTCTGATTCCCGTGGCCATGTGTATCCTCCGGATGGAACCCGGTTCATGCACCATGAGCCCCGACATCCGCGTAAGACCGACTCGCGTTCAAAGCAGAGAAATCCTGGGGCCTGGTAGAAGGTTCCGTATTCATTCAGGTACGGGTGGGAAAAGATCGTCATTGCGAGCGTAGCGAAGCAATCTCGCCTTCAACTATCGAGATTGCTTCGTCGTTTCACTCCTCGCAGTGACAGAAGACAGGCACTTCCCCCAAGTAACTGAAGGGTTACAAGGTTCCAAAGCAACCGGTTCTAGAATTTGAACAGCTTCTCGATGAGCTGCGATTTCATGAGATCGCCTTCGATCTTGAGCTTTCCCGAAGTAAATGCCTGCATGGCATTGACCTTGCGGGTGATGAGCGCAAGGAAATCTTCGTCGGTCATGATTATGGTCGTGGTGGGTTTCCCGTGCGTTCCCGGCTCGACCGTGCAGGCGGCATCCTTGATGGAAACGATCCATTCCCCTCCGCCGGGACCCGTTATCCGGTACTGGAACACCACATCCACTCCGGTAGCCTTATCCGGGAGGAACGCCTGTGCCATGCGATCGAATACCGATTTCACGGTTATTCCCTGGGACTGTTCGTCCGGAGAACCCTTCGGGCTGAACGCTTCGAGCATCGTTCCGAGTGCAGCAGTGGCGTTAGGTGATTCGACGAAGTTTTCCAGACTATTGATTGCGTTCCACTGCTTGTGAATCTGTTCGGCGGTGGGAGGCGTTACCCCGTCGCCTACTACGGCTGCAGGTCCGGTGACCACCGCCGCCCGGTTGAAGTATCCCATTCCCGCATTGAAGATCATCCCTGATTCAGCGCAATGATCGGAACAGAGATACAACACCAGAGGAGCAATGAACTCGGGTTTGAGTTTCCTGAAGAGGTCTTCAGGCAACAGATCCTCCGTGAGTCTTGTTGCAGCCACAGGCGCCACCGCGTTCACTTTGATCCCGTGTTTCTCGCCTTCGAGTTTCACCGTATGCATGAAGCCCACAAGCCCCATTTTGGCTGCGGAATAGTTCGTTTGTCCGAAATTGCCGTACAGACCTGCCGCTGACGTGGTCACAACGATTCTGCCGAATCCGTTTTCCCGCATTTTCAGGAAAGCCGGTCGTGTCACGTGAAACGCCGCGTCCAGATGCACGGCTCTGATCGCTTCCCACTCCGCGGGTTCCATATTGGCGAGAGTCTTGTCCCGAAGAATTCCCGCGTTGTTGATGAGGATGTCCACTCGGCCGAAGGCAGTCAAAGCGGTGTTTATAATCGCCTCCCCACCTTCGGGCGTTGCAACCGAATGGTAATCCGAGACTGCTTCTCCGCCCAGCGCCTTTATCTCTTGTACCACTGCATCTGCAGGCGCTGCACACCCCTCCCCGGATCCGTCACGAGCGCCGCCCAAGTCGTTCACCACCACCCTCGCTCCGCGACGTGCAAGCTCCAGTGCGTACACCCGGCCGAGCCCCGCTCCTGCGCCCGTTACCACCGCGACCTTGCCGTCAAAGCGGATCTGTTTCTCGTCACTTTTTTCGTCACTTTTCACTGGCAGGGGAATGGCTTTCCAGAAATATCCCGTAAATCCGCGCTCCTTGTCCGTGTACCGCTTCCTGAAGGACAAAACCACCGGCTGGCCCACCCGGACGTCGGACAGCTCGCAATCCGTGAAATCCGCCATGAATCTTCCTCCGCCCTCGAACTGCACCATGCCGTATGTGGCGGGAGGATCCAGAGATACTGCCAGAAGATCGCCCGTGAAGCTCTTCACCGTGGCGGGCACGTCCGCGAATGCATAATCCTCCTGAGTGCTCGTTCGGCGGCATTCCGGATTCACGCACACGTCTGTTTTCGGAAACTGCGGAGTTCCACACATCGTGCACTTCCCACCTATCATTCCCGTCAGCATATCGCGCTTTCGCCAGAGCACGGTCATAGCGGTTTGGGTGGGCATTTCCGCTCGGATACCCATTTCGGTCTGAATAAGGTCTCGGAATTTCAGAAACTTCGGATAATTGTCGACGGTTTTCTTGTTTGCGAGCGATCCCGTTATTCCGGTGCGCCGCGGCAGATTGCGGATATTCTCCGTGACCTGAAAATACAGTGCATCGCATCCCTGACCGAATCCCGCGAGCAGTATCCTATCGCCGGGTTTTGCCTGTTCGAGGGCCTGCACGAACATCACCAGCGGATGCGCCGCGCCGGTTTCTCCGCAGACTTCATGCATGTTGTCCGCCAGTTTTTCGGGCCCTGCTCCGAGTTTGGAGGCGATTTTCCGGTGCTCCGCCTTGAAAAAACACGGGAAAATGAACCTGTCAACGTCGTCCATGGTCAGGGAAAGCTTTTCAAACAGCCCGGAGACCGCTTCAGGGACAATTTTGGAATATCCCGCGTCGCGCACCCATCTTTCTTCCCACATGTAATCGTAGGAACTGTGATTCCCTCGAAAATGATCCACAAAATCGTGGGATACGGAATAAGAGCCCTTGAATTCCGCAATCACGTCGCCTTTCCCCACAAGCAGCGATGCAGCACCGTCCCCGAACCACATTTCGTAGAAATGGGCTGCCTTTGCCTCCCTCTTGTCGGACGCGGTGACGAGCACCTGATTCACGTCACCCTGCCCCACTGCGGCCAGCGCCGTAATAAGGCCCGTTGTCCCTGACTTCAGCGACGAAGTCAGGTCCTGGGTGACGATGTTGTCTTTCAGATTCAGGGCTGTCTTGAGGATTCCCGCGTTGAGCCGGTCCGCATACGGCAACGTAGTGGAACACAAGTACAGCGCATCGACAGCAGTTTTCTCCATCCCGCCAAGGCAATCGCGGCCCGCGGCGACTGCCATGGTGAGGCTGTCTTCGTCCCAGTTGCAGAAAGACCGCTCCCCCTGGGCGACCATGATAATCGCGGGCGCGAACCAGCCCATGCTCTGGAATATGCTCACACGGTTCAGCCGTAACTTCGGTATATATCCGCCGTAGGAAACGATGCCGATCATGGTTGGGTCTCCTGTTGGGGTCAGAACTTGAACAGCTTCTCGATGAGCTGGGATTTCATGAGATCGCCCTGAATCTTCAACTTACCCGAAGTGTACGCCTGCATTGCGTTCAGTTTGCCGGAGATTAGGCTGAGGAAGTCCTCGTCCGACATGAGGATCGTGGTTGTGGCAGAAGCGTGGGTGCCTTCCCCGATCCGGCATGTCCGGTCCTTGATGGTGACATGCCAGTCTCCGCCGGCGGCACCGGATATCCTGTACTGAAACACCGCGTCCACTCCCCCGGCCTTTTCAGCCAGAAAAGCCTCACCCATGCGAGCGAACACTCCTTTCACAGTCAAGGCCTCTGTCTGCGCAGGTTTCGACTGCTCCGCCGGTTTGAACGCATCCATCATCGCGGAGAGAGCCTCGGTGAGGGTGTGCATCTCCACAGCGCCGTGGAGAGAGGCTATGTCTTTCATATTCGAGGCCACGTCTTCGGGGGTCGGAACTACGGTTCCGTCACCGACCACCGCGCCCGGGCCGGTCATGACCGCGACCCGGCTGAAACAGCCCATTCCGGCGTTGTACACCGCTCCCGTAACAGGACACTGCTCAGAGCACAAATAGACCACCAGAGGCGCGACAAACTCAGGCTTCAATTTGTCCATGAGGTCTGGTGGAAGGATATCTTCGGTGAGCCGGGTGGCCGCTATTGGCGCCACTGCGTTCACCTTGATGTCGTGTTTCTGTCCTTCCAGTTTCAGAGTGTTCATGAATCCCACGAGAGCCAGCTTCGCAGCCGAATAGTTGGTCTGGCCGAAATTCCCGTACAAACCGGCCGCAGACGTGGTAACCACAATCCGGCCGTACCTGTTCTCCCGCATTTTCAGAAAGGCCGGTCTGGATACATTGTACGCTCCGTTCAGATGCACGGCCATAATCGCATCCCATTCGGCAGGCTCCATCTTGGCCAACGTCTTGTCACGGAGTATCCCCGCGTTATTGATGAGGATGTCCAGCCGGCCGAATGCCTCAATTGCCTTTCCGACGATAGCTTCTCCGCCTCGGGGAGTAGCCACGGAATCATAGCTCGCCACAGCCTGGCCCCCTGCTGAGAGAATCTCCTGAACCACTCGGTCCGCGGGGTTGGAAGATCCACCGGTACCGTCTCTGGCTCCGCCCAGATCGTTGACCACGACTTTGGCTCCGCGTTTGGCCAATTCCAGGGCATACGCCCTGCCCAGACCTGCACCCGCGCCGGTGACGATGGCCACGCGGTCGTCGAACCGGATACCCTGCTTCCTGGAGCGCTCTTCCATTTCACCTGCGCTCAGCCATTCCACAATCCCCTTGTCGATGACCACCTCGCCGGTTTCCACGTTGACCGTTCTGAACACAGCCTTGCCTTCCTGAATTGTCCAGATTTCCGTCTTTATGGGAACCCCGGGATAAATAGTCCGGGAAAACCTGTTCCGGAAACGTTTCATTCGCTCCGGCTCGCCGGGAAACAGATTTTTGATCACTGCCCGGCAGGCGTACCCGTGCGTGCAAAGGCCGTGCATGATGGGTTTGTCGAATCCGCTGGCCATCGCGAAAGCAGGGTCTACGTGGAGCTGAAAAATGTCGCCGGAAAGTCTGTAAATGAGAGGCTGATTCAAGGAGGGAGCGTCGAGTTCTTCATAGTCGGCAGGCCTGTCGGGAAAATCTACAGCTTCCCGCGGAGCGTCCGGCCCGCCGAATCCGCCGTCTTTGCGGCAGAACAACGTGAAAATGTTTGTGAAGAGTTTCTGGCCGTTCGAGTGGTACGTATCCGCTTCTGCGACGACAAGGGCTCCTTTCTCAGCACCTTTGTCGTATATGTGAGTGATTGCTCCTTCGGTACTGAGCGTGCCCTCGACAGGAATGGGATTATGAAAGATGATATCCTGTTCTCCGTGGAGAATACCGGCAAGGTTGGCCCCGGAGCTCATTCCTACTTCAGCGAGAAATTCGAACACAGCGCCGATGGAAAAGCTGGGAATTACCTTCAAACGGTTTTCGTAGCAATAGTCCAGATCGTCAAAACCCGCTCCCACGCCCAGAGCGTAGAGGACTACATCCTTCCACGCGTAGTCCCTGGTTACGGGCCCGATCTTCTTTCCGATGCTGTCCAGGTTTAAGGCCATCGCGTCCTCCCGTGAAGAGCCTCATAGCGATTCGCACACAAATAATGAAAAAGAGGGGGGCAACTCCTTGTCGTTTCGGAATAGTCGGAAGCTGAGCACCGCTGGTTCTCGACGAAACGGCTTCCCGGTTCTCCTCGCTATTCTGTGCGTTCGCGGATCGGGAGCCCGTTAGGGTCGGTTCCCGCGAACGCGGGCGTGAGAACAAATTTCAGAGTTTCCTTGACCAAAGCAATGTATTCGTCTCTGGGAAGCTTGAGCATGGACCGGAAAAAATCTTCTCCGGAGACGAAGGCATGGATGGAATTCATCAACGCAAGCACGTGCATTTTCACCTGACTGGAAACCGATTTTCTGTCCTTTGCCAAACCGAGGGATCGGGCGATGTCCGTTGCCAGCTCCGGGACGCGGAAGTCAAGAACGGATTCATCCCTTGTTTTTCCGAAGTAGCGGAGGAGAATGAGGTTTGAAATCTCGGGATGCTCAAAGAGGTAATCGGTCATCAAGTCCAGGGACATTCCCAGCCTGCGCGGGAGAGGAAGGCCGTGCGTGCTGTTCTCCACATCGTTGAGCTTCTGGCGCAGATCCTCATTGATATCCAGAACCACGGCCTCGTAGAGGTCGCCTTTTTCACCCCAGTGATAATACAGGGTGGAAATGTCGATTCCTACATCTTCGGCTATCATGCGGGTAGTGGCACCGTGAAAGCCGTATTGCCCGAAAATTCTGCGGGCCTTTGCGAGGATCTTGCCCTTCATGGAATCGGGATCTTTTCGAGCCTTTTCGAGGGGAGTGACCATCGTTTTATTCCAGTAATATATTCCATCAATCGTTGGATAGCATGATTCAAGTCGATACCAATGTCAAGAATAATTCGCACACGTGTGTAAGGATTCACGCAGGGCGGGCATGATGTGGATGCGAGAGGGGAAGAGGCTAAGCATGCCCGGTCGGTACATCTTCACAAGACAGGATTGCTTCGCTTCGCTCGCGATGACACCGGTGAGTCTTCATGGCGACACGATGAGGGGAACGTCTTGCCCTCGCCATTGGGACGGTTGATTTCGATTGGCAGAAAAGGCACCGGGTGCGGTGCGTCTGTCTCCGCACCCGATATCCTGAGATATCACCTACTCGCGCAGTATATCGGAGACCACCAGAAACAGGTCCGAATCCCGAAGGACTCCCACAAGCTCATGGCCGTCGTAGACCGGCAACACGGTGATCTTGTTGTTGTACAGGCTTTTGAGCGCTTCCAGAAGATCCGCGTCCGCGCTGATGGTTCCCTTGATCTTAAGCATTACGTCCGCCACTCTGGTTTCGGCATTCTTGAGAACTCTCGCCCTGAAGCTGATGCGCGCCTCGTCCAGATCAGGAGTATCGGCCTGAGCAAACGCTATGGAGACACCGAGGGCTTCCAGGCGTGCTGTGAGACCTCCGGCGATCTCGGGGATGAGGACCTTGAGAATGCTTTTGAAATCGAGAATTCCCACGAGCCTTCCCGCGTTGTCCAGGACCAGAATGGTTCTGTGCCCCGCTTCCGTGCATTTCCCGTCTTCAACCTGGCAGTAGAGTTTTCTGAGGGCCGGAATGGCTTCTTTCAAGGGCTTGTCCACTGTCGTCACAGCGTATTCGCTGAGAGGTACGAGCAGGTCCCTGACTTTCATGGCAATGGGCATCTATCTGTCCTCCGATTTCAATTCCGGAACGCTTCTGTTGCCGTTCGACTTAGTGTCCTCCGGCTCCAAGGATACCGCTCGCGGCAACTCCCAAGATGAGTGCTTCCAATAGGGCGAAGAATGCATAGAGCCTATCGTTCTCTTTCCACAGGACGGGAACGATAGCGAGAAAACACAAAACAGTCACGCCCGCCAGCGCGGCAATAGGGACGAAATTCAAGAAATCGGAGTAGCGTATCAACCACAGCCACGCCCATCCAGCGTGAATGTTTGCTTCGTGCAGATATGTCGAAACGCCCAGGCCCCACATTTTAGGGACATCCGCCAACGGGATGTAGGGCTTTACTATTCCGAGCACATATATCAGGTACGTTAGGATTACCAGGAGCAGTCCGAAATACATTCCTTTTTCCAAGACAGAGGCATAGAGGATCTGTTCCGGTCCGGCTTGCAACGATTTTTCAGAAGACCTGTCCGTCATGTTCCAACCTCCGGGGATCGTCTTTGTTTGTACAATCCAGCTTCAATTAAAATCCGAGGCCTTTGCTCAGAGCCTTCAAACCGGCAAACCCGAGCATTCCTATGACTATCCAACGGACCAAACCCGGTTTAGCCACCTTGAGAAGTCGTACGCCTACAAAAGATCCCAGCATGATTCCCACGAGAGAAGGAACGACCATCATAGGAATCACGCACCCGTTATTCAAATATATCCATGCCGCAGAAGTGTCGGTAATGGACAAAAGAAACTTGCTGGTAGCCACGCTGATCTTGAGCGGCGCGCCCATGAGCAGGTTCAGGACCGGAACATTGGCCCACCCGGCTCCCAGCCCGAACATGCCTGCCATCACGCCGATGGCGATAAACAACAGCAAACCTTGAGGAGTGCGATGTACCTTCCAGTCAATTATCTGGCCCGTGCTGGCCTCCTGATACACACCGTAGATGCGGAGCGCGGACGACAGTTTGTCCGCCTTGGGAACTTCGGGGACCTCCGATTTCTTGGCTGTGAGCATAAGCACGCAAATGCCCAGAATGGTGACCCCCAATGCGATTTGAACCACCGTTGTCGGCAGAGCCAACCCCACCATGGCGCCAATTATGGAGAATGTGGAAGCGATCAATGCCACGGGCATCGCGAGACGCAGACTTGCAAGGTTCATCTTGAGAAGCCCCGGCCCTGCTGCCAGAGCGCCAGAGAGCGCGACCAACAGTCCGGCGCCTCTAACGAAATCCAGGTGAAAAGGGAAAAACCCGCTTATGATAGGCACGAACAGCACGCCTCCGCCAACCCCGCCAAGAACGGCAGCAACACCCATCACAAAGGTCACCACAAGCAGAAGCAGCGGCCACATCCACCACGGATAAGAGCTTTCGACCAATGGTGCAGACTGCGCCGCTTCGGCACAGGCGGCTTGCGCCGTAACCACGACCAAGAGAAAGCACGCAAAGCCCACCAGGCCCAGTTTGACAACATTCCTCATTTCATGCTCCTGTCCTTCATAACGCCACATCCGGCACACTCGAATGGCGTGTCTGTCATCGACTCGGCAAATCACTCCAGGAAGGTCGCTTCGGACAATACAATATCCGTCCACTCGGTCTTCACATGCCCGACCGACGGCTGGCGACTCCCCGGAGGGCCGGTCCTCACTATTCGAATTGCCGTGTTGTGAAGAATTATGAAGCATTAGGCTTTGGGAAGCCAAGCCTTCTTCCCGCAACCTGAAGAAATTATTCTATCATTGCCCATATTGCAAGCAGAATTATGAATCATCCAACATTCTCCGCAATTTATTTGTGGTGCAACGAAAGCGCGCTTCCCGGACCGCGCCACACGAGGGCAGGTTCCACAAGATTTGACTATGACAGTTCTCGAAAATTGTGTCGGCTTCTCTCATGATTCTCGCCCGTATGCCAGTGGTCCAATCATGTCATTGCGAGGAGCGGAGCGACGAAGCACTCTCGATTTTGGTCGGTTGGAGATTGCTTCCGGCATCGCCCTCGCAATGAGAGTCCTCGAATCTTTTCGCGCAATCAGAACCGACACTACTTGCGAGAATCCCCATAGAGGCGGAGAGTGCTCGCTGCACTCGCAATGACGGCCTTTTCCCTCCCGTAACTGAATGGATACCGTCAAATGATGCACGTTGGCGCAGAGAAGAAGCAGTGCTACAGTGATCCGGAGCCGACTTCCGATTCCTGTTCCGCCCGGCGAATTCTTTTTTCCTGTGCTATTTTCCGAGCGGAGCCCTTCTTGATTTTAGCCACGAGTTCCTCGGTTTCCGTGGGCTTCAAGAGATAATCAAACGCCCCCAATCGCATTCCTTCTATCCCGGTTTCAACCGTAGCGTGTCCGGTGAGCATGATCACTTCCACGAGAGGCTGGAGTTGCTTTATGGCGCGGAGGGTTTCCAGTCCGTCTTTTCCCGGCATGAACACATCCAGAACCACTACGTCCACGTTTTCTTGTTGAAGCTTCAGCAGAGCTTCCTCCCCCGTGAACGCAGTTTGAACCTTAAAACCGCGGGTATCCAGGCGTTCAGCGAGCAGCTCGACGAATTGCACTTCATCGTCCACCAGAAGAACCCGTATGTCCATTGCCGGCATCGTTATTTCTTTTCTTTTTCCTTGTCCATGATCTGGCGAGCGCTCTCAAAATCACCTTCTTCGGCAAATGCGGCGGCGACCATGGATTCTTCCATTTTCTTTTTGTATGCGTTTTTCAGCGTGCTGATGAGTTTTTCGATATCAACAGGTTTTTGCAGATAATCAAATGCGCCCAAGCGCCGCGCTTCCGCTTCGTCTTTTTCAGATCCGTGGCCGGTCAGAATGACGACCTGCACGTGAGGATATGCTTTTCTCACTCGACGCAACACTTCCATCCCGTCGATTCCCGGCATCTTGAGATCAAGGACCATCACGTCCGGGACTTCCTCCTCCACAATCTGGAGGGCTTGTTCTCCGTCCAGGGCCACATCGGAGTCAAGATCGCGCATTTTCATTCGTTCCGAGAGAGTTGTTACAAAATCCTCTTCGTCGTCCACCATCAAAACCTTAAATTCCTTCATGCCTGCTTTCCTCCGATAGTTCTCGAAGCTCTCCTGTCGCCGGAAACGTACCATCTCCTGAACCGAGGAGGTCGAGCCTAATCAAATCCCATTTCGTCTCCGGTTCAGAAAAACGGAATTGCGGTGTGTCAATTCGTGTTTGCAATTAGCCGTGCGTATATCGATGGTATCGAATCCAAAATATCAAACCCGTCGCGATCACGTCAATGTTTTTCGGCTGAACGCGGACGTGCTCTCCATTGTTTTATGCAGGTTTCGGACGACGTCTGTGAACAGACACCACTGACACTGGGCAGAGCAGAAATCGATCTTCATATTTGTACAGTACCGAATTTCAGGCGAGCACCCCTGAGCCCGACTGCTTCAATAAAGGACTCCTCCTGAAGAGGAACTGCAGCATACCATACCCGGGCGCCTCTCAACCCGATCGCATCCAGGAAGCTCTGTCTCTTGCGTTCACCCAGGATTTCCAGGGCCATGTCGCTACAATCCGCTTCCGCAAAAGCGGCCGCAGCAAACGCCGTCTGCAGATTGCGAACTATCCCGGCCGATTCGCTCGGACGTGCAGGCGTCATTCCCACCATTTCCATGGCCGTGGCATGTTCGCCCATCTCAGCAAAGGCAATTGCAGAGAACCATTTTTCCAATTTTTTGGTCAGGTTCATACTCTACTCCTTAAATTCGGGAAATCGCGGGCTCCATTTCTCGATCGAAACAACGGCAATACATTATTAGTATGTCGCGGCTCGATGCAAAAAGCAACACGTACATCAGGCTCACTCGGAAGGTACCGGACTGCCCGGGGGAGCCTTCCTCAACAGGAGTGTCAGGAAGCCAGGCCGGTCATGCAGAGCAATTCTTCCGCATATGGATCCGGCAGCTTGCTCCAAATCTTCCAGGTGGGCGGCAGACCCTGCTTGCAACTCCCATTCGGCACCCGTAGGACCGCCTTCCTGGACGGAAACACGTACGGCGAAATCTCCGTCCTCCCCTTCCTCAGCGGCGACGGTCAACTTTGCACCGGAGCCGGACAGTTGCATGAGGAATCCTATGGACCCGAAAAGCACCATCTGGAGCCTGAGAGGATCGGACACCACCAGCAACGGCTGTTTGAAGCGAATCGCCTCTACGGAGAGCCCTTTTGCACGCGCGGGACGCTGGCACAGGAACACTACATCTTCCACAAGATCGTTGAGGTCCAGCTGCACGGCCGTGGAGTCGCTGCTATGAGCAAATTTATTGAGCCTGCTGGACAGATCTACGCCCCTGGCCACCTGGTGCCCTATGTTGGACAGCACCCGCATGAATCTTTCCCGATGCGCAAACTGCTGTTCATTGGTGAGAGAAAGAAGATCCTCCATAAGGCCGGCCGATTCTTTTATGATTGCAAGGACGTTCTTCATTTCATGGGTAATCCCTGCAGTGATTGTTCCCACGAACGCGGATTCTCTGAATTCCATTTTCGGTGCTTTCTCAGGGCCCGGTCAGGGCAATCCTTATTTTTTCCAACAGTTCTTCCAGTTGGAGCGGCTTCATGAGGTAATCGCAAGCTCCCAGACGGATACCCTCAGCTCCGTCCCGAGGGTTTCCTATGCCTGTGAGCAGGATCACTTTGATTCCCGGGTTCTGCTCTTTTATACGCTGGAGCACTTCCAGTCCGCCCATGCCCGGCATCATCACATCGAGGACCACAACCTGCGGCGGATCGCTGATAATATGACGGAGTGCTTCCTCCCCGCTGTGCGCTGTGCGGACTTCAATTCCTCTCAACGCCAGTCGTTCGGCAAGGGTCAAAACAAATTCGACCTCATCATCCACCAGGAGCAATTTCAATTGTTCCATGCTATTGTCCCGACTCCTGCGAAGGTTTCTTGGGTAGGTAAATGGTAAACCGGGTGCCCTGCTGAGGTTTGCTCTGCACCTCAATGTCGCCCCCCAGTTTCTTTACGATTCCGTATGTGATTGAAAGCCCCAACCCTGTTCCTTGCCCTTTTTTCGTCGTGAAAAACGGCTCGAAAATGTGTTTGAGCGTCTCTTCGGACATTCCAATGCCGTCGTCCTGGAAGGTGATTCCGACCGTATCGATATCCCTCTCCCAGGTTGCGATGGAAACCATGCCACCGTCGGATATTGCCGCAAATGCATTGTTCAAAAGGTTCAGAAACACCTGCTGAATCTGACCCCGGTCGGAAGCTATACGCGGCAAATCCTGAGCAAGATGCAGACCGAGCTTGATACTGCGATGCAGCGCTTCTTTTTCCATGAAACCGAGGACTTCTTTGACGACTTCATTGACGTCCAGCATCTCGATTTCCACGTCCATTCTCCGCGCGAATCCCAGAAGCCGGTGGGTGATGGTTCTGCAACGCTGGACGGATTGAATGATCGCTGCGACAAGTGACAGAAATTTTTCCTTATCCGGGAAATTCGCCGTAAACTCGATGGTGTCCTTCATAAGGCCGGCTTTTTCGTTAATGACGGCCATGGGATTGTTAATCTCGTGGGCAACCCCTGCTGCAAGCCGACCTATCGACGAGAGCTTATGAGAATGCTGCATTTCACGGAATGCCAATTCCCTCTTGTTGTCGCTTTCTTGCATCCTGGCCACCAAAATATTCGTCAATCTGAACACTACGAGGAAAATCAACGAAACACTGGCAAGGAACAGCAGCACGAGCTCGCTTTTCAGGGTGTACCAGGCCCTCAGCACTTCCGTTCGAGGTTTGGCTGTGATGAGAATGTAATCGGAATCGTTGAAATAGGCATACGTCAGGAGAATGTCGCGTCCTTTGGAGTCTTTTTCTTCTATGACATTGGGCTCATAACTTGTAGGCGGGATTGTGCCGGGATACTGATCCAAGACTTTTCCGTAAAATTTCGAATCCGTCTGGAAAACGCCGCTCCGATTGATGAGAAATGCATCGGATTGCGGATCCAGACCCATTGAAGCAATGAGATTGTTAAACCTGGCAGTATCGATGGTCGCTCTGACAACCCACATTTCTCCGGAATCCGTAAAATGTTGCACCGCGACCACGATGTGAGGAAATCGCCTGTAACCCATGAACACGTCACTGATATAATGCCCATTCACCTTGACCTGCTGAAACCAGCCCTGGTCTCGGTAATTCTTCCCCTTGAGCTCGTACGGCCCGGTATAACTCACCTGGATTCCGTTGGAATCTATCAGTCCCAAATCCACGAACCCTTTGAATTCCTGGTTGAGAACACGAAAAATCTTGTTCAGATTCTTGTCGTCCGCGAGATGTTCGAACGAATACGCGGATGCGATGAAACTCACGGTGGAAAGACGGCCCGCCAGAAACAGCTCAAAAGAATGCTTCGTCTTGTTGACGAGCACCCTCAACGGAGACACTATCTCGTCCTTGAGAGCCCCCTGGTACTGGTGATAATTGATGAAAGCCATCAAAAACAGGGGGATTATGGTGATCAACAACATAAGTGCCATTATGTTGCGGCGCAGCACTCTATACCGTTCGGGTGAAGTCCCTTCCTCCGGAACAACCAAAAGGCCGCTCACGAATTCTGTAATCTTGGTTTTGAGATCCATAATCGTTCGGTTCTTTGATTCGTTGGCAGTTCTGGACGTGTGCGAGCGTCCCGGAAAACGGTATTCGGCGGTCCGACCGCGAAGTCTCCTGACGGAAGCCGCGTTCCGTCGGATACGAGCCCCTCTACACAGTGGCCTGGCCGAATGAATGTATTGGAAGGCCTCCCCGCAACGGACCCGGAACAGCCCCGGAAGTTGCCCTGTTCGCAAGTCAACAGGTTCGGACTCTATTCATAGCAAACATGCGGCATGAAAACAAGCCTGGATCGTGTGCCATCCGTTAACAAACCGATCTCGATCCGCTTCGCCGGTAATCGTGTGGAACGCTGGGGGAAAGGAGATCCAGAAAGCATGCATGCGCAAGCAGCCGTATTCTTCCTGACATTTGCATTTGAAAAAGCAAGTCGTATCCGTTAGAATTGCTTCCCGTTCAACGGGCTGAACTCATCAGGAAATAGGAAGGTGAACTGTATGTCATTCCCCGATATTGACACTCAAATGGCCAAAATCATGAGGGGTGTGGAAGAAATAATACACGAGCAAGAAATGCGCGAGCGGTTGCAGTGGAGCATGAACACAGGCACCAAATTGCGCATAAAACTGGGAGTCGATCCCACTGCATCCGATATCCACCTCGGACACATGGTTACCATACGCAAATTGAAACATTTCCAGGACTTGGGGCATACGGCAATTTTTCTCGTGGGCGACTTCACTGCGCGAATAGGCGATCCCACGGAAAGAAACGAAGCACGAATCAGGCTGACGAAAGATCAGGTTTGGGACCACGCACAACACTTCAGTAAACAGGTGTTCAAGATTCTTGATGAAGAAAAGACCGAGTTGCGCAGCAATGGCGAGTGGTTTGACTCCATGACGTTTGCTGATTGCCTCGATCTCGCGTACAGGTCCACGGTGGCTCGTATGTTGGAGAGGAATGATTTTGAGAAGCGATTCAAAGAAGGCAGCCCCATCAGTATCACCGAGTTCCTGTACCCGCTCATGCAGGGATATGATTCCGTAAGGCTGGAATGCCATGTGGAGTTGGGCGGCACTGATCAAAAATTCAATCTCCTTGCAGGTCGCGACATGCAGGTCCAGTTCGGCCAGCCGCAGCAGGTAGTCCTGATGACTCCTCTCATTGAAGGACTGGACGGCTCGAAAAAAATGAGCAAGACGGAACGCAATTATATAGCGGTGGATGATACACCGGAAGACATGTTCGGGAAAACCATGTCCATTCAAGACAATCTCATCGTGAAATATTTCACTCTGCTCACGGATGTTGACCCCATGGTCATTGCACAATACGAAGAAGCGCTCGGAGACGTCGAAAAGCATCATGATACGGCCGATCCTCTCCATCCCATGCAGATCAAGAAAGCCCTCGCAAGAAGCATAGTGACCGAGTATCACGATGTGGAGTCTGCAAAAAAAGGGGAGGAATTTTTCGAAAAAGTCGTGCAACGCAAGGAAACTCCCGACACGGTGCCCCTGGTAGTGTTTTCCGGCAAGACTGCAGTCCTTCAGGATGTGGTCGTAAAACTCGCGGCCGTGTCCGCTTCTGAAGCAAGGCGGCTGGTAAAGCAGGGCGCAGTCAAAATCGACGGCACGAAAGTTTCGGATGCGGCTCAGGAAATTTCTATCCGGCCGGAAGAGCAGGTCGTTCAAGTCGGCAGGCGAAAATTCTTTCGCATAAAGAACGAAGAGTCGAAGACAGGTTCATGAGCGACCGCGACGCGAGGCTGCTTGCGACGAAAGCATTCCAGCCGGTTCACGATACGAAAAAAAGAATGACAAACCGGGGGCCACGGAGTAAACTCCAGTTTCCATATTGGGGTGAATTTTTGTTCAAAGAGGGTAACATGGTAAAAAAACGGCCTTTAAGGCTGGTCGTCCTTGCACTTGCGCTTGTCTGTTGTTTTCCGTATTTTGCAGAAGCGGGCTGATGCGATTCATTCGGCTCCTGGTCGGGAGTCCAGCAGTTTTTGCCCCAGAATGCCGGAAATTATGGACAGCCCTATGCGGATCAGAATCAATGGCAAGGCGCCAGCGATGGATACAATTATTCCGTGAACAGTGCATCCGGAAACGATCAGCCGGTTGCCCCGAACTCGTATTCGCCCCGCCCTCAACCACCCGTGCAATCGCGGCGGACGGAAAAAAACGTCCAAGAGCAACCTCGGATTCCGTCACTGCCAGGAGTATCCGTGGATGCGGAAAAAGGTACACCCGGGACACGTCAGAGCCGAAATGTACAGCCATGGAAGCGATCTCAGAATCAAGGTGCTACGGGGCAGTCCATTTCGTCTAGAGTCTTAGGGACTGGCCTGTGGTAGTTGTTTTGACTCCGGCATGATTCAGACAAATGCAAGATTTTTGTTGCAAAGGGAAAAGAATTGGCCCATATGCGACATGCGGCACATTAAAGTGCTTGCAGGCAAGGAGTGTGGGGGTGTTTTTTCCAGTTGGAGCTGCTGTCCCCGCAGCGCACAGTCTATCCTGGGCGGTCATAGGTGAAACACATGGATAAAGGGGTTGCTGTGGCTGAGAAGGATCGAAAAGGCAAGAAGAACAAGACCGAAGTAGTCGTGCAGGATGCCGACACGCAATGGTGGTCGAACGGTAAGGACTTCGATACCTGGCTGGAACCTGAACCGGGTGCGGATTTCGAATCGGAAGATTCTTTTTTTGAATCTTCCGCGTCCATATCCGAAACACGAGGTCCCAAGAATCGCCTTGAACGTATCAGAGAAAGCCACGCTCTCCTGCGCCAGTTTTCCTCCAAAGAGCTCAAGGTTCTCATGACCCTCAAACGGAACACCTCCCCTAAAGCTTGGACGTTGAGAGAGGATCTGGTGGTGTTGACCCTCCCCATGAGCAATCGAGAGATCGCGGAGGTTTTGGAGGATCGCAACAAAGAAGCGGTGAAAAAACGTCTGCAGCTCTTGCGATCAAAAGGACTGATAAAAAGATTGTCCGAAGCGGCTGCTGCCGAATCGCAGTGACGAGAGGCGTTTAGAATTTTTCACGAATATTATGTATCGTGAACGGGGGACCGAACATTTCCCCAAGCTTCCGGAAAACATTCGACAACTGATTGATACTCATGCGCTTCAGTAAGATTGGGGAGGAACGTTTTGCAGGAAGTGCCTTCCCGGTTGTTCCGCTCTACATGCGAAAAAATGGGTTGCGTGTGAGGCGGCGATATGTCATCATCGAACATCGTGGCAAAATTACCATAAGAAGTGGCGAGTTCACATCAATTTGCTCGTGATCAATTCGTTGCGCTAGTGTTAGCATTCGGTTTCGTAATTCGGTTCGTGGGGGGCTTTGCTCGGAAGCTCCCCCTTATCAATTTCATCGCCGCCCCCGTCATCCTCTGCAAGCACTGTGCCATCTGAAACCCACAAGGGTTACGGTTCCTTAACTCGAAGCTCCTGCCCAAGACACAATCCGTGTGTGTTTTACGCTCACGTACCGGCCGAAACTCTCGCCCTGATTTCGCCGATATTTCTGTACGACTGCTTTCCGATTAGGCACAAGTATAAAATGACGGAGTTACGCTCCGGGTGCGAACCGCCCGCGCGTACAGCCATCCGAAAGGTACGCTCACGCGCGAAATCACTCATAATTGACAGACCCACTGATTCAAGAACGGGTCCCAGGTTTGTTGACACATGGGTGCATAGGAGTACGGCTCAATATAGTAGGGATTGACGTAGCTATTCCCATAATAAGGCCAATAAGACCGGTAGCGAGGGTAATCCCTCCAACCTCGGTGCCAACGGTACCCGCCATCCCAATGGCGCCCGTCCATGACGGGAACGAGTGAACCGTTCAATTCGGACACGGGTACTATTCTCGCATGTTCAAGCGGGCTCGAAAATGCGGATGCGGGGGAAACAAAGCCCGCCATGGGAATAACAATTGTCGCCAGCAAAAGAATGACTGCTGTTCTCATGATCTGTCCTCATCAAGATGTGTTTCTCAGAATGTAATGCGAGCAAACGGGATGGGCAATTCTCACACCAGTCAAGGGTTTTGAGAAAGCAGTGGGCAATATCGACGGGCTAATTATTGTTCCTTGAAAGGAGATTTTCACATGAGCGGCTATATGTTCCGGCAACGTTGCCGCCCCCGAGGCGACTTCAGAATTCCCCAAATCATGGAATTTCTCGATGTGATGAAGGAAGCGTTTCGGTACTCGAGGCTGTACGACTCCCATGACAAGCCTGTGGAATTGACTGAAACAGGACTGCGGAAAATTCTTGAGAAAAACCTTGATAAGGTTTTTCCAAGTATTGGCGCGACTCTGGATTTTTTTACCATTCCTCCTCGCAAGATGGACGACGACACAGTTTCCTTTGAGATTCATACCGGCACCCAACCTGACGAGCCTTTCATCGACGCGTACGACATTTCCATGGATGACAAGAGGAAGATACCGGATTTCGACTACCTTGAAAGGTCCATCCAAATCTTCAAACCATTCGAGGCGTTTCTCGCTGAAACCGAGAACGAATATCAACTGAACGCATTCAACCGCCAGCGGGCGCATCCCGGATTCTCGAAACCGGCCATCATAAGGGGATTTCATTACCTGGACGAGGGCATGGCCCGATCCATCGGAGGCAGCACGTACTGCCTGAAAGCACCTGCCTGGCACGTGAAAAAATTCTGTGATGGAGTTCTCTTTGAGTTGTTCCCAGGCCCTTTGGACTCAGACAATCCGGATCACCTCGAAGCCCAGGAAGGTGTCGTGGCCTATTTCAACATGCTGTGATACGAACTTCCGTAGCGGAGAACGTCATAACCACCATAAAAGTTCTTCCTCACGGAAGGCCTTTTATAGGAATGGGGATTCAAACGAATAAAGTTGGGAAGACGCCTCCACCGGGCGGGTCCCCCACGATTGCCGAACGCCGGAGCACAATTCCTGAATCACGCAGCAGCAGCTTTCTGTTTCACGGCATTCCGTACAGCTTCCGCCACTTTTCTGCTCACGAGGGGATCGAATGCTCTGGGGACGATCAAATCCTCGGAAAGTTCCTCATCAGGAACCAGGTCGGCAATAGCCCGGGCTGCAGCCATCTTCATTTCCAGGGTGATCTGCCGGGCTCTGCTGTCCAGTGCCCCTCTGAATATTCCCGGGAAAACCAGAACATTGTTGATCTGGTTCGGAAAATCGCTCCGCCCCGTTGCCACGATTCGAACATACTCCGCCGCACCTTCGGGGTCGACTTCCGGCACGGGGTTGGCCAGAGCAAAGACAATTGCATCCTTGGCCATGACCTTGAGATCGTGGGGTTTGAGGATGTCGGCAACGGATACGCCAATGAACACGTCGGCTCCCTTGAGGGCATCCTTTGCAGATCCCCGCGAGCCATCCGGATTGATGGCTGCTGCAAGCTCTTCCTTGATCCGGTTCATGCCTTCTCTCCCGGGATAAATCACACCTTTGCTGTCGCAGGCCACTATGTGGCGGGCTCCGGCTTCCAGGAGCATTCTAATACAGGCCACGCCGGCGGCCCCTGTTCCTGAAACCACGATCCTGGTGTTCGCGATCCTCTTGTTGACGAGCTTTAATCCGTTAGTGAGAGCCGCCAGGACAGCGATTGCCGTGCCATGTTGATCGTCGTGGAACACCGGAATATCGAGCTCCCGCTGCAGCCGCCTCTCAATGTCAAAACAGCGAGGGGCGCAGATATCCTCCAGGTTGATCCCGCCGAACGCAGGGCTGATGGATTTCACGACGGATACGATCGCGTCCGGCTCGGTGACATCCAGGCAGATGGGAAACGCATTGACGCCGGCAAGTTTCTTGAACAAAAGCGCTTTCCCTTCCATGACGGGTAGAGCCGCTATAGGTCCCAGGTTTCCCAATCCCAGAACCGCGCTGCCGTCCGTAACTACCGCCACGCTATTACCTTTCATCGTAAATTCGTACGAACTGTCCGGATCGCGTGCCAGCGCAAGGCTCACGCGGCCGACGCCCGGGGTATATGCGATAGCAAGATCGTCCGGACCCTCGAGCGGCCGGCGACCCTCCACCTGGATTTTCCCGCCTCGATGGTATTCGAAGGTGCGATCCTTGACTTCTAACATGGTAATGCCCGAGATCTTCCGGACCGCATCGAGGATCTTTTGGCTGTGATCCTGGTCTCGCGAGTACACGATGAGGTCCCGGACTATCCTGCCTCGCTCCAGGCTGACAATGGTAATCGCGCCCATGAGCCCGCCGTTCTTTCCTATTGTGGAAGTTATGCGCCCGAGCATTCCGGGTTTTCGTTGGATAATCAGACGTACGGTGAAGCTATGGCTGGGGTTTGTATGATAATGTCGCATATCCTGCTCTCCCGTTTCTCACTGAGTCGATCCCTCATGTTCTCGATTTTTTTCCTATACCGTGCAGTCAGGACTTCCTGAACCGGAACCAAGTAAACGGAATTCAGTCTTATATTAAGACACGGACAGGTAGGCTGCCTGTGCGGCACGGGACGGGCAGCAAAAGCTTTTCCGGGGAATGTGAAGTCTTTTTTGCGCATTCTGGAGGACCGTAATCTTGAGCGACTGACTCAAGGAATCTGGGTTTTCGTCTACTTTATTAATCTGGTCTACTATTTAAAAACAGGCGCCGATAATTTTCGGCTTCCGTTGTCAAGAATAATCATCTATAAATAATGAAGGGGGGCTCCACCAACGGAGGGCCAGAATGAAGCACATCCTTTTTGGGCGATGGGGCAGCGTGCTCCGCGACGGCAGCACCGGAAAGCAGGTACCAGACGCTGAAGACACTAATTTTCCGGCGGCCAAGGGATTTCCTGAAAACATAGTCGCTCTCATGAGCGGCAAGGGCTTTCTGCAATTTGAGGGCGATTTCAACTTCATCCCCATGATTCGGGAGTATGTGCACCAGATCCAGACCCGTTACTGTTGCGGCAAGTGCATCACCGGAATCAAAGGATCGAAGCTGCTCCTGATGACCTTGGACAAGATCTCACGCGGGGAAGGCGGAGAATCCGATCTGGTCGTTTTGGAGCAGATGGCGGACGTGCTCAACGACGCGGCCAAGTGCTCCGTCTGCCAGAGTGCCGGGGAGTTGCTGAAGGACGGATTGAACTATTACGGAGACCATTTCCGCGAGGCTGTCAGCCACGGCGTCCGGGGCGATCCTGTCCGGTATATCGGGAACATTTCCGCTCCCTGCATGAACACCTGCCCTTGTCACATCAATATTCCCGGGTACATCGAAATGCTCCAGGAGCTGCGTTACAGCGAATCCCTGCAGATTATACGGGAGGAAATGCCTCTGCCCGGCATCACCGGCCGGATATGTCCGGCTCCGTGTGAAAAGGCATGCAGTGTAGCCAATATGGGCGACGTCCCTATACCCATCAAGACGTTGAAAAGGGTTGCCGCGGACTACGAACTGTTTCATCACCTCAAACCCCCGTTGGACAGAGTGCAACTGGATCAGGCTCCCGTAGCAGTGATCGGAGCGGGGCCTGCGGGCCTTTCCGCAGCTTATTACTTGAACAGGCTCGGCCATCCGGTGACGGTCTTCGAGTCGCTTTCCGTGTCCGGAGGCATGGTGGGTGTAGGAATACCACCCTATCGCCAGCCCAGGGATGTGCTTACGAGGGAATGTGAAATCATCCGGCAGCTCGGCGTCACGATGGAATTCGGCGTGCGACTCGGCCGGGATGTTACGATTCAAGGTCTGTTCGACAAGGGGTTCAAGGCCGTTTTTCTCGGGATCGGATCGCACCGCTCCGTGTCGATGGGCATCAAGGGAGAAGAGGACAATGTGGAAGGCGTGTTCTCAGGCGGAATCGATTTTCTCAGGGACATCAACCTCGGCCGGGAAGTGGCCGTGGGCGACCACACGATTATTGTGGGGGGAGGCAATACCGCCCTGGATTGCGCGAGGACCTGCCTGAGAATGGGCTCGTCACAGGTGTCCATCGTGTATCGTAGAACAGAGCACGAAATGCCAGCGGATCCCGAAGAAGTGGAAGATGCACGTGAGGAAGGGGTTCACTTCCATTTTCTCACTCAGCCTGTAGAGATTCTGTCGGACGGGCAAAAGATGGTCGGGCTCAAATGCATGCGCATGATGCTCGGTGAACCGGACAGAACGGGGCGCAGACGCCCGGTTCCCGTGGAAGGATCCGAATTCGAGCTCTCCGGGGACACACTGATACCCGCCATTGGACAAACGGCCAATCTGGACTTCGTTTCCCCCGCGGACAATATCGAGATTACCCGTAGGGGCACCATAGGGGTTGATAAGAACACTCTGATGACGAAGAGGCCTGGGGTATTTGCGGCAGGAGACGCGGTGAGCGGTCCGTTGACCGTTGTGCACGGGCTTGCCGGTGGCAAACGCGCGGCAACCATGATTCATCAGTACGTGACCACCGGAGCGTGTACTCCACCAGACAGCCAATGGATGGACGATCTCATTTCTAATATAGAGAAGGATTACGGAGTGCTGGTAACCGCCCGGACTCCCGGCCGCGAGGCTGAGACACTTCCTGGCCGAAAACTTGATGTGCAGGATAGGATAAAGAGTTTCGTGGAGGTCGACTCGGGCTTTACGCAACGCAGCTCTTTTATCGAAGCCAGCAGGTGTCTCAGGTGTTTTCATCTGATTCTTGCTGCCGTGAAATGAGATCACGGTTCGGGGTCACAAATCAGCGCAAGAGTGGGAAACGGCAAGACTCAGATTGATTCTTTTCTTCACGTGTAGAAGAAGGAACAAAACATGCCCGTGCTTACCATTGACAATACCGAGGTGACCGCCGCGGAGGGAGCGACAATCCTGGAGGCGGCAAAATCAGCAGGAATCTGGATCCCGACCTTGTGTTATTATCCGAAAACCAGCCCTTCCGATTCGTGCAGGATGTGCGTGGTAGAGATCGAAGGGGTGACCCGGCCCATGACGTCATGCAACACCGTTGCGGCCGATGGTATGCGGATTCATACCGATACTGAAAAGATCCGGGAGATTCGAGAACAGGTTATGAAACTTATTCTCATGGATCATCCGCTGGATTGCCCTACATGCCCTGCAGCAGGCGAATGCGAAATACAGAACCTCACGTACAGGCTCGGTATACACGGCACTGATTACAAAATGGAGAGGCGCGGCATTCCCGTGGTGCGGGATTGGCGTCTCATTGAATACGACGCCAATCTGTGCATAACCTGCCTGAGATGCGTCAAAGTGTGCCACGAAGTGATCGGAGCGAGTGCTCTGGCTCTGACGGACGTAGGCTACGATGCCCGGATAACCACGCGCGACGGTCGGACGCTCGACTGCGATTTTTGCGGTGAATGCGTCGAAGCCTGCCCGTCCGGAGCCATGTCCAACAAAATTTCCCGGCGATGGGCCAGATCCTGGGAACTGCGAAAAACCGCCACCGTTTGCCCTTTGTGCTCCGCAGGGTGCAGGATGGAGATGAACGTAAAGAACGGACGCATCTTTCGCATTACCACGGATATGGAAACTCATAATAAGGGCACTCTGTGCGCTGGAGGCAGATTCGGCTACGACATCGTGGACAGCGAAGAGCGACTGGTTTCTCCCTTGATCAGAAAGGAAGGGCGATTACAGCCGGTCTCATGGGAGGAAGCTCTGGCGTTCGCATCGGGCAAACTCAAACAAATCTTGAGGGAATCCGGGCCGGACAGCATCGCGGGACTTGCTTCCCCTCGCCTGACCAACGAAGACTGCTACGCGTTTCAAAAATTCTTCAGGGCGGTTCTTGGCACAAATAATATCGATAGCGAGGCGCGATTCAGCTTTTTACGCGTACAGAGAGCTCTGGAGCTGACTTCGGGAGTGAAAGGGACAAGCACCACCCTGGATGATCTCTTACAAACGGAGGCCATGCTCGTCATCGGGCTGGACCCCAGTGAAGAGACGCCAGCCCTCGGATGGAAGATCAAAGCGGCCGCACGACGCTACGACAGCAATGTGATCATTGCAAATTGCCGGAAGACAAGCCTGGACCAATTCGCGCGGGTCAGCCTGGAAATCAGGCCTTATTCGGAGAGCGACCTGGTGCTCGGTATAATGAAATTGATCCTCGATAAGGATCTGTGGGACACGAAATTCGTTCGGGACCACACGAGCAATTTTCTTCCCATGAAAAACCTTCTTGACAAGATTTCTCTCAAGGGCATTCTGAAGAGGACCGGAGTCACCGCCGAGCAACTCGAGGACGCAGCACGCATTCTCGGTGAAGCTCCCAGCGCAGCGATCATCTTTGGAGGTGACGTCATCCTCCAGGAAAACGGGCTCCAGTGCGTGATGAATCTGGTCAATCTGGCTTTTCTGACAGGAAACGTGGGGAGGGCCGGTTCGGGCATTTACCCGATCTTCGAGAAGGGGAACATGCTCGGGCTTTGCGAAATGGGGGCGCTCCCCGAATATCTGCCCGGATATCAGGACGCCGCTTCAGCGAGAGACCTGTTCAGACAAGTCTGGAAAACCGATCTCCCCTATACAAAGGGAAAAACCGTACCGGAAATGGTGCGAGGACTCGAGTCGGGAGAGGTACGGGCGCTTTATGTCGCGGGGGCTGATCCGCTCACGGATTATCCTCATGCGGGACGATTCGCGTCCGCTCTTGAAAAAGCGGATTTCACGATCGTGCAGGACCTGTTCATGAGTCCGACGGCCAAAATGGCACACTGCGTATTTCCGGCAGCGTCCTTCGCCGAAAAGGACGGGACCATGACGAATATAGAACACCGCGTTCAAATGCTCCATCAGGTTATTCCGCCGCGAGGCGAGGCAATCCCGGATTGGAGTATCTTCGAAGAAATGGCAAAAGCGCTGGGCCGCCCCATGGGTTTCTTCAAGACAGCGGACGTGTTCAGGGAAATGGCTCTTACTCTACCCTTCTATAAGGGTATACAATTGCAGGATTTGGCTGGTGACGGCAGAATCATCCATCCGTTTACCGGAAGAGCGGAACGGCTGCGGGGCGGCAGACCCTATTCGTTTGCCCCTGTCCGGACGTGGGAAGCTCCCGAACATGACGCCGCGGCGGAGTATCCGTTCGAAATGATAGCCGGTCGCTGCATGCATCATTTCGGATCCACGTCCACGCATTCGAAAAATCTGTTGATTTTGTGTCCCGAAGGACGGCTGGAGATACATGAGCAGGACGCGCACGCCTTGAATCTCGGCGAAGGCCTGCCCGTGCGAGTCACATCTCCGGGAGGTTCCTTCGTGGCTCCGGTGAAGCTGTCACGGAAGATCCGTAGAGGGATGGTGTTCATCCCCACGAATTTTCCGGAGCTCGGCGTTTACCGATTGTTTCAGGAGAACACGACGGTTTGCAGGGTGAAGCTCGCGGCCGTGCAAGAGGAACGTGCCGACCAGGACTCCGTGTGAACCGGATTTGGGTTAATCCACGTAACAGAGGAGGTCAACATGAGCGACCGCGGAAAACCAAAAGCGACCATCCTGGTCATCGACGACGAACAGATCGTCCATGAAAGCGTCCGCAGAATACTCGAAGAAGAAGGGTATCGAGTGGACGGCACGCTCCGGGTGGATCAGGCCCTGGAGAAGCTTGCAAATCAATCGTACGACATTGTTCTCACCGATCTCATGATGCCCGAACGTAACGGAATGGAAGCGGTGGAAGCGGTGGCAAAAGACCATCCTGCCACCGGAGTTATCGTATTCACCGGGTTCGCGACGGTGGATACCGCAGTGCAGTCCATGAAGATCGGCGCCCTGGATTACCTCCCGAAACCTTTCACACCCGACGAATTGATTCAGGTCACCGCACGAGCGCTTGAAAAGACCTTGAAAGCTCGACGGGACAGAGAAATCGAGAAGACGTACTCGGAGGCGGAGAAAGCTCTCACGTCCAGTCTTGATCTCAAGGAGATCCTGGGCCTCATCTGTGAAAGCGTCGTACGCCTGTTTAACGTGAAAGGCGCGGCACTCACGATGATCCGCAAGAAGGACGAATCTCTTGAATTCGCCGCTTCCGCCGGATTAAGCGACGAGTACGTGAAAAAAGGAGTCTTGGCAAGTTCCAGAAGCATCCCGGACGTGTATAAATCCGGAGATCCCGTGTACGTCGATGAATCGGAATTCGACTCAGTACTCCAGTACCCGGCCGAGGCGCGCCGAGAGAAGATTGCCGGGATTCTGTCGATCCCGCTTAAACTTCACGAAACGATACTCGGTTTTCTGAGGATCTATTCTTCCGAAAAACGCCAGTTCGATCGTGAAGAGATGGACCTTCTCCTGAAATTCGCCGAACAAGCTGCCAGGGCACTTGAAAACGCCATGGCGTACGAGCGGGTTCGCACCGACATAGAAGGCATGAAGAAATATATTCCGGCACCGATATCGAAAAAGATCGGGCTTAGTTGATGGGATCGAATCCGGGTCCAGGGACGTCTGTGATGATCACATAGCCGAGCGGAAGCCGGGCTGCAAAATTCCCGAACAACTGTTTTAGTGAGGAGTGGGAGCAAAATGGACAAAAAAAAGGGCAAGATTCTCGTACTGGACGATGAACAGGTGGTCCTCGACAGTGTTACCCGAGTACTTGAAGACGAAAATTATGAGGTGAGGACGTGCCGGAATGGGCAGGACGCGCAGAACACTCTCAAGGAGGGCGGTTTCGACATTCTCATCACCGATTTGAAGATGCCGGGCATGGACGGTCTTCAGGCTATGGAAGCTCTCTCCGAAATCGACCCCGATCTCTCCATGATCATGTTCACGGGTTATTCCACCGTGGATTCGGCGGTGAAGGCCATGAAGCTCGGAGCTGTCGACTACATCCGCAAACCGTTCACCCCCGATCAACTCACCGATATGGTAAACAGCGTCATGAACGGACGCAAAGAGCGCTTTGAGAAACGCTATCGAGCAGACACCTTTGAGGAAATCAAGGCAGCTATCTCTTCAACCCTGAATCTCAAGCAGGTGTTGGATCTCATCGTACAGGGCGTGGTCAAGGTGATGAAGGTGAAAGGGAGTACCCTCAGCCTTCTGGACAAGAACCGTGAGAAGCTGCGAGTTTTTGCGTATCATGGGTTGAGCAAGGATTACGTGGACAAGGGACCGCTGGATTCCTCAAAGAGCCTCGGGGAGACGGTCTTGAGTGGAAAACACGCGTGGGTGGAAGATGCAGCCCAGGATCCGCGAGTCCAGTATCCTCAGGAGGCCATGCGGGAAGGCATCAAATCGATTCTGAGCGTTCCCCTGCTGATTCGGAACAAGGTGATAGGCGTGCTTCGGGTCTATACGTCCGTTCCACGGAGATTCTCGGACGAGGAGATCCGGTTCCTGTTCGGGTTCGCTGAACAGGTTGCATATGCGATAGAAAACGCCCGGTCCTATGAAGACGTCAAAGACGAATATGAAGCGCTTCGCGACGATCTGTGGGATTATTTCGATAAGGAAGGATGGGCCTCTTAGGAGAGATGATCGGGGCCTTTTCCGTTGGTGCTTTGCATGAATTCCGGTTTGGAGCAGGAAAACCTGGAGGATCGGGGATCCGCTTCTTCAGTGGAAACAGGAATGAGGCTCGACAAAGCGAAGCCCATTGCTTCAACGCAGCCTGGATGGGTTCTGCACACGCTGGGGAGACTGGAAAACATGCTCCCCGCGATGGTCAGGCCCAAGAAGAAGTTCCTGGCGTCATTCAAGAACCGGATTCTGATGAGCACGCTCGTATCTCTGGTGGGCGTGGTATTCATCATAGGAATTACGCTGCAAATTCTGGTTTTTCCACAGATCAAAGACGTCCATTCGGTGATCTTGAATCTGAAGGTCATTCACTTCCTTGCGAGTCTCGGGGTTGTCGTCGTTGGTTGGTTTTTTGTCGAATTTATCTCGAAAAAGATAACCCTCCCCCTCATGGAGCTGACCAAGCGTGCCGATGAGATCAGCCGCGAAGCAGGCGAAAGCCTGAGATCTGCAGGGAGGGACTCCGGAGACACTATCACCGATGAAAACGGCGAGACCGTGGGCGACGAAATTCTGCAACTGACTTCTTCGTTCAACAGGATGCTTGTTCATCTCAAGGCATCCGAGGGCCGGCTCAGGGCATCCGAGGAACAGTACCGGTTCTTGTTCGATCATGCGCCCTCGCCCATATTCGTGATCGATGCCGACGGTATGAAAATTTTGGATGTGAACGCCAGGGCGGAAGAGGAATACCAGTACACCCGGCACGAACTTCTAAACATGGGGTTCGCAGACCTCGGTCTCGACAGAGACAGACAGGAAACCGCAAGCCGCCTCCAACAGCTCTTGTCCACGGAAGTCACTTTACTTCCCGTGATTCAGCATCGACGTCGAGACGGATCGATCTTCATGGTGAATTATCAGACGTGCCTGAGCCGTTATCGAAATCGCCCTGCGGTTATTGCCGCGGTGTGGGATGTGACGGAGCGACTCGAGAAACATGCGAGGCTTATTCAGGCGAGCAAAATGGCCACTCTCGGCGAGATGGCCACGGGCATTGCCCATGAGTTGAACCAACCGCTGAACGTGATCAGACTGGGGTGCGATTACCTCAATAAAAAGCTGAAGGTGGACCACCGCATATCCCTCGACGATTTGAGCCAGGTGACGTCGGAATTGAGCGGCAGCGTCGAGAGAGCATCGAAAATCATCAATCATCTTAGACAATTCGGACGTAAAGCTGACAACACCATGACCCCGATAGACATCAATATGCCCATCAGGAACGTCTTCAATCTTCTGGGAAGCCAACTGGAAGCACAGAATATCCGATGGCATCTGGATCTCGGGGAAAATCTACCGCAAATGCAAGGAGATAAGATTAGGCTGGAACAGGTTTTTATCAATTTGATCTTAAATGCAAAAGACGCAATACTACAGTATTACGAAGCTTTTCCTTCACAGACTGCAGAAAAGATCGTAACGATACGAAGCTGCGCGAAAAACGATCGGTTGCTCGTGACCGTGTCGGATACGGGTGCGGGTATTCCCGAATCCATACGGAACAAAGTGTTCGAGCCGTTCTTCACCACGAAAAAAACCGGTGAAGGAACGGGGCTCGGCCTTTCCATAACTTACGGTATCATCAAGGAACACAACGGCATTATAGAAATCGATACCGAACAAAAACAGGGAACCACATTTCGGCTGACATTCCCTGCTGCAACAGCGGAGAGCCACACATGACGAAAGTTCTCGTGGTTGATGATGAAGAAAGCATCAGGAATCTGATGCGAATGACCCTGGAACTGGACGGTTATGAGGTTTTCACTGCCACTGACGGCCCCGATGCGCTGGACTTGTTGAAAAGGACCGCGGCCGAAGTGGTTCTGCTGGACGTCCGAATGCCGGGAATGGGCGGCATCGAAGTTTTGGGCCGTATGAAAGCCATGAACCCGGACGTGGAAGTCATCATCATCACCGGTCACGGCGATATGGATATGGCAATCGAATGTCTCCGGAAACAGGCGTCGAATTTCCTCACCAAACCGGTAAGCGAGGAGCTGCTGTCCCTTTCGTTGAAACGATCCCTCGAGAAGATCGCACTCAAGAAAAAACTCAAACAATACACGTCGAATCTGGAAACGCTCGTTCGTGAAGCAAATGTCGAACTGGAACGCGCCTATCAGTTCAGGGAAAATATTATTGAAAACTCCCCCGACGCAATCGTATGCATCCGGAAGGGCGGCGAAATCATCATATTCAATTCCGCCGCGGAAAAACTGCTCAATTACGATAAGTCCGAAGTCATCGGCAAAATGAATATCGTGAAGATCTATCCGCCCGGCGTCGCAAAAATGATCATGAAGGATCTGCGGTCCGATGATTTCGGAGGCCCCGGCATTCTGCAAAAAAGAGAAGTCAGCCTGCTGGATCGGGACGAAAACGAAATTCCGGTGTATATCTCCGCGGCGCTGCTGTACGAGAACCGTCGAGAAACCGGTTCCGTAGGCATATTTACCGATCTCCGGGAAAAGATGAAGCTTGAGAAACAGCTTCTCAGATCCGAAAAGCTCTCGTCCCTGGGCAAGCTGTCGGCAGGCATTGCCCACGAAATCAATCAGCCCCTCACCGGCGTTCTCACCTTCGCCCACCTCCTGTTGAAGCGGTTCAAAGACGATGAGAAGACGCGAAAGGATCTCGAGATCGTCGTCAGAGAGACGACCCGAATTAGAGGGATCGTTCAGGGCATACTGGACTTTGCCCGTGAAACTCCTATGCAGAAGAAGCCGCAGCGCATAGAAGAGGTGCTGAACCAGACTCTGGAAATCATCGTTCATCAACAGCGCTTCTTCGGTGTGGCGTTGGACAAGAAATACGATCTTGCCCTTCCGGAAGTGGTTATGGACGTGAATCTCATGGAGCAGGTGTTCATCAACATCATCCTGAACGCCTTGGACGCGATGCATGGAAACGGCACTCTCAAAGTGATTACCCGCAAAGCGGGCGATTGGATTGAAGTGGATTTCACGGACACGGGGTCTGGAATGCCCGAAGAGATTCTCGACAAGATCTTCGACCCGTTCTTTACTACCAAGGATTCCACGGAAGGGATGGGAATGGGACTGGGACTTGCAGTAAGCTACGGAATCGTGAAAAATCACAATGGAGATATCCAGGTGGCCAGTAAAGTAGGTGAAGGCACCACGTTTACGGTTCGGCTGCCCATTGACGGCCTGGGAGATGCGCAGACACCTCCCGAACCCAAATCACATTGACATGATCTCGTGATTTCGATACATTTGACTCGTGCGCCCGTAGCTCAGTAGGATAGAGCGCAACACTCCGGATGTTGAGGTCGAACGTTCGAATCGTTTCGGGCGCACCAAAGAAATCAATAAGTTAGCTGCTTTGCAGCTTATAGTAGTTCCCGAAAATTGTGTCGGACTTTCTCATGATTCCGGCCCGCAGGCCGGTGGTCCAATGACCGGAGCGACGAAGCAATCTCGGTTTTGGTAAGGTGGAGATGCTTCGGGCTTTGCCCTCCCAATGACAGTCTTCGGATCCTTTCGCGTAATTAAAACCGACACAACTTTTGAGAATCCCCATAGTCTCAGCTGATTGTGCAGCTTCACATTTGTACCAACTATATTGGATACTTGCGGAGAATCTCCGCAAACACGCCATTCAAGTTTTGAACTGGACATTTGACTGGCTTTTATGTCAATCTTTTTAGATTGTGACAAAGATTATCCAGAATCTATTAAACGTTTCTGATTCAACAAGTTTTGGCGACTCTATTGAATATCGGATCAAAACCGGCATCTCGCTGGGATAAAGAAATAACCGAACCCAGATTGGCACGGTGCCGGCGAGTGGTAACCGTTCTTGAGGTGCGTTTCGGGGATGAACTTCTTACAAGAAGTTCATCCCCGATTTCAAGTATTTGAAAACGCATTGGTATGAGAGCGTCTCTCCTTCGCTCGCAAATGGACAAGTGTTCCGGGGGTACGAAACATGACGCCCGCCAAAATTCTCGGATTATTGCTGGTCATTGTCTATATTGCGGCCGTACAAATTCTTGCTGCTCTTGGTATCCGTAGCGTCTTCGAGCATCCTGTTCTCTCGCCAATTCTGAATACTCTCTTTGTTGGTATTATCCCCGTCACCGTCGCCTATACTGCAGGCAAAGTCTACGTGAAGGGCGGATGCGGAACGCTTCCTCGCTTTGCTACAGTCGGGAAATCCGGTCAGGAAAGCAAGGAGGTCCCATGATCTCGCAGGAGGGAGACCAACCTATGGAGATCCGGGTTGCCAATCCCAAAATGTACTGGCGTGCCGCTCTCGCTGCTGTGATATTCTCTGGATTGTACCTCACCAGCCTGTACAGATATTTGTTGTTCCACAGTCTGGTGGAAATCTTCAGCATTGTGATCGGCTGCGGGCTCTTTCTTGTCGCGTGGAATGTCCGCGAATTCATCAGAAACAATTATCTCTTGTTCATCGGAGTGGCCTATCTGTTCGTGGCGGGGATCGATCTGATCCATATGCTCTCCTTCAAAGGCATGGGGATCTTCCCAGGCTCTGACGCCAACCTACCGACCCAGCTATGGATCGCAGCCCGTTACATGGAGAGTGTTTCGCTGCTTATCGCTCCCAGGTTCGTCGAACGAAAGCCGAATGTTTATGCGGTCTTCGGGGTTTACTCGGCAGCGTTCGCGCTTCTGCTCGTCTCGATTTTCTATTGGGGGATCTTTCCGACATGCTTTGTGGAAGGAGTCGGGCTGACAAGATTCAAGATAGTCAGCGAGTATGCGATCTGCCTGATTCTGATGGTGGCCTTTGTTTTGCTGATTCCTCACCGGAAAGAGTTTGAACCCCGGGTCGTCCGATTAGTGCTGATTTCCATCATCTTCACTATTGGCTCTGAACTCGCTTTCACACTCTACATGAGTGTTTTCGGGCTCGCCAATCTTATTGGGCATTATTTCAAGGTCATTTCCTTCTATCTCATGTACAGGGCGATCATAGAAACCGGACTGAGAGAGCCTTACGGACTCTTATTCCGAGAATTGGAGGGCGAAAAGTCCGCGCTGCAAGAGAGCGAAGAGCGGCTCAGGTTGGCGCAGAGCAGCGCGAACGTCGGTATATGGGAAAGGCATATTCGCAGCGGAAGACTCATTTGGACCCATGAGATGGAAAGGCTCTATGGATACGATCCAGGAACATTTCCTGGAACCTACGAGGCCTTCAGCGAGCGAGTGCATCCCGACGATCTCGCTGAATTCGAGTCCTTGCGTGATGAGGCGGTGAACAATTCCAAGCCCTTTGAATTTGATTTCCGAATCAACGTACCTTCCGGGGAAACCCGATGGATCACCTGCAAGGGGGCTGCCCATTATGACGAAACAGGAAAGCCTGACCGATTGTTTGGGGTCAATCTGGACATCACGGAGCGCAAGCAGGCGGGGGACGCACTGCGTGAGCTAAAGAACGATCTTGAAATCCGTGTCAAGGAAAGAACGGGGGAATTGGCGGAGGCTAACCGTACCCTCCAAAAAGAGATCATCGAACGTCGGTGGGCCGAGGAATCAGTGGCGAAGGAACGCCAGCGGCTTTACGACATCCTGGAAACGATGCCGATTATGGTGTGCCTCTTGACGCCGGATCGTCATGTCGCCTTTGCAAACAGGGCTTTCCGTGACAGATTCGGCGAAGATAATGGCCGGCACTGCTTTGATTATTGCTTCGGGTATGAGGAGCCTTGCGAGTCTTGCGAGACGTACCGCGTACTGGAAACCGGTGAACCCCATCATTGGGAAGCCACCGGGCCGGATGGCTCCGTTATTGATGCCTACGATTTCCCCTTCACCGATACGGATGGTTCCCCTCTTATTCTGGAGATGGATATCGACATCACCGAACAAAGGCGTGCAGCGGAAGATTTGAGAGCAGCCAGTGCCTATAATCGTAGTTTGATCGAGGCGAGTCTTGATCCCCTGGTGACCGTTAGCGCTCAGGGAAAGATCACCGACGCAAATAGGGCAACCGAGAGGGCCACGGGTTGTTCACGAGACAAACTCATTGGGACGGATTTTGCCGGCTATTTCAGCGACCCTGAGAAAGTCCGGCTCGGATACGAGCAGGTTTTTCGCGATGGCTTGGTGAAAAATTATGAGTTGGCAATCCAGCGCGATGATGGATTGTTGACTCCGGTGCTGTATAACGCATCCCTGTATCGTGACGCTTCTGATAAAATTGCCGGCGTACTGGCTGCTGCTCGTGACATCAGCGATCGGAAACAAGCAGAGGAGGAACTTATTCGCTCAAATCAGGACCTTCAGCAATTCGCCTACGTCGCTTCCCACGATCTGCAAGAGCCTCTTCACAACGTGACGAGTTGCCTGCAAATGCTGCAAAAGAAATACAAGAATAACCTCGATACCGAAGCTGACCAGTACATCCGCTATGCCATTGAGGCCAGTGTACGGATGAAAACCCTCATTCTGGATTTGTTGGAGTATTCCCGGATCGCAACACGGGGAAAAACACCGGCACGGACAGATTGCGAGCAGGTGTTGGACTTGACCTTAAAGAACTTACGTTCCGCCATAGCTGAGACCGGATCTGAAATTACTCACGATCCACTGCCCACGATCTTCGGAGATGGCACGCAATTGTTACAGGTGTTTCAAAATCTGCTTCAGAACGCCATTAAATTTCGCAAGGATGAGCCACCGAACGTACATGTTTCAGCGGCCAAAAAAAAGAATGAATGGATTTTTTCCGTTCAGGACAACGGTGTCGGGATTGAATCACAGCATTTGGAGCGAATTTTCGTGATCTTTCAGCGGCTCCATAAGAGAGGGCAGTACGACGGCACGGGTATGGGGCTTGCCATAGTGAAAAAGGTCGTGGAACGTCATGGTGGACGCGTTTGGGCAGAATCCGAACCTGGCGTGGGATCAACTTTCTATTTCACGATGCCTGAAAAGAGAATTCGGAGAAAATGATCATCAAGTCGTCGCAAAACAGGACGAAAGTCATGGATTCCATGTGCTCGTTAATCGGCCTGGCCGGCGGCATTGTCCCGTCGATGAGTTTTGGAGGCACACGCATAGTGAAGACCCGAATTATCCTGTCCCTACTATCCGTGGTCGGCCTCATCGCGTTGACCGGCTGTGATTCCTCAAAGCCGACGGCGCCGTCTGGCGAAGCTATGGCAAGCCTTACGTTAGGTACGTATGAAGGAGATTTGTCGTCCCTGATCTGGATTGCTCAGGATAGAGGCTACTTCGCCGATCACGGCCTCAAGGTAAATGTCAAGTTATACGAATCCGGTGTGGCGGCGGCGAATGATCTTGTCTCCGGTAAGGTAGATTTTGCCACCGCCGCTGATTTCGTTGCGGCTTGCCACATCCTTGAAGGTGCCGATCTTCGGATAATTGCCAGTCTTTGCAACTCAGCAGATGCCATTAAACTTGTGGCAAGGAAGGATCATGGGATCACACAGATCCGGGACATCCGGCATAAGCGCATCGGAGTTCTACGCGGCAGTGGAGGCGAGTTTTTTCTCGATTTATCGCTGGTGGTACACAATATTCCCTCCGAGGAAGTCCAGAAGGTCAATTTGCAGCCTTCCGATCAAGTTAAAGCTTTGGCGAAGGCTGAAATTGATGCTACTGTCACCTGGGACCCGTTTGTTACATCCATAGTCAATGAGCTGGGATCGAATGCCGCGATCTTGCCGGCGCAAAACGGGCAAGGTTATTACTGGCTGTTGCTCGGCACAGCGGACGGGTTAAAGAAGCGGACTCGCACCGTACACGATTTGGTGGCGTCACTGGTTTCGGCGGATACATTTCTCAAGAAACATAGAGATGAAGCCAGAATAATAGTCGCCCGAAAATTGGGATTAAGCGATCTGCCCTCGTGGGAGCGCACGGATTTTGAGGTCTGCATTGACCATCCGCTCACCCTCGCAATGGAGGCCCAAATCAGATGGATGAACCCCAGCCTTGCGAAACGCCCGTCTGATACGCCTAATTTACTGAGATTCTTATATTTTGATGCTCTGAAGTCTGTGCAGCCCCAGAGAATCAAAATGATTTATTAAGTGGGACACATGACCATCGAACGCAGAACACAAGTCAGTGGTGCAATTCTGGTCCTTTCTATCCTGGGAGTAGTGCTGCTTATTTTTTGGAGCTCCCGTCAGGTAGAAAACGGAATCAGGGTGACCGAATCCATTTCAGAAGTGCTTCGGTCTGCGAACATGTTATCGAGCCTCCTCAATGAATATCAGGATCACGGGACTAGCCGGGCTTTGGAGCAGTGGCATAGAAATAGCGAGTATCTCGCTCAGATTGTCACTAACATGGACTCTGATTACCGAACCATCGATCCTGAATTGCAGCGAACTCTTCGGAACAACCTTGAGGCGATAACTTCTCTTTCTCGGGAAATGCCTCGAATGGTGTCTCCAAAATCCAGCGGTGCTGAATCTCACCATGAGGGAGCGAAAGGCATGCTGAGCAGTCTCATGTTCCTTCGGCTGGAACAGTTGGAGAGGGCTGCATATGATCTGAAAGAATCTGCCCAATCCAAAACGCTGGAAACGAGATATGTCGTTGAAAAGATAATTTTGTGGGCGGGTATTTCACTTCTCTTGATTTTGGTTATCAACATTTACCTGATCAGAAATACAGTGGTTCGCCCCCTCGCGGCACTCTCCGCGGGAGCCGAAAGAATCGGTACCGGCGATTTCGATTACGTCGCAGAAGTAAAGAGTGACGATGAGGTGGGTACACTGGCCAAGGCATTTAATATCATGGTTGAGGGTATCCATGAACGCACGCACGAGCGGGAGATGACCATAGAATTCCTCCAACTTGTGAATGAGAGTCACGGAACCGCGGAGCTGATCCGCAAGACAACAACCTTTTTCCAGCAACGGTCCGGCTGTGAAGCGATAGGAATCCGGCTGCATGAAGGGGACGACTATCCGTATTACGAGGCGCGAGGTTTTCCCGCAGAGTTCGTCGCGCTGGAAAACCACCTCTGCAACTATGACGAGAATAAGTGCGTCCGCCGGGATAGCGACGGCAATCCCATATTGGAGTGCATGTGCGGGAACGTGATTCGCGGGCGGTTCGATCCCTCGAAAGAATTCTTCACCGGGAAAGGAAGTTTCTGGAGCAACTGCACGACCGATCTGCTTGCCAGCTCAACGGAAGAAGACCGCCAGTCCCGCACGCGAAATCGGTGCAACGGGGAAGGGTACGAATCAGTTGCTTTGATTCCATTACGTACGGGCGACGAGCGATGGGGACTCCTGCAACTCAACGATAGAAGTGAGGGCCGTTTCACGCCGGACAGCATAGACCTGTGGGAGAGGCTGGCCCAGTATCTATCCGTAGCGTTGGCAAAGTGCAAGGCGGAGGAATATCTGAAGGAAGCGAAAGATCATTTGGAAATCCGCGTCCAGGAAAGGACGTCGGAACTGGTGGAGGCTAAGGCAGCCATAATGGCCGAACGGCAGCGACTATACGATATCCTGGAAACGATGCCGGTCATGGTATGCCTTCTGACGCCGGATCATCATGTCGCCTTTGCAAACAGGGCTTTCCGTGAGAGATTCGGCGAGGACAACGGACGGCACTGCTTTGATTACTGCTTCGGGAATGAAGAGCCTTGCGAGTTTTGCGAATCATATCGTGTGTTGGAAACCGGCGAACCCCATCATTGGGAAGTCACCGGGCCGGATGGCTCTGTCATCTCTGCCTACGACTTCCCATTCACCAATGCCGATGGCTCCCCTCTCATTCTTGAGGTGGATATTGACATCACTATTCAAAGAAGAGTGGAGGAGGCAGTGAGAGCCGAACGCCAGCGGCTCTATGACGTGCTGGAAACATTGCCGGTTTACGTTTGCCTGCTCGATGCGGACTACCGCATGCGCTTTGCAAACCGGTACTTCCGGGAGGCGTTCGGAGAATCCCAAGGGCGGCGCTGCCATGATTTTCTCTTTAACCGGACACAGCCGTGCGAGATCTGCGAGACCTATACCGTGATGAAGACCAAAGCTCCGCATCACTGGTACTGGACGGGTCCAAATGGGAGAGACTATGACATATATGATTTCCCCTTCACCGATAATGACGGCTCCATGCTCATCCTGGAAATGGGGATAGACATTACGGAGCGTAAACAAGCCGAGAATGCCCTGAAACTGACACTCGCCGATCTGACTCGCTCGAATCAAGACCTCCAACAATTTGCCTACGTGGCATCCCACGACTTGCAAGAGCCTCTTCGCAACGTGGCCAGTTGCCTCCAATTGCTGGTAAAGAAATACAAGAACAACCTCGATGCCAACGCTTACAAGCTCATTGATTATGCGGTCGAATCCAGTGCGCGGATGAAGTCTCTGATTCAGGAATTGTTGGCGTACTCCCGTATCGCAACCAGAGAGAAGCCGCTGGAGCGAATAGACTGTGCGGAGTTACTGGACCGGACGCTGAAAAATTTGAGCTCCGCGATATCGGAAGCCGGAGAGGTCATTACGCACGATCCGCTCCCCACCATCCTTGCGGACAACTCGCAACTCTTGCAGGTGTTCCAAAATTTGATTCAGAATGCCATTAAGTTTCGTAGGGATGAGTCACCGAGGGTACACGTTTCTGCGGTCAAAAACAAGAATGAATGGATTTTTTCCGTTCAGGACAACGGTGTAGGGATCGAATCACAGCATTTAGAGCGAATTTTCGTGATCTTTCAGCGGCTCCATAAGAGAGGACAGTACGACGGCACGGGCATGGGGCTTGCCATAGTGAAAAAGGTCGTGGAACGTCATGGCGGACGGGTTTGGGCAGAATCTGAGCTAGGGGTGGGAACTACTTTTTATTTCACGATACCTGAGAAAGGGACACAAATATGATGGTTCCAGGAATGAAGGTTGAGCCTGTGGAGATTCTCTTGGTGGAGGACAACCCGGTTGATGTGATGATCACCAAAGAAGCATTCGGTGGGGGGCGGGTGTGCAACAATCTCCACGTGGCCGAAGATGGTGAACAAGCGATGGACTTCTTGTACAAGCGAGGCAAATACTCGTCTGCGCCCTCGCCGGAAATCGTTCTTTTGGACTTGAATCTACCCAGAAAGGACGGAAGGGAAGTCCTGGCCGAGATCAAAAGGGATCCGTCCCTGCGGCATATTCCTGTCATCATCCTCACAACCTCGGAAGACCAAGAAGATATTTGGAAGAGTTACGAACTCTCCGCCAACTGCTTCATCACTAAGCCGGTTGATATGGAACAATTTGTCAAGGCTCTGGACTGCCTCGGAGAATTTTGGTTCACCCTCGTGAGACTACCGATTCCGCCGAATTCCTAGAATGAGCAGACGTACCGCCTCTTCCCGAAACTCTATCGAATAGCCCCGTGTGGGATCCTTGACGTCTCCATCGTGACACCTCCGTCTCGTCTTTCATTCAAACAGTGGTGTCCATCGTTTTTAGCCTATAGAGATGCTCAAAAGTCGTGTCGGTTTTGATTATAGCCGTTGCCAAAAGAAATGTCCGATCGGTAGGGGCCCTATCAGGGGGCTGCCCTCACTCCGGACAACGCAAGGCCGTTAAACCTTCGTTCGACTGCCCTCTGACAGGGCGGTAGAAACGGTCAAAACTCTTGGCACTGGCTACACGCGAAAGGACCGAAGACTGTCATTGCGAGGGCGAAGCCCGAAGCAATCTCCAACTGACCGAAACTGAGATTGCTTCGTCGTTCCACTCCTCGCAATGACACGATTGGATCGTTCCAATGTGGCCGAGAGTCATGAACGAATCCGACACAATTTTCGAGAACTGCGTAAATGGATACAACGTCATTGACATTACTCATTATTCTTGTACTCCTGAACGCGTAGGATTACACGATATCCTGACCCGCGGCGACTGGCAGGAGGAGGCATGCGAGACGAGGAAAAAAGCAGAGAACAACTCCTAGAGGAATTGCAGGCATTGCGCGGCCGGTTGCAAGGACCTCGGGAAATCTCCGAATCGACTGAATCATGGGGAGATGCTCTGTCTTCCGAACTCCCCGATTCCGAAGAGCTTGAATGGGACCCTGACTATTGTGACATGCCTGCTCCGGACAAAAATGAGGACGCCGAAACCGACCCTCATTTTCTGATCGCTCCGGGAGGAATACGGGCCTCTCAGGACTACCCCGGACGCAATGTCACTGAAACCGGTAGCTTCGACATGAGATGGATATCTCTCGCTTCTTTCGGGAGACTCCTGCATGCCATTCCCATCCCCATGTTGCTGATCGCAGATTCGGGCAAAATACAATTCGCGAACAATGCTTTCCTGAAATTGACACAATCCGGCTCAGTCGACGCGGATTCTTTTTATTCCTTGTGTCCGGAAGAGGAAATTCCACATATACGGGTGCTTGTGGAAAACGCTGTGCGTCACAGACATGCCCAGTTCAGAGAAGGAAAACTGACTGTTCAGAACAGGGAAATATGGAGCAGGATGATTTTCCGGTCCATACGGTTCGGGAAAGACCGGTCCATTCTGGTTCCCATTGAAGATCTCACGGCAGAAAAGAGAGAACTGTCGCTCAACGCGAAATATAAGAGTCTTGTTGATATTTTTCCCATCGGGATTGCGGAATTCACCTTCCCGAAACAGGTGTGTCGCGATTCGTGCACGGACGAATTGTTGTCAGAAGTGCTGTCCGCACGCATGGTAGACGGAAACACGCAGTTTGCCAAACTTCACGGTTATGAAAAACTCCATGACCTCGTAGGAAAGCCTTTCGGCGGTATTCTACCTCCAGACGAGACCTCCTACCGTACATGGGTAGAAAATGAATTTTCCCTGTTTCCCTTCGAAGTGAAACAGTTGGGAATCCAGGGCCAATGCAATTTTTTCGAATATACGCTCGTAGGAAATGTTCACGATGGAACCATAGGTCACTTCTGGGTTATGAAACAGGACATTACCGAACGAAAAAGGGTCCAGGAAGAACTTGTTGAGAAATTACGAACCATTGACGAGCTGTACGAACACATCGTGCAGTCCGGAAAAGCAAAAGCCATTGCGGAACACACCGCAAAGGTGGCCCACGAACTCAGACAGCCGCTCACGATCATAGGCGGATTCGCGAGGCGGATCGCGCGTGAATCGTCTTCCTGCGAAAAGCGGAACCATGACGCGAACTCCGAAAATTTCGGCATTATCATCAATGAAGTGCAGAGACTGGAAAATATACTCGGCAGCCTGATCGACTTCTCCCGGCATGAAGCGGTAACGCTCCGGCGCTTGAATCCGAACGAAATGATACAATACGTTCTGAAAATAAACCGGGATCGCGTCAAGGAAAAGAATCTTCGCGTCGACCTCAACCTCGATGACAATATGAAGGAAATACCGGTGGACGCTGAGAGGTTCCAGCAGGTTATCAGGAACCTCATTGCAAACGCCATCGAGGCTTCACCGCCCTATTCGCACGTCATGATCAAGACAGGGATGTCAACCCCGGGAGAAAAAGCCCATAAAACCGGGGAACTGACTGCGGAATCCTATTTCGAGATGAAGATTCAAAATCAAGGTAAGATAATACCCCCGGAAGATCTTGCCAAGATTTTCGACCCGTTCTTCACCACAAAGAATTACGGCACAGGACTCGGATTGACTTTGTCCAAGAAAATCGTGGAAGACCATTTGGGGTCTATCTCGGTGAAATCCGATGCTCAGGGGACGCTGTTCACCGTTTGGCTTCCGCTAAATCGACCTGCAGAGAATCTGAAAAGCCTACACTAATGCGCGTTCAAAAAAGTAAGATTGGGGGGACCCTCTTTAGTAAAGAGTGCCACGCCAAGCCCCCTCCCAGAAATTTCTATCATGCGCCGGAACCTGCATCTCCACGGAGGAAATGCAGGTTCCGGCGAGTGTTAAACGTTCTTGAGGGGGGGTCGGGGGAGGAACTTCTTACAAGAAGTTCATCCACGATTTCAGGTATTTGAAAGCGAAATTCCATGAATGCCACAGCTTTTTCCGAAAATCGCTATTGCGAACTGCGGGGAACGAAATCCGCCGGACTCTTACCGGTCAGCAGATCCTTGATCAACAAAGCGCAGACTCCGAGATATTCGTGCACCGCCTGTTGTGATGCCGCCAGCGATGCCGCAGAGGGATACAACTTGTCGTATTCGAATGAAATAACCTTAGTGTCAAAATCTGCGGGCGCGGGAACAGGAGACAGGCCGGCCCTCCTAAAGATGATCAGGGCCCGCCACATGTGTGGCGCAGAAGTCACCAGGGCAAAAGCGTTTCTGCCCAGGACAGGTTTCAGCTGTTCGGCTTCATCCGCGGTGTCCCAGGATTCGCCTTCCAGCACGATCGCGTCTTTGGGTACTCCCAAATCCTGCGCAAATATGGACATGCCGTCAGCTGTGCTCATCTTCTTCGAGGAAATGCTTCCGCCCGACAAGACCAGTTTGCTACCGGGCATGCGTTTCCACAACCGTATTCCTTCCATGCACCGGACCAGCGAAGTGTACCCGACCCGGTCTGCAGGCGTCAGATCTCCGGCTCGCAAATCGCCCCCGAGAACCACAATGAATTTTACACCTTTTTTTTGCAATTCCGCTGGATCCGAATAGGGGCCGGCCTTCACTTCCAGCGACCTCAAAAGCCTGTCCGAGACGAGAGGACAAGAAGGTATCGCCAGACACAGTCCGCCGCACAGCACCAGCGAGAAACCGGTGCGGCTTCCCCGATTCCGAACCCACACAATTATTCCGAGCGCCCACAAAACGAGCGACAGTCCCAACGGATACAGGAAGACACTGATAGCTTTCTTCACCGAAAAAAAGACCCAATTCATCATAGAGCCGTACCTCCTGTCCGTTCCCTTCTCCGCATACAATGCCGGGTGGCTTTCGGAACGCTTATTATAGCAGTTCTCCAAAGTTCTGGCGGATTCGTTCATGACTCTCGCACACATTCGAACGATCCAATCGTGTCATTGCGAGGAGTGGAACGACGAAGCAATCTCTGTTTTGGTCAATTGGAGATTGCTTCGGGCTTCCGCCCTTGCAATGAAAGTCCCCGAATCTTTTCGCGTAATCAAAACCGACACTACGTTTGATTCGCATTCGCCACAAGATTTGTGAGATTCCAGGGCAGGGGGCTCTGCTGAGCGAAGTGATAAGACGGCTCTGCGTCGTCCGCAGCGAAGGAGTGCTCCCAACCTGTGCCCAGAATCGAGTTACCTGTAAAAAAGCGAATCCATATGAGAATCCCTGTATACCCTTCATTGCGGGTTGAATCATGCGTAATACGAAGTGCTGAACGTCCTTGAAGCGGGGTCTCGGGAGGAATTCGTACAGGAGAGCCTCCCCGATTCTCGGATTTTTCGGAATTAACCGATTTTTGGCGCAACACTCATTCAGCCCTAACGTTCGGGGTTCACCATGTTTCACAGAAGGATCGACAGGGAATTGCAGATTGGACAAAAACGATCATGAGAAATTTCAGAGAATCACACATTGCGAATGTTCGAAGCGATCCAACCGATGCCTACAGCTTGATTGCTGCAGCGCGATCGGGCAACGCGGAGGAATTGGGATGCCTGCTGGCCGCGGGTGTACCGATAGATTTCAAGGACCGGGACGACAAAACGGCCTTCATGTGGGCCTGTGGGGAAGGGAGAATCGATGCCATGGAGCTTCTTTGGAAGCATGGAGCACAAGTGGACGGGGCAGACAGAAACGGCTCAACAGCACTTATCGAAGCTTCGCTTCTGGGACATGAGCGAGTGGTGAAACTCCTCCTGGAAAAGGGAGCGGACGTCACAGCCAGGGAAAAGCTACTGGGCGCTACTGCTCTCATTTTTGCATGTTTGGCGGGACACATGCAGATTGCCCTGATGTTGCTCGAGCACGGCGCCGAGATCGACGCGTGCGACAAGGATGGAAGAACGGCTCTTCTTGAGTCTTCGTTTGCCGGTCATCCGGGACTTGTGCGATTGCTCGTGGATCGCGGGGCAAACGTAAATGCCGCGAACATTCATGGCACCACACCCCTGATCGCCGCATCCATCTGCGGAGAATATCGAATTGCAAAAGTGCTGCTCGATAACGGGGCTGGCGTAGAGGCTGCCAACAGGTACGGAAAGACTCCTCTCATAGAAGCTTCACTGGCCGGCTGTTGCGAAACGGTCAAGCTTCTTTTGTTCAGTGGAGCACGCATTGATGCCGCGGATAATGAAGGGAAAACATCCCTGATGGTGGCCTGTGCCTCTGGCCATAAGAATGTGGTTCAAATCTTGCTCCACAACGGCGCAAACGCTCATCGAAAAGATCGGCATGGGAACACCGCCATGACGGAAGCAGCAAAATTCGCTCGTGCCGACGTAATCACCCTGCTTCCGACCAGCTTCGAAGCAGCCGCAAACAGATGCGACACAGCGGCGTAGTCTCTTGCCCGCCACGTCTGACATCACGCCTGCGAGTGCGACAGGGGTTCTCGAAAGTTCTGCAGGATTGGTTCATGACTCTCGCCCACATTCGAACGATCCAATCATGTCATTGCGAGGAGTGGAACGACGAAGGAATCTCTGTTTTGGTCAATTGGAGATTGCTTCGGGCTTCGCCTTCGCAATGACAGCCTTCGCATCTTTTTTGCGTCATCAAAACCGACACTACTTTCAAGAATCCCTATATACTCATTCGCCACAAGATTCATGAGATTGCAGGGCAGGGGGCTCTCCTGAACGAAGTGATGAAACCAATGCGTTTTCAAGTAAGTGAAATCGGGGAGGAACTTCTTGTAAGACGTTCCTCCCCGAACCCCAGCTCAAGAACTGTTAGCACTCGCCGGCATCTGCATTTCCACTGAGGAAATGCAGATGCCGGCGCATGATAGAACTTTCTGGGAGGGGGTTTGGGCGGGACACTCTCTATAAAGAGGGTCCCCCCAATCTTACTTTTTTGAAAGCGCATTCGTATGAGACGGGTCCGCGTCGTCCTTAGCGAAGGATTGCCCGCAGTCTGTGCCCAGAATTGAGTTACCTGTAAAAAAGCGAATCCGCATCAGAACATCCGGCGGCGTTGGCGCCACCACATGCGGCCCCTGGTTGCCAAAAGGAGAACAATTCCGGAAACAAACAACAGCGATCCCAAACCTGACGATAGCATGATAAGAAAACCCGATACCGTAGCCCCAATCGCAACAAGCATGTGGAGCTTGAGATCTTTGCCTGTGCCATGGTTCGCAGCCATGGAGTTATCGGGAACCATCAGTCCGTTGCCGGTGGCCATGATGGGGCCGTATCCTCTCTCATCACGTCCGCAATGCAGACAAACTTTCGCAGCCGCCGGTTTTTCACCAAAACAGTGGGGACACTTCACGATATCTGCAGCCACACATTTTTCCTTTCTCGCACCATATGGCGGTGTCGCAGAACGTCAGTTCGTCTCGGCAGATCGCGATAGCTGGCGATCACAGCCAGGCTAAACGTTACCGGTGTCGAAGGTCAAAAAACGAAAGGCGCATTCTTTTCTCGAAGCCAAAATACAGGACTTATGCCTTGGTTAGATGAACGCCACTTGGGGGTTGCGTCGATTGCCGGCAATGGCTTTGAAACACTCTTACCGGGCTCCGTTCTATTCTTTTTCAGCCTTCTTCTTACTCGTTCTTGGAGGTCGTTTCGGCTTGTCTCGAGCAGGTTTCTCCTTGGCTTTCCTGGCAGCGGGTGTTTCGTGCTCCCCTTTCGACACGTGTCGTTCCGGCTGATGCGCCACTCTTGATATCACTTTCTCGCTCTTTTTCGGTAGACGCGGCTTTTCCACGACACTCGCAGCGTCTGAGCCGAACACTCCTCGACCTGTCTCGTACAACAGGAAACCGCTCTTCAAAACTGCCTTTATCACGGGCCTTACCGCGTACCATGCCCAGGGAACGGCCACCGGTGCGACGGCAACACCAACACCGACCGCGACCGTGGTGAGCATGTCGCCTTTCGGCTTGAAATCCCAAATTGTCATGTTCGATGCCTCCTAGTCCGGGGTTGCGGAGCTACAACTATTCGACAATATTCATATTGTCGCCTGCCTTCCGCATTGTCAAGTGATGTTCTTGTTCAATAACCGTGTCCACGAAACCTCACATTCGGCAGTATTCCGGTCCATAGCATCATGCGCGGGAAGGCGATCGATTATAGCGTCGCCTATCCGGCGGTCACAGAGCTTGTCCGGGTGTCTCTCGGTAACGGACTCAGACATGTTGATGAAGTCTTTATTCATTCGACCCCTTCAGAGCGTCCGGCTTTTGTCGCTTCGCCGACCGACAGCAACGACCTCGGCAAGCACTTGTCCTCATCGCAAAGGATGAAAACATGACCGATGGGAATGCTCGCCGAAACATATCGGGTCGCTGCGAGAGACGCATTTCGAGATGCACTCGAGAAGCATGGAATTTTCGAGGCCTCCCATCGTGTGTCTCACCCTGCCCCGCACAACGTTATGTATCGGCTTAACCAACACTCGCGACTTTCGGTAACACAGAGAAGCTTTGCGCGAACTTGTACACCGCCATCGCCACCCTCCGGCGATCACGCCCTGTTTGAAATTGTGTAAGAAAGTACCCGGGTTGGCACCCTCATATCAATCGAGGTCCGCTTCGTCCAACTCCGTTACCAGCAGTGTGCCCTCATCCAATTCATCCATCTGCGATCGGGTAAATACTCCGAGAGCGTAATAAAAAGCAGTGTACCATGCAGGCATGGTCAAATTCCCTCGAGCGACCTCCCAAATTCCGGAGACCAGCAGGCTCAGAAACACCAGGCTTTGAATATCAAGTTCGCCGTCGGTCCAAGTCCTGAGGTTTTTATTGTACCCTTCAAAAGTCTTAGCCATGTTACCAAACAGGGTGGCTGGGGCACGCACGACACGCTTCAACTCAAACAAATGCTTCTTCTTGGCGAACTCGACCAGTTCTTTCGTTGTGCATGAGTGGACGATCAGGGTGGTCCCAATCCCAGGATTCACCCTGACGTGTTCTATTCCGGGACATTCGGCAAGCCGCTCGCGCAACCTCGAGAAATAGGATTCATCGCCTTTCCGGGAAGGAATCTTGATCCTAAGCCTGTGGGACATCCGATGAGACACATGAGCCTCAGGAACAATCATTGGACCTCACTTTGCACGTCCAGCGGCTACACTTCCTTTTCTCTGGCAGACGCAAGCTCGGTCTGCACTTCAGCCTTCGCTTCCGCAGCCAAATCCTCTACAACTTCGGTGACTTCGGCGAGCATCTCGGTGCCTTTTTCATAAATCATGTATCCGTATTTGATGGCAGTTTTTGCCACCGGCTTTACCGCGGCCGCTATCATGGGCAGTACCACGGGAGCAAGCAGCAATCCGACTCCAACCGCAACGCCCGTCCAAATGTCGCCTTTCGGTCTTAGGTCTGAAAGAGCCATTTTGTGCCTCCTTTCTCCACATATCCAGTATTTCTCGTCGCCGACATCGTGGTAATTCTTGTGTTATGGTATATTAAGTTTGTTAAAAAGGAATTAGCGTTCCGTTAAAAACGGAAATTCAATCATTTTTTCTTGTCATGCTATGAAAAAATACACAGCGACGGGCATGCTCGTACAAAAACAGCTACCGACACCGTGTCTTGATTCCGCCCGCTGTCAACGCGGATATAAAAAAATGTAACATCTCCAGCGCGAAAAAGCGCCAACACTACACGCAATTTTAGTACTTTTTTAACATATTTGTAACTGTTGTGCAATACTTCCAATAGAGAATACCATCGACGATACGGGTTCATCGACGTCAAGCCCGTGAACAGTGCATTGCAGCGTAAAACCCGGGGGACCGTTCGGGTACCGGCAGTCAACTGCAGCAGAACGCAGATATGATGCCTCCCCATCCGCTTCCCTGCTTCAGTTTTTTTGCCGAGTCGATCCGGCGAGGTCAGCATGTTAAACAAACGAGAGAAACTGAAAGTCTTGTTCCTGTGCACCAGGAATTCCTGCCGAAGCCAAATGGCTGAAGGCTGGACACGACATTTGAAGGCCGACACCATTGAAGCATTTTCTGCCGGTATCGAAAAATACGAACTCGACCCGAGAGCCGTGCTCGTGATGGCGGAGGCGGGAATAGACATTTCCCGCCAATATTCCAAGACCACGGAACAGTTGGGGGACGTAGAGTTCGATTATGTGGTCACAGTCTGTGATCGTGCGCAGAGTAATTGCCCTCTTTTCCCGGGTGGAGCAAAAATGATTCACGTCGGGTTCGATGATCCTCCGGCACTGGCAAGCAACACTGTGCACGAAGAGGGTAAACTCGCTCACTACCGCAGGGTGCGAGACGAAATCAGGGCTTTCGTGGAAACCCTGACCGAATCTTTGATCTGTGGCCAAGGAAATTAATGTTCAGGGCTGAGAGAGTTCGCATGGCCAAGGAAAAAATTCTCGTAATAGACGATGAAGAAGACATCCTGGAACTTGTGAGATACAACCTGGCAAAAGAAGGCTATCGCGTCAGTTGTGTTCTTTCAGGTGAAGACGCGTTACGCAAGGCTAGAGAAGACATTCCGGATCTCATTCTACTTGACCTCATGTTGCCCGGGTTGGATGGCCTTGACGTGTGCAGACAACTGAAAAGTATGCAGGCGACGAGTCAGATACCAGTTGTCATGCTCACGGCAAAGGATGACGATGCCGACATTGTAGCGGGCCTGGAGCTGGGCGCGGAGGATTATATAACAAAACCTTTCAGCCCGAGGATTCTTCTCGCCAGAATCAAGGTTGCCCTTCGAAGGAAAACCGCAGGGGAATCCGAAGAGCCGACAATTGTCAAGATACATGGCCTGAGCATCGATCCGAGCCGTCATGAGGTGCTTCTGAGAAGCGAACCTGTCTCGCTCACCACTACGGAGTTCAAGATCCTGCACTTTCTGGCCTGTCGTCCCGGCCGGGTCTACAGTCGCGACCAGATCATAAGCGCTGTTAAAGGGGATGATTATGCCGTCACCGAGAGATCCGTGGACGTTCAAATCGTGAGCCTGCGCAAGAAGCTCGGCGATGCGGCCGACGCAATAGAGACGGTCAGGGGTGTAGGGTACAGACTCAAGTCACGAGAGTTATTCGCTTGAGGGTTGCATGCTCACGCGGTACCGAGGCGCGTCGCTGTTTTTATGCTATTTCGCGTTCATGAAGTAAGATTGGGGGGACCCTCTTTAGTAAAGAGTGTCCCGCCCAAACCCCCTCCCAGAAACTTCTATCATGCGCCCGAAGCTGCATTTCCTCAACGGAAATGCAGCTTCGGACGAGTGCTAAAAGTTCTTGAGGTGGGGTTCGGGAAGGAACTTCTTACAAGAAGTTCCTCCCCGATTTCACTTTTTTGAAAGCGAAATAGCATAAAAACAGCGACTTACGGCTTGAACCGTTATCCGAATCGCCCCGTGACGTACTCCATGGTTTGCTCAACTTGCGGGTTCGTGAACATTTTTGACGTCTCCCCATATTCAATGAGTTTACCCAAGTACATGAACGCCGTGTTGTCGGAGACTCTGGCCGCCTGCTGCATGTTGTGTGTCACGATGACTATCGTGTAGCGGCCGCGCAACTCGTCGATAAGATCCTCGATCTTGGCTGTGGCGACCGGGTCCAGCGCCGAGCAGGGTTCGTCCATAAGGAGCACCTCAGGATCGGCTGCGATGGCACGCGCGATACAGAGTCTTTGCTGCTGTCCGCCCGACAATCCCAGGGCATTGTCACGCAGCCGGTCCTGCACTTCATCCCATAGCGCCGCTGCTTTCAAAGCCGTGATCACGGTCTGATCAAGAACGCTCTTGTCTCTGATTCCATCGACTCGCAGGGGATAGGAAACGTTATCCGCTATGGACATGGGGAACGGATTCGGTTTCTGGAAGACCATTCCCATGACCTTGCGCAGTCCTATAACATCCACGGCAGGGCTGTATACATCCGTTCCGTCCAGTAAAATTTTTCCCGTAATCTTGAGCCCGTCGATGAGGTCGTTCATCCGGTTGACCGACCTGAGCAGCGTGGATTTGCCGCATCCGGAGGGTCCGATAAGCGCGGTTACAATCCCCTTTTCCACTGTCATGGATACGTGGAAAAGAGCCTGGCTTTGTCCGTACCACAGTGAGAAATCGTCCACTGTCAGCAATGTTCCTTGAGACCCCTGCCGGGGGTGATAAACGGTGCCGTTGGTACCGCCCGCCGTTTGGTTCATGAAAAATTCCTTCTAAAAATGGCCCGTGAAAAATTTCCGCTTCAGTCTGTTTCGAATCATGATGGAGGCTGCATTCATGGCGAAAACCAATCCTATGAGCAGCAACGTTGTGGCGTACACCATCGGCTTGGCAGCTTCAGAATTACGAGACTGAAATCCGACGTCGAAAATGTGAAATCCCAGATGCATAAAACTTCGGTCAAGATGGAGGTACGGGAAAAAGTGGTCTATGGGCAACTCCGGGGCCATTTTTACTACTCCCACAAGCATCAGGGGGGCCACTTCTCCGGCGCCTCGAGCCATTGCCAGAATGAGGCCCGTCATGATTCCGGGCATCGCTCGAGGCAGCACAATATACTTGATGGTCTGCCATTTGGAGGCTCCGCATGCAAGGGAACCCTCCCGCAGGGATTGGGGCACCGCCGCAAGCGCTTCTTCCGTGGCAACGATGACAACGGGTACGGTCAGGAGAGCCAGCGTGAACGAGGACCAGAGGAGGCCCCCCGTTCCGAAGGTCGGGGTGGGAAGCCGTTCCGGATAAAACAGCTGGTCTATGCTGCCGCCAAGCATATACGCAAAGAAACCGAGACCAAAAACACCGTACACAATCGAGGGAACGCCCGCGAGATTGTTCACGCAAATTCTCACCAGGGAAACCAGTCTGCCCTGCCTGGCATATTCCCTCAAATACAGGGCTGCCATCACGCCAAACGGAGCGACTGCCAAGGCCATGAGCACCGTCATCACGAACGTTCCGAATATGGCCGGCATTACGCCGCCCTCGGTGTTTGCTTCGCGCGGCTGTTCAGTCAGGAATTCCCACCAGCGTGACAGGTATATCCATGAGCGATCGAGAAACGTGAGATTGTTTGCCGGATAGAATCTCACCACATCCGACAGCTTGATCTTCTTTTCACGGCCGCCGGCGTCCGCCAGGGTAATGGTGCGGTTGGCATCTTTCTCCTTCATGGCCGCTGCTTCCGTAGACAATTCTTCGTACCGGGCCTCGAGTTTTTGTGCATCAGCCTCGAACTCCTCTCGTGCTTGCCGGTAGTCGGAGCTGTCCTCTCCGGATTTCAACGCCACTTTTCTGAGATTCAGCCGCCCTTTCTCGAGACGGTAGTTCACGGCTCCTATTTCGTCGCGTTCCAGTCCCCTTATATGTCCACGCCGTTCAACGGCCTCTTGATGTGCTTTCCGGAGCGCGGCCGGGGTTAGCGAATCCTTATCGAGGATATGTCCTTTGAGGTCCAACGATCGAATCGTGCCTATGAAAGGCCCCCATTCCATGCGTTCCACGAAAAACATATCCGCAGGAGTCCTGGTGCTCACTATTTCGTAGTCCGACACCCACCGGAAGTCCTGGTTGTAAAGATCGAAGTTTCCGGTTCGATACAGGTATCGTCTGACCAACCCGTGGGCGTCGGATATTCTCTCACGAACCTTCTCGTCCAATTTCTCCAAGATGTCCGGGCCCGGCTTGAACGTTTCCGATCGAAAAAGTTCGCCGGCTACCACGGAACCGTCGGCAAGAGTTACCACCTGCACGGGCTGGGGATAAAAGGTGAGAAGGCCGTTGTAGAGGATCAGGACGACAAAACCCACGATCATGAGCAGACCGATGATAAGCGCTCCGCCAAATCCCCACAGGAAAGGCTCGCCCCGTGACTTGAAATCCCAACTCGTCGACTTCGGTCGTTTGCCGGGAACTTCGGGCACACCGGCCTCCACTGATGTATCTTCCAGATCCGTGCGACCTCTTCTCCGACTGAGGTCCATATCTATCAGAGCTGCACCCTGAGGCTTTTCCGGTTTGGTCCATGGCTTTTCTTCAGAGTGGTGCCCATCGGGTTCGGTGAAAACAGACGAGGAATCCTTTTTCATCACAACTATCCTACAATTGTTGTGCACGTTTGCGAAAATGCGAGCGAACAAGCTCCGCGACGGTATTGATCAAGAAAGTCATGCCGAACAAAACCAGGGCCGTCAAAAAGAGCACCCGATAGAGGGATCCGTCCTTGGGCGCCTCGGGCATCTCCACAGCGATGTTCGCGGACAGGGCTCGCAAGCCGTTGAAGATGTTCCAGTCAATAATCGGTGTGTTGCCGGCCGCCATGACGACGATCATTGTCTCGCCCACAGCCCGGCCCATCCCGATCATGATGGCTGAGAAGACACCGCTGATTGCAGTGGGAAGCACGATCCATAGTGCTGTCTGCCACGGGGTGGCGCCGCAAGCAAGACTGGCAGACCGGAGATGCTCGGGCACTGAATTCAGGGCATCCTCCGCCAACGTGTAAATGATCGGGATGACGGCGAAACCCATGGCAAACCCTACGATGAGGGTATTGCGCTGAACGTACGTGCCGAGAAATCCACCCCTCGGGTCCAGGCCCGCAAATGCGAAGCATTGAGCCAAGAGATAGGACAAGCTCATTGTGACAATCGCCATGCACACCCACCGGACCAGATCCAGCAGGGCCGAATACGGCATCGGGAAGGTACGAAGGAAGGCATTCAATTTGTACCCGAACATCCTGGCGAAGGTCATGCTTACAACCACCGCCATTCCCGGCAGAATAAGGAGCGTCATGAAGGGAGCAGGGCTGCCCGAGTCCGCATTGAGCCATTTCGCAAAATTTCCCCCGAAAAACAGGTTCTCAAACAACGGACCTGCCAGGTAGGAAAGGTACATTGACGTGCCCACCACCGCGAACATGAGAAGGTGTTTGGGCAGCCCCTGAAACCGCAGCGCCCAGCGAGCCGGAAGCAACTGCCACACATACGCAGCGAAAATCAGGGACAGCGGAAGCCCGACGAAGGCAAGGATTATTGCGGCAAGCCAGGTTTCCACCAGAGGCGCCAGGACCAGTGCCGCCACAAAGCCGAGCACGACCGACGGGAGTGAGGCCATCACTTCCATGAGGGGCTTCACCTTGTCCCTGACTCGACCGGGCAAGAACTCCGACGTGTAGACCGCGGCCAACATCGCTATGGGAATTGCAAACAACAAGGAATAAAAAGTAGCTTTGATCGTGCCGAAAATTAAAGGAACCAGCGACAGCTTCGGTTCGAATGCATCGGTTGCACCCGTAGATTGCCAGGTATACGTCGGTTCCGGGTACCCCTCGTACCACACCTTGCCGAACAGGGTACGCAACGACGTTTCCGGATGAGGTATGGATACGTTCCAGATCGATGTCCGCCAGTCTTCTCCGATGGCAAGCACTCCGTCAAGCCGAGGAGCCAATACCAGAGCCTGTTGGGGTCGATGCTCGTCCGAGGCCAGTTGCAGAAGGGTCTTCTGGCTGGTGCCATGGCGCAGCCAGATGTCTCCAGCAGCATCACAGGTCGCGAACGTTTTTCCCCGCAGGCTTGCACTCAAACCCGTGACAGGGGAGCGATGGGCTGTGAAATCTCTGGTACGTACCAGTGAAAAGCCGTCAGAGGATGCGGCGCCCTTCTTTTCAAGCAAGAAATATATTCCCACGGATCCATCAGAAGCCCCGACCACAAGGGATCGATCCCCCAGAAGGAAACCCAGGGCAGTCAGCTTCACGCCTGGGGCCAACGCGTCCATCGTTTCTGCCAAAATGGGGTGATCCGGGTCGCGGGTGGCATACCGGTATATTTTCCCGCTCTCTTCAGCAAAATAGACTTCGTCTCCCATGTCTGTGACCAGAGCGTACCTGACTTCGGCACCGGCCGGCAAATGCGGCAAAAGTGCCTTGGATACGCGGGTAGTTACTTTCCTGGTAAAGAGATTCGACTTCGATTCGACAATATTCAGGAATGCACCCCCCTGGCTGTCAGCTGACGCGAGGAGCTTCTTGGGGCGCTCGCCGAAATCCACGAGGCGATAGCCCATTGCAACTATTGGAGCGGATTCCGACACCTGAAATCCTTCACCCAGTTCCAATTCCACGGAAGTCTTTCGGATCTGCTTGCCCGGAATGACTGAGAAGATTGCTGTTCCATCCGTACGGGAAACGTCGTCAAGTGGACGCAGTCCGTTCGGAATCTGGCTGGCGGGAAACACTTCACTCTTGAAGACAATTCTTCCTAATTGAGCGGTGCCGTCGGAAAAACCGAACGCCATGTTCGCAGGATCGAGGGTTTGAGAAAAAGCCGTAACGGTCTTGCCTTTGAGGTCAAAGGACTGCGTCTTCACCGGCGTGCCGGTTGCCGTATGCCAGGCGAAGACTGTCCCATCTTTTGCCACGGATGCGGCAATGGTTTTGTACTCGTCAATGCTCAGCCCAAGGATCGCCCCAGGCTTGCCCGGCCACGGGTAACTCAGGCGGGACTCCATCGATCCCCCCCGGAACAGGGGAATCACCTGGTAGACGAGAAACACCATAATGCCGAGGACGGCTCCTATCACGAGCATGCCACCAACGGAAATCACCCGGTCGGCAATCCGATCGGCGATCAGGACCCACCGCCGGGTTTTCTTGGGGCCTTTTCGTTCCGAACTCACCATTCTGTTCGCACCTCGCAACTTCTCCGAGACCCGGAGCAGAACCACGTGCGGGACGACCATTTCATCCCGCACAAAGTCTCGCCGCCTTCGCAGGGAACATACTACTACTTAATCCCCGCGCTTTTCATGTCTTCGTCGGCCAGCGCCTTCGATACGGGATAAAACCCGTCTTTGATGACAACGAGCTGCCCCTCTTTCGAGAAGACATACTTGATGAATTCGGTCATCAGAGGATCGAGGTTCTGTTGAGGTTTCTTGTTGAAGTAGATATACAGGAACCGGGCGAGGGGGTAATCGCCGGCATACGCGTTCTCTGCGTCGGCCTCGAAACATTTTCCTTCCTGAACCCCCAGGGGAACCGCTTTTACGTCTGCGGTCTTGTACCCGATCCCGGAGTACCCTATGGCATACTTATCCGAGGCGATTCCCTGTACCACGGCAGAGGAGCCTGGCTGCTCTTTCACCCCATCCTTGTAATCACCATGAAACAGGGCCACTTCTTTGAAAAATCCATAAGTGCCGGAAGCGGAATTGCGTCCATACAGCGAGATCGGTTTGTCCGCCCATTCGCCGGTCAGGCCCAGATCCCCCCACGTCTTCGCGTCCTTGGCTGCGCCTCCCTTTCGGGACTTTGAGAAGATCGCGTCAAGTTGTTTGAGAGTGAGGCACTTGATCGGATTGTCTTTGTGTACGAAGACTGCCAGGGAGTCCACGGCAGTTCGTATGACCGACGGCTTGTACCCGAACTTTTTCTCGAAATCGTCTATCTCTTTGGATTTCATCTCTCGTGACATGGGGCCGAATTGCGCAGTGCCCTCGATGAGAGCCGGAGGCGCAGTGGACGATCCCTTGCCCTCGATCGCGATCTTGACGGCCGGATAAGTAGCCTTGAACCCTTCTGACCACAAGGTCATGAGGTTGTTGAGCGTGTCCGAGCCGATCGACTTGAGATTTCCGGAAATGCCGCTCACTGGCTTATATGCTGGCAGCTGCGCATCCACCTCCATCGCAAAAGCACCGCCCGACACACACAGCCCGATACAAACGGCCAACAGAATTTTTTTCAACACTTCCCACCTCCTAAGTACAGGTTTTCTTACATCAGGTCGCACATTTTTGTCGGAGCAGATTGCTTCGCCCGCAATGACACCGCTCGGGCCTGTCATTGCGAGGAGCGCAGCGACGCAGCAATCCCTCTTCGTCATGAAATCCGGCACCGAACTTACGAAAAGAGATACTAAGTGCTCGACGTAACTCCTCAAAATATTCAGATTCACCATACAATGAGACAGAATTGTTAAGAAAGTGTGAGGCGAAGAATAGAAAATGATGAAATGCAAGTGCCGGCAAGCTACTGAATGGTCTGTTTCATCGGCCTTTATTTGCGTCGGAAGTACTCGTACAGGTCGTCAAAGATTGCACTGCCACGCTCAAACCGCGTTTCGTCCGACTTGTGAGCCGATGCAAGTCCATTCATGAGTCCTCCGATTCCCGCGGTTTCGGGTTTCTTGAATTTTGAGTCTTTGAAGTCCAGATCGTGAATTATCTTGCCCACCTCCGTCAGTGCTTGATCCGCCGAAAAGAACTGCTTCACGAGGGCTTCGAAAGAGCAGAGGTCTCCCTCGTGGGTGAATTCCCCCTCGAACATGTCGAAACGCAATTCCCCAATCCTGGATCTGTACCCCTTTCCGGTAATAAACTTGAATTGTGCATCAGGGTCGATGAATCGGCGGATAAGCCAGGCACAGGCTATACGATCCACGAAAACGCCCTTCCGAGTCACCCATGTTCGTCCTCGCAACTCTGAGAGATCAGACTTTTTCGATTCGCTCTTGGCAGGTTCACTTTTTTTGTGCGCCTCTTTCAGGCGAGACTCCAGATGTTCGATCGTTGTCTCCGCAGGCTCACGTCCCGGCGCTCCGAAGAAGTCGATGGCAGACACGGATGAAAACCTTTTTCTCAAACGATGAAGGGTCGCCTCGAGCCCGGCTTTGTCTTCATCGGTAATCGCAGCCGCGTTTGAAGGTACGAAATCCACGAGGGCCTTCGCTTCCTCGGTAATTTGGGCGTAATCGGCGTCTCTGGCAGCCTGAAACATGGCTTCAATCTGCTCGTCGGTCAGTCCCTCAATAAAGTTCGCGGCACAGATCGACGCTTCCCCTCCTCCCTGAACGATCTCTCGCAAGAGCCACTGGAAATCCTCAAGCGTTTCTTCATTCTTGGAAATGATATACACGGAGTTCTTGATGGCCACTGCACCCAAACTCTGGAGCCTTCGCCAGATCTTCACCCTGAAATACGCGGGCCTGATGGGAATCTGGTGGATGAGGATCAACCATTTGGAATCCGTACATTCGGCCATCGAAGCATCCTCCACATAACGCTTGACACTATTATGATACATACGTATCATAAGTCAAGAGGTAAAACGCGAACTTCGGGCGATACCAAAAAGAAAAGGCAGTGCGTTGGAAGAAACGAACAGGGTGACGGATCTTGATAAAGAAAACCTCTGCTCAGGCATGCCCAGACATGCTCCTTCTTTTAGAGAAGCGTTCCGAGTCTGGGTCAACGTCGCGCTCAACAGTTTTGGAGGCCCAGCCGGCCAGATAGCAGTCATGCACAGATATGTGGTGGAAGAAAAACGCTGGATAAGCGAGAGCCGCTTTCTCCACGCACTGAATTACTGCATGCTTCTTCCCGGTCCGGAAGCTCAGCAACTCGCGATCTACATCGGTTGGCTGCTGCATAAAATTCCGGGAGGGATCGTAGCAGGGACGCTCTTTGTCATTCCAGGCTTCATTGCAATGTTGATCTTGAGCATCCTGTATGCCGGTTATCAGAATCTGAGCGCGGTCCAGTGGCTGTTCTTCGGCCTGAAACCGGCGGTTCTGGCCGTTGTTATAGAGGCTGTCGTGCGCATTGGGAGCAGAGTGTTGAACAACCGGCTCACGGTGGCGCTGGCGGCGCTGTCCTTTGCCGGAATCTTCTTTTTTAGTGTGCCGTTCCCGCTCATCGTCATTTTGGCCGGCGTCATCGGCTATGCGGGGGGACGTATCAACCCCAAGCTTTTTGCAGGGAGTCAGGGCCATTCAGGGAAGGCCGACCCCTGCGATTCTGCGCTTGTGGATTCGATGCTGGAGCAGCAGACTCTGGAACACACGCGGCCTTCCGGGAGAAGAGCCTTCGTCGTGGCAATCTGCTGGTCAATCCTGTGGTTCGGACCCATAGCGCTTATTCTGGCGTTCAGTGGATCGCACAGCATCTATTTCAGTGAGGCGGTATTCTTCACCAAGACTGCTGTTGTGACTTTCGGAGGGGCCTATGCCGTTTTGGCGTACGTAGCCCAGCAAGCAGTCGAAAAGTACGCGTGGCTCACCCCAGGAGAGATGGTGGACGGGCTGGGACTTGCAGAGACCACCCCCGGACCTCTTATTCTGGTCTTGCCGTTCGTCGGGTTCCTGGCAGCATTTCGCGACCCCGGAGTTCTCAATCCGATGGTTGCTGGGACTCTTGGAGCAATGGTGACGACCTGGGCCACGTTCGTCCCCTGTTTCCTCTGGGTCCTTGTGGGAGGACCGTATGTTGAATCGTTGAGGGGAAACAGGTCTCTGAACACGGCTATGTCTTCCATAACGGCTGCTATTGTAGGGGTTGTTCTCAACCTGGCCGTGTGGTTCGCTCTGCACACCGTGTTTGGTTCTGTTCGGGATGTTCATGTTCTTGGTGGCCGTGTGCAGATTCCTGTTTGGAATACCATCAACATCCCGTCACTACTCATAGCCTTCTTTGCCATGTCCGCGATTTTCCGGTTCAAAGTAAGCGTCATCAAGACCATAGGATGCAGTGCGGGACTGGGAGTACTGTATCATCTGGTTCGGTGGACCCTGTTTCAATAACGTTCCTATCGATCCACGGCCAGAAATAGGTGGAAATATGGTCAGGCCCTGTAAAACGCTAGTGTGGTGTCCCACAAATAGCTTTCACATCGCTGATCGGGCCAGCACGCGAATCAGTGTCATTGCGAGGAGCGACGCGACGAAGCAATCTCCAGCCCATATACTGCCGCTACGCGAGATTGCTTCGCTGCGCTCGCAATGACAAAGCTGGGCTCCATTGCTCAATGAAAACTTCGGGAGAGGTACGGATGGCCGGTTAGGTAAGTTTTTTGAGGGACGGAACACTAGCAAGAATATTGGCGCTGCATGTACGGCTCCTTCAAAGCCCTGCGTACCGGAGCAATGGGCAAAGCGTGAACTGTCTGCAGCCAATCAGTTCGGGATCAACCCCGATCGGGTGCTCGATCCTGTTGTCGCGGTCAGGGTCTTGCCCACTGTTGAGTTTTAGCGGACCGCCATAGTCCTTTGGCGGTGTACTCCATAGGAGGTTCAAGCCGATGAAAAAGGCATGTATATGTTTCCTGGGACTCTTCATAATCGCAGGCATTTTGGCCCCGGTCTCTTTTGAGAAGAGTGCGGCGCAAGCCCAACAGCAGCCCGTGGCGGAACAGAGAAAATTCGTATCCAAATCCAAGGACTTTCCCCAGGGAACGGCCACCCCGTCAGCCGAGTGCGGTGAGTGCCATCAGGCAATCTACCGGGAGTATGCCTTCGGATTCGGATCGGATATTGCCTATAAGCCGATGGCTTATAAGGATCCGAAAGAACAATTGCTCTCGCTTCCGGGAAGAGTACTGACTGCCGGTTCGGCACACTCGTTCGCGGGAAACGATCCCTGGCCTGTGCACGCTCGCGACATTGAGACCGGAGGGAAGTCGTGTAACGTTTGCCATTATCCCGAACCTTTTGATATTCCCGATTTGGACAAGCCGGAGATAGAGCGCCCCAAGGCGCGGCCTCAAGGCAAAGAAGCACTGGGAATCACCTGCGCCAGTTGCCATCTCACCCCGGACGGGAAGATTCGAGGACCCTACGGAGCTGACGCTCCACATGAAACCGTTAAGGAACCAAGGATAAAGACTGCAGCTATGTGCGCGCATTGCCACTCCGTTGGAAAACGTGTGGTTGCCAAACAGACCCAGACTTATCTTGAATGGCGTGATGATTTTCATAAAGCAGGTTTGGGTTCCCAGCAGTGCCAGGACTGCCACATGCCCGGAACTCTTCGGAAGTCAGCCGAGAACGAAGATGTGCCAGTCAGAGCGATCGCGCGACACTTGTGGACGGGCGGACATTCTCCTCAACGGTTATCGGGCGCATTAAGCCTGGTCATTGTGGCGCAGGGGGAATCAAC